>Ga0316204_10001159_pt1 | contig 76900 bp, 46 predicted proteins | sample 6monrhotite_MG_2_FD_205661 | JGI IMG/M metagenome (GOLD analysis project Ga0316204, IMG submission 205661) | Microbial mat bacterial communities from mineral coupon in-situ incubated in ocean water Damariscotta River, Maine, United States -... | ecosystem: Environmental > Aquatic > Marine >...
TTGCTTCTCCTTACATAGAATGGCTATGCTGCGTCGTCGCGTCTCGCTGTAAACAAAAATGATCGCACTCTAAACACCTAAATCTCAAACGCTTTGGGTATATATTCCCGGTTGATGTCGGAGGTTGGTCGGTATCGTTGAGTCTGGCTAGAGATTACGTTTGCTTTCTAATGCGCCGGTAATTTGTTGCCTGTTGTGTTGATTAATGAGGTCTGAATTACCGGTGTGTCGGGCGACATGATTTTAGCGGCTTACTGCATTTGATTAATGTAAATGTTTGTAAACATTGCCCTTGGCCCTGGATAATTCTTATCAAGAACGGCTATTGTAATAACAGGCACAGCCTTCTGTCCCATAGGGAGAGGCAAGGTAGTGGCTTGATTGTTAAGGTATTAATGTTTGCAGGCCAGTATTGGCTTGCAATTAACCCGGTCAAACAGGTGGTTTCAGCGGTTTAAGCTGCACTTTCAGTGTTCAGCCGGGATTCAGAACTCACGCTGTAGTTTGGAATTACACTTACCATAAAGTGTGATACGAACTCCAAAGGAGACATGATTATGCGTTATTACAAAAAAATATTATGGTTTGCTATACTGGGTTTTTTGAGTGTATTGATATCACTGCCGGTGTTCGCAAAAGATAGCGACAACAAGTGGCGGGGCAATGACAACTATTCCGGTGATCGTCACTATAAGCGAGAGCACAAGCGAGAACATAGGCAAGAGCACAGATATAAAAAACATCATAATCAGCAGCATAAACAGGATCGCCATGCCAGACGTCATAAAGTAGAGCGCCATGCCAGGCATCATGATGACAATGGGCATCAACGTCGTGGTCATCATGTGTCGCGCCATTATTCTGGTGACCATCATGACAGATCTTACAAGAAACGTCATAAAAAGCATCATAAGGTGCACAAACCAAAACATGAGCATTATTCCAAACGCCGTGACAATTATCGGCATCACGGCACCGGTTCAGGCGACAGGAATGGCGTTGTGTTACTTCGCGTAATTCAGGGGTTGTCGAATGATAGAGGCTGGGTGGATTTTGGCGTCAACTACGATCTTTATTAACCACGGTTGCTTAAAGCATGTTGGCAGCTAACGTTTACCTTGTTGCTAATGGGGTTGGTTTAACCTGGCAGAGTGCGAAGTAAGCACTCTGCCTTATTAAGTTATGTATTGAACGAAGTCATTTAACAACATCACTTAACGACTATGCATCGCGAAAGCGCGTAACAAATCCACCAAACAAACTCCACTGAACAAATCGCACCGAACAACCTGAACGCAATATCCTGAACGCAATAACCCCCCTCGTTTTACAGCCGTTGTTTCGAATAACGTAGGTGGAATACTACAATATTCATCGTGTTCGAGTCCTGTCCTTAACCAAGCGACTCAGGTAAGCTAACTTTGTACTGTTTAGTCAGTGACTTGTCTGCATTCTTTATGAACTCAACTTACAGTGAAAAATGTGGCGGTATTAATGATTAATTCGGGGTAACTATCATGCGTAATAATTCAGCGATTGGGTTTAAGGTAAAGTATTTGTTAACCGGCGTGTTGTTGTCGGCGCTAACGTTAACGGTATAAGGGGTGGCTGCGGCACCGGGGGCTGGTAATGGACTGGGGATGGGCGCAGGTGCAGAGGGTGGTGGCAGAGTACCAGGCGAGTTACCCAACGGGTTGGCAAAACGTGAAAATTTACCACCGGGCCTGGCAAAAAAACCTGGCTTGCCTGGTGGATTAACGGGTCAGAAACCGCCGAAACCTGATCCTGCCCCCATGCCTGCACCCTAGCTATAGGTTATTGAGATTGGATATGGCCTTCATGCGGCTATATTAATATTTTTGTACAGGAATGAAGCGCCCAGTGATGGGCGTTTTTTTTTGCTGCGATTTGTAGCTGAGGTGTGCATTACCCAACCCTTACAGGGAGCCGGATGCTAAGTATAAGATTTATTTGTACTTAATTTATGATAAAAATTGCCGACACATAGAGGTGGTGTGTTTCACAGTATATTTGAACAGTTGCTTATTTGAGAATAGCTTGCTGCTTTATGAACAGTGTTGATGTAAAGGCTTTGGCTGGTCTGTTTCCATTGTGTTACATGACACATGAAGAGCTTGCGTTGTTGTTAGAGCAATATGAAGTATTCAAAGGCAAGAAGGGCAAGTGCCTGGTCGAGTCAGGTAACAGTGATAAAAAAGCCTTGTTTATGCTAAGTGGAAAAGTGGAATTAGCCGCATTGGACGGCAGTAAAAGTGTTATCGAAGACCACATGCAACAAGCTAAAAGCCCAATCTCTTATGCTAACCCCCATAAATATACCGTAAAATGCCTAAGCACTGTTGAATTTATGCGCATCGATAATTTTATTATCGAAAATCTGCTGGACCGTCACGACCATCAAAATGCGCATGAACTAAAACCGTCGTTTGATGATGAGATACAAAACAATCGTCTGTTTCGGGCAATTTACAAGGATTTAATGAAGGATAGCCTGATTATTCCAACGCTACCCAAAATTGCCATGAGCGTACGTAAAGCCATTGCCGAGGAAGTGGCAGTGCGAAAAATTGAAATATTGTTGCGAGCAGACCCTGCGTTAGCGGCTATGTTGGTAAAGACGGCGAATAGCGCCTTGTTCCGTAGTCGTAAAACGGTGAGCACCATTGAGCAGGCCATCATTCGCCTGGGAATGAAAACCCTGAGAAGCCTGGTAACCAGCTATGCGGTTAAGAATTTATTTGAGAGTAAGTCAAAATCGTTACAAAAGCGCATGAATATGCTTTGGGTACATACGACAGAAGTGGCCGCTGTGTCGTTTGTGCTGGCGAGAACACTTGGTGGTTTTGACGCAGAGAAAGCATTGCTAATCGGCTTATTACACAATGTAGGTGTATTGCCTATATTAGGCTATGCAGATCGTTATCCTGAGGTGGTGGATGATGATGTGGTATTGGGTGAAACCATTGATAAACTCAGTGATATTATTGGTGAAACCATGTTGGGTAAATGGGGGTTCGATGATGATTTCGTCAATGCGGTTCGCGGTGCATCAGATTGGTTACGTGAATCATCGGTTGACACGGATTATTGCGATTTGGTCATGGTGGCTAAACGTCACGTTTATATTGGCAAGAACTCCGCGCTACCGGCTTTATCAGACATGCCGGCATTCCACAAACTAGGTTTGAAAAGCGATGTACCAGCGCGAGGGATCAGCGTGCTGGCAGATGCCAATGAACAAATCAGCGAAGTCCGTCAGTTATTATCTTAGTGTACTTTATTTAATACGCTCTTATTTATACACTCTTATTTCTCAAGCTTCGGGGTTCATTTAGGCAACTATTCGGATAACGATTAAAAATTGCTCGGATGAATAGCCCGGATGCAGCCAGCGTTGAAGCGTAAACCATGACGGGATAGTTCCCCGGGTTCCTTGACCGGGCAACGTATAGCGAAATCCGGGGATGACGAGGTCGAATAACGAGTCAGGGTAAAAACCTAAGGCCACCCGGGCTACCGTTTGGTTTCATCAAACGCCGCAAGTGGATGGGGATGGTAAATTGAACCCCGAAACTTGAGTTATTTAATACACACCACTCGTTATAGCGTGTCGATATCTAATCCTGCATTTTAGGCCTGATGATGGTTTACAAGTAAGGCCGTTCGTGATGTAAATCCAATTAATCGTAATTCTGATGTGATCGCCTAAAGTAATGGGGTTCTACACCGATGATCAGATAAGTGGTTTCCTCGATGGGACATTTGTCATGACTACATTGAGTTAAATGCGTTCGCTGAACGATGTCACTGAACGATGGTGCCACGCAGATTACGAAAATAGTTAATCCTCTGTGACAGAATAAGTGTCAATGATGGTCATCATGAACAAGTTTTTGATATTACTCATTGCCGGGTTGCTCACTGCATGCGACTCGCCGTATTCCTCGCATTATGACAAAGTAAAATCGGCACTTGACCGGGTTGATTATGATGATGGCATTTCTCAGGTCGAGGCTAAGGCCATCGCGGATGCATACCTCATTCATCATGGCAAATATAAAGGCCGGGCAACTTATGCAAAGATATTTGATGGTGAAGAGGAATGGCTGGGGCAGGTTATTGTCGTAAAGTCATTAGCAACGCCTGTGATTGTGGATTTACCCCCCGTTGTTGTTGATAAAGCGTCTGGAGAGGTCAGTTGGGCATTAGGTCCGGCTATCAACCGAATTGAGCTGGATGAAGTAGAGCAACCTACTAAATAATACCGTTATCATCTTGCGTCAAATGCTCCCGGCTGAGGATCGGTAGGTTGTTTATTGATCAAATGGAATTTCCGCCGGATAAAGGCGATATTTTGTCTTTAAAGCACTAGGGTCTGTTGACAATTGAGTTTGCTCACTGCCGGACCCGCTTTTTTCGCTCGACAAGGCGGAGCGAGCGCCGTGTAGTTATTCTACTCAAGCGAGTGACAGCGCGGTCGAGCGGAAAAAGCGGCCCGGCCCTGCGGGTTGCGCCCCTCTCTAAGTTAGAGAGGGGCGCAACAGTGAGCAAACTCATTTGTCGACAGACCCTAATACTAGTCTGTGGCGACCATCGCCGGGTTTCCCCTCATTTGTACTAAAAATTCCCCTTATTAAGCATTGTATTCCACAATATCACTCGAAGATGGCGAGGGGTATTTCAGTATAAATCGAATTCTATGAAAACGTGGCAAGCGGAGGGCGAGGATTTTAAGTTAAATGAAGCCCCATGGATGGTGTAGAATGTCAACAGACCGTAGAGATGTGAATTAAACAGAATAAAAATTCAGCGCTGGTATTAAAGCCAATGCTATAAAACCAATACAAAATATTAGAAAAAACACATGGCCCCAACGTTCGTACACTTACACCTACATAGTGAATATTCCCTAGCCAATGGCATTGTTAGAATAAAGCCTCTGGTTAAAATGGTTGCCGCTGAAGGCATGCCTGCCGTGGCTATAACCGATCAGTGCAATCTGTTTTCAATGGTTAAGTTTTACCGCGCTGCCATCGCTGCCGGGGTAAAACCCATTATTGGCGTTGATGTATGGCTAGCCAGTGAAAACGATGGCGGTCACCCGCATCCATTGGTGTTGCTTTGCCAAAATAATAAGGGATATCAAAATCTTACCAAGCTAGTTTCACGTACTTACACAGAAGGTCAACAGCGTGGTTTACCCATACTGCAGCGTGATTGGCTGGAGGGCGAGACTGAAGGGCTCATTGCATTGTCTGGTGGCGTGCTGGGTGATGTTGGGCAGGCGTTGCTGGCGAACAACGAAAGCGAAGCGAAAAGACTGCTGGAATGGTGGCAGATGTTATTCCCTGATCGCTATTATTTGCAACTTCAGCGCACCGGTAAACCTCAGGAAGAAGATTATATTCATGCCGCGGTGGCATTGGCGCTTGAATCAGATACGCCGGTTGTTGCCAGTAATTCGGTGCATTTTTTATCCACTGATGATTTTGATGCCCATGAAGTACGGGTGTGTATTCATGAGGGGCGCACACTGGATGATTCACGGCGACCCAAAAATTATACACCGCAGCAATACCTGCGCACGTCGGCTGAAATGGCCGAATTGTTTGCAGATATCCCCGAGGCTTTGCAAAATACGGTTGAAATCGCGCTGCGTTGTAATGTTGAGTTAACCCTGGGTAAAAATTACCTGCCCGATTTCCCCATTCCTGAGGGTATGACGGAAGGTGAATATTTTCGCCAGGAATCCAGGGAGGGACTAAACAATCGGTTAGCGGTTTTGTTTGATATAAATGCCCCTGAATTCAGTGAGCAACGTAAGCCCTACGATGAGCGTCTGGAAAGTGAGCTGGATGTAATCATAAATATGGGGTTTCCCGGATATTTTTTCATTGTTGCGGATTTTATCAAGTGGGCCAAAAAAAATGGCATTCCCGTTGGTCCCGGTCGTGGTTCCGGCGCAGGCTCCCTGGTGGCTTATGCCTTAACCATTACTGATCTTGACCCATTAAAATATGAGCTGCTGTTCGAACGTTTTTTGAATCCTGAACGGGTCTCCATGCCTGACTTTGACGTGGATTTCTGTATGGAGGGTCGGGATCGCGTTATTGATTACGTGGCCGACCACTATGGCCGGGACAAAGTGTCACAAATTATCACCTATGGTTCCATGGCCGCTAAAGCGGTAGTACGGGACGTGGGGCGTGTGCTGGCTCACCCATACGGATTCGTCGATCAAATAGCGAAATTAATTCCTTTTGAACTGGGTATTACATTAGAAAAAGCGCTGGAGCAGGAAGAAACGTTAAAAGCACGTTACGAAACTGAAGAAGATGTGCAGGAACTTATTGACATGGCTCGCTCCCTGGAGGGTTTGTCGCGTAATGCGGGTAAACACGCCGGTGGTGTCGTCATTGCGCCGTCAAAATTAACGGACTTTTCGCCGCTTTATTGTGAGGAGGGCGGTGGCAGTTTAGTGACCCAATTTGACAAAGACGATGTCGAGTCAGTGGGATTGGTTAAATTTGACTTTCTGGGCTTAAGAACGCTTACCATCATTGATTGGGCGGTACGAACCATTAACCGCCAGCAGGCGGCTCAGGACCAACCGGCCATCGACATCAATGTTCTTCCCATTGATGATGCAGCCACATTTCAGCTATTAAAGCAGTGCGCCACAACCGCCGTGTTTCAGTTGGAATCCCGGGGGATGAAAGACCTCATCAAGCGCTTACAGCCGGATAGTTTCGAAGAAATTATCGCACTGGTTGCGCTGTTTCGTCCGGGACCATTGCAATCGGGCATGGTGGATGACTTTATTAACCGTAAACATGGTCGGGCAAAAGTGGAGTACCCGCACCCTGACCTTGTGCCCATACTAAAGCCCACCTACGGTGTTATTTTGTATCAGGAGCAAGTGATGCAAATTGCACAGGTGCTCGCCGGGTATACCCTGGGCGGTGCCGATTTATTACGTCGAGCCATGGGTAAAAAGAAGCCCGAAGAAATGGCGAAGCAGCGGGAGATTTTTACCAAAGGGTCAGTTGAACGCGGGGTGGATGAAAAGGTTGCAACCCACATCTTTGACTTGATGGAAAAATTCGCCGGTTATGGTTTTAATAAGTCTCACTCAGCCGCTTACGCCCTGGTCTCTTATCAGACCGCATGGTTAAAGACTCATTTTCCTGCCGCCTTCATGGCTGCCGTGTTATCGGCCGATATGGACAACACCGATAAGGTCGTGTCATTAATTGAGGAATGCCGGGAGATGGGGCTGAAGGTGGTTCCCCCCGACGTAAATGTTTGTGAATATCAATTTACTGCCATGGATGATGACAGTATTTTATATGGCTTAGGTGCCATAAAAGGCGTGGGGGAAGGCGCCATTGAAAATATACGCGAAAACTTTCATAAAGATGGGGCGTTCAAGGATTTATTTGAATTCTGCCAGCGCATCGACCTTAAAAAGACCAATCGGCGTATGCTGGAAGCTTCGATTCGGGCTGGCGCCATGGACAAGTTTGGGCAAAATCGTGCCGTATTAATGGCCTCGCTGACAACAGCGCTGCAAGTTGCCGATCAGCACCTGCGTAACAGCACCAGCGGGCAGGAAGACATGTTTGGCACCCTTAGTGCGGCGGATAGTGGTGATACCGAGCAAAGCAACCGCTATGTGGAGGTTGCCGACTGGGATGATGAAACCCGGTTAAACGGTGAAAAAGAAACTTTGGGGCTGTATTTAACCGGTCACCCCATCGAGCGCTACGAAAATGAATTAAAAGGTATTATTACCTCAAAAATTGTTGATTTAAATCCCACATCGAATCAGACTATGATCGTTGCCGGTTTGATCGTAGCAATGCGTACCATGAATACGCGACGAGGTGACAAAATGGCGTTTATTACCATTGATGATCGCTCCGGCCGTGTGGAATTAGCTGTTTTCGCCGAACCTTTTCAGCAATACCGTGATTTATTAGCAAAAGACCGGTTGGTGGTGGTGGAAGGCGAAGTCAGTATTGATGATTATAGTGGTGGTGTCAAAATGAGTGTGCAAAAACTCTATGACATCAGTCGCGCACGGGAGACATTTGCCTCCCGGTTGCTGGTATCGGTAAACCATGAAAAAGCAGGCAATGGTTTTGTTAAGGAGCTAGTGCAGATTCTGTCGCCGTTTTGCCAGGGCCATTGCCCGGTGTACTTGAATTACAGTGGTGAACAGGCGCGTGCAAACATTAAACTGGGCAAAGACTGGTGTGTTCAACCTACCGATGAATTAATTCATCGGTTGCATGAACTCGCCGGGGAGCCAAATGTATGGGTAGAATATAAGACCTAGTGTAGTTGGTGCGCTGTACATAATGTATGTATAGTTAACGCAGCGTGATTTATACATAATGGTGAGTGCATAGTAGTTAGTCCATTCCAGTCAGTACTTTGTTGTCATGTACATTGCAGCTAACGCATTAGAGTCGTTCATTGCCGTAGCGCATTTTTTGTAATGCATTGAAGCGTAATTAGGCGTAACAATAATATAAATTACCATTAACCTAGATTAATCAGTTGAGCGCTTAAACGTTACGTAAAAGCTTGAAGTGAAAATGAAAAATAGTTATTTTGTACTCACTCATTAGGTGAGTACAAAAACGCGACACCGATTGTCACCCAATCTCAGCGCCCATTGCTGCGTTGTGTCCCTTGCCAAGGACTTAGGCCATTGCCGGCTGAATACGCCTTGCACTGGACGCTGAGATTGATGGGCAATTCGGTGTTCAACTGATTCGTCTAGGATTAAAAAAACGACCGTATACAAATTATGAATCTGAACTTTTTAGAATTCGAGCAACCCATCGCAGAACTTGAGGCAAAAATTGAAGAGCTGCGCTTTGTCAGCCATGACTCTGAGGTTAATATCTCCGATGAAATTTCACGCCTCCAAGAAAAGAGTGAAATATTAACAGAGTCGATTTTCTCCAAATTATCGTCCTGGCAAATATCTCAGTTAGCACGCCATCCTCAGCGTCCTTATACCTTGGATTATATTGAAAAAATATTTACGGATTTCGTGGAATTGCGCGGTGATCGCAGCTTTGCCGATGATCCGGCCATGGTTGGTGGCATCGCGCGGTTGGATGGCAAACCTGTGATGGTGATTGGCCAACAAAAGGGGCGCGATACCAATGAAAAGGTCCGGCGTAACTTTGGTATGCCGCGACCGGAAGGTTACCGCAAAGCCATGCGCCTTATGTTGACCGCCGAGCGTTTTAAACTGCCCATTTTCACCTTTATTGATACCCCCGGTGCTTATCCCGGCATTGATGCCGAAGAACGCGGACAGAGTGAAGCGATTGCCCGTAATCTGTTTGTTATGGCGCAATTGAAAACGCCGATTGTGTGTACCGTCATAGGGGAAGGGGGCTCAGGTGGTGCTCTGGCCATCGGTGTCGGGGACAGAATTGCAATGCTGCAATATAGCACTTATTCGGTTATTTCCCCCGAAGGGTGCTCATCCATATTGTGGAAGAGCGCTGATAATGCCGCTGATGCCGCTGAGTCGATGGGGATTACCTCCGGGCGTTTAAAGGAATTAGGCCTGATCGATTATGTGATTAGTGAACCATTAGGTGGCGCGCATCGTGACCTGGATGCAATAGCGAATAATATCAAAAGTGTATTATTGGAAAACATGGAGTTTTTCGAAAATACCCCGCTTGATAAATTGCTGGAGCAGCGCTACGAGCGCCTGATGCAATACGGAAATTATTCCGAGGCATGAGTATAGCAGGGTAGGCCTGCGTAACATCACATACGTTTGATCGTATTTGGCATTTGCCGTAGCACATAATAGGGCACGTGACCGCCTCACGGATGTTTTCGACGAATAAATCAAGGCTGGCGCGCTTGCCGCAACCGCGTTGGGTTAATTTGCTTACCCCCATAATCAATGGCAATTAAACTACTATACGATAAACTGGCTGATCGGCTGCTCGACCAGCTGAAGCAGCACCATGGCACGCTGCGTTATTGGGTGGCATACAGTGGTGGTGTTGACTCGCAAGTATTGTTGCATGCAATGGCGCAAATCCAATATCAATTTACGTCAGCCAGTGTGCATGCCGTTTACGTTAACCATGGATTAAATCCCCGGTCTGATGATTGGTCAAGGCATTGCGGGCAGGTCTGCGAGCAATTAAAAATCCCTTTTCAATCGATTGATGTGGATGCCACAGCCCTGCCAGGTGAGAGTCCCGAAGCTAAAGCTCGTCAGGTACGCTATGGTGCGTTAAAGCGTCTGATAAGGGAGGGTGACTGTTTATTAACCGCCCATCACAAGGATGACCAGCTGGAGACGTTACTTTTGCAGCTCATGCGGGGTAGCGGCCCTAAAGGCTTAGCGGCCATGCCGAGTGCCGTAAAATTTGCTGCAGGGTATCATCTACGGCCATTGCTTACCTGCAAACGTGAAGATATTCAGGCCTATGCGCATCATCATAAACTTAAGTGGATCGACGATGATAGCAATCAAAATATACAGTTTGATCGTAATTTTTTGCGCCATGAAATCATACCAGCGCTGAAGCAGCGTTGGCCCTCGTTATTGCAGACCGCAAACCGCACAGCATCACTCTGTGCAGAGGCGTCTGAATTATTGGAAAATGAAGCGCAGCGGGAGCTCCGTGAACTCACCGCTCAGGCGCCCGACGCCCTAGACATGACAGGATTATGCCAGTTAAGTGCAGCGAAAATGCGTAATGTACTGCGTTACTGGATACATTCTTTAGGGTTCTTGTTACCCAGCCAGGCCCAGTTAAACAGCGTTATTGTTAATGTTGTCAAAGCCGCGAACGATGCTGTACCGCTGGTGAGCTGGCAGGCCTGTGAAATCAGGCGCTATCGTAGTACCCTATATATCATGCCTCCACTTAATGCACATAACCCTGAGCAGATTGTTGCCTGGAATGCTCATGATGCATTGATAATAAGTGGCGTAGGTGAAATTAGCGCGCGTCGGCAGCCTGGCGAAGGCGTCGCCAGTAAATATATTACTCAAAGCAATGCGACAATACGCTTTCGCCAAGGTGGAGAAAGAATAAAACCTCAGGGTGGGGCGCATCATCGCCAGTTAAAAAAGTTGTTACAGGAGTTGGGCGTGCCCCCCTGGTTGCGTGAGCGTATTCCTTTGCTCTATATTAATGACTGTCTCGCGGCCGTCGGCCAGTTGATTGTCGACGACGCGTTTAAAACCAGTGCTGCTGAGGAAGGACTAATCATTAACTGGCAGCCAATTGAGCGATGAGCATAATTAGCATAACCGGGCGTTATTGCTGATGCGGCAGGGATGCTAAAATATATCCACTGAGCCACTTTTGGGTGTCGTCTGTAATTCGCCGTTCTCTATTAATGTTTCATAATTGCAGACGCGGTTACGGCCGTGTTCTTTTGCGTAATAAAGTGCCTGGTCCGCACGCTCAAGAATGATCAGGGGATAATCTAATTCCTTGATTTTCGCAAACCCAATACTAATGGTGATTTTGCTGATTTGTGGGAAGCTATGTTTTTCGATAGTATTTCGAAAACGGTTTAGGGCTTGCTGCGCTTTTTCTATGTGAATGGGTTCCAGAACAATCACAAACTCCTCTCCCCCAAAACGAAACAATAAATCAGAACTGCGAAAGCATTCCACCATTATCTGAGAGACGTTAAGGATGACTTCATCACCAAAAACATGACCATAGGTGTCGTTAACCAGTTTAAAATTATCGATGTCGAGGATAACCAGCCAGGCGCATGATTCCGGTTCCAGATTACGGCGTTCCTCTCTGTTGTTGGGGATGCCATATTGGTTTCTTTTACGTCGTTGTGCCTGCAGGAGTCGGTCGAGTTTTTTGTCAAATGTTCGCCGGTTTAGTAATCCGGTTAGCATGTCCCGCTCGCTTTCATTTAAGACGAACCAGTGATTTTCGTAGAGCCTGACAAATCCCTCGATGATTGCTTGGTATGACACCAGGTTTTCCGTTACGTTCTCAGCTACGTTCTCCGTTATATTGTCATTTACATCATGTGTAGTACTATTATCCATGCTATTTTCTGCGGTAACACACAGACAACCAGAGACGTTCCTATTGCGGGATATCGGGATGAGTAATCGCTGTTGGCCTTGATCCAGTACCGTGTGCTTTAATCGAAGTGACTGCTTCAGTTGCGTATCAAGGCTGAATTTTTTTGCTTCAGTACTCCAGGTATACTGCTTTCCCAGCGCTTTAGTGACTAATATTGATAGACCCATGACTTCTTCGGTGGATTCGATATTGTTTTCGGCGGTAAATTTAATGAGAGATATCGTATTAGCGGGAATCAGCTCTGCTAACGTTGAAATTAGCTGCTGTTCAAGCTCATCTAAATCACGTTGTTGCGTTATTTTTAGCGCAGCATTCAGGATTTTCAGGTCCATTGGTTAAGTAATCCTGCTTGTTCATTAAAAATAATTAACATAATACGTCTAACGATGGCCGGAATGACATTGCTGAATTTGCGGTAATTGGGCAACAGTCAAGAAGGTGAGTGTTCGTTAAGCGGTGTCTTTAAATAGATTTTTCTACATTGAATTCTGTCAATTGAGCACTTTAAATTGGATAATTTCGCTTGGTTATAGCGTAAACATAAGCCATCTTAATTGTTAGTATAACTAATTTATTAAAAAGTACTAGCCGGTACTTTTCGCCAGGGAGAGTGGAATGGTCGAATTGTGCTAAGCATTAAGGTGTGACTGGGGACTATTGTTATCTCGACGATATTGGTTACTCAATTGAGGGTTGTGAATTGCGGCCAGTAAACCACGTGGTTAACGCCGAAAAATGATTACGTATACTGGTCATCGTAATTGGGTTGTGGGCATAGGGTAAAATAAAATGTAGCGCCCTCATTGGGCGTGCCGATAGCCCAGATTCGTCCATGGTGGCGCTCTACAATTCGTTTTACGGTGGCCAGGCCGATTCCAGTACCCTCATAACTATCTTTGGTATGCAGGCGCTGAAAAACGCCAAAAATTTTGTCGACGAATTTCATGTCAAAGCCAATGCCATTATCGCGGACATAAAATATTTTTTCGCCAACACTATGGCTGTATCCCACTTCAATCCTGGGTTTGGGGTGATGGTAAGAGAACTTGTAAGCATTCAAGAGAAGATTGTCTAACAACAGGTTGAGTAGATGGGGGTCTCCGTCTGCTTTCATCGAGTCAGCTATATTCCAAACAACATGGTGATTATCTTCGTCGTTGGAGTTTTGTATTCGGTATGCAATGCCCCGTGCCATTTCACTTAAATTAACGGCTTTTCGATTTAGCTTACCCTGGGTAACCCGTGACAGCGCCAGAATATCGTCGATCAGATTAGACATGTTTTTTCCAGCTGCAATAATGCGAGCTAGATAGTCTTGTTCCTCTTTATCAAGCTTATCGTTGGCATCGTCCACCAATATTTGGGAAAACCCGGTTATGGCTCGCAGTGGAGAGCGTAAGTCGTGTGCAATACTGTAGCTGAAGGTTTCTAATTCCTTGTTTTTATTTTTCAGGTCACGAGTGCGCTCGGATACTGTAATTTCCAGCTGCACCTTTTCATTGCGTAAGTCATGCTCGCGTTGTCTTGCCTGGTTCAGGTAGCCTATAAGTAATAATGTGATGGTGTTGATGCCAATAAACAGGAGCCAGATTTCCAAGGGCACCGCGGTATCAAAATATCCTGCTGCCGGCACTGTTTTCACCAGCCAACGCCGATGATTGAAGGTTAAGGTATTCGAATAAGTCAGGTGTGAGTCGCCGAACGGAATTTCCTGTTTTAAGTCTTTTTCGGGTTGAGGTTGAGTGCGGGAGTGATGTTGGTACAGGAAGCGTTCTGATGGTGTGGCAGACTCGTCATAAATGGTGAAATGAATGCCGGCAGGTTGCAGGTAGGTGAGTGATGATTGCACGAGGCGGGGCATATCATACACAATTGCAATTAACCCCTCGAAATTTGCACGGCGTTGATCCGTGGTCTCTATTGTTGAGTTTTTCTCATATATTGGCAAAAAGGTGAGTATTCCCCATGCATTGGGATTACTTTGCAGCAGGTTAATGCGTCCCGTGGTGCTTGGTTTGTTGTTATCGCGGGCGTATTCAATGGAATGCATGCGTTTGGGTTGACTGGCAAGATCAAATCCCAATACTTCTTTATTGGTTTCAAAGGGTTCAACATAAAAAACGGGGTAATATTCCTGTCGCACCCCGGCGGGCGAAAATTTTTCGCCCGAAGTTTGTTGGGTGAATTTAAAATGAGGGAAACTTTGAGCGCCAAGTGCCTCATAGTGCTCGCGCTTGTCCATTGGGACGCGAGGCACCCATTCCAGCGCCCGAATGTAGGTGGTATTTTCCAGGACAAATTGAGCAAATATGGCAAATTCCCGCCGGGTTACTTGGTCTGAGCTCGCAAACAGGCTGACTACAGATCGACCAATCATCAGGCTGTTTTCGATGGTGTGCTGAATTCCGTGGATGCGGTCTTGTGCTGCAGTTTCGAATTCCACCGTCGTTTTATGAACACGCTGGTGGTGTAACTGATAGGAAACAGTGAATGCCAGAATAATACCTGAGACTAGCAACAGTATCATGTAATGATAGTGTTTCACTTTCTTTTTTATAATTGGTTTGTTTGGGAATGTACCATTGTTTTTATCAATGATGTAAATTAGCGGCATTATATAAGTGAGCTTCGCATCTCACAATGGTTATTTTAAGTTATAGTCGATGGTTAAACAAAAATTGGCCTGATGTTGAGAAATTCTAATCTGCCCGCCTGTGTAAATATATGTGCCTGCGTATTTAATGTATACCGAGGAAAACCGTTGATGCGGCGTTTACGGTGCGTGTCATGCCGCGGTTATTTCAACATAATATTTTTCTTTCGCGTCAGATACATGGCGCAAGTGAATTGCCGTGTTTAGCATAACGGCCGTTTGTGTTGCATATTACGGCCGCTATGCCTGTGGTGTTTTACTTGTTTTTACGGATTAACAGGGTTACTCGACAGCGTTGCGATGTAATGTATTCTAATGTGGTTGATTGCTGTTCTATTTGTCGTCAAGAATATCGTATGGTTATGTCTCGCCGTTATGTTATCCAAAAATGCCCGGCTGACCTTGAGGTCATGAAGGGGGAGGGAGTTTTGTCAGCGATGCGCCAGTCCCAACTGTTGGTAGCAAGCGATAATCAAAACGCGAAGAGCGTTGCTTGGTTATTCAACATAGTCACTCAAAACTAGCAGTATAATCTATGTAGCGCCATGCTTTTTTTGACGAACCCCGTGGTGACACGGTTATGGCGAATAACGACAGAGCGTTCGTCTCGTCTGGTTGGACGAAAACGGTGCCCCGGCAGTGCTGAATCTTAAATATCAATACAACCTTGACGGGGTGATAGGATTGAACAAAGGATTTTGAACGATTTATTGACGATAGTTTGTAGAGGAATTAAACACTTTTTTCAGCAATTCGGTCGAGCGTGCAGCGGGGTTTTTTCGGATGTTTGCTTCTTCCTGGCCCAGTACGGCAAATAGGCCATCAAGTGTTTTTTGGGTAATATAACGATCCAGGTCCAATTGCGGTTTGCTCACAAAAGGAATCGCGGTGTATTGTGCGATGAGTGAATTGTACAGCTGGTAAAGCCCCGTTTGCTTCATATTGGTGCGTACCAGAGGCTGAAATTTTGAGTATAACTGGGCCTCGGTTTTTTGGCGAAAATAGCCGGTTGCTGCCTGATCGTCACCTTTCCAGATGCTAATCACGTCAGTGATGGTCATATTCGTAATGGTCTGCCAGAAGACTTCACGTGCCTGGCCAGAGGATTTCTCGGCTGCGCGGTTCATGGCAATCTCAAATTTATCCACCTCGGCATCCAGACCAATTTGGCGAAGGGTGTTGGCCGTTTTGGTTAATTCACCAGGCATTGCAATGCGAATCAATGCATTTCCCAAATAACCATCGACGCTTGAGCTTGTTTCCACTGCGCGTCCGGAGCCGACACGTAATGCCTCTTTTAGCCCAGACATAATGGTTTTTTCATCCAATGGTTGATTCAGTGTTTTTTCCTGAAGATCGGCAAGATCTATATTACGCAAAGCACTTTCAACCGATTTGCAGCTGGAAAGTGACGATGTTGCCAGTAATAAGACGGCGCCAAACAGCAGTCTTTGAGAAGAGGTACTAACCGTTAATGGTAAATTAGGCATGATGATGTCATTTAATGTTTATTTAGCGCGAGTATAAACGAATACGTGTTCAAATGTTTGACTGTTAACGGTAAGCCGTTATGCATTGATGGGTGGCAATATACCCAAAGCGATTGAGATTTAGGTGTTATAGCAGGCCCCTTTTTGTCCACAGCGTCGTTGCTTCTCCTTACATAGAATGGCTATGCTGCGTCGTCGCGTCTCGCTGTAAACAAAAATCATCGCACTCTAAACACCTAAATCTCAAACGCTTTGGGTATAGCATAAAAACGTGGTTTATCTATTCTTCTGTGTTGCCTGACATAGGGGTAGCGAATGGACTATCTTGGTTTTTTGTTGGTTTTCCGATGGGCGCGTTTTGCCGCGTCAAAAGACCGTGTACCCCAAATCATCGCCTGTTCGGCATCATCCATTATGTCATCAGGCGCGAGAAAATAGGACATCTTGACCACTTTGTCACCTTTTTGATATTCAAACTGGGCCAATGATTTTTCGATAAAGTACTTTTCGTTAACGTTATCGGTTTTAAGATACAGTTGATCATCGGCCACCAAAGCAAACATAATACCTTGATGATATACACCATAACCACCAAACATCTTTTTTGATGTGATAGTGCCAAATTCACGGAACACCACGTCTAAATATTTCACGAATTCCGACATATTAATAAATAACCATCAAGTAATAAATATTATGATTTATGCAATTAAGTATGCATCAAATTCAGCGCCGATGTAAGCGGGCGATGTGGGACGATAAACCTGCTGCGATGTGTTAATGAGGAGCACAGTGCAATGTATTGTCGAGCTATTTGTTTGTTAGCGCGAGAGAAAATAATGGCAAAAAACGGCCGGGTATACTGTCGGATTCCTTACGCCCGACAATTTTTGCACCTGCCGCGAGATAAAAGCGTTGCGCATTTGGGTCTCCCTGAATGCGTAGTGTTGAGGCACCTTGCCTTCGTGCGTTGGTTTTGGCGTGCTCCATGAGTGCCCTGCCATAACCTTGACCGATATAGCGAGGCTCAACAAACAGTGCTTCCAGTGAAAACGTCGTTGAGGTTATCCGTTCAAGGGCATAAAATCCAATGCACCGTTCCTTGCGCTGCATGACCATAAATTGAAGTTGTTCAGTTTCAATTTGGCTGGCAGTATAGTTAAGCTCGGCTTCGCACGCCGCCATAAAGGTGTCAGAATAACCCCAATATGCTTTGGAGCGACGTGCTAATTGGCTAAGTGTGTCAGCCTCATCTGGATGGGCTTTTCGAATGGCGCAGTTGGTCATCATTTGTATTGATGTGCTATTACTCATGGTAATTCCTGGAATCATAATGGCATTGCTGGTTGGCAATCAATTTCATTAGCCCGATAGCTGAGGAAAGCGTAGGGGAGAGCGATAGCCTGGTCGTTTTTTCCAACAATTTACCCGGCGGTTTTACAGATACCCGTGGTGTTTAGGATTTAGGCATAATTGCTCGCCCTCTACTTTTTCCAATAACAGCCTCCATGGCTGCGTTGAAATTCAGTGCATTAGGCGTCTGCAGTAGATCCAACTGATGTGTTAGGTTTAGCCTTTGCGGGTTAGCGCAAGCCAAATGCCTGCACCCATTAGCAGGCAGCCGCTGACGCCATGTTGTAACTTATATATTTGATCATTCTGGAAATAACCTTTAACGTTACCGGCAAGTAGGGCATATAGCGAATCAATCAGCATGGCCAGAATTAAGAATGTGCTTGAAAGTATCACAATTTGCAATGAATATGAATGATTCTCCGCGACAAACTGAGGTAAAAAGGCGCTAAAGAAGAGTATTGTTTTTGGGTTAGTGAGGGATACCACAAAACCGCGGATGAATAGATGTGTCGCGGCAACGCTATTATCGTGGTGGTTTGCGACACGATTAGATGGGGAACCTGAACCGGTTAGCGTTTTATGGATATGTGTAGCACCCACGTATAATAAATAAACAATGCCAAGCCATTGTAGCCATACAAACCCATGTACCAATGATTCAGCAATCCAGGTGGTTCCCACTGCGGCAATGAGAAGCTGGATAATCATTGCGGACGAGGTACCCATCACCGTCAGTAAACCACTACGACTTCCATGAATGGCACTGCTTGAAATGATAACCAGTACATTGGGTCCCGGTATGATGATTAAAATCACCGTAGTAAGAATAAATGAAATATATAATAGGGTATCCATAGCGCGTTATCCTGGGCATTTAAGGTGGTCTTTGAGTGTTCAAATGGAGCTTTTATCGTAACGCTCCCGTTGGTGTATATCCCCCATTTTATTATAATTCCTCCAAAACCGTGGCGTTATTAAGGCGTCGTCAGAGGCAGGTAGCCACCATTGTTGGATAATTTCGATGTCATTTCCCCAAATAATCGTTTGAAACCTACTATTATGGAATAATTGTTGCTTCTGGTTAGGCAGCATTACAACGCCATCGCCGTGCCGGGAAACAACTGCTCCAGAACTTAATTTTTCCATTGAGCGTTATTGTTGAGGGTTGCCATTGGCCATTGTCACCGAGGACTGTCATTGGCTGACAATGGCCATTATGAACTGCCATTGAGAGCTGTCATTAATAATTGCCGCATGGCATCACATGAGCGAAATATAGAAAAACGACGTTGTACAGGTTAGTGCGTCAGTAATCTCAGCGGTTGTATCGGAGCCTGCGACTATTTTGATAACAACCGCAGCCGGATAGTGGAAGCCTGCGTAGCAGGGCCGGATGAACGAATATCTATTCTCTGAACATCACGCCAGCCGGTACTCAGTGCAATGCGAATGACGTAAATGAAATAGTGTCAGTGAATATGGTGTTTGTTGTTCGCTGGTTTTCTGTAGTGCATAATCTACACCTAAATCTTAATCGCTTTGGGTATATATTGGACGTGATGTATAACGCTAAATCCCAATTGAGGTATATATGGTATATATGATTATAATGGACTCTCTAATGTTATGGTTGTTTTTGCATATTTTCACAGCTTATATCGTCAGTGTTTATATAATTTCTTGGTATTCCAATAAAACTAGCCTATTACAAACTGCTGATCGGTAGCCATGGATCATCGCAATGACAGTCAGTCTTCATTCACCAACGTATTTTTTTGGTTAATTTGTATAACGTGTCTATTACCGGTTCTTTTCAATCTTGTTGGGGTTGATTTTGGTTCATACTCATCCCCGGTTGATTCTGGTCACATCGTTGGCGGCAATGTTAATACCGATAATCTTTTTCGCGTACTGGCAGGTGAATTACACCACGCACTTTTAGAATGGAGTGCGGTGGTAATTGCCCTTCTTGCATCGTTACTTTCCTTTATGCACTATGCCATACGGCGTGATATTACCGTACCGATTATTGGTATTGCATTGTTGTGCGCAGCGTTGGTGGATGGTTTCCATACTTTAGCGGCGATGCGAATTATCAGTGCCAACACCGCCAACGCGGAGTTTATTCCCTTTACCTGGGCATTGTCCCGGACATTCAATGCCAGCATTATAGCTTTTGGTGCGTTAGTCAGTCTCTGGATCAGTCGGCGAGCGTTAGCACAACACAGCACTAATACAGACCAGCAGAGATTAACGACCATTGGTATAATCGGCCTGTTGTTTGTGGGAATTACCTATGGAGTGGTGTATAGCGCTGGCGTAAGCGAAACGCTACCAAAAACCATGTACCCTGAAGCATTGATTACCCGGCCGTTTGATGTTCTCCCGTTGACATTATTTGTAGTAAGCGCGGCGCTTTTTTGGTCGTGGTATAAAGCAGATCATTCGCCGGTAAAGTTTGCATTGTTATTAAGTACACTACCCGCCATCACAACACAATTGCATATGGCATTTGGTTCCACGGCATTATTTGATAATCATTTTAATATTGCCCATTATTTAAAAATCGTTGCTTATATTGTGGTGTTTGTGGGGCTACTGCAGGATTATATGTCTACCTTGCCCGGAAAGGTTGCAGCAGCAAAGACCGGGTATAAAAAAAGCTATTACAACGCAAAAACGGCGCTCGATATTGGCCGGGCAAAATACGCGTTAAGTATAAAAATTCCCGTGGCGGTATTTCTGGTTACCATAATGACAGCATCCGCGGTTGGTATTACGTTCTATGCTGAGAGCGAGCAGTTGGTTATTGATAAGGAAACCGAAGAATTAGCCAGAGAGGCGGAGCGCATACGCACGCAGCTCAGTGGGTTTTATAATGAGCTGTATAACGATGTTGTGTTTTTGAGTAATACGCCCCCTATACAGGCAATCCTTGAGGAAACCCGCAATAATAATCAAGCACAAGTACAGGTGTGGGCTCAGCGTCTGGCAACGATATATTCCGCTATGTTAAGGTCAAAACCCCATTATCTAAAGGCTCAATATGTCGCCACCGTTAACCGGGGAGAAGAAATTGTCAGTGTCGAGAAAAAACGCAGTGGAATTATCAGTGTTTTTGGCGACAAATTTCAACGTTATGGGAACCTATATCACTTTACCGACGTGTCTAAGATTACGGCTGGTGATGTATACTTTTCCAATGTAGAGCTTAACCGGGAGTATGGCCAGCTAACTCTGCCGCATATGCCGGTCGTCAGCGTTGCAATTCCAATATTTGGTGAAAATAGTGCGGGGCATTTTGGCTTTGTTATCATAAAAGTCAGTTATGCTAAAATTATATCTTATCTGAAAAAAAATATACCTGACGGTTCAGAGTTTTATCTCGCAAACCAGGAAGGTGATTACCTGTTGCACCCGGATACGTCAAAAGAATTTGGGTTTGAGATCGGCTCACCCTACAAAATGCAGGACGAGTTTAGTGAACTGAAGAGTGCCATCGCCACGAGTGTTGACCATGTCTCCACAAAGATAATGCACCAGGATGAAGATCATTACCACGTAGGTCATTATTTAACATTGCTGCTCGATCAGTTTGGTGTTAAAAACTCGTTACGTATATTTCTACTGACCAGTCAGGATCAGCACCTGAAGCCTATTGCCTCTCTCAGAAATCGTAGTCTTATTCTGGGTTTATCTTTATCAGCGCTTGCGTTGGCGATTGCCGTATTCGCGTCAAGGCAGATCACTGCGCCGTTAAGCAAAATGACCGAAAACGTACAGGCTTATGGGCAAGGTAGGGAAATGGTTGATTTGCCGGTTGATTCCAATGACGAAATCGGGGTACTGGCACGTGCTTTTCATAATGTACTGGCAACAATTAAAGAGCGCACCCATCAGCTGGAAACCGCTTCAGCGCGAATGTCTGCCATACTTAATACGGCTGCAGATGCCATTATTACTATTGATACCGTGGGAACTATACAAACCTTTAATCGCGCGGCAACCAATATATTTGGCTATGAAGAGTCTGAGGCGATTGGGGAAAATATTTCCCTGCTGATGCCCTCACCCTATCGGGAAGCATATAATGATTACCTTAAGCGCTATGAGAATGTGAGAGTAAGCGCACTGTTGGGTACATCGAGAGAAATACAAGCTATTCGTAAAAATGGTGAGGTATTTTCCATTGAATTAGCCATATCCGAAGTAAAAACCAGCGAAGGAACGTTATATACCGGCGTGGTACGCGATATTACTGAGAAAAAACAGGCAGAAAAAGCACTTAATGAAATTAACGAGCGTTTTGATGTTGCGGTAAAGGGGTCGGCCGATGGGCTTTGGGACTGGAATATAGTGACCGATGACGCTTATTTTTCGCCCCGTTTTAAAGAATTGTTAGGTTACAAGGATAGTGAAATAGATAATGTGTTTGACGAGTGGAGTTCTCGCTTCCACCCCGAAGATATTGATGTAATCACGGATAGTTTACGCTTACACTTAAAGGCACGGGTTCCATTTGATGTAAGTTGCCGTTTAAGGATGAAGTCAGGCGGATATCGTTGGTTTCGTGCCAGGGGGCAGGCGATTTGGAATGACGAAGGTTATGCCGTGCGCATGGCCGGAGGGTTGAGTGATATCACGGAATTAAAAGAGGCCTTATATAATGCAGAAGAGGCCACTCGTCAAAAATCAGAATTTTTGGCAAATATGAGTCATGAAATTAGAACGCCGATGAATGGGGTAATCGGCATGACAGGGCTATTGCTTGATACCGACTTAAGCCAGAAACAGCGTGATTATGCAAAAACCACTATGCAATCAGCTGAGTCGCTACTGACCATTATTAATGATATTCTTGATTTTTCAAAAATTGAGGCTGGGAAATTGGAATTGGAAAATGTACCTTTTGATTTGCAATTGATGGCAGAGGATGTTGCGGAAATAATGGCAATCAAATGCCGGGAAAAGGGATTTGAAATGCTGTTGTATTACAAGCCGGAAACACCAAATGCGGTCATTGGTGACCCTGGTCGGGTGCGGCAAATACTATTAAACCTGTTAAGTAATGCTGTAAAATTCACCGAGCGTGGCCATGTGCTGTTAACCATTGCATTAGATTCCTTGAAGGTTGATGACTCGGAGAATATGTTATTTCGTATATCCATTCAAGACACCGGGGTTGGTATTTGCGAAAGTAAACAGGCGATAATTTTTAACAAATTTGATCAGGCTGATGGATCAACCACAAGAAAATATGGCGGTACAGGTTTGGGGTTATCAATTTCACAGCAACTGTGTCATTTAATGGGCGGTGCCATTGAAGTTGATAGCGAGGAGGGAGCAGGCTCCACATTTTCATTTACGATCAAGCTCAAAATTAATATTGATAATCTGAAGCCAATTCCACTTTCTGATAATTACACCTCATTTAATGGACTAAATGCGCTTGTAGTTGACGATATAGAGATGGCTCGTATTATTGTCGCCGAACAAATTTCCGAATTAAAAATGAATATTGATTTTGCAACATCCGGTCAGGAGGCGCTTGATAAAATCACCCTGGCGATTGAGAAGAGTAATCCTTATGATATCATTATAACCGACTACCATATGCCCGAGATGGATGGCGAAATGTTTGCCGAAAAAGTCACGAAAATTGGACAGGAAAAAGATGTTGTTGTGGTTTTTATTACGTCGTCGCCTAAAAAAGGCGATGCTGGCCGGATGAAGGAATTGGGTATTACCGGATATTTAACCAAACCGACACATGCACATGAAGTGACCCGCATACTCGCCGTAATCTGGGCGGCAAGACAAGAAGGGCGCACTATTCCCCTTGTTACGCGCCACACAATACAGGAAGCTTATTTCGCCTCCCGGAAAAAAATATTATTTACTAATACACATATCTTACTTGCTGAAGATAATTCGGTTAACCGTATGGTGGCGTCAGAATTACTAGAGAGCTGCGGCTGTACGGTTACACCAGCAGGTAATGGCATAGAAGCGTTAGAGCTTATCAGGCAACGTTCCTTTGATATTATATTCATGGATTGCCAAATGCCGGAAATGGATGGTTACGAAGCGACGGAAAAATTTCGGCAACACGAAAGTGCTAAGCTATTAAAACGCACCCCCGTTATAGCCTTTACCGCGAATGCCATGGAAGGGGACAAGGAAAAATGCCTGAAAGCCGGCATGGATGACTATCTTTCAAAGCCGGTAAATCAGCAGGAACTGGAAGACATGCTGGCTACCTGGATTCCGGAAAAGCTTAAAGTACAGGTGATTGACGATGTTACAGTCGAGGGTGGCCACGCGGAGTTGGATGCTCCGGAAAACAGCAATATTTTTGATCTCACGGTTTTAGATGGATTAAAGAAAATATTCGGTGACAAGTTCGCTGAGCTTATTGCCCAGCATATCGAGGCATCGCAAGCAAATATAACGAACGCTGAAGTGGCTATTAAGGAAAATAATGTGAGTCTATTGAAAAGTGCTATGCATTCGCTTAAGTCTTCAAGTGCACAATTTGGTGCGGTGCATTTAAGTGAAATTGCGATTGAGATGGAGGTTTATGCACTGCAGGGCGAGCTGGACAAGGCAGAGAACCGTCTTGCGGATTTATGCAGGGTTTATGGCGAGGGTGTTCAAATTCTGAAGAAGCGACTCGGCGACGATGATCAGGCGGCGGCGTAACATTAGTTTCGCCATTGTTCTTGTTGTACGTTAGCGTTTATTGGGCGGAATTGATTTGATCTCGCCCGCGAACCGTGTATGCGATGCTACGTCAACCGGCTTGTGTTTCACCGTGTTGCTTGCTGGATCGTTTCCAAGATAGTTATTGTCTTTCCAGTTTCTTGCTGGCCTGACGGGGCGGCGGGTAAATCCACCGCCACAATTCGGGCAAACATTATCGAGCACGGTATCCGCGCAAATAGTACAAAACGTACATTCATAGCTACAGATGCGTGCCTCCAGTGAATTTGGCGGTAATGGTTTGTTGCAATGCTCGCAGGTGGGTCTGAGTTCCAGCATGATGCCTCCGCTTTTTGGGTTAGTATGATTCGATTATGGTGTTACGCCGATAACGGCGTTTTTGTATAGCCAGTTTTTTTGACCAATACGGAATCAGCTGTGTAAACGCAGAGCCGGTAACCGGGTCTTCATTAATGCCATACTTAGGGGCAAAGAACCGGGTAATAAAATCGTATTTGCTGCTTTTTGCCGTAATTGCAACTCCCCTAAGGTCCAGCGCTGCCAGTAGTGCAGGTTCAGGGGAGGTGTTGTATATGTTGTTTTCATTTTCAAAAACCACAATATAATCTTGTGCCTTTAAGCAATCGATTGGAGTAGTATCAAAAGCACTGAGAATCTGCTCTGGTGCAGGGCAATGTGTTGCCGGTTGAGATGGAAAATCCATTTCGAAGCAATCATTGCTGCGAGTGACCTCTAATACGCCACTTTTTGAATCGAAGAGTATCGACTGTTTTGTATATCCAAGGATGTTGAATATCACAAATGCGCTGGCAAGTGTGGCGTGCCCGCATAAATCAACTTCATGCACCGGGGTAAACCATCGAATATGAAACCTCTTATCGGCTGGTGTAACATCGGTTGGCACAAAAAAGGCGGTTTCTGATAAATTATTTTCTGTTGCGATGGCTTGCATCAATTCATCCGGTAGCCAGGTATCAAGCGGGCATATTGCCGCTGGGTTACCCTCAAGCGGTTTATTTGCAAAAGCATCAATTTGGTAAAGTGTTAATGCCATGTTGTGTTTCATGCTGAATGCTTCGTCCAATTTATCGAATGATGTCGCTAGTGTAGTGTATTAAACAGAATGGAGATTCAGCAAAGCGCTAAAAATTCCGCTGTCAGGCGCGCTTTCGAAACCATGGCGAAGGCATAGTGACCCTATGTCGAGAAAGCGCAATTGGATGCTTTTATTATGAACGAATATCATGTGATAAAATCATTCCTCATGCCTATTAGCAAGCGCCGTCCGATTGATTTATTACCGGTTAAATGCAGGGATGAAACGCCTTCCTGTAAAAAGGTTGAATAAGCCTTAAGTTTGATTTTGTCAACAGTATTAACATTCAAAAATGCCATTGACCAGTCCATAAAGCTTCTGTTTTCAATCTCACTGTCCCATAATAATTCGACCTGTTGGTGGCGGTCGTCTTTTACGATGGTATCATACAGGCTAAATATTTCGGTTTTATGACCCTCCAAAAGCTGAATAAACTCCCTGTTGCCATATACCAGTAAGCCGGTTATGTTTAGCCGAATGTTCTTTTCACGAGATTGTTGTAATAACTCAGTTAAATTAGTTTCATCCATTTCATGTGTAGCACAGCTTGTGTATATCAGTTCGTGATTCATGATACCAGCCTCCTGAGTTAGATTTGGCGTGTACTATTCATGCTTGCTGCGTTTTCAGGTGACAGTTATATACCCAACGCGTTTGGGATTTAGGCTTAATTGCATCCCCACTATTTTCCTCCATAACAGCGTCCATGGCCGCGTTGTCTACAGAGATGTAGACAAGGGGTGTGTGCATAATGCGGAAGCTTTGAAATTCCTTGTAATAATCAGTCTATTGCGAGGAATTTCAACGCCGCCAGGATAGAAATAGGATAGCAATAAAGCCTAAATCCTAAACGCTTTGGGTATATAGTCAAGGGTTCTGTGTTTAAAGATCGAGGTCGGATAGACTGGGGTGATCATCCGGGCGTCGGCCCAACGGCCACAGGTATTTACGATCCGCCGCCAAAATTGATAGGTCATTAATGCTGGCGATACGGCGTTGCATAAGGCCTTGCTCGCTGAAGGCCCAGTTTTCATTACCATAGGAGCGAAACCAATTGCCCGAGTCATCATGCCATTCATAGGCAAAGCGTACCGCGATCCGGCTCTCATGAAAGGCCCATAGTTCTTTTATAAGGCGATAGTCCAGCTCTTTCATCCATTTGCGTTGCAGGAACTGCACGATTGACTCGCGACCTGCTAAAAATTCGGTACGGTTGCGCCAGGTACAATCGATAGTGTAGGCGAGTGATACACGTTCAGGGTCTCGAGTGTTCCATGCGTCCTCCGCCATACGCACTTTTTGTGCAGCGGTTTCCCATGTAAAGGGTGGGGTTGGGGGGCGTACATTTGAGTCTGATGTCATTTTTTTCTCCTATCATTGATAAGCCTCAATGTAATTTTGACGATGGATCCATTAATGCCAGCTTACATCAAATTTGGTTTGTGCAGGCTTTCTCGTCATTCATGCTATTTATCCAGTGTGATAACGTCACAAAATCCTTAAGTGTTTGCCTAGTCAGTTTTTTGGTATGTAGATTGGCGGTTAACACCGTCGCCAATTAGGCCTGAATTTTGATCCTATTTAAAGCCCGAAACGATTGCTTGCCTTGCTCGCGATTTAAGCATATACCAACATGGTTGGTCACTTACGATTAGATATTATACCCAAAGCGATTGAGATTTAGGAGTTATAGCACGCCCCTTTTTGTCCACAGCGTCGTTGCTTCTCCTTACATAGAATGGCTATGCTGCGTCGTCGCGTCTCGCTGTAAACAAAAATGATCGCACTCTAAACACCTAAATCTCAAACGCTTTGGGTATAGCGGATGCTGTAAATGGTGAGATAACCTAATGTTATAAATTTCCTTGTTATTTAATCGCCTTTTACGCGCATTTTGGTTGGCATAAATCATCGCTCGTATAAATTATCGTATTCATGAATGCGAGCCGGCAGCGCTGATGTCCCCACTGAGCGATGGCTAATCCCATCATCAAGCGTCATCCTATCCAGACTAAGATTGCAACGCCTAGCAATCCAATCCAGCCCGGGTGTTTTCCCTTGGTCGCGACCAGTACAACCAGGGCAGCGATGAGCATTGAAAATAATACGGTGTTTTCTATAAATGTTTGCTCAATGTCGTGGGGGGAAGGGATGGATAGCCAAAATAAAATTGCCGCTAAGCCCCAGCCAAAAACCGTTACAAGATGCCAGCTTGCCCATAAAATTCTTACATGCCGTTCCTGGAGAATCGGGTGCCCATTTGTTGGGATAAAAGTACCCTTTCGCATATGGCGAAAGATAAGGGTTTCACCTAAGGCGGAGTGAACTATCCCCACTATAAACGCCAGGCCGCTCGCTAAAGCAAAATATATATTCAAGATCGTCCCTCGGGTATTTAATGTTAATGGTTGTGTTGACTAACGAAGGGTTCAAAAAACCAATGGCTACTGGTTTAAGCGTTGGCCTTCGTTTTTGTGCAGCACCTGACTAATTTGGATGCGTCGACCATCGGGGTCTTCGATTGCCATGATGAGTTTTTCATTGCTTTCATGTATGTTTTTAATCATGGTAATGTTGTTATCATGCCGTAAATTGCTCGATATATCGGCGATGAATGTGGTGGAAAAGCCAAGCCTGCAATTATCGGGTTTTTCACCGTCCTTCAATGAATATAACTCCATGCCGTGTCGTAAGCGTAGGGCTTTTTTCCCAGATACCGTCATTTTCGCATTAGTATACAATACCTTTGATGTAATCGGTGAACGCTATTAGTACCAGTGTCGATGGATCAGGTGACCTCGAATTTATGTTACGAAATGTTCACTCAGTAGATCCACAGGGTTATTGCTCCTGGTGTGTTTGGGTTCGTTAATGCTTTCATGGGGTTATCGCTTTGTTTTTATACTTTTGTTTTTATACTGTTGTTTAAGGTGCCGTTATTTGATGTTCAGCTATTTAACATCAGATGGTTTAGCATTTGATTGTTTAATGTGCGATTGTTTAACAAAAATCGCGCGATCGGGGGGTTAGGGCGCCGAGCCATGGGCTTAGATCCTCAAGTGTTTTTGCAATGAGGTGCAGGACATTGTTTTCCTGTTGTATGGTACCGGATACGGATAACAATTGTGATTGTAATAGTGCACGGCGTTGTTGTTCGGCGATTTTGGGCCATACCACGACGTTGATGTAACCTGTTTCATCTTCCAGCGTGACAAACATAACACCGGATGCGGTGCCGGGACGTTGGCGGCCAATAACCAGGCCGGCTACTTTGGCGTGGGTGTTGTCGGGGAGTTGCCAGAGTGCTTCGGCTGTGAGGGTTTGCCGCTGCGTAAGTTTGTTTCTGAGTAGCGCGACGGGGTGGCGGCGTAAGCTTAAGCCGGTGCTGGCGTAGTCATCAATGACGTTTTGCCCTTCAGTGGGTTTGTGCAGCATGACATCGGTTTCGTGAAAGCGGGGAGATGGCATTAAGGGTAGCGTGTTTTCCACGCCGCTGACTTCCCAATAGGCGCGGTAACGGTCACCACTGAAGGCGATGAGTGCATCAGCGGCAGCAAGGCACTCCAGGTCTTTTTGATCCAGTTTTGCCCGTGTGGCGAGATCCTGAGTGTTGAGGAATATTTTTTGTTGCCGGGCGTTTAATATGTTGTTAATGCCGGTTGTGGAAAGGCCTTTGATCATACGCAGTCCAAGTCGCAACGCCGGTGTGGCATGGTGCGTTTCCAACGTGCAGTCGGCATCGCTTTGGTTGATGTCAACCGTTAATACGGTAACATTGTGACGCTTTGCATCCTGTACCAGTTGCGAGGGGGTGTAGAACCCCATGGGTTGGCTATTGAGCAATGCGCAGGTAAATGCGGCGGGATGGTAGCATTTAAGCCATGATGACAGGTAGGCAAGTAGCGCGAAGCTTGCTGAGTGGGATTCCGGAAAGCCGTAGTCACCAAATCCCTTTATTTGATTAAAAATTTGCTTGGCGAAGCTTTCGGTATAACCGCGTGCCTGCATACCGTTTAATAGCTTTTCCTCAAAGGGTTCCAAGCCGCCACGGCGTTTCCAGGCGGCCATGCTGCGTCGCAGTTGATCGGCTTCACCGGCGCTGAAGCCGGCCGCAACAATGGCGAGTTGCATGACTTGTTCTTGAAAGATGGGCACGCCCAGGGTGCGGCTTAATACTTTTTCCACGGCTTTGCTGGGGTAGGTGACTTGTTCATCACTGTTACGGCGACGGAGATAGGGGTGGACCATTTCACCCTGAATGGGGCCAGGACGCACGATGGCAATTTCGATCACAAGGTCGTAATAGTTGCGTGGTTTTAACCGTGGCAACATGCTCATTTGGGCGCGTGATTCAATTTGGAATACGCCGATGGTGTCGGCTTTTTCGATCATGTCGTAGACGGCTGGGTCTTCTTTGGGAATGCTGGAAAATGTTAACGGCGGTTTGTTGGTGTAGGTGTTTATGAGTTGGATGGCTTTGCGAATGGCGGTGAGCATGCCCAGAGAGAGGATGTCGATTTTGAGTAGCCCCAGGGCTTCCAGGTCGCGTTTTTCCCATTGAATGACGGTACGCTCCGGCATGGATGCATTTTCAATCGGCACTAAATGTGACAGCTCGTCTTCGCTGATAATAAAGCCGCCGACATGTTGTGACAGGTGGCGGGGAAATCCCAGTAATTCATTGACGAGGTAAAGCAGGCGTTGTACTAAAGGGTTATCTGGAGAAAAGCCATTGGCGGTGAGTTGTTCGTTAACGTCTTTATCCCACCAATAAATGGATTTTGCCAGGCGATCAACCTGGTCTAAGCTCATTCCCAGCGCTTTACCCACATCACGCACGGCGCTGCGTGGCTGGTAGGTGATAACAGTGGCGGCGAGGGCGGCACGGTGGCGGCCGTATTTCCGGTAAATGTATTGGATGACTTCTTCGCGGCGTTCATGCTCGAAGTCCACATCGATGTCAGGCGGTTCGTTGCGCTCTTTGGAAATAAACCGCTCAAATAATAATTCCATGTGTGCCGGGTCAACTTCAGTAATACCAAGGCAATAACAAATGGTGGAGTTGGCGGCGGAGCCGCGTCCCTGACATAAAATCCCCTGGCTGCGCGCATAACAAACTATGTCGTGTACGGTAAGAAAATAGTGCTCGTAGTTTAATTCGTTGACTAAGGTGAGTTCGTGTTCGACGCTCCGGTTTATTTTTGGTGGAACGCACTTTGGGTAACGTTGCTTGAGGCCTTGTTGCACTATGTGGCGCAACCATGATTGGGCGGTGTGGTGTTTTGGAACTAATTCGGCCGGGTAGTTATAACGCAATTCATCCAGTGAAAATTGGCAGCGTTGGGTGATATTGATGGTTTCATTTAATAAGGCCTGGGGGTAAAGGGTGCTGAGTTGTTGCCGGGTGCGTAAATGGCGCTCACCATTGGCGTAAAGTGCATAGCCCAGTTCAGTGAGGGGTTTACCGAGGCGAATTGAGGTTAGTGTGTCTTGTAAGGCACGCCGTTGGCGCTGATGCATGTGTACATCACCGCTGGCGCACAGGGGTATGTTTAGGGATGTTCCCAGGGTTTGTAGTTCCTGCAGGTGTGCCTGGTCGTTAGCGGTTAATAATAACTCCACGGCAATCCAGATGCGTCGGGGGAACTGCTGAGCTAACCATTGGAGTTGTTCGTGCTTTGTTGAGGGATGTGGTGCTGGGTTCTGTGTTGCCGGGTATGTTGATGTGTTGGGTTGCGGTGGCAACCACAAGGCCAGGCAGCCTTTAGGATGATGTGTGTGCAATGTCTGGCGTGTAAGATGGTATTCGCCTTTTTTGGCGTTACGCCTTGCCAGGGTGATTAGATGTGAGAGGTGGCCATAAGCGAGGCGGTTGGTGGCCAATAATAGTATGCGTAATCCATCTTCGAGCTGTAATTCGCTACCAACAATTAGGGTGATGCCGTGTTGTTTTGCGGCAATGTGGGCTCGTATAATCCCCGATAATGAGCATTCGTCAGTAATGGCAATGGCGTGATAATCCAGTTCGGCGGCGCGTGCCACTAACTCTTCAGGGTGGGATGCACCACGCAGGAAGGTAAAGTTGCTAATGCAGTGTAATTCGGCGTAGGGATGGGGCGGGTGATCGGCCGGGATGGTACTGCTTAACGGCTTGTTATTTTTACTGTTGGTGTTCATATGTGTTGACGTTGGGCGTCCATTTATTCTGATCGTCGTCGAGTGCGTGGCGTAACAATGACGGGAATCGACTTAATGAATAAAAAGTTGTCCTCATGCTAGTACTCCTTCAAAGTGATATTGCCGTATTCAGCGTTCCTGTGGTGTTTCGCGGCAAGGCGCCGTGTGCAGGCAATGGCCGTAGCCCTTGTCAAACACGGCAACGCCGTCGCGGGACACCACAAGAGCGCCCGCAGGGTTGATCTGTCAGCGCCCATGGCTGCGTTGCGCCTCTTGCAAAGGACTATGGCCATTCGCTGCGAGGCACGCCTTACCATGAACGCTGACAGATCAACTGAATATGGCAATATCACATTGAAGGAGTACTAGGGTGTATTAGCCAAACAAACCATGGAGATACCATTGTGCCGGGTTCTGCAGATCATGATAGATCCATAGCTTCCTTCCCAGTGTGTCGATGCCGAGGTAATAATCCCGGCGAATACTATTGTTGGACCACCAGCCGCACTCAATACGCTCCGGGCCGGTTAATAAGGTAACCGGGCCTTGATACCATGGCCGGTTGTTTTTTTGCATTAAAGGCTCTGGAACAGGTAATAACCAGAGTGGGCGTTGTTGTATTCGTGGTGCGTGATGGCTGTCCGGTGTTTGTATGCTGGCATTGATGCTTGTTTTAGTGAAGTGATGGGCTTGCTCGGGGCGGTGGTCAAACATGGCGTCAATGTATTTGATGGCTTGTTGACCCAGTCGGGCGTGCAGTTGTTCTAATAAAGCGTCAACGTGATGACTTTGCGTTGCTGATGCTTTTTCAGGTTCGAATAATAATTGCTGGGTGATTGTATGAAAAACCTGAATTTGTTGCGCGCTTAGTGTTAATTTGGTTACCGATGTTGTTAATTTAATTCGGTTTAAGTGCTCTTCCAGTAATGCGAGAATTTGCCGGGCATCCCGAGTGGCGATGCGTAGACCAATGTTAATCGTGCTTGCCGGGTGTTTGCCGGAATATAGCGTAAAGCAGCATTGTGTAATACAGGCGTCCCGATTGTGCAGGAAACGGCAGAGTTTTTCGGCTAATTGTTGTGCGGCGATGATGATCAGTGCCGTGCTGTGTACTTCCAGGGGGAGTTCATTGCTGGCAGTAAAGGTTTCAGGGGGGTGAAAGCTGCCTCGGGGCTCATGTCGTTTGCCGAGTAGATGGTCGAGATAGTTCACTAGTTCAGGGCCAAAACGCCGGGCCAGGTTTGCTTTGGGTAAGCGCCATAAATCCCGTAGGGTGCGTGCGCCGATATTGCCAAGTTGTTTTTTACGTTTTTTGTTAATGGGCAAGGCGCCGATGGCGGTGTTGCCGAGCGCGGATCGTAGCTCGGTTTTATGACGCACGATGTCGTGATGTCCCGTCGTTGCAAGTAACAGGCTTGCTTGTGTGCTTGGGGCTATAGCGGTGTTTGCGGTGTAGTGCCAGCGGTGCTGTAATCCCTGCCGTATTTTTAGTTGTAATGTCTCTATGCCACCGAACAATTTCACGCTGCCATGTATTTCAAGCAGTAGCGATTGTGGTGGCTCAATGCTGACTTTGGATGTGAAACGTTGTGCCCAGTGTGCCAGTTGTTTCAGTGTGTGTTGTTGTGTCGTCGAGTTGGTGTTATAGGCTTGTAGCGTTGGGTGTAGCGCACGTGCTGCACTAAGTGTCATGTTTGGCAGGATGCCATGACGCTCAGCGCTTATTGATGTGGTTTTTATAACGTGTTGCCCTTTTGTCTGAATAAAAACAACGGCGGGTTCTGTGTTATTACTGGCTGTAAATATTTCTAATGCTAATTTTGGGAAATAAATGCAGAGCCATAAGGGGGTGTCGTAGGCGTGTTGGGTTGTTGCCGTGGGGTATGTGGGGGTGTCAGGTGCTGGATTAGGGCGCAGTGATGCGGCGATTGATACGCGGGTTGGTTTAGCCATGACTCTAAAAGCTGTAATTGAATGTGGGTACGTATATCGGTTGTTTTGCTTGTGGTGTTGTTCTTTTCCATTTGAATTCCTTATCGTTGGAGGTTTTATTGAAATAATTAATGTGTTCTTATTGTTTCGCGTGTGGTGTAGTTGTTTCGTGATGGCGCTATTGGTGTCGAGATTGCTTCGTTATATTTTCGGTCATTTTTCCTGTTCAATTTTTTGTTTCGGTTTAATGCAAATTCAATTGCACTGATTGATAGCGGTATGTACCGCGGGCTTTTAATATTTGTACGTCAATGCCATCTGTTTTTGGTTGTAGCTTAAGTCGTAGCGCAGCGGGTGAATTTTTTATATTACGCTCACGAAATAATACGCCGAGGGTATTGCCACTCGCGGCGGCAAGTTGCAGGCGGCGTATAACCCCATTGGGCAGCCAATTTAGCCAGGTCAGCACTAAGGCGCAGGATTCCGTTTGCAAGGCTTTTTCAACCGCCCATAAAGCGTCTTTGCAGGAGGCTTCGGGTTGTACGACCATGACGTGGTTTATATCAACACCGGCGCTGGCGAGTGCTGGGGCGTAAGGTATATACGGGGGGGAAATCCACAAGATCCAGCGTTTTTGCTGGGTGACTTGTTTCATTAAGGGGAGTAATAGCTGTAGTTCGCCAATTCCCCATTTTGGCGTGACCATCTCAATGAGCGTGCTGGGTGGCCAGCCTTTACTTGGCAAAATGGTATCAAGCGATGGATAACCTGTTGGAATGCCGCTGATGCCGGTGGTATTTGTACTGTTGGCGCGCCATAGGGCAGGGTTGTTTTGTAATAGCTGTTGTAGTTCAGGGCTCATGACTAATTCTTTGCTAACCTTTGTTGTTAATGAAAATACTGCTAACGAAGACGTTGTTAATTATCATTTGTTGATAATCATTTGCTGACAACCATTTGTTGATAACGCTCGTTAATATAATTTGCTAATAACCTCTTTATAGCGTGGTCTTTTAAAACATGGCCTTTTAAAGCACGGTCTCTTGATATAGCCTTTTAATAGTGGCTGTCAATAAAGGCACTGTTTAAATAAGCAGTATTTGAAAGTATAGTAGCATGCCTTTTAAATATCAAGCCCCAGGTGCGTGTTAGTCTTTTAGGCGCAGTGATTTTATCCACTTGATCGGTTTCTTATTTGCCAACAGGTTGGATAATTCGTTATATGAGTGTGGTAAAATGTGCCGCTTTGGGGTGCTGGGTGCCAGGGATGTACATTCAAATTAGCGCCATAGCGGTATGGGGTTGAATTTTAGCGAAATTTTTTACGGTTTTAGTCCGTTTTCGTGCCCAGAAGGGATTGTGTTGTACAGTAATCACTCAAAATTCCCCGATTTGTACTATATAGGTGTGCCTGCAGAACATGTCTGATGTTTTGAATAAACGGGCGCGAACAAAAATCAGTATGCGAATATAGTTAATAAGAAGTGCTAATGAGACGTTTTTTGAGTTTATTTGTTTTGTCCATTTTAAGCGTCAATGTAGTGGCTGGCAGTGGGGTTAAGGACAGTGGGACCAACGATACTAGGACCAACGATCGTGATACAGCTAATGATCAATGGGTAGCACCGAAGGATCATTTTCATCGTACCGATCATCGTAATAAGCAATGTCTGAATTGTCACGCGGATGATCAGCGCCTGGCGTCTTCAAGGGCATTCGAGGCGGTTAAGACTAAGTGTAAGGTTTGCCATGCGCAGGACTCAGCGACAGGCATTGAAAGTAAACCGGCAGCAACGGGTGGGGGCACCACGCTGGCGCAGCCTCAAAAACAGGTGTTAGCGGTGTCGCAACAAGCCTCATCAGGGCAAACATCACCACAGCAAAGACTTAATTTAAAAATTGATCCGGATGTGCCTAAGGTTAAATTGCAGGCAAATGCGGGTATGCAGTTCCCCCTGTATTATAAAAAGTCGCGCCTGGGAGACACGCCTAATAAGATGGCGTTGATTCCTGCCGGTGAGTTTGTTATGGGCAGTGATAGCCGGTTGCCGGATGAAGGGCCGCAGCATGGGGTTAATTTACCCGCCTATTATATTGATATTTTTGAGGTAACGAATTTACAATATAAAAAATTCAACAATGAAACCAAGCGGCGATCACCTACGCACTTTCGCAATCGAACTTTTCCTGACGGTAAGGCGGATCATCCGGTGACTTATGTTTCCTGGGAGGATGCGAATGCTTATTGTGAGTGGGCGGGGAAGCGGTTACCTACCGATCAGGAATGGGAAAAGGCTGCGCGTGGTACTGATGGTCGTATTTTCCCCTGGGGCAATGAATTTGATGTTAAAAAAGCCAACACGCCTTTGCGTTGGAAACAGGTGGGTGCGTTTGGTGATACGGCACCGGTCGGAGCCTTTTCAGGAGGGGTGAGTGTTTTCGGCCTTTATGATATGAGTGGTAATGTGTGGGAGTGGACGGCATCGTGGTACAAGGCTTATCCGGGTAATAAAGTGCCTTCTGAAAGTTACGGTGAACGTTATAAAACATTAAAAGGCGGTTCCTGGTTTGATTGTTCGTTTTATAACTGCGGTATATCGGCACCGGTGTTTAACCGTGCATTTTTCGCAGTGCGTACTAAAAATGATAGTTTTGGATTTCGCTGTGCAAAGGATGCCGGCGCGAGTGGTGTTGAAAAATAAACAACTCAGGCAGGATTGAGCGTAACTATTGAATGTAACTATCTGAATGTAAATAAGGCGAGGTGTAGTGGGTGTGAAGTTAGCGTATGGTGTATGCGTATTGGTGTGGTGCATTGCACTGTTGGCGGCGTGCGGCGATAAAGGGACGAATGCGGTGGGCAATGACAGGCCAGCGCAGCTGCCCCTCATGGTACAGGTTAGTGCCGGAGAATTTATTCGTGGCAGTAATAAAGAAGATGACAGTGGTCTGCAGGCGCGTTATGGTTTCGTCACTGAACTGTATCAGGATGAGCACCCTGAAGCCAAAGTGCATCTGGATGGCTTCTGGATTGATGTCTATGAAGTCACTAATAAAGCCTATAAAGAGTATATGTTGAAAACCAGGCGCATGATGCCTTTTTCGTGGGTCAATAATGGTTATGCGCTGGAAGAGACAACGTTGCAGGATCAGGATGTTGAAAAATTAAGAAAACTGGCGTTGGATTATTTTAAACTGGCTGTGGGTACCCGGGTAATGCAAAAACCGGAATTGATTACGGCAATGCGGGCTTATCAGGTGAAAATGGATGTTTTACCGGTATCGGGCGTTAATTGGTTTGATGCCAAAGCGTTTTGTCAGTGGCGTACTGCTCGTTTGCCCACAGAGTTGGAGTGGGAGAAAGCGGCCAGAGGTGAAGATGGGGCTGAATATCCGTGGGGTAATGAATGGGATGCCAAAATCACCAATACTGGCGATGACGGCTTGTGGGGTGAGGGTGTTGCACCGGTAGGGTCTTATAAGGGGAATAAATCCCCTTATGGCGCTTATGATATGGCCGGTAACGTTTGGGAGTGGGTGTCTGACTGGTATGAGCCTTACCCTGGTTCCAGCTTTAAATCAGCGGTATTTGGCAAGGCCCGCGTTATCCGTGGTGGTGGCGGTGGGACTGGGCATTATGCCATTAGTTATTTTTTTCGCGGTGCAACGCGCCAGTTTTCTGAGCCGGAAATGGAAAGTGATGATGTTGGGTTTCGGTGTGCTAAGGATGCTTGATGAAAGGAAGTCATGGCAAGCATGTTCCTTATGTTGGCTTGTTAATTTATTTATTGAAACAGGATGTGTGGAAAAAGTGATGATGCTTAAAAGACGTAATGTATTCATGTTTTTGGTTATATTGTTGGCGATACAATTGTTTATGGTGCCGGGTGTTTTTGCTGCACCCCCGCCCTTATCCGACTTGTCTACCGCGGATGAAAAATTGAAGGAAGAACATCATAAACGCTCCAGTGCCTGTTTTGCGTGCCATACGGAAACGGATTCAACTGCATTTAAAACCATCATGAAGGAAAAGTGCATTAGCTGCCATAAAACAGGCTGGGTGACCGGGAAATTAGAGGCCTTGGCAAAAGAACCCTTTGGGGCGGAAAATCCCAATAAACCTGCTCCCACGAAGAAAGCCGATGGCCAGGGGCCTGGTATGAGTGTGCCAATGTATTACCCAGGCTCAAAAATCGGCTCGGCGCCGAATGAAATGATTTTGATACCTGCCGGTGAGTTTATTCGCGGTACGAATGGCCGATTACCGGATGAAGGCCCTGAACACAAAATGAGTACAGCAGCATTTTATATCGACAAATACGAAGTAACGAATTTTCAGTACCAGCAATCACTTCAAGTGACCAAGCGTGAGCCACCTAAACATTTTATTAGTGGAAAATACCCGCATAACAAAGCCGATCATCCAGTGGTGTATGTTTCCTGGTATGATGCCAAGGCGTATTGTGAATCCGTGGGCAAGCGTTTACCCACGGATATTGAATGGGAGAAATCGGCTCGGGGTACGGATGGTCGCGCTTACCCCTGGGGGGATGAGTTTGATATCAGTTATGTTAATTCGCCAGTGCGCTGGGTGGAGTTGGATCTCATTGGTGATACGACGCCAGTGGGTGCATTTGAAAAAGGCAAGAGTGTTTACGGCTTGTATGATACCTCTGGTAATGTATGGGAGTGGACGTCGGCGCGTTATGAGGCATATCCGGGAAATACCCGTACGTCGGAGAACTACAACGGCAATTATCGAACCTTAAAAGGGGGTTCCTGGTGGGATTGCTCATTTTATCAGTGCGGGATTTCAGCGCCGGTTTTTAATCGAAGCTTTTTTCACCCCAAAACCAAGAATGATAGTTTTGGGTTTCGATGTGCAAAGGATGCGAAATAGTTTAACTGTTTTCGTTGTTGATTAAAGGAATAACAGAAGAGGTAATCGGGGGATATGAGCGTTATGTATAATTATCAGGTAATGATTGGCAGCATGTTATTGGTGCTATTGTTTTCAGGGCTGACAGCATGCGGTGAAAAAACCCAGGATGTGGCCGGCACGGGGCAGGTTGACAAAGCCGTGGTAGCAAATGCGGGTGATTTAGCGGTGGCTGACAAAACCGATCGTGATAAAACTGATGGTGATAAAACCACGGCGAACAAGGCTGTTACTAATACGGCATCAGCACCTGCAGAAAAGGATAGCGAGATGGTGCTGATCCCTGCCGGTGAGTTTTTGATGGGGACAGATGATATTGATGCCAGCGGCAAGTCACAGGAATTTGGTTTTAATGAACCATTATATTTGCCAGAGCAACCGCAGCGTAAATTGCATCTGGATGCTTATTATATGGATAAGTATGAGGTGACCAATGCAAAATTTAAAGCCTATTTATACGGCTTAGGAATGTATAGCCGCACCGAAATTGAATCGGTTATTAGCCGTTTGGAAATGGAGCAGGGTAATTTGCCGGTGAGGAGCCTTCCATGGGAAAGGGCCAATGAATATTGTCTGTTTTTTGGTAAACGCCTACCAACTGAAGCAGAGTGGGAAAAAGCGGCCCGTGGTACCGATGGCCGTGAATATCCGTGGGGTAATGACTGGAATCCTGACTATGTTAATGCCGGTCAGGGCGAGTCGGACCTGACGCCGGTGGGTTCGTTTGAGGAAGGCAAATCTTTTTACGGCTTGTATGATATGGGCGGCAATGTAATGGAATGGACAGCCGACTGGTTTGAAGCCTACCCTGGTGCGGAATACAAAAGCCCTAATTATGGCCAAAAGCGCCGGGTTGCCCGCGGCGGAAGTTGGGGAGGGGTGGGGCATTATGTGATTCCTCACTATTTTAGAACCGGTTATCGATTTAATTTTCCGCCGGAAATGGCCTTTAATGATGTGGGCTTTCGTTGCGTCAAGGATGTCGCGAAATAAGCACACTGATAAGCAGTAGACCTAATTTGATCATCATGCGTTGGACGGTATAACAATGACACAGACACGTATTGGCAGGCACAAAGTGGTTTCTTTTACCTATCAAATTCTGGATGATGAGGGGAATATTGCTGAGCACTCTGATGTGCCGATGGAATATATTCATGGCCATCACCTGGGGAATGCCATGTACCCCAAGGTTGAGCAGGCACTGGAGGGGAAAACTGTCAATGAGGTTGTGGAGGTGGTTTTGCCGCCTAAAGATGGTTTTGGTGAGTATGATCCTGGATTGGCATTTACCGATGATATTGATAATGTGCCGAAAGAATTCCACTGGGTGGGCGCCCGCCCTGCCTTTGAAAATGGGAAAGGTGAAGTTGTCGAGTTTGAGGTGAGTAAAATTGAAAATGGACAGCTCACCGTGGACGGTAATCACCCGTTTGCGGGTAAAACAGTGACTTTTCGCATTACGGTGGTAAGTATACGCCAGGCCACTGAGGCGGATTTAAGCAAGGTTTCATAAGTGAATAATGCCCTCCAGCCCCCGGCGTTTTGCGGTGAATGCTGCTTTAGGGACTGGTGGGTGTACTGTCGGGGGTGGGCAGGCTAGGCAGCGTCCGTATTGACTGAAGATCGACTCACAGGCAGTACTACGGTAAATGTTGAACCGAGTCCTTCAGTGCTTTCAACAAAGATTTCACCCCCCATCATTTTGCAAATGCTGCGGCTAATGGCCAGTCCTAGCCCTGTTCCTCCAAATTCTTTTCCGATCGATGGATCTGCCTGGGTAAATGCCTCAAATAAACGACTAATTTGTTTGGGTGACATGCCGATGCCGGTGTCTTTTACCTCGATGATAATCCAGTCACTGCCGTTTTTTTGCTCAGGCATAATGTTTAAGGTGAGCCTGCCATTTTTTGTAAATTTGTTGGCGTTACTGAGCAGGTTATATAAGATTTGTTTAAAGCGTGTTTTGTCGGTGCGGATGTAGTAACTTTTAACTCCCATGTTAATGGTTAATTTATTTCCTTTTTTGTCAACGAAGGGTTGTAGTGTGGATGTTACTTCATCAATGATCGGGCTAACATTGGTTAATTCCAGACTTATGTCCATACGGCCAGCCTCAATTTTTGACAGGTCGAGCACGTCATCAATGAGTGATAGCAAGTGATGGCCGGAGGTGTTGATTTTACCAAGGTCGTCTGCTGATTGTTTGTCGCCCGCCTCAACGGACTCTTCAACCAACATTTCACTGTAGCCGATAATGGCATTCAGGGGGGTGCGTAATTCATGGCTCATGTTGGCGAGAAAGGCGCTTTTTGTCTGGTTGGCAAATTCAGCGGCTTCTTTTGCTTCACGGATTTCCTGCTGCTCCAACTGGCGTTCAATGGCAACACTTGCCCAACTGCTGATTAAGTTAACCAGGTCTTTGTCTGTTTCGGCGAAGGGTTTTGAACGTTTGTTTGTCGATGAAAAATTTACGGTGCCGTAGTTTTTGCCACTGACGACGATCGGGGCGCCAATGTAAGCGTTCACATTGCTTGACTGAAAGCATTTATGCTGATCGAGAAACTGAGGGGCTTGCGTGTCATGAATTGCGGTGGGGCGTTTTGATTTATAGGTGATGGCACAGAGTGTTTCATCCAGATTAATCGTGGTTCCGGGGGGCAGGTCGTTACAGTACTCGGTGCCGGATGTATTTAACACTGTAATGACATCGACGTCGCTATCGATGCGGAAAATTCGGCCACACTGCATGTTGAGTAATTGACAGCCAATATTCAGCATCTCGTTGATTTGTTCCACAAGTAACAAGCCGGATTTGGAGGTCACGCCATAGAGCGCACGTATGCGGTTTCCCTGCTCAAGGACCGCATTTTCTGTTTCACGGGTGCGTTTGATGACAAAGATCATGAAAACACCCACCGTCATTGCAATGCTCCCTAATAACGCCAGCAGTTTATCGGATTGGTTGTTGTGTTGTACGGCTTCAGCGAGATCCTCTTCAATTTTCATGCGCTGTATATTTAGCGTGTTTGTTATGTTGTTAACAAAGGTGTCCTGACGCGGTATGACTTCCTCAGCCAATAGATGCCTGGCGGTTTCATGTTGTTTTTGTTCAATGAGTTTGAGTACCCGGTGCTGGAATGTTTCACCCTGCTTAATTAATAGGTCGGTTTCTTTCCATGCCTTTTTTTCCTGAGGTGTTCTTGGCTTGGAAAATATTTGTTCGCGTGCTGCGTGAAATTCTGCGTTTATGTCTTGAATGTGCTGGATCGCCTGATTCCGTTGTTTCGGGTCTTCCGTTGCATTCATGGTGTGTAACGCGATAGTGCGGCGGTAGTCAGCATCACGCATCGAGGTAATTAATTTGGTTTCCAACTGTTCATCCGCTATTTTATGTAAATGACGTGTGCTGTTGGATATGGTTTTGTGCAGAACAAACATGAGAATAATCAGCAGGCTGATAATGCTAACGAATCCAATAATAATAAATTTTTTAGAATTGCTTGTGGTCACGTTTTTGTACTATCAATTGATTTTTAACTCGTAGGACAGCTGTTTTTGATTGAGCCCTTGCGTTGTTGTTTAATGATGTGTTGTTCTACTGTGCATGGTTCAAGCAAGCGTTGGTTCATTAAACGTAACCGGTCACACTTTATTGTGCTATTAGGTGCGCTACTAGGTGTGGTGCTAAGTGTGCCGCTAAAAGGTCATTTTCATTAATAATTAAGAATATGCTAATGCAGCAAGAAAAATAAATGCACTCTATTGTTAATTTTCGGCGCACAAATTTAAAGCTTTAGTCCTAAAAGATGAATGGGACCATAAACTTAGCCTCTGTATCCATGCATGATCGACTCCAGCGGTGCTAGTCGTTTTTTCTTTGTTAACGCGAGCGCTTTATAGGGTAAATGCGGCCGTTATTCAGTGCGTTGAGCGTTTGTACACCGTAAAAATAGCCTTGACTGTGGACAAAATGTAATGCGATTCACTTGTTTTCCATGTGCTGGGGCTGGGTTTAATAACCGGATTTATTGAAAGATGGCTTTATTATTGGCGGTGTCAGAATTTATCGTGGTATTTGCCAATTAAATTGATGATAATAAGTGAATTATCGGGAGGGCGGTTTTTAAGCGTTATTCAACGTCTTGAGGTAAGTCGCGGCGTATTCGGAAGTATTCCAATGGATAGCAGGGGCGAGTGATTTATTCCATTGAGAGGCTTGCATATGCGTAATGATAGTTAACGCGACGCGATGGTTAGCACGAACGATGTTAGCTCAATATGTTGAGCTGGCGCCGACACCGCAAAGCACTATCCCTGGTTGATTAATTATTCATGTTTTACAGGAGGTATTTCCATGACGCGACCGATAATTAAGTATGGTATGGGACTGTTGTTATTGTGTGCGGTGATGGGGTTAATTTCCGGCATGAAATCCACCGATACGGATCAGTGGGAGCAGTTTCTTAACGATGATTCTGAAGCAAGGGCTTTGGCAGTTAACGAAGGTGAACTGCAATTTTTATCGTCCAAGCCAGAAAAAACACCGCATTTACTGCACAATAAAATGACCATTAACCCTGGCAGCCTTAAAGATGGATGGATTGATATGGTTCAGTGCCATGAAAATCTGGACAAGGTTGCCAGCGCGCAAATTCTTTATCATCCTCGTCGTACCCGTAACATTAAGGTTGTATCCAGTGTTGGGGTTGGGCGTGCGTGGGTTGAAAAAAACTCGGTGCAAATGACGGATATCAACGTTGATGCACGGGTGTGTGTGGAAGCAAAGGTTCATTCGTTGTACCCCAATTTTGACGGCACTTACAGTATGCACACTGGGCCTTTTCATCGCCGTTTCCTGGATGGGTATTATCCCATGCGCATGACCATGGATGTTAAATTTCCGGAAGGGCAGTTGCTAAGCTACGGTGCTATCGCTCCAGCGGAGCAGGCCGGTTTCAGCGTGAAGCACCATAAAGGTGGTTTGCAGGTTAATGCGTTATTTGTTGGTGAGCTGAATGTTGAAGTGCAGTTTGATGGAATGGACGAGGGATAGGCGCCCTTGATTCATGTTAATCAATCAAGGGCTTGATTTGCCTGATTCAGCTTGGTTGGTATATGGTGGCTGAATTGGGTAAACCTAAACCTGCGTAAACCGTTGTGGTTTAGCGTTTTAGCTTCACTGTATTGGTTCAGTTGTTGTGCTTAAACCGTTTGGTTTAGCCCGGTTAGTTTAACCCCCAATCAATAAGCCTGGATTTAACTCAGGATTTTCCCTGCAATTGCTCCAGGATCGCTTCATTTTCCAGGGTTGAAGTATCCTGGGTGATTTGCTCACCCTTGGCAATGGTTCTTAACAGTCGGCGCATGATTTTGCCAGAACGGGTTTTGGGCAAATTATCCGAGTAACGTATTTCATCCGGTTTGGCGATGGGGCCGATTTGTTCGCTGACCCAGGCACGTAGTTCCCGGGTTAGTTCTTCATCGATGCCGCCTGCGGGGCGTTGCCCTTTAAGGACCACGAAGGCAAATATACCTTCTCCTTTGATATCATCCGGTTTACCAACCACAGCGGCTTCTGCAACGTTAGGGTGGGCTACCAGGGCTGACTCCACTTCCATCGTGCCCAGTCGATGCCCTGACACATTAAGTACGTCATCAATGCGCCCCATAATCCAGAAGTAGCCATTGTCATCACGCCGTGCACTGTCACCGGCAAGGTAGTATTTGCCTGAGAACTTGCTCCAATAGGTATCGATGTAGCGTTGATCATCGCCCCAAATGGTGCGTAACATGGATGGCCAGGGTTTTTTAATCACCAGATAACCGCCCTGGTTGGGGGTTGTTATACTGTTGCCTTCTTCGTCTACAACGTCGGCATCAATGCCGGGGAGTGCCAGCGTGCATGACCCGGGTTTTGCTGCCATTGCGCCGGGAACCGGGGCAATCATATTCGCACCGGTTTCTGTTTGCCACCAGGTGTCGACAATCGGGCAGCGTTCTTTGCCAATGACCGTGTGGTACCACATCCAGGCTTCCGGGTTAATGGGTTCACCAACGGTGCCTAATAAGCGAATGCTTGACAGGTCGTAGCGATTGGGAAACTGATCACCTTGTTTCATTAAAGCGCGGATGGCGGTGGGCGCGGTATAAAAAATACTAACTTTATGGTCCTGGCAAATTTTCCAGAATCGACCGGCATCGGGGATAACCGGTGCGCCTTCGTACATAAACAACGTGGCGCCCACGGCCAGGGGGCCGTAAGTCACATAGGTGTGACCTGTTACCCAGCCTACATCGGCGGTGCACCAGTAAATGTCGTTATCCTTGATGTCAAATACCCATTTCATGGTGATGATGGCGTTTAATAAATAGCCTGCCGTTGCATGTTGAATGCCTTTGGGTTTGCCGGTTGATCCGGAGGTATACAATAAGTACAGGGGGTGTTCACTGTCGACCCATTCAGGTTCGCATTGATCGGCCTGGCCTTCCATTAGTGTGTGCCACCAGATATCCCGGTTGTTATCGATAGTGATATCGTGATGAGTGCGTTGCAAGACAATAACATGGTTAATGGTATCGCAGCCCTGGGCCAGTGCTTTGTCAGTGGCCGCTTTGAGTTCCACAATTTTACCACCCCGGTGGCCGCCATCGGCGGTAATGACGCAGACTGCACCGGCGTCCTCAATGCGGTCTTTTAAGGACTCGGCTGAGAAGCCACCAAATACAACAGAATGTATTGCGCCAATTCTGGCGCAGGCCTGCATGGCAATAACCGCCTCGGGTACCATTGGCATGTAAATGACAACACGATCCCCTTTTTTTATACCGAGGGATTTCAGGCCATTGGCGAACCGGCACACGTCGGTGTGCAATTGTTGGTAACTGAGTTGGCGGGTATCGCCTTTTTCGCCTTCAAAAATAATGGCGGTTTTATTGCCCAGCGAGGTTAAGTGCCGGTCAAGGCAATTATAGGATGCGTTTAATTGCCCATCATAAAACCAGCGATAATGGGGGGCATTGCTGCTATCCAGCGTTTTACTGAACGTCTGATGCCAGCTTAATTCCTGCCGGGCCAGGTTAGCCCAAAAGCCTTCATAATCCTGGTTTGCCTGTCGTTGTAATTCGGCAAGCGCCTCTTTTGAAATATTCGCTGTCGAGGCAAAGCCGTCAGACGGCGGGAACAATCGATCTTCCTGAAGGCTGGATTCAATATTCTGGTTAACGACGTTATCACCGGACAGGTTGTCATTGGACATTAAGCTTTCCCTCTTTTGTATTGTTTAGCCCGCATTTCTCGCTGAATTTATTTTTTACTGCATTTATTTTCGACTGAATGTATCTATACCCAAAGCGTTTGAGATTTAGGCGTTTATAGCACGCCCCTTTTTGTCCACAGCGTCGTTGCTTCCCCTTACATAGAATGGCTATGCTGCGTCGTCGCGTCTAGCGGTAAACAAAAATGATCGCACTCTAAACGCCTAAATCTCAAACGCTTTGGGTATAACCTTACTGCGCTGATAAATTTAACACCGATTCGATGTTAGGTTTTACCCCCACTAAAGAAAAGAAACCTCCTGGGGCGTCACGGTCTTCAGTCAGCAGGCTCTAATAGTAGCAAGGTTAAGGCTGGCGCAAAAGCGTGTTAGCTATCCGTTTTTCTATAACCCGCCGCCGCGATTTTATTGAGCACCTTGGGGATTTTATTGAGATCCCAAGCCTGCGTTGCCCAGGCCAGGAGGCTGGTTATGTCACTTTGCGCGAGCTCCGGTGGCGGGTTTTGTCCTAAAAACTGTAATGCCTCATACAGCACGGTGTTTGGGTTTTGCGCATTAAGCGGTGTTGCAAATGTTTGCTTGCTCAATTTAATGTGCTGCGCGTTAGTGGCGACAGGAACATGGGCATATTGAGGTTGGGGTAGCCCCAGGCATTGCTGAAGATATATTTGCCGAGGGGTATTATCCAGCAGATCACTGCCACGGACGACTTCGGTAATGCCCTGATCCGCATCGTCAACCACAACCGCGAGTTGATAAGCGTAAAGGCCGTCGGCGCGTTTTATCACAAAATCGCCCACGGTCTCATCGAGTTGTTGGGTGATTTGACCGTGAATATTATCGTTAAACGTGATGACAGTAGTGTCCACTTTTAGACGAATTGCATGAGGCTGCTTAATGTTGATTTTTACCCGGCGACAGGTTCCGGGGTAGGTGAGGGTGTTGGCGCGCCGCATGGCGATGCTCAGGTCTTTTCGGCTGCAGGTGCAGGGGAAGCTGTAATCCTTAAGGGTAAGTTGTGTCAGAATCGCCTCGTAGCGTTCGTGGCGTTGGCTCTGATAGATTACCGGTCCATCCCAATGCAAGCCGTACGTATCGAGGGTGCGTAATATTTGATCGGCAGCACCTAGCCGTTCCCGAGGCGGGTCCACGTCTTCCATGCGTAACAACCATACACCGTCCTGGGATTTCGCCTGAAGATAGCTGGCAAGCGCACTGATTAGCGAACCAAAATGCAAAGGGCCAGTTGGCGAAGGCGCGAATCGCCCGCAGTAACGGTTTTGTGCGTTAGCGGATACCTTACCGGATAACATGCGCTGAAACCCGCCCTTGAACGCGATAGGCGCCAGCGATGTTATGGGTGACGGCAGAAGTATCATAGCATCCCCACGACTGGCAGTGGGGATGCTGCAGCCGCCCACCGTAGGCGGGCAGCTGGTCGATTAAGGTGCTATTTACCGTATTGCTTTTCCTTTATTTCATTCAGGGTTTTGCAATCGATGCACTCTGTTGCCGTGGGGCGCGCTTCCAAGCGCCGAATACCCACTTCAATACCACAGGACGTGCAATAGCCGTAATCTTCATTTTCCAATGCTGTGAGGGATTCTTCGATCTTTTTGATCAATTTACGCTCTCGATCGCGGGTACGTAATTCCATGGTAAAGTCTGATTCCTGCGTGGCCCGGTCGTTGGGGTCAGGAAAGTTGGCGGCCTCATCCTGCATGTGATGCACGGTTTCATCCACTTTTGCCATTAACTCGTTTTTCCAACTGGTTAATATTTCACGAAAGTGGTCGACCTGCTCTTCGTTCATATACTCTTCACCCGATTGTATTTCATAAGGGGTAAAGTCGACGTAGTCAAGATTATCTGACAGATTTTTTTTCGGTTTAACTGATTTCACGGCGGTAGGCTTATGGCTTGATTTAGTTGATTTAGGTGTCGTTGTTTTTTTCACCACTTTTTGATCCGATGTTGACGAGCTGGTGGCTTTTGCCCTTGTGACTGCTTTTTTTACAGGTTTAGCGGCAGTCTTGGTTTTTACGGTGGTCTTTTTAACCGTTGTTTTCATATTCACTTTGCTTTTAACCTTTACGGTAGAGGTACTTTTGGCTTTTGGTGATGCCTGGGCTTTCACTGCTGCAGCCTTGGTTTTCACTTTTACCGCCTTCTTTACCGCTTTTTTCTTTTTCGCAGCCATATAGCAGCTCCTGCTCTAGATGCATGGAAATCTAAGGGCGCATCTTATATCAAACTTAGATACGAAATACAATAACTTGAAATGATTAAACCCCTATTAAGCAACTTTTTTCACTTTAATAAATCAAGCTTAGCTGATAGTGTAGGCAACTATTCTACAATTATTCAACCACTTAATGATAATTTGTGGGTAAATACACGGGGATGGCCAGGAATGCGTTGAATTTGCCTGGTTTGATTAATAAATAAACGGATTGATATCAATGACAGAATTAGTGGGATTATTGTTTGATGTGGATGGCACTCTGGCAGATACCGAGCGGGACGGCCATCGTGTCGCGTTTAACAAGGCCTTTCAAGAGGCAGGTTTGACCTGGAATTGGTCAGACCAGTTATATGGTGAACTATTAGCCATAACCGGTGGTAAAGAGCGCATACAGCATTACATCGATACCTATGTTGAGAATTTCCAGGCACCCAAGGCATTGGATGTGTTTATTGCTGAGCTACATAAATCCAAAACAGCCTATTACACGCATTTGCTGGCTGGCGGTGCAATCCCCTTAAGATCCGGCGTACAGCGGCTCTTGCAGGAGGCTCGACAGGCAGGGTTGCGGCTGGGGATCGCCACCACCACCACCCCTGAAAATGTTGATGCCTTGCTATTAAACACACTAGGGCCCGATGCAGCTGGCTGGTTTGAGGTTATTGCCGCAGGCGATATTGTGCCTAAAAAGAAACCAGCCCCGGATATCTATTTTTATGCCATGGAAAAAATGGGGTTAAAGCCTGATCAGTGTGTCGCATTTGAGGATTCAGAAAACGGGATACGCTCCGCCCATGGCGCAGATTTAAAAACCATCATTACCGTGAACGACTATACGCGGGATCATGATTTTACCGGTGCTACGATAGTATTGGATCAGATGGGCGAGCCAAACTTACCCTTTGACGTATTGCAGGGCGATGCGGGGCAATACACCTGCCTGGATGTGGCGTTAATAAAACAACTGCATCAGTCGTCGTAATGAGGGGCTTTGTTGAATATAGCGGGTGATGGAATGAACGATTCGCCGATTGTTCGCATTGCCAGGCGTATGGCGGATATTGAACCATTCCATGTCATGGACTTGTTGGCAGTGGCCAGGCAGCTAGAGGCGCAAGGTCGGGAAATTGTCCATATGGAAATAGGCGAGCCGGATTTTGTAACCCCGGCACCTATTGTTCGTGCGGCACAAACAGCGCTCGAAAAGGGTTATACCCATTACACACCGGCCGTTGGATTGACGGCACTGCGTGAAAAAATTGCCGAACATTATTTAAGTCGATTCAACACCCGCGTATCGCCGGAACAAATAATAATTACGCCGGGAGCTTCCGGCGCATTAATGCTGGCGTTAGGTGTGTTGATTAATCCGGGCGACAAAGTATTAATGTCTGATCCGGGTTATCCCTGTAACCGCCATTTTGTGCGACTGTTAGAAGGCCAGCCGGTTGGCATTCCCGTTGATGCAACGACAGACTACCAGTTAACTGCCGACACACTGGAAAAGCTGGGGCATGAGGATGCCGTCGCACTCATGCTGGCTTCGCCATCAAACCCTACCGGCACGGTAATTACCCCTGACGGTTTGGCGGCGCTGAATCAATATGCCAATAAATCCAACATCCACCTGCTCGTTGATGAAATCTACCAGGGGCTGGTGTACGACTTTCAAATAGAGTCAGCGGCAGGACGGTCGGTTAATACATTTGTTATCAATAGCTTCTCGAAATATTTTTGTATGACCGGATGGCGCCTGGGCTGGCTGGTGGTTCCATCGGCTTATTGTCGGGAGGTGGACAAGCTGGCTCAAAATATATTTTTGGCGCCCCCCACATTGGCGCAATATGCCGCGATGGCGGCGTTTGATGCTGACACGACAGAAATTCTTGAGGCACAACGTCAGGCGTTCAAGCAGCGCCGCGATTTTTTATTGCCTGCAATTCAGGCGCTGGGGTTTAACGTATCGGTGAAGCCCCAAGGTGCGTTTTACCTTTATGCGGATTGTTCAGGCTTAACCGATGATAGCTTTCGTTTCTGCCATGATGTGCTGAAAGAGGCGGGTGTAGCAATTACTCCCGGTAAGGATTTTGGCAGCAACCAGGCTGAGCGGCATGTACGTTTTGCCTATACCACGTCGATGGAGAAACTTCAGTTAGGCGTGGAGCGCCTCCAGTCTTACCTTAACACGCATTCGTGAAACCGGCTTCCAGCTTTGCTCCAGGGCCGCGCTTGGGACGCTCTGGGGGTGAGGCTGCCAGAAATGCGGCTTGGCTTTTGTCAAACCAATGATCCTAGATTCCGTTGTTGACCGCTTCTTGTGTGAAGGCGTTACGAGATGCAGAGCACAATTGTCGTGGCGTCTGGGCTGCGTTGTAAAAGTTTGAAATATTGGCATATTCCTGTACTTTCACGCAACTCTACATACCGTTCAACTGCGGAATCTAGGATAATCGTTGTCAGGCGATAAAATATTTTTAGGCTATATGCGCAAAATCCGGCGGGTTTCGTCTTGAAGAATTTGAGCGATTATTGTACTGTCGAGATGTGGGTGAAAATTAAGCAGCGGCGGATGTTGCTGCTGCCGGTAGCCAGGTTGTTTAGTCTGAATTCGGTCTGAGTTGATGACCATTAATGTTAATTTTCCTCCGCGCAAAAATAGTTTTAACTCTATGTAACTTAACGTTTAAAAATATACATCACGGTATTATGATCGAATCAACCGCAAAGCAAAACGACGTCGCCGAACCCAATTCAACGCGTAATTCCAGCCCGGATCGACGCAAAAATTCATTACGTACCGCACTATATTCCTGTTATTCCAGTCGCCGCGCTACGCCTCGCCGCACTGATGACCATGAATCCGGCAGTTATTATGTCGATGTGCATGAATCACGATTATTTTTTATTGCATTGGCCGCATTGTTGTTATGCACGGCCGATGCTTTTTTTACCATGATGTTATTAAATTTCCATGGCAGTGAAGAACTCAACCCCTTTATGGATTATTTCATAAAAAAAGATGTACAGTTATTTTTTATGGTGAAGTTTTCAATGACGGCGTTGGGCGTGCTTTTTTTAGTCATGCACAAGAACTTTCGATTATTCAACCGTATCACGGGTTATCATATTTTGTACGGCAGCCTGGCGATGTATGCGTTGTTGGTGTTATATGAGCTCACTATGCTGGCTGTGATTCCCGCGGTCAATTATGTGGCAACATTGCTTTAACCTAGATTCCGCAGTTGACCGCTACACAGAAACTCCAAATCGAGGCGAAATGGGCCAATGAGTCAGGTCGGTGTCGTTTTGTTTTCCAGTTGTTCTATCCATAACGCGGTTGCGCCAGCCACGGCAGCAGGAATCACTAAAAAGTTGGCGATTGGTATCATGGTGGTGAGGCTGACAGCGCTGCCAAAACCAAGGGACAAAAACTTATGGGGTTTTAGTCGCTTACGTTGTTGTGAAAACAGCAGGTTATCGCGGCCCATAGGGTAGTCCATGTATTCCAGGTTTAGCATCCAGGCAGTGAATAAAAACCATAACAGGGGAGCTATCAGGTTAACTACGGGGACCAGAAATAACAATAAAAAAGGAATGGACCAAAGGATAAAGTAGGAGAGCTTTTTTAGTTCATTAGCAATAAGTGGCATAAACTGTTTTATAAATGCGGTATCCGGTGTTTTATGTTGTGTGGTTGATTCTGATGGTGCCGCGTTAGCCAGGGCAAGGTGCCGGGTAACTGCCGCAGATAACAAATCATTAAAGGGGGCGGCAATAATATTGGCCACCAGGGTAAAGGTGAAAAACACCACCAGGAGCATTAACAACCCAAATAAAACATAAAATATCCAACGCAACCATGCCAGCCATTCCTGCAGCCAGGTGGGCAGAAAGCCAAAAATCCAATCAGTGAGTTCGCCAAACTGCCCGATACCAAACCAAATAACAGTGATAAACAAAACTGTATTGATTGCCAGTGGTATAAAGACATACCGGCGAATGCCAGGTCTGATAATAAGCTGAAAGCCTCGCAATAAATAGCGGGCACCGGTTAATGGATTGTTCATTATATGGCTCGTTGCTAAATTGATGAGGTAGTATAGAGTAAGGTTTCATCGGAGACAAAATTTAATACACCCCAATTGCCGGGTTGTAATCTGCTTGACTAGGGGCTGTGGCGTTGCTTGGGTTGTTGTTAGTGAATCGCTGTTAGTGGATCGCTAATAGTGAACCAAGGTTACTGGACTGACGTTATAGGGCCGATGTTAGGGGATAATGGGATAGTTACGGGACCGTGCCGGGCAAATCTTTGTCATCGGTGACAAAATAACTTAGACAGGCTTTCTTTAACACAATACAATCCCCCTTTTATGCGGGTCTGCCGTGGGGCAGGGTAGTTCAATAGGCATTTATTCCATTGTCAACAGACCCTAACGCAGGCATTGAATAATCTGGCGGGAAATCAACAACAATGACTAAAGGCAAAAGGTTCGATTATCGGGTAGTGCCTGATAATGATGGTTGGGCTGCAGAAATTTTACGGCGTATAACATCGAAGAAAACGGTTGTTTCAAAACGCCAGAGCGGGTTTGGCAGTGAGTCTGATGCGCATGACTGGGGACAACAATCGCTGACGTCATTTGTGCAAAGCCTTAAGGAACGAAATAAACGTCGCTCCAAACCAAGGGCGTAGCGGGCCTAATTGATTAACACCGACTAGTGTAGTGTATTAAATAAAGTGCATAGATAGAATGTTCCAAATTTGTCGCCGCGAGGCGCCGTTCGCAGGGAATGTCGGCTACCTTTTCAAGAACGGCAACGCGGCAGCGGCGAATTTGAGCCATTCCCGTAGGGCGAGGTGTTCAAAAGCCGCTGATTGTGCTCTTTATGACAACATTTCGCTCAAATTCAACACCATCTCGTTCTAATACTAGTTCCGTGATCGGCTTTTTAACACCTCGCTATCTGTGCACTTTATTTAATACACTACACTAGGTAAAGCCGGTTAGGTTTTTAGTCAGATTTACTGACCCCTGTTTCGCCAATAAGGCGCTGCCGTAGGCCGCTTCGGTGTGATCGGACGTCACGATGGGTACATTTAGTTCAAAGGAGCGGATGGTGGTCCAGGGGCTGTTGTTGGCCCCACCACCGGTTGTGTAGATTTTTGTGGGCGGTGGTGCCCCTAATGAGTGGAGAAGGTCATAGCCCTGGTGTTCGATATCAGCGATACCTTCGAGCAAGCCCTGTAAAAAAGTCACATCGTCGGTGGGGCGTGGCATTAAATTGGGCAGCATCTCTGGGTCGCTAATGGGGAATCGCTCACCCTGCATGCACAGCGGATAATAATTCAAATTGGTACGCAGGGCAGGTTTTAGCTGAGGGGTCATTTGCTCCAATTGTTCTACCGTGAAATATTTTAACAATACCGCCCCCCCGGAATTTGAGGCACCACCCACCAGCCATTTGTCGTTGACCGGTTGGCTGTAGACACCGTATTTTGGTTCAAAAACAGGGGTGTCGGCCAGTACTTTTAACACCAGGGTAGAGCCCAGTGAGGTCACGGCTTCGCCGGTTTTGTGGGCGCCGGTTGCCAGAAACGAAGCGGTGCTGTCGGTGGTGCCGGAAATAATCTGCGTTGTAACGGGGAAGTTAAAGCGCTCTGTTAACTCAAATTTGATGGAACCTACCACCGTGCCGGACTTAACTACCTTGGGTAATAATTTCAACGGTGCCTTGATTTTACCCAGCCAGGAAGGCCATTCATTTTTGATCGGATCATACCCCAGTTTAAGGGCGTTATTCACATCGCTAACCCCAAAGCGACCACATAAGTGTCCGGTAATCCAGTCCGCCTGGAGTTGGGCGTGATCTGCACGCAGAGTGATTTGTTTTTCCTGCAACCATAATATTTTGGCCAGGGCGGAAGTAGGGCCATGCGCGGCCGATTCCTTGAGCGCGTATTGCTTAATGCGTACCGCTTCTTCCTTGGCGCGGTTATCGTTATACATAATGGCGGAGTGAATCGCCTTGCCTTTTTTATCGCATAGAATGAGGGTGCCTGACGTGCCGTCCACCGCAATGGCCTTAACCTGGGAGGGGTCCAGCTTTTTTGAAAGGTCTTTCAGAACGCGTTGCGTGGCCTGCCACCAAACATCCGGTTCCTGCTCAATAAATTTGCCCTTTCGTAACGGCAACGGTACCGCCGTTTCCGCTTCGGCGCAGACGACGTTGTTTTCATCGATGGCAATCGCCCGGCAGCCCGAGGTTCCTAAATCAATTCCAATATAAAATGACACAGCGAGAGCCCCAGTTTCTTGTTTATACGGTGTTGATACAGTGGTTAATAGTACATCCGTTGATAATATACGTTGTTCGTTATGGACGGTACCTTGTGGATTGTTCCGTACGAACGGTTCCTTGTGAACGGCTCTTTATGGGTCACGCCCGAGTCCCACGGGTATCCCGGATTACATTGTTAAGCGGTTGTAATGTATGCAGCCCACGACCCTATCCGGCTGTCACACCTGGGTTTTTAGAATAATAAACGTCTGGATCTGTAGTATCAACAGACCCTAATGATGAGTGCAGCAAGTTACATGCATAATGGACTAGGGCAATACCACTACGCCCGGCGCCGTCCAGGTTGGAGCCTGATGCTCCACAACCACCGACGTATAAATGCCGCCCCGCACATTAAATTGCCCCTGTACACGCATAAAACGGGGGCTGCAGGCGTGCACCAGGTCATCCAGTATCTGGTTGGTGACGGCTTCGTGAAAAGCCCCTTCCTCCCGGAAAGACCACATGTATAATTTCAATGATTTTAATTCGATACAATGGGTATCTGGTACGTATTCTATTTTAAAGTTGGCGAAATCCGGTTGTCCCGTCTTGGGGCACAAGCAGGTAAATTCCGGCACATCAATGCGAATGGTATAATCCCGCTTGGTCACGGGGTTATCAAAAATTTCCAATGTTTTAGAGGCTTGAGTAGTCATGGCCCGCAAGATACAAGAACTTAGCGCTCTGATGCAAGTTCTCAGTGCTTTATTTTAGTATTTTCTGCAGATATTTTTCATGTCAATCTTGTATATTGCCCCCTCAATCTTGTATGGTTGCGGTCCATGCGCCTCAGTAAAATAAAATTAGCGGGTTTCAAGTCATTTGTTGACCCTACGAGCATCCCACTGCCAAGTAACCTCATCGGTATTGTCGGTCCTAATGGCTGTGGTAAATCCAACGTGATCGACGCCGTGCGTTGGGTGATGGGGGAATCCTCCGCGAAAAACCTGCGGGGCGAATCCATGACCGACGTTATTTTCAATGGTTCCAGTTCCCGCAAACCCGTGGGGCAGGCTTCCATTGAGCTGGTATTCGATAATAGCGATGGAACCTTGGGCGGCCAATATGCTCAATACAGTGAAATTTCCATTAAGCGGCAAGTAACTCGCGATGGTCAGTCACAGTATTTTCAGAACGGTGCCCGTTGTCGGCGTCGGGACATCACGGATATCTTTTTGGGAACCGGGCTGGGGCCGCGCAGTTACTCCATTATTGAACAGGGCATGATTTCACGGCTGATTGAAGCCAAGCCAGAGGATTTACGGATATTCCTGGAAGAAGCCGCCGGTATTTCCAAATATAAGGAACGGCGCCGTGAAACCGAAAATCGCATTAAGCACACCCGCGAGAATATGGAGCGACTCACTGATTTACGCGATGAGCTTGGCAAACAACTGGATAAACTTAATCGCCAGTCCAAAACCGCCGAAAAATACAAAACCTATAAAGATGAAGAGCGCCTGCTCAAAGCCCAGCTAACCGCATTGCGTTGGCAGGGCCTTAACCAGCAAATCGAGCAAAAAGACAGCCTGATTAAAGAGCAGGAAACCAGTTTCGAAGCGACCATTGCTGAATTACGCCGTCTGGAAGCTGATCTGGAAAAGTTTCGTGAAGAGCATGTTGGTGCTACCGAGAACTTTAACGAGGTGCAGGCCCGTTACTATAGTGTGGGCGCGGATATTGCGCGCATAGAGCAGTCGATACAACATTCAAAAGAGCGCCGTGAACAACAGCATACGGACTTAAAACAGGCAGAGCATTCGTTAATTGAGTCGCAGGTTCATTTGGATGCGGATCAGAAAAAGCATATTCAACTGACGGCCTACCTGGAAGAAAATCAGCCGGTATTGGATGGTGCCCGTGAGACCGAGATGCTTTCGGCCGATGAGCTGGCGACGGCCGAACTGGCCATGTCGCAGTGGCAGGAGGAATGGGAGCGATTTAACGAAAACGCGGCCTTGCCAGCCAAAAATGCGGAAGTTGAGCGCACCCGCCTGAATCATCTTGACCAGCAAATGGTGCAGACCCAACAACGCGCTGAAAAACTCAGTGCTGAAAAACAGAATTTAAGCTTTGACAGTATTGTTACGGAAATTGAAGAGCATTCGCTGCAGGAGCAAATGCTGGGACAACAATGCGAAGAATACCAGGATGCCTTGCAGGAACACCAGCAGGGTATTACGGAATTACGCGAGTCTATCCGCAGTGTGGATAATGAACTCAACACAAAACGCAGCGAATTGCAGACCAAAAAAGGCCGTTTCGCTTCGTTAGAAGCATTGCAGCAAGCAGCACTGGGTAAACAACAGGGTGTGGTATCCCATTGGTTGCAGAACCATGGCCTGTCTGATGCCAAGCGCCTGGCGGAAAATATTAACGTTGAGCCGGGCTGGGAACTTGCCGTTGAGTGTGCGCTGGGCCATTACCTTGAAGCCGTTTGTGTTGATCAGGTGGATGCGATGGCCGGTATGTTCACCGATCTTGAGCAGGGGGCGGTTACCCTGTTTGAAACGACGGCGACACAATCGGATGCTTCCGGATCGACGCATGCGCTGGCTCAGCCATTACTTTCAAAAGTAGAGGCATCGTGGAATTTGGCGTCGCTATTGACGGGCGTTTATTGTGTGGACGACCTGACTGATGCACTTGCATTGCGTTCCCGGTTATCGCCAACGGAGTCGGTGGTTACCAAAGACGGAATATGGGTTGGTCGTCACTGGTTGCGGTTTTCCAAAGATATTGATGAAAACTCCAGTGTTTTACAGCGCGAAAAAGAAATGCAGCAGGCGCAACTGGATATCGAATCATTGGGCGTTTCCATCGAGATGCTGGAAGCCCGAATTGATGATTCCCGCGAATCCTTAAAGGGCAGGGAAACAACTCGTGATGCAGTGCAATCCGAATTGCAACAGACAAGCCGCAGTCATGCTGAAAGCGAAGCACGTATTAGCAGCAAAAAAACACGTGTTGAACAAATGCGGGAACGCGGCGAGCGCCTGGAGCTGGAAATACAGGAGTTGCAGACACTTATTTCCCAGGCCGAGCGGGATTCCATCGCATCGCGCCAGGTTCTGGATAAAGCCATTGGTGAAATGGAAACCCTGGCGGAAAAGCGGGAAGCTTTGCAACTACAGCGTGGTGAATTGCAAGCCCGGCTGGATACTGTGCGTTCCACTGCGCGCAATGACCGCGATAAAGCCCATGAAATTGCTCTGAAGATAGAATCCGCCCGCACTGAAATTGCCGCAATTAATCAAAACAGTGAACGCATGGATAAGCAATTGTCGCAATTGCGGGAGCGTCAGGCCGAGCTGGAAAAAGCCATTGCAGAAGGTGAAGTACCGTTAAAGGAAATGGCGCAAGAGCTTGAGCTGTTGTTAAACAATCGGGTTGAAGTGGAAGCCACGCTGTCGGAAGCGCGTCGCAATGTGGAAGCGCTGGACCACGCCATGCGTGAAAACACCACGGAGCGGCACAAGGTGGAAGAGACCAGCACCACCATACGTAACGTACTTGATCAAACCCGTATGGCCTGGCAGGAAATTAAAGTGCGCCGTCAGACCCACGAAGAAGCACTGCAGGACACCGGTCATGAACTTAAGCAGCTGTTTGAGGAAATGCCCGAAGAAGCCAACGAAAAAGAGTGGGAAGAGCGAGTTGAGCAGGTGGACCGCCGCATCAGTCGCCTGGGGCCAATAAACCTGGCTGCGATTGAAGAATATAAACAACAATCGGAGCGTAAGGACTATCTGGATAAACAGCACGAAGATTTAACGGAAGCGCTGGAAACCCTTGAAAACGCCATTCGGAAAATCGACAAGGAAACCCGTATCCGTTTTAAAGAAACTTATGAGAAGGTCAATTTGGGGCTGCAAAGCAACTTTCCGCGCCTGTTTGGTGGTGGTCAGGCATACCTTGAATTAACCGGCGAGGATTTGCTGGATACCGGCGTGTCGGTGATGGCACGTCCACCCGGCAAGCGAAACAGCACCATTCATTTATTATCCGGTGGTGAAAAAGCGATGACCGCGGTTGCGTTGGTTTTTGCTATTTTCCAATTAAACCCGGCACCTTTCTGCATGCTTGATGAAGTGGATGCACCACTGGATGATGCCAATGTGGGTCGTTTTTGCCAGATGGTGCGGGAGATGTCGGAACACGTTCAATTTATTTTTATCACCCATAATAAAGTAACCATGGAATTAGCCCATCAGCTTAATGGTGTTACCATGAGCGAACCCGGTGTTTCGCGATTGGTGGCAGTTGACGTTGATGAAGCGGTTGATCTGGTTGTTTAACGCCATCATTTCCCTTGCGGTCTTGTTTGCTGGCGCTGTCGTTTGTATTATTTCTGCCGATTTCCCAGTAAATTGGGGTTTTAATACTACTTTAATAGTACTCTAATACTGCTCAGTGAGTTGTAAGCGTGGTGTGATACGACATCGCTTTCTTCCCGTCTTTGTATAGCGGCTGGTGACATAAAATCTTTATGTGATGCGATGACTGGAATGCAGTATTGTCCAGTTTTGTGACCCAGTTCCGTTAATCCTAAAATCATCAGTTGGACGGTATGTAGAGTGCGTTTTTTATCGTGACTGGCTAGGCACGATGAGGCGTAATAGCAGGCTATTGCAACGATTCGTAACGACGCCAGGCGCGATAAAAAACGTGCTTTACATGTCGTAGCGTGTTCACTCTTTGTGTGAAGATGGGTGTTACGTGATAATTTAATAATACCAAAGGCTTAACCTTGTTTCTAAGCGATCAACTGATGAATTTAGGTTAATCAATGTCTTTATCTACTAGGCCTGTTGACAATTGACCGGGTTGTCATCCTTGCAGTTCCTGTCCTGACGCCATACCGCACAATATCCTTCCTTTATAACCCGCAGCGTTTAGCAGACCAGGTGTTGTCAATTTAGCTAACGTTACTTACTTAACTTGTTGAGATACCGGGTGATCCGGTAAATTAGCATGAATCAATATTAGCGGGAGCTGAGCTTTAAATTAGGGAATAGGTTCGGGATGGATATAAAAAGAGTATCGCGCCACGATAGATTGCGGTAGTTGGCAGCGAGATACCTGTCGAGTATCAGTGTCATGTAGTGCTTTCTTTATATTAGGTTATGCATTGTGTTCGGTATTAACTGTATTCGGTATTAACTGAGTTAGGCCATCAGATCAGGCACAAATCAGATTAAGTGTCAGTTTGCACATTTGCCAAGGCAGTAATGTTGGTTTCAACGCTGGTTTTAACTCTGGTTTCAGCTCTGGTTTTAGTAGCAGTTTCAATCCTATCTTTTATCTCTGTACTATATTTCAGTACGTTATCTTCGTGCGATATTCCAGTAATTACCCGTGTATTTACCCTCAAGCTTTCTTGATACTGAAGCGCAAAAAATAACGCTACTTTCAGTCTAAACCAGAGGGGGTAAACGTATTTACCCATTTTCTCAAGTTTCAAAATGCCAGGACGATACCCAATCCTGTGTGACCGTCGCTCAGCGATTAATTTGTGGCCCGAATGCGCAGTACAATTCCCGTTCTCAGAATTAGTAAATCGTAAAACCAGTGACTAAGTCATTCCAACACATTTAATCATTTTATTATTAATAGATCTTAGCAGTGAGGAATATTCTATGAAGAAACTTGTCTCTCTAGCTGCATTGTTACTAGCGCTGGGTGGTTGCGGTGGTGGTGGCGGCGGCGGTGGCGGTGCTAGCACCGGTGGTGGTAGCGACGGCGGAGGTGAAGGTGGAACCACTGATAAAGTGACCACTATCTCAGGTACCGTGTCACTTAGTAGTTCTGTGTCGGCAAACAAACCCACTAACCGGCTAAAGTCCATGTACAACGTGCCTCAAGGGCATCCTGCCAGCAGGGTATATCAGACGACAAACAAGTCGGGTACATCGAGTTATCAGTTGCCGTCACATGCTGCTTCACTGCAGAGCTGTGAGAGAACGACAGTCTATCTTTATAATTCAGATCATCCGGAATGGTTAGATGCGGTTGCTGAAGCATCGGCAGACGAATCTACCTGCGCTTATTCGCTAAGTGCATTGGCCAATGCCGCGAAAAACAGCAATGGTTATACCGATGGTGATCCCATTCCTCAAGGTAATTACACCCTGTTAGTGGTGAAAGAACCTACCTTCAACTCTGAGCTTGGTGTGTTAACTGACATGCTGGTCGCCGTGCAAACGGTTGTGAATGAGTTTGTGGGTGAAGTGAGCAACGATATGGTTGTACAACCCAGTGCTGCGGCACCGACGGTTGAAGCCATGCTGGGCCTGCAAAAGAACAGCGATGGCACACAAACCTGGGGTAGTGCCTCTTATATTTTACCCCCTAATGCGGCTATTCAGGTTTCCTTTAGTATGGCCGTTGCGCGTGGCGTAGGTAAAAATGATCGTATTACTATTTCTCCTACCGTCTCTGGCCACTGGGAAATCTCCTCCGATTGGTTATCCGCTACTTTTTATTCTGATGCGGCGCCTGGAGAAGCGGGCGGTATCCAGGAAAATACAGAATACACGGTAACCGTACTCGGAGGGGATCAAAGCAGTACCCCTGTGACCAATGTTTATGGTAATGCACTTGCCAAAACGGCCACCGCTACGTTTACTTCAGGCGCGTTAGCGGCGGTTGATATGACAGCGCCCACCGTGACCTTGATTAGCCCGAATCTTGACGATGCGGAAGCAGAAAAAATTACCGACCCCATCAGAGTGCGTTCAAATGAGCGTATCGATATCAATGCATTGCGCTTAAGTGCAACTGACAATGCGCTGGGCGCTCGCCCAGGTGTTAATTTTGTGCGTCAAAGCGCTGGTTCATCTACCAAAGATGATGCCACTGATGACACCTTTGATTATGAATTTTCGCTTGGCCAGCCTTTAAAGCTTGGCACTGAATACAGCATCACTATTAGCGGTGGAACTGATATGTCAGGTAATGTCATGGCGTCCATTACCGCGAGCTTTACCACCGAGTCAGCCGAAAATTCGGCGGGTATCAGTAGTGGTGAAGGCGTGTCCTCAGAGGACCAGAGTGCACAGTCTCAGGTGGCCGATATTTTCGGTAAGTGGACCCGGGCAATGAACGACCATAACCTGGCTCAAATGCAAAGCTTGATGTCTGGCGATTTCGTTATGGCGTATAACACCAGCAGCAACGACGATTTTGGTATTGACGAAAGTGATATCAATCGAGATGGTGTCTGGGATCTCAAGGAATTTGGTGACCTGCTTCAGGAAGATGCGTTTAAAATCTGGGAGCATTGTGGTACCAGCATTACCGGCACCATTGGTAAGAAGGACGGCACGGATAAAGTGATCAATGTTGATCTTACCGGCACTACCCCTGTTGCCAACTTCTCATTCCACTTAACGGGTACGTCTACCAATACCAGTAAGGATTGCACCGAGGCGGCGCCTGAAGACAATCTGTTCGCCATCCTGGAAAAGATTAATGGCGCATGGACCATCGTAAAAGCATCAGAAGGTATCGATGTTCGTACTGGTGATGCTGCAAATCGTTCTATTGGTGTAGTGACCTTAGGTTCGCCTGCTAATCAGCAGAAGAAAGATGTCGATGGCAATTTGCTGTATATGGATGCCACTGGTGCTGAAACCACGGAAGCCACTGCTTCCAGCGGAACTGCCCATGAACGGGTCATTGTGAAAAATCCAAAACTCGTCCTCGATGATCTTAACCCGGTAACGTTTAACTGGGTTGTCAAAGAGCAGGCACTGTCGGGTGTTGATCCAGCCAATATCACCACCTATGTCATGCTGTTCATCGATGCACGTGATCCTGATGCAGGCTTTGCAGTGGCGTTTCCGCCTACTTATAACAGCTTGGATATCCCCACTGACGTGAAATGCGTTAATCAGGACGATGACAGGGCGCCGCCGGAATGTGAAACCGCATCAAGCACCTTTGAAGACGTCAGTGAAGACTTTGGTTTTCATGATATGTTTGAACCACGCCCTGGCAGTACGCTGCTGTGGCAAGTCGTCGCACTTAAAGATGTAACCACGCAGGATATTTCCTCCGGACGCGCAACAGATGTCCCTGGTAAGATCATTGCGGTCAGCCAGTTGGGTAAATTCTCCATTGAAGGCGAATACCAGGAGCTGAAAGTATCGGTTCTGGGTGACCTGGATGGCGACACCGTGTATACCAAGGAGACTGAAAAACTATCGTTTAACGAGTTTATCGATGGTTATGATGCCCTTGAACTCGATGCAGTCAAAATCGTTGTACACACACCGGTGCTTGACTCAGCGGGTGCAAGGATATTTGTCGGGGGTAATACCTTCCAGCAATATCAATTGACTTACACTGAAGTGGTAAGCATTAATGGAAAAGATTACCAAAAAGGTACTAAAATTGTTCAGTTGAACAAAGGCTCAAACTGGATTGATATCGAAGATGGTAACGTTAATTCCATGGGCTCAGGTTCTGGAGATCCCGGTGCGGGTGACCCAGGTACAGGCGATCCAGGTACAGGCGATCCGGGTGCAGGTGAGCCAGGTATGGATGGACCTATGTTCTACCTGCATGAGAACTTTCAGGTTACCACCGATGGCGGTATTCCACCTGTCGTTGAAATCACCAGTGTCACTGCAGTTGATGCAGACGGTGTGACTGCAGCATTAACCGATGATGGCTGGGACTTCTATAATGCGCCTGGTACAGTAGCGGTTATTGTGGAAGGCCTGTACAAGAAGCAGGTTGATGATGCGGATGGAAACCCGGTTGATACCCAAATTTCTGAATTGTACCTGAACTTGTGGAACGATCGCCTGCATGCCAATGCGCATCGTGCGATTAAAGACGCAACTTGTGTAGACAGTGTCTGCACCTTCTCTGTCCAGGTTGAAATCTATGCGGGCGAAAACTGGATTGATGTGTCCGGTGGTAGCTTTGATTTCAATGGTGGTCTGAATTACTCCGATCACTTTGGGGTATACACCGATACCGGTGTGGCATGGACACCACCCATCACCGTTAGCTCTGTGGCCATCGATGGCGTAGTCTGCGATGATACCTCCGGTGTTGGTTGTGTGGTTAAGAAAGACGAGTGGGGCAATGGTGCTAACTACGATGCCAGTGCTGCAACGGATGCAGATAACTACACCGTCGTCGTCACCGGCAGCATGCGTTTCTTCAGTGATACCACCAATAGCGAAAACAAACCTCGCTATGATGTGGGTAGCGAAGGCGGATGGCAGGGTGGAAATCTCACCGTGAAGTCTGATGGTACATTTACCCTGAAAGTTGAGTTGTTTGAAGGTAAGAACTTTGTCAACTTTAACGACATACGGGGCAACTGGTATGGTATGGACATCTTTACCGATGCTGGTAAAACCGTGGTTCGTCCCGGAATTACCAGTGTTACCGATGGCGCAGGTACGGTATTAACCGCTAATCAGTTTGGTGATTATCAGACCGACCAGTGTTCCGTCAGCATCGCTGGTACTGCAATGGAGGGCGACATGCAGGTGTTCTGGAATGGTAATGCCGGTGGACAGCATTACTGGGAAGAGCAACGCCTTGAAGCCGTTGTACCAGAAAGTGGTGGTGATGCACAGTACGAAGTGACCATTAACCTGGTGGGCGGAAACATGTCGGACAATTGGATCGACATCAATGATGCTAACTGGAACTGGATGGGACTACGGGTCGTAACCACGGGTGACTGTGTTTACACACTGCCTGAATTGATGGTGGCAGGTGCCATTGCGGACCAGGGTTCCTTGACAGAGGATACTTCTAACAATGATCCGATGGGGTTCTATTATATGGCTGACGATAGCACAACCACCTCGGTGAGTGTTAACGGAACCAGTAACCAGGCCAGCCGTAAGATCGTTGTTGAATCATCTGCTTGTGGTGGCGTGGAACGCTACGAAACCAGCTCAGCTTCAACGGCGGATAACAATGGTGACTACCCATGGAGTATCAGTGGTGTTCCCGTCTATGACGGTGGCAATCACCTGAATATCTCCGACGGTATAAGCTGGTACAACATTGGTATCCAGGCCATGAATGGTATTACACCAACACCTGTGTTGCAGGTGACTGGGGTAACCGGCGCCACCAAGGACTCCACTGTTGATTTTGGTTGTGACTTCAGCCGCTGGGGTGCTACCAATGCAAGTGATGTAACCACCATTACTGGTACCACCACGGGTCCCGATGGCACGGGTGAGTTCAATGTCGAAGGCGCACACGGACAATTTGAAATTGTCGACGGCACTTTTACCATTGATATCGCTACGGCTGGCATTACGCTCTACCAGGGTTTCAATTTCATCAACCTGTTTGATACCAATTGGAACTTTCAAAACATAGAGCTTAAGGTGGAGAGCGGTCCTGGCAAACCACAGTATGTTGAAATTACTGCGCCAGCACACGCCGCTGTTGTGGCATCCGGTTCGGCAGACATCACGGCAGTTATCTACAAAACACCATCTGGTGCTTCAGATAACTTTAAGCCGGAACGTGTCAACGTGTTTGTCAATGACTGGACTAACAATAGCTGGACCGAGTACTCCAGTGATCCAAACGCGGCAGAGTGGGGTGCACAAACCTTTACGTTACCGGCTCCGGATGTTAATGGTAACTATGCCATCACCCTGACTGGCCACACCTTCTCAGGTGGTGCCGCGGAGATACGGGTATCGACAGAAGGCAAAACGGTTAACACCGACGGTGTGGAAAACTGGATTAACCATGAACATGTCATTACCATTAATGATGAGTTCGGTTGGACCAGCTACTACAAAGGCGGTGCCAAACCCGCGCAACCTGCCAATGACGACACGGCTGCGAAGGGACGTGCCTTAAAACGTGACAGAGTGATCCGCAGTCGGCATTAATTGACGGCGCTGATTACCAGTAGCTGATCACCAGTAATAACCCAAGGCCGATGTTGCGGCCTTGGATAATCTAAACGGAGGGAGCAGTGAAAACTGCTCCCTTTTTTTATTGGGACAGGGCGAAGCTCGCCAGATGTCGATCGTTTATATTTTGGTAAATACTTGCTGTTGCTGATGACGCGTCGACTGGGATTGATTTAGCGGGTTATAACGTTGATTTGAATAATACTAAATATAACTCGATGAGTGTAAACAGGGCTTCACTCATTTGGCACTAATTGAGAAAATTTACGTCTAATCAAAAAAATCACGCACCACCGGAACAAAATTAGTTTCATCCACCAGAAACGCATCATGCCCCTGTATTGATGGTAATGATGCTAGGCTGGCTTTCACACCGAGCTTTGTCAGCGTGCTGGCAAGTTCCTGCTGTTGCCATAGTGGAAACAGGAAGTCAGTTTCCACACCCACGACCAGCACCCGTTGAGCTTTTATTTTTGAAAGGCCTGCTTCGATACTGCCGCCATGCTCAGCCACATCAAACCAGTCCATGGCGCGGGATAAATACAGATAACAATTGGGGTCGAAGGTAGAAACAAACTTGGCTGCGTTGTGCTCCAGGTAGGATTCGATTTCGAATTCATGTCCAAATGCCTGGTTGCTGCGTTTGGATTTTTCAATTTTTGAGCGGCCAAAGCGATGCCGCCATTCATCTGGGGAGCGGTAGGAGATTAGTCCCGCTTTCCGCGCCATGCGCACGCCTTCTGTTGGCGGCTGACAAAAACTGTAGTTGCCGTTATCCCAATCAGGGTCATTACGAATTAGTTCGCGTTGCAGTGATCGTATTGCGATTGCAAAGGGTGTAGCGTGGGTTGCCGTGGAAATGGCAATGATGTTGCCCACGTCATCGGGGTGTTGGATGGCATAGGCCAGTGCAGACATGCCGCCCAGAGAGGCACCCACAATGGTGTGTAGTCTGGTAATATCTAATTCCCGTAATGCGAGTCTGGCGGCATTGGCGATATCCTCTACTGACAGGTCAGGGAAATTCAGCCGATAGGGTTCGCCGGTTTTTGGGTTTTTGGATGCCGGTCCGGTAGAGCCAAAGCGGCTTCCGAGTGAATTAACACAAATAACATAATAGTGGTTTGTATCAATGGCCTGGCCTGGGCCTATCATGAATTCCCACCAACCGGGTGTTGGGTCTTCAGGCGATGAGGCTGCGTGTGCGCTGGGCGATAGTCCCGTCAGTACAAGTATAACATTGTCTTTTTGGGGAGATAAGGTGCCCCAGGTTTCATAGGCAATTTGTACATGGTCCAATGTATCACCACTGCGCATGGTAAATATGTCTGACAGGGTTATGATGCGTGTTGCATCGCTTAATGCGGCGCACGGTTGCCCAAATTGAATGACGTTCGACATGTGGTTGAATCCCCCTTCTAACGTTGCTCTCATTGACTGACGAACCCTAACATAGAAAATAGCCAGTGGTGCATCGTGCTGTACAAATATCCCCGTGACCCGGTCACTCTAAAACAAAGAACGATTATTCCAGATTATGTTACAAAAATGTAGTCTTGTTTGATCAATGAGGTGAAAAATAAGCAAAAAATATGGTTTAAATCGACCGGGTATATAATTTTGCTAAATAATAGCCGGTTAGAGTAGGGCTTTTGCTTAATACTGGTTCCTGAATCACTGTCGAATCGGCGTGCGGAGTGCCACACTTTGCCGGGCGGTGAGTCATGCATTTAAGTTGAACTAATCATGATGATGTTGATCTATGCGGAACAGTGTAGCAAAATTAAAAATTACCGGGAATCACGTTTGAACCAGCGTATTAAATATGGCAGCTTAGTAGCAGCGATAGCAATTTCACTCAGTGTACACCTATTGATTTTAGCCAATGCGTCGATTTCAGACCTGAATACACTGGCTTATCCAAAGCGTGCTTCAACGCTTGTCGTGACGATGATTGGTGCTCCGGCAATTAAAATACCACCAATTGAATCTGTAGACGAGCAGGTTAGCTTACCATTGCCTGCGCCTTCTGTAGAAAAACGGGTTTTGTCATCGGAGAAATCACAGCGTCGGGTTGACTTACAAGGCACTACGGTTACAAAAATACAAAATAGCAATGTCATTAAACAAAAAAGGAAATCACAACTACCTACGCCTTTACCAGCGGGTCATAATTCAATGTCGTCGGGTGCCCAATCGGTGATAAATTTACAGCGGCCCATTGAGGTAAGCCCGAGTATGCCCCTTGTAACCGAGCCTAAAAAAGCGGTAACACAGCAAGCGGATCGCATAAAAACTCCCGGTGCTGCCACGTTGATTGCTCGAAGCATTGCTGCGGTACGTGACGACCCCAATCTTGGCGCCAAGCCCGAAGAAGACTTTGCCCGTTACCAGTTGAATAAGCGGCTTGAATCCATCAAACACCTCTTACCCGCAGTCACTGACTATTCCAGGACACCACAACTGGGCGATATTGAAGAGTTCAGAACAGCATTAGGCGACATGATTTTTACAGTACACCTGGGAAAGGGTAAAAAATTATGTGCTGAACTGTCGTCGAAAGATTATTCGACGTTGGATATTGCTGAAAATCCACCTGTTTGGAAGTTGTTTGCCTGTTAACCCCTGCTTAAATTATCGACATGCGATAATTGGCAATTAATCAAATTGCGGTGGCGCTATTGCGTGCGTATATAAGCTTAGGCGGGATTTTATCGACGTGTGCAGTCGGAGGCGTTAATCCATAGAGAAACGTCTGTATTGACTGATTTTTGTACACTCATCTGTGCCGCAGGAAAATTAGGTATCAAAGTAACAGGTTTTTTAAAGGTTGGGTTGCCTCTTCAGCTATATTTATTTTTGTCGTAAATTATTTAGAAATGGCCCGTCAATTAGAGAAGCAATGGCATTGGTTGTAGCATTCTACTAATTAACTGAAACAAGTAGAGTGTTTAGTATTCTGAAACCCTTTTAAGCTTGATGGTGAATTATAGTTTTAATGAAACTCATTTGGTCAATTATCTGTCCAATATAGCCCGACGCGTCGTCGTTAATTCTTCGTAAGCCTTTGTTGGTTGATACCAGGACAGTCAAATGTAAAGTATTGTAAAACCCTCTTGGGTCGGTCGACGATTCCGAAAATAACGTTCTAAAATTAAAATTACAACGTACCAAGGAGAGCTAAGTATGTTCGAAGAAGCACACGGTTTTTCTTTAGAAAATATTCTTGAAAAACCCAACGAGACTGTTACGCGAATAGCTTGGTCGTCTGATGGATCACAGATTGCGTCAGGGTCGTTTGACCGAACTATACGACTGAGTACAGTTCGAGTTTGGGATCTAAATGGTAATTCTGCAGAAGTATATTTTGAGGAGCAAGGGATAGATGGTGTTATCACAGGTCTTTCGTGGTCGCAAGATGGGTGGAAAATATGCGCCGGTACAACGAAGGGAGCTATTTATATTTGGGGGCTAGAAACAGAAAATTTGATTAGATTAATTACTGATCACCGTGGTTGTATTAATAAGCTGGCTTGGTCGCCAGATGGGGAAATGCTTGCATCGTGTTCGAGAGACCATACAATTAGAATCCGAAATACAGTTAATTGGAGCATATATTGGGTAATAGATGGGCATGTTGATGAAGTAAGCGATGTGGCATGGAGCCCACAAGGCAGCATGTTGGCGTCATCATCCAAAGATAATACGATACGCATATGGACGGTAGTTAGTAAACGCCTACTTTATACGCTTAAAATAAACGATGCTGAAATACAGTGTGTTGAATGGGGGGGAGATAATCAGACAATTATTGCGGGCCTTGACGATAGAACGGTTCGAGTTTGGAAAATACAGACTGGTGATCAGCATATACTTGAGGGACATACCGACAAAATAGATTCTACTGTTGTTTCCCATGATGGTAAATTAATAGCTTCAAAATCTGCTGATGGAGCTATACGCTTATGGAACCTAACCTCTTTAGAAACAATTAAAACATTCACTATCCTGGGTCCTACTGGCTGGGGTACAAATATTGCGTTCAATCCTCAATTACCAGTGCTTGCGACAGCAGGAGAGCATGACGCAAAAATTAAAATCTGGAAGTTGGATATGGGGTATCTCATGACTATAGTACCAGATTTACCTTCAGAATACTGCATAAACGCCAAAGTTGTACTGGTTGGTGAATCGGGTGTAGGAAAGTCAGGCTTAGCTATTAGGATGACTGAGGACGAATTTCGTGCGACAGAATCAACTCATTGTGCTCAAATTTGGCGTATCCCCCTTCCGAATGGTAATGCAAAAGATACTACGCTTGAATTAACCGTGTGGGATTTTGCTGGACAAGAGGATTATCGACTGATTCATCAGCTTTTTTTGGAAGATACCAATGTAGCCTTATTGCTATTTGATGGGTCATCATCTCGAGACCCGATTCGTGGAGTTCCATATTGGGTCAAAGTATTAGAAAAAAAATCGTCATCGAATTTGATTAAATTCTTAGTCGCAGCAAGGTGTGATGTTGGCCCGGTAACATCTAGTCAGACTGATATAGATAATATTATAAAAGAGTATGGTTTCGATGGGTATTTTGAGACTTCAGCAAAAACTGGAAAAGGAATTGATGACCTTTTAAATACTATTATAAAGAAAATACGTTGGGAAAAACTTCCAATAATCAGCTCCCCCTACTTGTTTCGTTTGATTCGCCAGGTATTACTCGATCAAAAAGAACTCGAGTTTGAAAAGGTGATTTTAACTTTTGATGAAATTAGGCAAAAGTTGCCTAAAAAAATGCCTGAAATTGAAGTTACTAATGAACAAATAGATACAGTGATAAAACAGCTACAAAAGCACGGTTTTGTTTATAGGTTGGAACCGATACGGGGTTTTTTGTGTGTTTTAATGAAACCCGAATTGATTAATCAATATTGCGCATCCATTATTCATGCGGCACGGGAGCATCCACGTGAAATCGGTGCAGTTACTGAAGTAGATGTGATTTCCACGGATCTGCAGTTTACTAATAATTTTGAGCCATTGAAGAATTCTTGGGAAGAAAAAATAATAAGGGAAGCAACTGTACAGCTGTTAATAAGCCATGAGATATGTTTTCGTGATATGGGAATGTTGGTTTTCCCGGGCCAAATTAAATTGCCGCGCAATACGCTAAATATCAAAAATTCAAGGATTGAAGTGTCATACTTATTTTTAGGACATCTTGAAGCAATTTATGCATCATTGGTGGTCAGGTTATGCAATAGTGCATATTTTCGGAGAGAAAATTTATGGAAAAATACTGCTGAATTTTCTCGAAACAATGCGTCCCTTGGGTTGTCAATCGCGCAAGAAAATGAAAGAGCGGTAAGGCTTGATATTTATTTCTCTCCGGATGTTTGTAATATTGAAAGAATGTTTTTTATACGGTTTATAAAGGAGCATTTATATGCTAAAGAGTTAGAGGTGCATCAAATAATACATTTATACTGTTCAAAATGTCAAAATAAAATCAATGATCTAGAAGTAATACAAGAACGAATTAAAACCGGGCGTCGATTTCTAACATGTCAATATTGCAATTGCGAAGTGGCTATCTATTTAAGTATTGAAGAGAAATATAACTCTGAAGGTGATCTGATCAAGAAAATTGATTTAAAAGTCTCTGGAAAAGAAGGGAAAGATAGCCAGGAATTACATGGTGTAAGTAGGACGGACTTCCAGGCCACTCAAAGAAATATATTTATCTTACATCTCTCAGATATGCGAATTAGTTCATTAGAAGAAGTCCAACTCTACTTGAAGGACTTAGAGTCAGATTTAGTGAATCAACTAAATGTAGATTCTTTAGACTATGTGGTTATTTCTGGTGATATATCTAAACATTCGACACAGAAGGAGTATGAGGCGGCTTATGAATTTGTTGCGATGTTAGTTGAGCGCTTTGGCTTAAAGCGCGATAAAGTGATTGTCGCGCCAGGGAATCATGATCTTAATTGGGATCTTTCTGAAGAGGGTTATGCATTTGTGCCAAAGCGTAAGGTTTCAGATGTAACCTATAATAATAGTTTTGATTTAATTCCACTTGGTGAAGCTGGTTTTTTAGTGCGAGATCACGCTAAATCTGAAAGAAAATTTGAAAATTTCAGTGAATATTTTTACAAGAAAATCTATGATGGCATGTCTTATCCGGTGTCATATAACTGTCAAGGGATGTTGCATATTTATCCCGACACCGAAATGCTATTTTTGACCCTGAATTCATGTTGGAACATTGACTATTATTTCCAGGATCGCTCGAGTATTAATACAGAGTCTCTCATGTGCGCGTTGGAATCCCTTAATGATGATCAATATAGTCATTGGGTAAAGATTGCCGTGTGGCACCATCCGCTAAATGGACCATTCCAGATTCATGATAAATCATTTGTGGAAAAGCTTATTGATAAAGGATTTCAGCTATGTATGCATGGTCATGTTCACCAGGACACCGAAGAGTCCTTTAGGTATAGATATGGCGACCGTATGTTTGTAGTTGGGGCTGGGATGGTTGGTTCGCCATATGATACCAAATTGCCTAACCTGCCTTTGCAATACAATCTATTAAAATATGATAAAAATAGTTCAGTGATTGAGGTTGAAACCAGAAAGAAAGACGAAATTAATGGAAGCTGGCACGGCGATATGAGATGGTGCGATTCAGATGAGCCTAAATCCAGTTATACCATTGATCTAGGTGCTCAACATCATGCCATCTCGAAAGCTTTTCCTGTCAAGCTCGACCCTATGGAACTTGCTATGGCTGATCGAAATCAGGTATTTATTAGCTATTGTCATAAGGACGTAGCATGGCTTAAAAAACTACGAGTTCACCTTAAGCCGCTTGAGAGGGTGGGGGATATTATTATTTGGAGTGACGAACGAATCAATCCTGGAGAAAAATGGGATGAAAAAATTCAAAAGGCGCTCAGGATGGCAAAAGTTGCGGTATTGCTTGTGACTCCGGATTTTCTTGCTTCGGATTTTATTACGAATCGTGAACTTTTACCATTTCTAGATGCAGAGAAATACCAAGGGCTTACTATTTTATGGATCGCTATTAGATCGAGTTTATTTACAGAAACACCAATTGCGGAGTATCAATGTACTAACGATGTTGAACGACCGCTTGCTAAATTAAGTGAAGCAGAACAGGATGAAGAGTGGGTGAAGATTTGTACGATAATTAAGGAAACTATTACTAGGGATATTCATTGATGTACGCGTAGTTACTGTGACTGGCTTTATGTCAGGTGGGTGTTGCACTGAATACCTGTTGAAAGTTAGCATGAGCGTCATTGCGCACTTTTGATAATAAAAAGTGCGCAATCACTATCCGATGCTCAGCATTTTGCTGAATCTATTATTCTCGTCTGAATTTGATTAAAGCACCGGGTACGATGTAATACCAAACTGGTTTTGCAGGTCTTCACATTGGGCGAATTTATTTTTACGCCGAGTGGTGGCTTCCTGGTAACTGCGGCATTGGTTGAGATCCTGGTGCACAAATCCACATGATTGAGTGGCTTGGATAATAACCCCATCAAGATAGCCGACGCCGTTCCAGCAATGGCTAAGCTCCTTGCACTCTTCGGTATTACAATTGCTTACGATTTTGTCGGCAAGTTGATGAAAACAACGAGGTGCGTCTGTTAAGTTGGGTTTTAGGGAACAGATTTTCGGCGGCTGGGTTGTTTCAGCCATTTTAGCTTTTGTCGCAAAGTTTTTGGTGATGGCTTGCCAGTTCTGAAATGTTTGTGCTTGTGTGGCGCATTTTGAAAGGTTGCTTTTGTTGGCGTTGGTGCACTTACTCAATGCTTCGCAGGCGCTTGTGGTCTTATTGAATAGCGTGTTATGGGTTTCACTCCATTTTTGATGTTCTGCCATGTCGCGGAATCCGACACCAAATTTTTGCGCCTGAGTGGCTGCAAGCCCTTTTTGGATACTTTGACGTGCCTGCTGTTCGTAGCCAATGTAGGGTTCATTTTTGCAGGAGGCTATAACCTGTGGTGATTGCGGTTTTTGTTGTTGCGTTTGCTTTTGTTGTGCCGCTGTTTTTTCTACTGGGGCTGGTTTTGCTGTCGATTCGGGCTGAGTCGCGACGGCTTGGGGGGTAGTGTCAGTGGATTGTGTTTCCGCCGCTGTGTTTGTGGTTGCCGCGCTGTTGTTTTGTGGATCGGTTTCAGTGGTCGTTTTGTTGGATGGGCTCGACGCGCAGGCAAACAATGTAGTTGTGCCAATTATAACGAGTGCATATACGGCGTAACGTGCTAATTGTCTGATTGAACGAATAGCGATGAATTGTACTGGATGTTGTGTTTTCAACGTGGCCTCCCCCTGGTCAAAATTGTTCATTGCTCCCCAGCGTTTGAACATCTTATGATTATTGTTAATAAATTATCAACTTTCAATGGGTTACTTGTTTTTTCGGTGCATTGTTTTCAGCGCAATAATTTTGGCTGCAATTATTTTTGTACAATAATGCACAATCAGGCGTACATGTTATTTTATAATTGATTGTTTAACCTAAATTAACCAGTTGGATCGTAGCGAGGGCGTCTAAGGTGCTGAAGATAGCGTGTTTATTTCATTTTTTAAGGCGATCGCGTAGTCACTCTACGGGTGAGTCTTAAAAAATGAAAAAACACGTTAGATTCAGTATATTAGGCGTCCGCAGTAGATCCAACTGATTAATTTAGGTTTAATGACAATACCCGAGTGTCTATTCAAAAACAATCCATTTGAGCCATCAGTATAGGGTTAACGGGCCTTGGCTGTTTGAAATTGCTTATTATTAGATCACTTTATGCTGCCTGTCCGCGATAAGCCAGTTGCCAGGCATTGCCCATCACCTGGGGATTCCTGCATGGTTTTGTTGCCGTCATTATCAGGCAGCCTGTTTTTCCTGAAGCAGGTCCAGCAGCTTGTTGACGATTTTCGCTCGGCTTTCCAAATCCGGGCTGTCCTGAATCACTCTTAATTTATCGGTGCCATCCATTTTGTATGTCCTGGGCTGTCCTTGAATCAGCGTAATAATTGTCATCGGGTCAATGTTGGGTTGTTCGTTAAAAATAATTCGCCCGCCATTATTGCCAAATTCGATTTTGTTTATACCCAATGGAGATGCACGTAATTTAATGCTGGTAACGCGAAACAGGTTTTTGGCGCTTTCCGGCAATAAACCAAAGCGGTCGATCATTTCCACTTGCAGTTCGCGCAGGGCGGCTTCATTCTCGGCACTGGCGATTCGTTTGTACATGATTAACCGCGTATGTATGTCGGGCAGGTAATCATCCGGTATGAGAGCTGAGGTGCTCAAGTCCACTTCAGTGCCGTGGTCCAGTGGTTTATCCAGTTCGGGTTGTTGCCCGGACTTTAACGCATTGACGGCCCGTTCCAGCAATTCCATGTACATGGAGAAACCAATTTCATGCATTTGCCCGCTTTGTTCATCGCCCAGTAATTCACCGGCGCCACGTATTTCCAGATCGTGGGTGGCCAGGGTAAAGCCAGTGCCCAGTTCTTCCATGGATTCGATGGCTTCCAAACGTTTGATGGCATCAGGGGTCATGGCCTTGCGCGTGGGGACTACAAGGTAGGCATAGGCCTGATGGTGTGAGCGTCCCACACGCCCCCTTAGCTGATAGAGTTGCGCCAGGCCAAAGCGGTCGGCGCGATTCATGACGATGGTGTTGGCACTGGGCACATCAATACCCGTTTCGATAATGGTGGTGCAGACCAAGATGTTAAAACGATGATGATAAAAATCTGCCATGACTTTTTCCAGATCCCGCTCGCGCATTTGTCCATGGGCGATTTCAACGCTGGCTTCCGGTAGTAGCTCCTGAATTTTGTGCGCCATTTTTTCAATAGTGCTGACCTCGTTATGCAGGAAAAACACTTGTCCACCGCGTCGTATTTCGCGCATACAGGCTTCCTGAATGGTGACATCGTTCCACTGATTAACAAAGGTTTTAATGGCCAGGCGTTTGGCTGGCGCCGTGGCGATAATTGACAGGTCGCGCAACCCGGACAAGGACATATTCAGGGTACGGGGGATCGGCGTTGCCGTTAGGGTGAGTAAATCCACTTCGGAGCGCAATGCCTTAAAGCGTTCTTTTTGTCGCACGCCGAAACGATGTTCTTCGTCGATAATGACCAAGCCCAATTGTTTGAATTTAATGCTGTCCTGTAGCAGCTTGTGGGTGCCGATGACAATGTCAATGGTGCCGTTTTCCAGCCCGGATATAACGGCGTCCTGATCTTTTTTGGAGCGGAATCGGGATAATGCTTCGATCCGCACCGGCCAATCGGCAAACCGGTCTTTGAAATTTTCATAATGTTGCTGGGCCAATAAGGTGGTGGGTACCAACATGACGATCTGTTTGGCATCCTGTACGGCAATGAGGGCAGCGCGCATGGCGACTTCGGTTTTTCCAAACCCAACATCACCGCACACCAGGCGGTCCATGGGTTTGTTGGACGTCATATCTTTAACCACGTTCAGTATTGCGTCCATCTGATCCGGCGTTTCTTCAAACGGGAATGAACTTGCAAAGGTGGTATATTGCTCTTTGTCGATCTTGTAGCTATATCCCACACGGGCCTCGCGGCGGGCATAAATATCCAGTAATTCCGCAGCAACATCGCGCACCCGTTCACGCGCTTTGCGTTTGGCTTTTTCCCATTGGGCGTTGCCGAGTTTATGTAAGGGCGCTGCGTCGGGGGATGCCCCCGTGTAGCGACTGATTAAATGTAGTGACGCAACGGGTACATATAATTTATCATCACCGGCATACGATAGCGTTAAAAACTCCTGTTCAATTTCCCCTAGTCGTATTTTTTGTAAACCAATATAACGGCCAACACCATGATCTTCGTGCACCACAGGGGAGCCCTGTTCCAGCTCAACCAGGTTTTTGATGATTAAGTCCGGGTCGCGTTGCCGGGCTTTTCGACGCCGTTGTTGCAGGACTTGCTCACCAAAAATTTGCGGTTCAGCAATCACCGCAATGGATTGATCGCTAAGTAGCAGTCCTTTTTCCAGCGGGGAGATGGTAATGGCGAGTTGCTCAGAACCGTGTGTAAAACTATGCCAGTCTTTAACGGTTTTTACGCTGATGCCGCTGGTTTTAAGCAGATCGATCAGGGTTTCTCGGCGCCCGGTGGATTCGGCTGCAAATAAAATACGTCCTTCAAATGAACGGACAAACTGCGTTAGTTTGGCGGTGGGTTCATGAGCCCGACTGTCCACTGTGAGTGTGGGGGGGATATCGGTGCCAAAATTATACGAACCCTGCTTTTCTTCCAGTTTGAAGGATTGTAATTGCAGTTGTGTGTAGCTTTTGACCTGTTGGAAGAGTTCATTGATGCGTATAAACACCTTTTCCGGCGGCAGGATAGGGCGTTCTATATTATAACGACGTTGTTCGTAACGGTGTTCGATGTCATGCCAGTAATGTTCTGCCGCACCCTGTGCGTCGTCAGCGAAGCAGATAATACTATTGTCAGGCAAATAATCGAACAGGCTTGCGGTTTGTTCAAAAAACAGTGGCAGATAATATTCGATACC
>Ga0316204_10001160_pt1 | contig 76880 bp, 63 predicted proteins | sample 6monrhotite_MG_2_FD_205661 | JGI IMG/M metagenome (GOLD analysis project Ga0316204, IMG submission 205661) | Microbial mat bacterial communities from mineral coupon in-situ incubated in ocean water Damariscotta River, Maine, United States -... | ecosystem: Environmental > Aquatic > Marine >...
AGAACGAATACGACCTCACGCGAGCAGCCGCGCTCGTCAACCTTCAGGTCATCCAGAAAAAACTCGCCCGCCCAAGGTTTGCGAATGCGGCCTGACGCGCCGAATTCAAACTGGTCGCCGCTCTAGCGGCCCTGGCGCTGGCGCTCGGGGTATCAGCCATGTGGCACGCTTCCGTAGTTGTGACCGAGGCCTCACACAACGTGAAGCGTCGCGGTCGCTTTGTCTCACTGGTCGGGGAAATGCTGACAGCCCACTTGCTACCAATCTTCGGTCTCGGTATCGCAATACCTCGGCTCAGACGCGACTCGGAACGAGTCACGTTCTTCCAAGTTGAAAGTCCTCGCACAAGCTACAAATATGGCATCGGGTTCGGTTCTCTAACCCGCCCGCTTGGTGGCTACTATCTGGCCTGCTCCGCTGCGACCCATCTCTTCTTGTTGGCGTTGGGGCTCAGCGCGCTCAACTAGACCGGTTTGAATTCGACCCCCGATGCGCGACTCGTTTCAAACCGATCGCCGCTCCGGGGAACGCCGCACCGCGTTCCTACATCATGCGGATCAGACGAAACTGGTCGCTCGTCAGTCCACGACGAGTTCGCAGCTCGACGGATCAAAATGTGCGGCCGGGTCGACGACCTGCTCGTCGGTGGGGAGGTTTTCGGGACCCCGCATGAGCGGAACGTGACGTCAGACCTCGAGCCCGAGCTGCTGCACACCCAAGAGGTGGAGGCGGCACGCATCGTCGCCGACGAGTTTGTGCTCCTCGTCGAGCAGCGCACGCAGCACTCCGATCTCTCGCTCGAGGATCGGAACGACCATGAGCTGTTTCGACTTGGCCCGCAGCACGCGGCGCATCATTCGAAGCAGCTCGTCGTCGAGCGGGTCCCCCAAGAGGGCATCCCCAAAGGCCTCCTCGACGATCGTCCGCACCCGCCGAGCGCGGTCGGCATCGTCCACTTCGATCACGCCGAGGAGTCGCGGCGACATGATGGCCGCACTGTCGAGGGACGCGGTGTCGGCGGTTCGCAGGGCCTTCGCGGCATCGTCCGCCGAGCGGGCCGAACGAAGGCTCTCGAGCAAGTCCTCGTCGTGACACAGGCGCCCAACATGTGCGAGCGCCTGAAGATGAAGTTGCGGGGCGTCGGGTGGGGCGAGAAGCACGAAGAAGATGTCAGCTTCGTCCGACTCTACGGCGAGCGGGCTGGGCGTGGTGACGAGCGCGGCGATGCTCTCGCGAAGACCTGGAATGGGAGCGTGCGGAACGCTGACGCCGGCCCCCAGCGCGACATGGCCTTCGATACGGTCGAGCAGAGCCTTTTCGAGGGAGGCCGCATCCATGCCAGCTTCCTCCGCGAGGGCCGCAGCACCTGCTCGGATCACGTCCTCGAGATTGGACGCGTCGGTTCGCACTTGGATACGATCCAGCGGGATGAAGTCGGTGCGCGGCGATTGAACCTCGCCTGCTCGCAAGGGTGCGTACAGCCGCTTCCACTCCGCCCAAATCGTGCTGACCAAGGAGCCGGGAGCCGGGGCCTCTCGCCCGCCGCCCACCACAGCGTTGCGGTAGCGCTCGGTGAGTTCTTCCCACTCCACGACCATGCCGGCGTGCCCACCACTCTCTCGGCTCTCGCTCCAGGTGGAGAGGAGCTGAAGGCAGGCGTGATCGATGTGATCGAGCCGGTCGATGTGAACACGGACCTCGCACTCCTCAGGGACCGCATCGAGTGCCGCGGCCAAGCGGGGCACCTGAAGGAAGGTTGCCGACCCCTGCAGGTGGAGGTCATAGACGTTGCCCTTGGGGGCGCGCTCGCCCTCGATGTCGAGCCGGGCGAACGTGTAGACGATCTTTCCGACCGCCGCTGCGAGTCCGGCCATGATGCCGGTGAACAGGTCGATGAACACGACGCCGAACAGCGTGATTAGACAGATCGCGAGCTCTGAACGGCCTTGATGATACAGCGCCTGCATGGCGCGCCAGTCGATCAACCGGTATCCCGTGTAGACGAGAATGGCGCCGAGGCTGGCCCGTGGAAGTAGCTCGAGCAGCTGGGGGGCGATCGAAACGAAGCCCAAGATCCAGATGCCGTGCAGGATCGTCGAACGGCGGGTGCGGGCCCCGGCATCCACGTTGACCGAGCTGCGCACGATGACGCCGGTCATGGGCAGGCCCCCAAGCGCCCCCGTCAGCGCGTTGCCCACCCCTTGCGCGAACATTTCTTTGTCGTAGTTGGCCTTGGAGAAGTTCTGTCGCTGGTCGATGGCGTTGGCCGTGAGCAGCGTGGCCGCGCTGGCGACGAAGGCAAACACCAATGAGAGCGTGATCAGGTCTTGGGAAAGGAGGCCGCGGTAGTCCGAAGCTTGGGCCGGCGCAAGCCCATCGAAGAAGCTGGGCGACATCTCCAAGAAGCGCACGTCGGGGGCGAGCACGACGGTCCCTGCGGTCACGACGACGAGTGCGACGAGTTGCCCGGGGACGAGGCTGAGCGATTTGGGGCGCAGCTTGGGCCAGGACGCGATCAATACGATCGATGTCACCGCAATGGTCAGCGGCGCGAGAATGTCGCCCGAGAGACTTCCAGGCAGGGCCAGTACGTTGTCGAGAAACGAGCCCTCGGGGTCCACATCCAGGCAGACGTGGAGCTGCGAGGTGAAGATGATGACGCCGATCCCGATCAACATCCCTTGGATGACCGCGGGGGCCACTGCTCGGAACCACTGACCGAGTTTGAAGACGCCCGCGAGCATCTGCCAAACGCCCGCGAGGACGACGACCGGGCCGAGCATCATCAGCCCGTGCTCCCGGATGAGGTCTACGACCAGGACGATGAGGCTCGCAGCCGGACCACTGACCAGCAGCGGAGCGCCCGAGAACACACCGACGATCAGGCCCCCGATGATGCCCGTCACGAGTCCGCGTTCAGCCGGGACCCCACACGCGACGGCGATACCGATACACAGCGGCAGCGCGACCAAGAAGACGACGGTTGAGGCGAGGAAGTCCGGCAGCCAGCCAGTGGGTTCCGAGGAGGTTTTGGCCTGCTTGGTTTCGAGCATGAGCGAAGACCGGTCGAGGGGACCCCCGACCTGCGCACGACGCTAGCATGCAATCGCCGTGTCGCGGTCGACTCCTGACCACGCAGTGAAACCTACGTTTCGGGCGTGTCCGTGTTGCGAGGATGCCGGGGAGAACGAACTGGCCAGCGTTTGTCTCGTGCGTCGCGGTCGTGCTTTGGGAAGTCTGTCAAAGCCACGACGGCGTCGGGCCGGCGCCACCGTCGTCGTGTCGTCCAGCGCGCGAGGGGCCGCTGGCAACGCTGAAAGGAGTCCCTGGGGATGCGCTCGAGCACCAGCTCCGTCGTCGAGTCGTCGAACAGATCAACAATCGATAGTGACGCCGGGCAGCCACCCTCGCAGAACGGCTTGTCGCGAAAGTAGGTGAGGGTACTGCCATCGGGAGCGGCCCGGAGTTGCTGCACGGATTCGTCCTCGTCCGTCTCCACGAGCACCACGACTCCGCCGCCTCTTCCCCGGATGATGGGGGGTGCCAGGGCTCTTGATGGTGTTTTCGTTGGCGTCGTGACGCGCAACCTGCCGGTGGGCGTTCCGTCCGTAGTTCGATGAACCGTACGGCGGCGACCGCTTTCCTGGCTCTGCTCATCGGCTGCGGCAATCCCGAAGGGCCGAGCAGCGACAACAGCGCCTCAACCGGCGCGGAATCGACGCAAGGAAGCACGGGCGAGATCACCTCCACGGTGGCGGGTTCGGTCGGTGGGACGACGGACCCGTCGGGGTCCACGTCTGGGAGTGTGACCGCCGCGAGCGACGATGCGTCGTCAGGCGGAGCGGACAGCTCCTCGAGTGGTTCGACCGGCGAGCCACCGCCCGAAGTTCCGGCAGGGGTGTTCCTGTGGACAGGGTCTGGGGGCGGGGGTCCGGGCACGGATCTGTATCCCGATGCGGTCCTTGCAACCCTCACGGACGCCGGCGTCGATGCTGAGCTCGGCGATGCCCTACCCGCCGACTTCGAGGCCCGGTTCGGAACGCTCGTGTATCTCAACCCCACCGAGGATTTTGACCCGCCCGTGAACGCCGCAGCCACGAACTTGGTCGAAGCCGGGGGGCGCGTGGTTCTCGTGATGGAGCACTGTAAGAACGGGTGTTGGGGCAACGCCGAGGGCCACAACGATCTGTTGAGTTCGCTGGGCAGTTCACTGCGTATGGTCGGAGACGGTGGGGCGCCGCTGTCCGATACAGCACTCGTGCTCACCCCCACGCCGCCGCTGACCGACGGCGTGTCCGACCTCATCGTCTACTACTCGGGCCACGTCGAGGTGGGCGTCTGTGGTGCGGCTCTTGGAGCGATGGACGGAGGCGATGTGATCATTGGCGTCGAGAGCCTCGGTTGGGGGGAGGTCGTCGCGGTCGCCGACTCCAGCGTGCTTGGATACCGGTTGGCGTCCGGAGACAACGAGCGATTCGTCCAAAACTGGGCGCTTCATTGAGTGGAAGGAGCCCGGACGCGACGCCTCATACGTCCCCCGTGGTCGGTCCTTTGGAGGCAGCTGACTCTCCCCCTGCCGGCGGCAGGTTTCTCATGATCGAAGTCGTGACGTCGCCGTCTACCGAAGGCGATGTCAGAAGTTTTCTCTCGACGAAACTCGCCAGACCTCCGGCGGAGGCGACTCGCCGCAATCTTGGCCCTAGCAGCCTCTTCCACTGTGTTTGCCTGTGCGGACGACGCGTACGAGAGCGAGGGCATACAGGATGAGGAGACGGACTCTGAACCGAGCGCAGCACTGGTCGTCCCGAGCCCGGTCGACCCCACACTGGCCGAGCGGTCGTTGGTCACACTCGAAGCCGAACTCGCGGCACTCGTCGAGGACGGTCGGAACTACTGGGACCTGAGCGCCGATCATCGCGCAGAGTTCGACAGCTTGGCGCGGGCGCGTGAATACCGGCTGGGTACGCACCCCAGCGACCATTCGACGGCTGCGTCGCCGGAGCTATCGACCCACGGAGCGAGCTCCGCCGCCCCCTCGTGGCCCGGTGGCCCGAATCCCACGCTGCCGCCCATTCTTCCGCCCATCTTGCCGAACGACCCCCCTGAGCCCGAAGAGATCCGGTACTTCTACAAGGACGTCGTCGCCCGGCCGATCTTCCGTGCGAGCTTCGTGCTCCCGACGGTCTCGAAACCGAGGAAGTTCTCCACGTCCGACCTCAAGCGAACCCTGGGCGCTACGCACGGAGTGAAGGGCGACTTGGGGCCCGAGTTGAACGGCGGCGACACGATGCTTGTGGTGCAGCGCGGCAGTCAGACCTGGTTCAACGATGACTGCAAGCCGTCGTTGAAGGAGAGCTGTGTGTCGACATCTCGTTTTGCCGGGACCTACACGGTCACCGTGTTCGCCAAGACACCGAGTGACTGGGGGTACATGGACCTTCATGCCGGGGAGACACAGCTCGTATCCGACGCCCCCTTCGGTGGGACCTTACTCGACGTCTCCGTACCCGCCGATGGACCGTACGGCTTTGAAACCATTCACACGCCCGGGGGAGCAACCGACACGCAGTTGGTGTTGTTCGACGATAGCTGGGAAGTCCAGGGGGTCGACAACGACACCGGCATCGGTAGCGCTGCCCGAATCCTGTACAACCTGCAGGAAGGCGGTCACAGGCTGCTCGTGGGGTCGTTCTCGGAGAGCACGATGGGCTCAACCCGGACGGCCAACGTCGTCATGAACCCGTGCCCAACGGAGACCCACAAGTGCCATGCGTTGTGGCCGGCAGACTCCCACCGAGGCGACCGAGACGCGGATGCTCTGGCGAACGCGCTCGAAGACGAGATCGGGACCGACCCCGACGCAGCCGACACCGACGACGACGGCCTCTTCGACTATGTGGAGGTCATCGGGCATCGCAACGGGTCGGGCGAGGAGGCCCCGGCTCTGTACGGGGCGAGCCCGTTCCGCAGGGACATCTTCGTCGAGATCGACCGCCAACCGCTAACGCCCGCGGTGCCCTTCATGCAGATGGCGAGAGCTGCCGCGATCTTCAATGACTTGCCGGGGGTCCTCAACCCCGATGGGACGGCGGGGATCAGTCTCCACGTCGACACTGGAACCCCCTGTCCGGATCCCACGTTGTGCGGGGATTGGGGGGGATCGAGCGAGATCGTCGTCGAGGATGTGGCAACCTATCACAATCAATTGCTCGAGATTCTTCTGCATTTTCGACCGGTGCGGCACGGTGTATTCTACTATGCGTACGAGCAAATGCCCTTTTCGGGGCAGCTGGGGGTGGGTCTTCGGCTCGATGATGAAGCTCCTGGCGAGGTCCTTGCGCACGAACTAGGGCACAAGTTCAGCCTCGAGCACGGGCCAATGGTCAATGGCCGGAATGTCACGGCTGCGTACCCCAGCCTCATGAACTATGTGTATTCGTACAATCTCCCGGGTTTTTCGACGGCGCGCGGGCGGTTCTCGGAAGGAACGCTCGATGAGATCGACCATCGCTGGCTGAACGAAGACGACTACTCTCCAGGGGTCCCGAAGGAACACTTGTCATCGGCTCCTTTCGGTTGGACCGTCGCCGGGGATACGGTCGACTTCAACGGCGATGGGCGCATCAGTGACACCCCGGTTCTTTTCGACGATGGGCCCTACGAGCGCGGACGGACGGGTGGAGGAGTGTGGCCGGAGCCCGGCGCGTGGCCCGAGACGGTCGGGATTCGCAATGTCGGGGAGTCTCTGGCGTCCGGAGGACCCGGCATCGCGGTCCGGGAAAACGATGCTGCGGGGTTCGGTGCGACGACCTGGCTGTTCGTCCCCTACCAACACCCTGACGGTGTCTACCCTGAAGCGTCCGAACTGACGGATACGGTCGGATCGGGGGATCCGTTTCCGGAGCCGTCCGGTGGGGTTCCGCTTCCTACTGGAGGGTTGCCCACGGGAGAAGCGTCAGCGCAAGCCTTCACCATCGACGGCGATGATGGCGTGATTGTGGTGTTCCCGGACGCGGCGGGAGTTCTTCACTACAACTGGTATCTGCGAGGAACGGGATTCTCAAAATGGCGTGAGATCCCCGATTTCCCGGATGGGACGCTCGCGCGTGGCGCAACGCTCAACGTCATCGATGGCAAGCTCGTCGCCGTGTATCGAGACATGAGCGCCGGTGAAGCCGAGCCCAACACGTGGCTCGTCAGACTCTCGGCGAGCGGTGGTTGGAGCAACTGGGAGCAACTGAGTATCCCCAGCTGGACCACTCCCGGCATCGCAGAAGCCACCGATGGCAGAGAGTATCTGGCCTATGTGGGGACAGGCGCTAGCCATCCCATTCGGTTTGCACGCCGGAAGGTGGGCAGCATCGGCGACTGGGAGACGCTCTCTGCGCCGCTCCTCTTCGACTCGAAGATGGTCGACGCGCCGACGTGGCTGCGGACACGGGTGTCTTTGCTGTTTCGCAGGTATCGGTACGCTCTAGGGTCGCCTTTCAAGGACGAGAGCGGATATCTGAACTTGTTCTGGGGGGGAGGCGACCCCGACAGCAAGGGCACCTGGAGACACTATCGTGCCTACTCTCAGGGCTACATCTCCCCGTCGGGGAACGACATTTCGACCGAACCGATGCGGTGGCGAGCACAGCAGCACAGCGCGCGTCCTTGGCCTCAGCACAGCCCTTCGGTTGCACCGCGCCACTGGGACGTGCAGGCCACCTACTCCCGCGAGAACTGGGATGCGGGTGAGCAGAGCGTGCCGGTCTTCATCCCCTACGCCAGCGGTATGGGTGCACAGAACCCGAAGCCACAGATCGATCGGGACGACAACATGGTCATCGCGAAGAACATGTGCGTGACGCTCCAGAACGTGATTGGGAACCCGTGCGTCTGCGCGGAGGGCCCAACCTCCGGCTGCATCAACGACTAGCAAGCTGCGAGAAAAAGGGGCTTGACGAGCCAAGACGCGCCGTCCGCACGTACGGTCGTCCGGCGAATCCCCCCGAGCGGGCATATTGAACTCGGACGCAATCCGACGGGCGCTCCCACGGCTCTTCGTGGGCGATGGACCCACGATATCTCCTCGCTGTCCTCCTCTTCGCCGCGGCCTGCTCGTCCGCAGACGACCCGCTCGGGCCCGTGGACGTCAACGCACAGGACGCTTCCTCTGACCCGCTCCCGCTGCGCATTGAGGAACCGGCGGATCCGCCCTCGGAGGAAGAGGAGGATGCCCACGACTGCGTCCTTGGAGAGGACGACGCGTCGGTCGTCGAGGCCAAGGTCAGCGGTCCGGCTCGCCGGACAGTCGGTCGCTCGGACACCGTCAGCCTCGCGGTCACCAACGCCGGCGAGAGTGAGGGGGTACTCTCGGTTCACGCCTTCGTGTTCTCCGCGAGAGGAAGTCAGGAGCTCCGCTCCATCGCGACCCAGACGCTCGGGGCGGGGGACACGGCCGACGTCGCCATCGATATCGGGGCGCTCGGGCTTCCGACCGCCGCCCTCGAACGCTCAGGCCGAATCGTGTTCAGCGCGGAGCTGGACCTCGGGCACGGAGCAACGCATCAACCCACCCTCCCGCTGACCCGGTATTTTCATCCCTCCTCCACAGGCGCCTGGGAGCTGTACGACCGCGAGGTTCGTAACCAGACGTTCGACGGCGGCGCCCTCACCGAGGACGCCCGGCGATTCGCACGCGAGGCCAACGCGGAGGGCTCCACTGTCCTCGACGCACACGTGCATCCACGCGATGCGATCGCACAAGACGACGGTTGGCCCGACGACCCCCACGAGGCGATCGCCTTGGCTCAAGCACCAGGATTCACCACCGCCTCGAGTGCGGGAGGGTCGGTCAACTTCTGCTTTCGCCTGGAGACGCAGTACGACGACGCAGGCCTCGGAGAGGACTTCTGGACCAACAACACACCGACGTTCAGAGAGGCGCGGGGGCTGTACTCCCGGGTCGAGCGATACACGGCCTCGGGCTGGACTTCGGTCTTCGAAGGCTACACGGGTGACGGCATCGGCAGCGGTGACCCCGGCAAAGGCTGTACCGGCAACCTGGCTTCCGGTGGAGCCGCATTCTACCGGTATCGAATCTGGGCCAAGGGCCGGGTTCAGGGCAACCCGGTCGAAGCCTGGGACGATCTTGGGTCATCAGCATGGATTCTGCGCAGCTACGCGATCGGCGGGCTCGACATCGTTTCCGGAGGAACGCATCAGGTCGACATCTCAACCGAGGTCGACGAGCGCCTCAACGTTCTCATGATGGTGTCGTACGCGCTGTACCGACACGCCGGAGGCCTTTCGGGGAAGCTATTCAAGGTCCGTGTCGACGACTCGACTCGTTACGACTCTTCGGCCGAGATCATCTATATCAGCGATGCGTCCTCCGACGAGAAGTTCAAAGGGAACCACGAGACTGGGCACGCTGTCGGAGACCACACCACCGGCGGCATGATCGTAGGCTCGAGCTACTCAGTGGCGGATTCGATCTGCCCCGCCACAGCCGACTCCCCAAGTTCGACCAACAACCACTCTCTGCTCAGCCGCGAGCACTCCGAAGCTGCCGCAAACGAGGGGTTCGCCCACTTCTATTCCGCCGACGTTTTCAATGACCACGACGAAACAGATTGCTGGTTCGGCTACTACAAGAGGGAGTACGGCTTGCCCAAACCGCTCGCCATCAACTGCGAGAGCAGCAACACGCTCTCAGGCAACCCCTTCTCCACTCGTTTCATGGAGAACGAGTGCGCCTCCGGGACCGTCTTCCCGTGGTGGATCGACGAGTTCGGGGGTCACGGGATTGAACTCGATTGGCTGCGCGCATTCTGGGACGTGCACACCAACGGAAGCTCTCCGCCACACATGAACACGGTCCTCGATTGGCTCGACTCCGCGGACGAACCGAGCAATGGCACCGCATACGACGAACTCGATGACGCAGCCGATGCGTACGGAGGCGTCATCGAGACCAACTGGAACGCCGCAAAGACCCTCAACGGCATCGATCACTAGCAGACGTGGTGAAACCCGGCGCGGCGGACCGCGAAGGATTTCTCGCTCCTGTGTAGGAGCCGAAACGCCGCTGTACCGGGCGTACGGCCGATGTAGTTCCCCCGCCACATCGAGACAATGGATCCGCAGCAATACGACCCAACCCCGGTGCCGGTTTGTAACGCAGCGGCCTCTTCGGGCTCTAAGAGAAGGCATGCTTCTCTCTCGTCCTCTCCGCGCCATGGCGCCCGCGTTCGGAATCATCCTCGGCTTCGCATGGGGCTGTGCGAGCGACGACGAAGAGCCCAACCCCATTGTCTGCGACGCCTCCAGCTGCAGCTGTGGGCCCCAGGACGACTGCGAGATCACCGAGCAGATGTGCTTCCAGGGCAGCTGCTCTCTCGACTGCGAGGCCGACAGCGTCTGTGTGGGCGAGTGCGGCGAGTCGTGCAGCGTCGACTGTGCGGCGGGCGCCCAGTGCGACCTGACCCTCGGCAAGAGCGGGAGCGTCACCTGCTCCGAGGGCGCGATATGCAACGTCACCTGCACCGACGAGTGCTCGGTCAGCTGCGGGGGGGCCGCGGAGTGTTCGCTGCAATGCGCGGGCGAGAGTGAACCCCAAACGTTGACCGAAGGCGGCAACTGCGGCTGATCTCTCGGCGTGCTCCGTCTTGGTCCTACGGATTGCAGCCACAGATCGACCCGAATTCGAGACGGACCCGAGGACCGGACGACGTCGAGCCTCCGTAGACGGCCTCGCACGCTTTGCTCAGCGCCTCCCTGCATACCGCGTCGTCCGACTCCTCAGAGTCGACCTTCCCGGTTGTGTTCGACTGGCTTCACCACGCGGGTCAGCGTGATGGTCCTCGAGATGGTTTCGACCTTGGTCTCGTCCTTTGTCGTCTCGTCCTTGCTGTCGCAGGCCGTCAGACCGACGAGGCTGGCTAAACACAGGGGCAGCCAGGCCGCATCCCACCAACCCGGAACGCCACGGCGGCGGATCGCGAAGGTTCCTTGTTCCCGAGCAGGACCCGAAACGCCCCGATACGGGACACGCTCCGCCGAGAAAGCGACAGCTCGTGATACAACCATCACCGATGCTTCTTAGAGGGGCCGACCCAGGTGTCATCTGACGAGGACATCCTCGACGCGGCGAGAGAGTACTCCTCCAACGAGGAATGGGCCCGGCGCTCGGACCTCGCCGTCGAGTTTCTCACGATCATCAATGAGGACCTCACGGTCATCTTCGCCAGCAACCTTCCGCCTGGAGATGATGTTGTGACTGGGCGGAGCTGCCTAGACTTCATGCCGGCAGAGCACCACGAGCAGTTTCAGCTCGCGGTCGCGAAGACGATCGAGACAGGCCTTCCGTGGCACTACGAGATTCAGGCCCCAAGCCCGGATGGAGCGATGTCGTACTACAGCAGCTGGGCAACACTTTTGGCTCGAGAGCCCAGCGGTTGCCGGATTGCGATTGTAGGGACCGACATTAGTCATGTGCGTCGTGTCGAGGAGGAGCTTGCGCTCAGCGACGAAACGCTGCGCTCACTCGTCACGGGGGCATCCGACTACATCGCCGTCGTCGACAAGAAACACAACCTCACATTTCTCAACCGCCAGATACAGCCTGATTCAATGGCTGACATCGCCGGGCGACCGGTCGAGTTGTTCGTTGCAGAAGAGGACCGCAAAACGGTCAAGAGTACGATTGACAAGGTCTTCCGCGAAGGGACGTTTGAATCCTACGTCACATCAGTGACCTCACCCACCGACGAGGGCAGCTCTACACGCATTTTCAACACACGCCTGAGCCCGATCTACAGAAACGATGAAGTCGTCAGCGTCACGTTAATCTCCACGGATGTAACACAGTACCAGCGGGATCAGGTTGCACTAAGAGATAGCCAAGATCGATTACGACAGAGCCAGCAACTCCAGGCGATAGGTCAGTTGACAGGTGGCATTGCCCACGACTTCAACAATCTGTTGATGGTGATGCAGGGTAGTCTGCACCTTGCTCAAGAGTCGCTCGGTGACCGAGAGGCCGCGCTCGGGCTGATGGATGACGCGCTCAAGGCGGCCGACCGCGCCGCAGACCTCACACAGCGTTTGTTGGCGTTTGGTCGCCGTCAGAGCCTCCAGCCGTTGACGATAGATCCGGCGGAGCTCTTGGACTCAATGTCGACCATGATGAAGCGGACGCTCGGCACCCAGGTCACGGTGCGAACAGAAGTGGAGACGGGGGCATGGGGATGTTTTGCAGATCGAGTGCAGCTGGAGAGTGCTCTGCTCAATCTCGCGATCAATGCTCGGGATGCTCTCGGAGTCGCCGGGGGTCTGCTCTCGCTCGTGGCCTCGAACTGGCTCGAAAGTGCGACCTCGGAAGAGCCCGTGTCGGACCTTCAGCCCGGCGGCTACTTGCGCATCGATGTGGTCGACGACGGCCCGGGGATTCCCCCGGACGTTCTGAATCGTGCATTTGAGCCGTTCTTCACGACCAAGGGTGTCGGGCATGGCAGCGGGCTCGGTCTGAGCATGGTCTACGGGTTTGCGCAGCAAAGCGGCGGACTCGTCACGATGACCAGCAGCGTAGGTGAAGGCACAACGGTTTCGTTGTATCTGCCGCGAAGCTCGGAGAGCGTCGCGGATGAAGCAGAGCCAACGGGCGTCCCCTCCCCGAAGGGACTGGGTATTCACGTCTTGGTCGTCGAGGACATTCCCGAGGTTGCGCGGGTCACCAGGCGCATTCTCGAGATGCTCGGGTATCGGGTGACTTGCGCCGAGAACGCTGAGGCGGCCCTCGAACTTCTGCCCAACCTTCCTGACGCCCAAGTCCTACTCACGGATGTTGGGTTCCCTGGGCGCCTCAACGGGGTGGCGCTCTGTCACGAAGTCCGTCGTGCTCGCCCCGACATGTTGGTGCTCTTCATGACGGGCTACGACAATGGCCTGCTCGACGGCGAGCCGGATGTCACTGTCGTCAAAAAACCCTTCACGCCTGCCGATCTTGCGAAGGCGCTCGAGGAGCTCGTGGGCACCCCAACGGGCGCCTGACGAGATGGCAGGCGATGGTGTGCTTCTCCGCCGCCCTCGAGGTTGTGGCCACGTCGGCTGAGCTCACCGCCTCCCTGCTCAACGGCCTGAGAACGTCTCTGTTCTCGGAATCGAAGGGTCCTCTGCTCCCTCGCTTCTCGCTGGGCGTTCTCGTCTTGGCGCCCGGATGTCGGTCCACACCTCCCACGGCGCTCCCGCGGGCTCTTGCCGCCGCGGAGGAGTCTGCAAGGACGCTGCCGAGTTCGCTTCCGGAGTCGGCACAGCAGGCAGCGCAAGACCTGGAGCCGCTGGTCGTCCTTGGCATTCGAGAGGAGCTGGACCACATCGCGATCGTCAGTCGAAGCCCAGACGACCGTTGGCGGGCCCTCAACGCGCGAGGCTCACCATGCGACGAATGTATGACCGCGCTGAGCTCTGTCCCCGAGGTCTTCCTTCGGACGACTCTTCGTTGCGCCCGCGTCGACGGCCGCCGCCGAACTGTAAGCACCGACGTACGGGGGCTCGACGCCGCGTATCATCCCCTCACCGCCACTGCGTCGCGGCCTCGTCCGGAGCTCTGCGAACTCACCGTCGTTGTCGAAGATCGTAGGCAGGGGCGTGAGCGCAGGACTTCATTCTGTGCGGAGCCCGGCACGCCGATCGCAGAGGCGTCCGAGGGCCCCTGCGACTTTCCTGAAGTACGGGTGCCCGATACGACGCAGATCCGCCCCGAGAAGGCCGTCTTCGAGCCCGAAGACCCGGCGGCCATCTCCTACTCAGCGGACGCCGCCGAGCCTCCCCGGCTCCACGTTACGCTCGACGTCGTACATGGCCTCGACCCGTACTCCTTCACCATCGATGGGGAGCTCATCTGCCGGGGACAAAAAACAACGGTTCGAGCGAGAACGAGCGCCGACGCTGCTGTGCCCGGGGATGGTGTGACGATGCCGCTGCGCTTCGACCTGCCCCGAGGCCACGGTGTGGTCGGGACCTGCGAACTACTCCTGTCCGAAACGCGAGCGGAGGAACATCCCTCCCGTTTTGTGGGAACCTTCTGTCTGCAGAGTTCGGTCCAGCAGGCTCGCACGCGACGGAGATCCGGAAAGCCGCGAGGCGGAGCGACATCGGTTCTTGATGAACTCGATGCGCTGGCCCGGCCCGCCGAGGGCGACAGGGCTCCTGAAGTGTTCTCCGTGCAAGCGGGCCCTTGCGAAGAGCAGGCCGGCGACTGATGAGCTGCCGCTGTGCGACGGAGATCCTGTGCCACTGAAGGCCCAACCCTAGCCGGCGAGCTCGAGGACGATCGGCCCGGATGTCCCGGGCTGCCAGATGACCTCGGCAGTGATCGTTGGCTCGATCCACTCCGATCCATAGTTAGAGCACTCTGGAGCGTCCGGGTCCGCGCAGTCACACGAGGCCGGCTCGACTTCGGCGGCAAGGCAATCAGCCTGCGTGATGGCCTCGACAGAGACCGTGACCGGGTCGACCGCCGTGCGGGCTTGGGCGCATGACTCGGAGCAACGCTGCCCCCCAAAGCACTCGTCAGGAGGGTCGACCTGCTCGTACAACAGCCCGGACCACGACACAGTGAGCGCGTCGCCGGGTGCGACGATATTGTAGGCCGCGATCGCGCAGCCGTCGCAGACGATGCACCCCTCGAGAAACTCTGCTTCGCACGTCTGGGCGCAGAACCCGCTGGGCCACGACCACCCCGCCGAGGTCGTGAGGCTCACGTAGCCATCGGAGAAGCACGGTTCATTGAACAACAGTGGTGTATCCCCGACGTTGCGGATCTCGACGTTCACCGCCCCGGACGACACCTCGTTGGCAAACCCCTCGCAGGAGACCGCACCACCACTCGAGGTGTCCACGCTCCCGGTCTCGTCCGTTCCGGTCGTCGATAGGGTGTCCGTGTCCGTGTTCGTGTTCGCAGTGCCGACCGTGGGGCCGCACCCAAGGAGCCCCACGAAGCCTACTCTCAACAGCCGATAGTCCATGCTCGAAAGAGTAGCGCACCCTGTCCTGGCCACCGCGAACGACCGGACTTCGTTCGACACAGACAAACGGGTGCCGATGAGGAAGGTGCCCAGCTCCTCCCGGGTCGGGCGTGTCGGGTTGCGCCCGGAGCCTAACCTCGCGCCCTAGAAACACATCGTACGGCAGCCTTCAGCGAACGCGCGTAGGCAGATTTCCCCCGTGGTCGCTCGCACCCGGCGGTCCCACGTCCCGGCGGCGATGTCGCGAGCCCAGACATCGTCGATGATCCCGCAGTCGGTCTTGCCCCCGAACACCAGCATGACGCCGTCGTCGGTGAGAACCGTTGCGCCGGCGCTGCGGCGCTCCGGTGCATCGAGGTCTGGAGCGACGAAGTCGGCCGGGAAGTCGCAGAACCCCGCGGCATCGGACTGCAGCACATCGCCCTCGGCCTGCATCGACCAGCCACCGCCGCCGAGGTCGTAGGCCCACACCTTGTTCGCGTTGCCCAAGAGGTTGTCCTCGTGGGCGCCCCAAAGCACCAACTGATCGCGTGGGGCGTCGAACAGAAGGTCGCCCCAAATGGTTCGTAGTGGCTCGGTGGCTGACGAGTCATCGAGCAGTGTCCACGCACCGCTGCGAAGATCGAGCTGCCACAGCTCGGCCGAGAACGGCCCGGTGAAGGCCGATTCGTCGCCCCCGCCATAGACGAACATCGTGGTCCCGTCGGGCGATACGGTGGCAGCGTGGAACAGGCGAGCCGAGGGACCATCCGCGGTCTGCAGCTCCGTCCAGGTGCCCCGATTCAGGTCGAGCGCCCACAGATCATCCAGCGGTGTGAACTGCAGCCCATTGGTGGACGCGTTGCCGCCGAAGACGATCATCTGGTCTCCAGCCACAACCGCCGTGTGGTTGGCGCGAGCAGATGGGCCGCCAGAGGCGACCTGAACCCAGGTATCGGTTTGTAGATCCAACGCCCAGGTGTCGTCGAAGAGCGTGTATTCGCCAGAGGTACCAGCCCGGTACCGGCCACCGTGCACCAACATCCAGTTCCGGCCGGGATCGTAGGCCGTCGCATGTCGTCCACGCGCCGGGGGCTGCGGACCGGCGTTGTCGATCTGCTCGAAGCTGTCGCAGTCGGGATGAAACGCCCAGGTCTGCCCCGTGAAGTCGGTCTGGCTCATGCACTCGACCGGAATGCCCAGGTCGCCGCCAAACATGACCATGCGAGCGCGTACCGGATCCCAAACGCCTTCGACTTCGCCCCGAGCGACGGGTCGATCGGTCGGGCGATCGCTGCAATCGACCGAGCCGGAGCCCGTGCTCGACCCTCCCGAGGAAGACGTGTCCTGGACGTCGGGACCGGAGCTGCTCTCGAGCCCGGTGCTCCCCGTGCCTGAGGTTGGGTTGGCCTGGGTTGTCGAGCCCGCATCGGTGGACGAACCGGCCTGAGTCGATTCGCCGTCGTCGCCGCAAGCTGCCGCGAGCAACGCGATCGCGAAGAGTGTCGTTTGAGAACGCATGGTGTTGGGTCCGGGTCGGTAGGGTTAGTCCATCGTGGGATCGTCGATGACGACCTCGCCTTCGGCGACGTGCACAGCACCCGCGGCGTCGGTGAGCTCCGCTCTGACCAGCGCTGTCTTGCCGTGCAAGACGTCCGGCGTCGTGTCCCAGATCAGCAGCATGTTGGTCGCTTCCTGCCGTTCTTCAATGCAACGAAGCTCCACGTAGGGTGCGCTGAAGGCAAGTTCTTCGCCGTCGATGAAGCCGGTCATCCGCAAGACCGAGACATCGGTGTTGTCGGTGTACACACCGCGGACGCCGACGGTGATGTGATACCCGCCCTGCACCCCGTACACCAGCTCCGCTGGATGGGCATCGAACGGCTCGAACTCGAGCTCACCGTGCCCCACTTCGATCGAGGGACGGTCTCCGGGAGCGCACGGATCGGCCTGCGGAGGCTCGCCCCCGCTGCTTGCCTCCACTGGGTGCTCCCCGGTTTCCTCGCCGGACTCGCCGGCGTTCGCACTGCTCGACCCGGTACCTGGGGTTCCGGTGGAGCCTGTCGCCGCGCTGCTATCCGCGGTCCCAGGCGGCTGGTCATCATCGTCATCCGCGCCACACCCGAATCCGAGGAGCGCGCCCGAGACGGTGAGAGCGAGAAGGTGGGGATGCATCGCTCGCAGAAGGTAGCCCGCACCGGCCCGTTAGTACACGGGCGTGAGGTCCGGCGACAGCGGTCCAGGGCCCGCAAACGATGCGCCCTCGCCCCGTCACGACTTCGCCTCGTGTCTGGCGTCCCCCATCGGTGCTCAAGCGGACCCACGCTCGGTGCGATGGAACCGGGGAAATTCTGGACATGTCGACGCGCGCCCCTGACTCCGAGACTTGGTTCCAACGGCTCAACCCGCTGCGGAACGGAACACCCGACGAAGCCCGCTCCGGCCGCCTGACTGTGCTCCTATCGCTGATTGTAGCCTGCGCTGCAACCACGTACGAGATCCTGTACGTGGTCATGCAGATGTGGCTGCCCGCCACCACCGTTGGACTCACCATCGCGCTCGCGCTGGGCGTCACGTTCGGATTCAAATACCGCCCCAATCCGTCCGCCGCCGCGCACATCCTCGCCGGGTCTGCCTTTATTGCCCTCCTGGGCGTGACCTGGGCCACCGGCGGACTGCAGTCGGTGGCGATCACGTGGTTCCTCGTTGTGCCGATGCTTGCGGCGCTCCTCGACGGGCGACGTGCGGGGTTGATCTGGGCAAGCACCACCGTGGGGTGGATCACGGCTCTGTATGGACTCGACCTCGCGGGCTACGGCACGGCCAACGAGATGCCCTTCGCCTTCCGTTCGGTGTTCGACTACATCGCGCCGGCGGGACTCGTTGCGTGCGCGTTCTCGTTCGTATGGAGCTACGAGCTGTCCCGCGAAGAGGCGATGGAGAAGCTCTGCGATGCGCGTGATGATGCGACGCGTGCTCACAAGCACGCCCGAGCGGTACTGGACAACGTCGGCGAAGGCTTGGTGCTGGTTCGCGCCGACGGGTCACTGCAACCCGCACGGTCGGCGGCTCTCGAACGCTGGTTCGGTGCCCCCGCTGACGACGCGAACGTCTGGGACGTGGTTCAGGCTCAGGACCCTCGAGTTTCCGAGATGATCGAAGTCGGCTGGGACCAGGTCACTTCGGGCTGGCTTCCGCTAGACGTCGCGCTCGAGCAGCTCCCGACGCGGCTCGAAACCGACGGCCAGATCCTGCAACTCCAGTGGAGCCCCGCCGGCGACGACGGAGAGGTGATGTTCGTTGCCACCGACGTCACCGCGCAGATGCAGGCCGAAGAGGAACGCTGCGAACAGGAAGAGCTCGTCAACGTCCTCGCTCACATCGGCCGCGGCCGACGGCAGGTCATCGACTTCGCCGCCGACGCCCGCCGAATCGTGGACGCATTGCAAGCTCGCGCCGGCACCTCGGTGCAGGAACGCCGCTGGATCCACACGCTCAAGGGCAACTCCGCCGTCATGGGTCTGGGACGTCTTGCCCGCTCGATACACGCCCTGGAAACGCGTATCCAAGATGAGCAACGCGAGCCCAATGGTGCCGAGCGAGAGGAACTCGACGAGCAGTGGACACGCATCGAATCCCGTATCTCGGAGATCGTCGGCGAGGAGAAGGACGACGCCGTCCGCATTCCGTCGGCCGAACTCAAGGACGCGATTCAGCTCGCAGCGTCCGGGGAGTCCCCCGACCAGGTGGCGGCCAAGATGGCGTCGTGGACCTGGGACGACGCGGGGAACCGGATGGGCTACCTCGGCGACCAGGCCAAACGTCTCGCGCAGCAGCTAGACAAGTCCATCGAGGTCGCCGTCGAGGGCGAAGGCGTCCGAACCCCGCCCACCCCCGCTTGGAGAGAGCTGTGGACCTCGATGGTTCACCTGGTTCGCAACGCGGTGGACCATGGCCTGGAACTCGACCGCGGTGCGGCAGGGAAGTCCGGACCAGGAAAGCTCACCCTCGCCGCGGAGATGGTTGCACAGACCGTGCAGCTCGAGGTTCGGGATGACGGTGCGGGTATTGACTGGAACAAGCTCGAAGCCAAGGCCCACGAGCATGGGCGCCCCCTGACAACCGAGGCCGACCGAGTTACCTGGTTGTTCTCAGACGGGGTCACCTCCCGGGACGAGGTCAGCGAGCTCTCGGGGCGAGGCGTTGGAACCTCGGCGGTCCTCGAACTCGTCACGTCCCTCGGAGGCACCATCCACGTCGACAGCGAACTCGGCCAGTTCACGCGGTTCGTGCTCGCACTCCCACTGCAGGCCGAACAGTCCGCGGCGAATACGAACAGTGCGGCCCGAACCGCTTGACGAGGGACTGTGCGAACAGACCAAGCGGGTCGGAATCCGAAGCGCTGACTGTCAGTCGATTTGGGTCACGTTTGGCCAAGCACAGTCCATCGCAAGAACTCAGTCTCCGCCGCAGCCACCGCAGCTCGACCCGCAGCTCGACCCGCAGCTCGAGTGGTCCGCCCCTCCGTCCGAGCCGCCGCCGTCAAACATCCCGTCCAGCCACCCGCTCGACTCGCCGCCCGAGTCGAAGACGCCCGTGCTCGTGGATGGTTCGCAGATGTCGCTCGAATAGTCGTGCCCGTCGAGGACCACCGCATCCGCGTCCGCTGGAACCTCCATCGTGCTGTCGGGGTCCAGGGCGGAGGACGACGCAGGATCGATGCCCTGCGCGCCCAGGAGCAGCACGTCGTGTCCCGACTCGTCGACGAGCGTGACCTGCTGGGCATGCACTCCGTGGTCGTGCATCAGCTCGGACCAGAGCCACGCGTGGAAGAACACGTCGCCAAACCCATAGTACCCACCGAAGAGGGGATCGGAGTGACCGCCCCAATCGCTGTCATAGTCGATCCCGTCCTCGGCCGAGCGGCGCCTACGCGATGGTCGGAGCAACTTGGTGTTGAGGTTCTCGGAGATGTCATCGACGCCAATGTGATGGGCCAAGGCCCCCTTGATCTGATGGACGAACGCTTCGAACGCCCTTCGTCTCTGTGCAACATAGGTATCGTGCGAGACCTGGTCGGCGAATAGCGAGCCGAGCTGCTGCTTCGCAGTGTCGGCATCCGGGGCCGACGCGGGTGTCCGCAACGCGGCGTTGACATTCAGCACCACAGGATGCTCGCCTGGCGCGTGCATGCGTGCGATGTCGAGCTGCACCAAGTACTTGAGCGCGGCGTCCTCGTGTTCGAGCACGAGCGTGATCGTCTCGAACGGCCTTCCCGAGAACTGGGACGCCTCGGCCATCTCGAACGTCTTCATCGCCTCCGCGAGATCGTCGGGCCGACCTTGCTGATCGAAGTAGAAATCTTTGCCGTCTCGCGCGAGTCGGACGATGTTGGTCACCCCCACGCTTCGTAGCGCGACGTTGACCTGCTGTAGAATGCTGACCGCCGTAAACGTCTCGATCTCCTTTCGCTCGCCCGCGAGTCCCACGGTCATGTAGTAGAAGAATTTCGCGAACGCCTTGGATGGCTTGACGCGGCGAAGCTCGGTGGCGGCGGAAGGGTCGAAGGAGATTTCGGAGGCGAAGTACATGGTTCACGTGGGCGGCGATTCGCATGCGCCGCAGTCTGCTTGGGGTGCGAGTTCGGCGGCTCTGCCCCACCATGCGGGGTCGGGCGAGCCGAAGTAGAGATTGTACCGGCGCAAGGTCTCAACAAAACGACGGCGATTGAGGTCGTCGGACCCGCCGGGGTCGTGATGCATGAAGCGGCCGAAGTACCGCTGACACAGTGCTGCGTATTCCCGCGTGCACAAGATGACCTCGTGCCAAGCGTCGTCGACCCTCGGGCTGGGTGTCAGTCCCCCCTCGGACAGCCCCGTCAACGCGAGAAACCGCAACACTTCCCGAATCCCGCGACGCGCTCCGTCGGCCTCCACGTCACAGGCCGCGCGCAGCTTGTCGAGCAGAACCGGCTTGGCGGTCAACAACTCCCCGGCCGCGCGGTCGGCATCGAACTTCACCATCGGACCGAGCATACGCCGAGCAGCGCTGGAACCTCGCGGATCCCGCCTCAGCGGTCGCACGCGGCAGCCGTCGCTACTTCCAGATCCTGCACCAGCGCAGATCCCGGGTCCCGCAACGCATCGACGAACTCGCGTAGCTTCTCGCGCGCCCGATGTTTCCGGGTCCGAATCGTCACCGGAGAAACTCCGAACACCTCCGCCAGCTCCGCCGTGCTCAGCTCCTCCCAGTAGGCCAGCTCGAGCAGGGTCTGTGCATCGACCGGGAGGTGCTGGAGCGCGACCTGAATCAGGCGTCGCTCGTCTTGCTTGCCCACGGCCGTGCTCAGCCCGGTCTGTAGATCCACGACGCTATGAACCGAGGCGTCGGGCTCGAGTCCAGGCCGGCGGCGCAGGGTCCGGAAATGCATGTAGAGCACGTTCCGGGCGACGGCGAACAAGTAGGTCCGAAACGACGCGTCGCCGCGATAGTCGGCGATGCCTTTGACGCACCCGAGGAACGTATGCTGGATCAAGTCCTCGGCATATGCGGGCCCCACCTTGCTCTTGAAGAACCGCCGCACGCTCTTGAAGTGGCGCTCGAACAGCGCGTCCCCAGCGCTTCGGTCGCCGTCCCGCCAACGGGCGAGCAACGCTTGGTCCTCGAGCATCCGCGGACGCTAGCACAGCGGGTTGAGATGTCGCGCCGCACACTCCGAGCGCCATCATGGGCCGACACCGTGGCACTGTGCGCAGGGCGATGGAGGACCGAGAGAACAGCCCGCTGTCGTCGTTGCTTCGGGCACCCGTCGAGACGCACGAAGGGATAGAAACCGAGCAACTGCGCGCGGCCACTCGGTTGGCTCTGTTCGGGGACGACGAGGACGAGGACGAGGTACGAGTCGGGCGATTCGTCGTGGGTGCGTGGATCGGTCAGGGCGGGATGGGAACCGTCTTCCGAGCCCGCGACCCCGACCTCGGCCGCGACGTCGCCCTCAAGGTTCTCGAGCCCGTCGACGGTCGCGAGGAGGTCACAGAGCTTCTCTTGGGCGAGGCGCGAACGCTCGCGCAACTCAACCACCCCAACGTGGTGACCGTGCACGAATGCGGGGTGGACCGCGGCCGAGTGTACATCGCGATGGAGTACATCGAGGGGGGCACGCTGTCCGATTGGCTCCACCGCAACCCACCACAGGAGGCAGGACGGTTTGAGCGCGCGCTCGACCTGGCGACGCAAGCAGCGGCCGGGCTCGCGGCAGCGCATGCTCAGGGGCTGATCCACCGGGACCTCAAGCCCAAAAACATACTCGTCGACGCCGAGGGCCGGCTGCGCATTGCCGACTTTGGGCTCGCTCGAGCGACGGAGTACGCGCTGACCCAAGTCATGCGGACGCGAGATGAGGACGACTCGGCGCCCGCCTGGACAAAGCCGGTGGGCACGCCCGGTTACATCGCGCTCGAGCAGCTCGAAGGCAAGCCCACCAGTGCGAGCGATCAGTTCAGCCTGTGCGCGACGCTCCACGAAGTGTTCGCCGGAACGCAACCATTCAAGGGGGGCACGTCTCAGGAGCGGGTCGCGTCCATTCGGGCGGGTCGATTCGAGCCACCGGCCGCGTCGCACTCCGTTCCGCGGTGGCTTCGCCGAGTGCTGGAGCGGGGCCTGGCCGCTCGTGCCGAGAACCGCTTTGGAAGTGTGCAGGCGCTGCTTCTCGCACTGGAACGTGGGCGAGCACGGCCAGCGCGAGCACGGATGCTCGGGCTCAGCGGCGCCGGGGTGGCGGCTCTCGCGGGCGTGTTGATCATTCCGCCTCTCGCCGGTGAAAACGCCGCCGCCGACAAGGCACCGTGCGTTGACGGAGCGGAGAGCATGGCGCAACTGTGGAGCCCGAAGCGCGCCGAGCTCACACAAGACCAGGTCCTGAAGATCGAGGGCGTGTACTCGTCCGAGGCGTGGTCGAGGATCTCCGAGAGTCTGCAGACCTGGGGAGAACAGTGGGTCGGCGAATACGAGGACGCGTGCGCGGCCACAAAGATCCGCGGTGACCAGCCGCCTGCGACGATGGAACTCAGGATGCGGTGTCTCGACCGCCAGCTGGTCGTCGTTGATGCCACGCTCGAGCGGATCGGGGTGATGTCACTCGCAGCGGTCGTCGCCTCGCTTGCCGATGGGCCGCGACCCATCGAGTGTCGAGATGTTGCCCACCTCGAAGCCACACTACAGGAACCCGCCGACCCACAGTCGCGCGCGGAGATCGACGCCATCCTTCGTGCGCTGCGTAAGGGCGAGCTCGCTCTGCGCGATGCGCAGCCCGAGATTGGGCTGGCCGCAACCACCGAGGCGGTCGAGCGCGCACGAGCTCTGGCGCATGGACCCTCGCTGGTCGAGGCACTGATCGTTCATTCGAACCTGTTGCAGGCCAATCACGAACCCTTCGAGCCGGCCGTGCGCGAGGCCGTGCAGCTCGCCGCAAGACACGGCCTGCCCGAGAGTGAGACCAGGGCCTGGCTGATGGTGTCTCGGGGGGCCGACGACCACTCCGACATCATCAAGCGCGACTCGGACACGAGCGTGTCACTGCAAGCCGCACAGGCCGCCCTCGTTCGCGCCGGAGAGCACCCACTGTTGTCGGCCCGCGTCATGCTCCGCCGAGCAGAGGTCGCGCACATGATTCACACCGATCTCGAACGCGGGGTCGAGCTCTACGCCGAAGCGCTCGAGTTGTTTCGCGCGGCCCCACACGCCCCGCTTGATGAGGTCGGGTCCCTGATCGACACCTATGCGGCGGCCCTGGGTTCACTCGCCCAGTACGACAAGGCCGAGGCGCTGTGCCGCTGGCGTCTGGAGTACGCCGAATCTCGTCGCGGGCCCGGGCATCCGCAAACCGGACACGCCCACTTGCGACTCGCAAGCTCCCTGCTGGACCGCGGCGAGGATGAGCAGGCGCAGCGAGAAGCCGATCGAGCGCACCAGATCTTGCTGGAGGCGGGCGTGCCCGAGCTCGACCTCGCCGAGTCCCATGGCCTGCTCGGCTCGCTGGCGATCTCCCGCAAGGATTGGGTAACAGCCCGCATGCACGCCGAGCGCAAGCTCGAGATCTACGTAGAGAAGCACGGCTGGCAGGGGATCACCGCGGCTCCGCTGAAGCTGCTCGGGGAGCTTGAACTCCGCTCGGGCAATCCGAAGCTGGCCAAAGAGCACTTTGAGCGGGCGCTGACGATGGTCGTGGAGAGTTTCGGGCCCGAAAGCGCCTGGTTAGAGGGGATGCGCGAGGGGCTTGGCGATGCTTGTCTTGCACTCGAGGAGTTCAAGGAGGCCTCCGAGTTGTTCGAGCTCGTGATCCCACGCCTTCAGACGATCCACGGAGCAGACACTGCACTCGCGCTGCCAGCGATGGCGAAGAACCTGCGGGCCCGCCTCGGCCTCGGCGACCTCGACGGTGCTCGTACGCAGCTGGCGGCAATGGATGCCGTGCAGGCAGCGGCCGGGGAACTCCGGGTCGATACTCGGGCGGAGGTCCAGCGCGCCCGAGCAGCGTTCGAACGTAGGATTGGCACGTAGAAACCTGATCAGAAGTCAGCCGCGCAGGTCACTTCGTACTCCAGCGTCTCCCAGCTCTCCTCACGGCGCACAATGATCGCCTCTGCGCCCAGACCCGGGGCGAGACAAGCCTGTGTGGTCCACGTAGAAGACAGCCAGCCGACGCAGGCATCGACACCATCCACAAGCACGAAGTACACCCTCGCGATGTGCTCGAGGTTGTCCGCGAGCTGCTCCGCGTGATCGTGCATCGACGGTGAGTCATCCACGACCAGCAGCACGTCGACCTTTGCAGGTCCCTCGACGAGAAGCGTTCCGGCGACCCACTCCGTCGAACGCGTCAGCGAGATACTCTGCAGGTCTCGCTCGTTGCAGGCGCTCAGGAGACAGAAGCAGACGAGGAGTCGGCGCATGAGCGCAGTCCAATGCGACGCCGGTGCCAACAAGAAGTCTCGTGGTTTCCACCCGGTCTCCACCGACCTGCCACCTCGGTTGGCGCCACGACCTAGCCGGTTGGCTGTACCTGAACAACATGGCCAACATCGAGGGCTTGCTTACAGCCCCTCGATCCGAGCCGCGAGCTGCTCGCCGAACTTCTGATTGCTGACAACATTCGTGTGGTAGTCGCAGCCCCACCCGTCCTCGGCATCGATGACAAAGCGCTCGGTCGTGCTGTTGGCATCGCCGAACTGATCGACGGCATCGGTCACCCAGCTCTCGCTGTCGCTTCCCCAATGGGCCCACGAGATGCCGACGATCGTCGCGGCCGGATAGCGCGTCCGCACGTCACCAAGCAGCCCCACATAGGCGCCGACGAAGTTCTCGTAGGAGATCGCAGCGGAGAAATCGTTCGTCCCCAAGTTCACGACGACCACGTCGGCCGGCTGAGCGGATGCGTCCCACTCGGGCTCGGCCTGGGTCGTGAACAGGCGCGGCCAGAGCACCGGCATCGGCTCATCGAGGTTGCCGCCATAGTTCTGGTAGACGCCCTTACCGGAGTACGCAATGAGATGCACCGAGGCGCCAAGCTCGCGTCCGGCCACCATCGCGTAGGACGCGTATGCACTCTGCGTGGGCGCGGAGAAGCTCTCGTCTCCGTTCGCACACTCGACGCCGTAGCCGGCTGTCAGCGAGTCTCCGATGAACTCGACATGAAGATCGTAGGGCCATGGCGTGTCGACAGATGTCGTGTCGGCGCCAAGCTCAAACCCGGTATACTCCACGATCCCAAAGTACCCCTCGTTGCGCCGGACGACCTCGATGTCGTGCTGTCCGGCGGGGAGTCCAGAGGCCACGACGTAGGATTGCGGTCCGTCCTGTGTCACGAACACTTCGGTTGGCGTACCATCGACCACCGCTTGAAAGTGGATGCCCGAAGGCCCGTCGAGGCCGATCGAGATCGACGTGCCATCGATCCGGGTTCGCGCGGTCGAGCCCGACCATGAGGCACGGGGCCCGCCCTTTTCCGACAGCTCGAAGCGGCCCATGTAGTGCTCTTGATAGGTCGCCTCGGGTGGTCCGCCGGTCGACTCCTCCCCGACGCCCGTCTCCTGGCCTTCGCTGGTCGAATCCCCGGAACCCGGAGCCGTCGTCCCCGAGCCTCCACTCGTGCTCCCTCCGCGGCTCGACGTCTCGCCCGCGTCGGACCCGGTTGCGCCCATGGTTGCGGCCGAGGTCGAACTCGCCCCATCCCACCCTTGCGGACCGTCATCTTCGGCAGCGCAACCGGTTGCGACGGCGCAGGCACCCAGCATCAACAACAACGTCCACCGCACGCCACAAGGATACCGGAGTTCTTGCGTGCTCGGCTGACGCTCACAGCGCCTGGTTTGAGAACGACAACAGGGACTCGAACACCTGCAGCATCAGAGTCTCGGTGTTTGGACCCGTAGAGTTGAGCAAGATGACCAGGCCCACCTCGGTCTCCGCGTCGTAGCCCATCGCCGTCGCCACGCCGGGGTCGCCTCCGGTGTGCCCCGTCATTCCCAAGAAGAACTCCCAGTAGATACCTTGCCCGTCGCCGTCGCCAAGGTCGATGAAGTCGAGCATCTCCGCGGTCGAGTCAGGCTGCAGAACCGTCGCGCCCGGTAGCGATCCCTCGCCGGGAACGATGGCGGCGAGGTAGCGCGAGAGGTCGTCGACGCTGCTGTACAGGGCGCCGTCGGCAAACGTCGACAAGTTGTAGCGCGGGATCGGGACGAAGCCGTCTTCGTACATGTGGGGGACCGCCGCGTTGTCGGGGTCGGGCAGCTCGTCCCGCATCCACCGGGTGTGCTCGAGACCGAGTGGACCGAACACCTCGGCGTTGGTGAATGCGATGAAGTCTTGCCCGAGTGCGTCCTGGGTCGCGTACCCCAACGAAGCCGAAGCGAGCCCCGCTCCGATGTTGCTGTACTCGTACGTCGTGCCTGGCTCTGCGTCGGGTCCGTCCGCGTAGTTCTCTTCGGTGTACATCTCGCCGGCGGGATCGAGATAGGCGGCGAGGTACTCCTCCAAGCCCGGCATCGGTGTCTCGGGGCAAAACTTCTGCTGGTCGGGCAACGCGTACGCAGAGCCGTCTTCGCTGGTGTACGCGCACTCGTACCAGAGGGTGTCCACGATGCCGGAGCGATGCTGCGCGAGACTGCGATAGGTGATCTGCTCGTCCCGGGCGTGGGGGTTGTCGACGGTAAACGGCACCTCGACCACATCGTCGAGATCGATGATCCCCATCTCTTGAGCTCGCATCATCGCCACGCCCACGAAGGTCTTGCTGATCGAGCCCAGGCGAAACGCGGTGTCGGTACTCACCGGCGCCATCGACCCCAGATCGCGCGTGCCGAAGCCTGCGGTCCACACCACCGTGTCGCCTTTGACGATGCCGACCGCCATGCCGGGCGCGCCGGCGTCGCTGAGAATGCTCCCGAGTTCGTCTTCGAGCGCGGCGAAGTCGGGCTCGGTCTCCCCCGTGCTGGATTCGTCGCCACCGCTGCTCTCGCTTTCGCTTTCGGTGTCCGTGGCATCCGATGCCGTCGTCTCGGCCGCGGTCGAGGTGTCCTCGGCCGCGGTCTCGTCGGCGGGGCTTCCGTCCGAACAGGCGGTGAGGGATAGAGCAAGGAGGGTGAGCGTGGTGTAGGTCCGCATGAGAAGTTCCCCGAGGGTTCGGAAGCTCAAACACCGCTGCGCGGACCATCTGTCCCCCTTCTGGCGGGACTTTGTTTCGAGCGTAGTAAAACGCACAGGTGAATCGGGAACCTCTGCACCCTCCAACTGCACAACGCCCTTTGATGCGGTGGGGAAACACATCAAGGATCGTGCTTCTGGGGCTGGCTGCGACGGCGTTGGCCTGCAACTCCGACACCTCGAGCGGGGCGTTCGAGTCCGCCGCAGGAGACGGTTCCAGCTCCGAGGGAGCGGAGGCGGGCTCGGGCACCTCGCCCTCGAGCAGCAGCAACCCGTCCGCGGGAGCGACGAGCTCGCCCGGGGGATCGAGCGGCGAGTCCGTCGATGAGACCGGCGACGGAATCAAGCTCGACGTTGGTTCGCCCGAGGGTGGATTCGGCAGCTGCGAATGCGAGCTCACCTATCTGTGGGTCGCCGACCACGTCGAGGGCACGGTCTCCAAGATCAACACCCGCACGCTCGTCGAAGAGGGTCGCTACCTGACCCGCGCCGACGGAAACGGCAACCCGTCACGCACGTCCGTCAACCTCTCGGGCGACGTCGCGGTCGCCAACCGACACGGCGGCCTCACCAAGTTCTACGCCAACCCGGACAACTGCCTCGACACCAACGGCACCCCCGGGATTCAGACCAGCACAGGCCCGGACGACGTGCTCCCGTGGGACCAAGAAGAGTGCCGTGCTTGGTTCACCGACTTCCCGACCAGCAACCAGCGCCCTGTCGCGTGGACCGGCGATACCACCGAGCCGGGCAACTGTGATGCCAGCGTCTCGCAGGTCTGGACCGTGACCTCGACCGTTCCCGGGCTGATCCCCGGCCTCGGCGGTGCCGGAGGCGTCACGGCCTCGCTGCTGGATGGGCTCACCGGATCGGTCGATGCCGAGGTCGACATCCCGGACTTCCCCGGCGGCAGCTTCGGCGCCTACGGGGGCGCGGTCGATGGTGGGGGCAACCTGTACTTCAGCCCGCTGGGCGGCTTCGGTGCAGCGCTGCTGGCCAAGGTCGACAAGGACACGCTCACCTATCAGATCTGGGACATCCCCGCGGGCGTCGCCCCATACGGCATCACCGTCGACCACAAAGGTCGGGTGTGGCTCGCCAGCAACTTCGGCAGCATCGCCGGGCGCTTCGATTCCACGACCGAAACCTGGGAGGTCGTCGAAGGCATCGGCGGCGGGTCCGGGCTCGCCGAGGGGCCCGACGACCTGATGTACGTCAGCCAAGGCAACAGCGTGCACGCGGTCCACATCGACACGCTGGACATCATGGGGACCTGGACGACCGACGAGGGGGTCAAGGGCGTGAGCTTCGACGCGGACGGCTACCTGTGGGCCGTCACGTACCGCGACGACGAAGACCCCATGTCCGAAGCTGGAGCGTTCAAGGTCGACGTCGATACGATGACGGCCGTCGACGTCTTCACCGGGCTGCGCGACCCGTACACATACTCGGACATGACCGGCAACGCGTTGGGTTCGGTCGCCTGCGCACCCGAGGGCTGAGCGGCCGATTTGGACAAATTCGACCCCGTCCGTGGACAAAGACTCGCGTCGCGACACCATGGATGCATGGCTTTGCTTCGCTTGATCTCCTTGGGTGCATTGGCAGGGGTGGCCGCAGTCGCCGTGGCGCCGTCTACCGCTCATGCCTGCTCGATCGACCCCTGCGCCGACTCGGCCGAGTTCGGCATGCTGCGAGTGACGCACGAGGCCGTCACCACCGATGGCGTGTTGCTCCTGAGCTCGCAGCAGGGCGACTCCGATGGCCTCTCACCGCAGGACGCAATCGCCCGAATGACCGTCGTCGTGACGGAGGAAGATATCGAGCTTTCGGACACGATCGAGCATGCCGCGGGCGAGTACTTTTAGCGGCCCGACACTCCGTTCTTGGCCGGGCTCCGGCTCTGACACGGACGGCGATCCCGGCCAAGACGACGACGGCGGAGGCTGCAGCGTGGGCGGCAGTGGTCTCGGCAGCGCATGGTTGTTGGTACTCGGCTTCGCGGGCGTCTTCCGACGCCGACGCTAGCCACATCAACCCGGATGAGCGAAGGTCACCGCCATGAAGCGCATGTCCTTCGCTCTGCTTTTCTTGGTCGCTTGCAAACCCGCTGCGGCTCCCTCCACCGACCAGCCTGGATCCTCCGAGGGTCTGCCGGTGAGCGACGGCGGCCCCGAAGCAACCATGACCGCGACCGCATGTCAGGAGGCCGGAGGCAGCGTCGTCGGCGACATCGGCGACGGCGCGATCTTCAAGCCCGACTACGTCTGCGAGAGCAACGGCGAAGCTCCGACGGCGAGAATTTCAGCCGAAGAAGGCGGACCGCTCGGGGTAGAAGGCTCCGTCTGCTGCGGAGGGTGAGCCGCCCCGGACCACGAGCCGCCCCGGACCACGAGCCGGCCAGCCTCCACAACGACGCGAGGCCTCGGACGTGATCGGTGAACCCGACACGCGTGTGTCAACAGGAACGCCGTACATCGGCATCTCAGCCTGCCTCACCGAGTACGCGGCGTACCTGACCCAAGCCGGTGCCTGGGTGTTCGAGATGCTCGGCCGACAAGGCACTCACCGCCTGTCCACAGGCTGTGAGAAAATCCCGAGCGTTTTGCTGGCGGCTTGGTTCTGCAACGCAAGGGGGCGGGGAGAGCGTGTCGTACGCGGAAGGAGATAACTACCGGTTCGAGCTCGCCCAGGGACGGGCTCGATGCACGGTATGGAGACGCCGCGACCTCGACGCCAGTGGCGGTGCCCAATCGGCGGAGGACATGCTCGTTCACTTTCGGGCGCTGGCCGAGGATCCGAAGGTCCGCTCGCTGCTGATGGATATTCGGAAGTCCCCACCATTCTTGGGGCCCCGCACGCAGCGGGTGTTGTGCCTGGCGTTTGCAGCCTTTGAGGACGCACAAACGCCCATCGCCGTTCTACCGGCCAGTGTCGTGCAAGGGCTGCAGATCCAGCGAACGCTGGCCGTTCACGCCCCGTTGTACGGCCGCGATTTCTCGTCCGCCTTGGTCGCGGAGAAGTGGCTCGTGTCGTTCTCCGAGTCACATGAGCGGTGAGCGTGCCGCGACCGCAGGAGAGCGGCGAACACAAACGCGACTCGCTTGTATTCGGAACCGCCCACCACCAGCACGCATCACATCACCGAAGCATCGCTACTCGCACGCGCCGCGTGGGGTGCCGCATTTGCCCGCGTCCACGCACGTGCCGCTCTCGCATTCGGCGTCGAAGCGACACTCTTCACCACTGAGCGTCCCGGCCTCGCAGTACGTGATGTTGCACTCAGTCGGGTAGTCCTGGCGGCGGATGCCGTGCGCGGGCAAGACGGTGACGCCGGTGACGTCGATGTCGTCCGCCGGGTCGGCCATGCCGCTTCGTGTATCGACAGCCCGTTCCCACATCGTGACCCAGTCGTCGGCCGATGTCCGCAGCGGTTCGACGTCGGTGCCGAGCGCCTCGAGATCGTCGATCAAGTCGAGGACGACGCCCATGTGGGCCATGCCTTTTTCGTCGAACTCGGTACCGAGTCCGGCGGGACCGCTGTCACGCTCGGCTTTCGCCTGGCAGCGAGCCTCTTCGGGGAACGAAGCTGAGCACGCCTGCGGACCGAACCGCGGCCGAGTCTGCTGAATGAAGCCGTTGAGATCGGAGCCGAAGCCCATGGCGACACCGAGGCCCAAGCGACCGAAGTCATAGGCCTGCGCGAACGAGCGGCTCGACCCCTGGCAGGAGTTTTCGACCGGAGAGGGGTCGTAGCCGCTGGTCTCCTCGTGTGCCGTCCGCAGGCCGATCATGCCGCCGGTTTGCCGCACCATCTGAGCGACCCACCACGGCGTGGTCTTCTCCTGATCGCCTTTTTCCGGCGTCATGATCTCGCGGAAGTGCGCGTGCGACAGGTAGAACGGGTAGTACTCGTTCTCCTCGAGGATCGCGAACAGGTCGCGGACCGACTGCTCGCTGAGGTGAGCGGCGTCGACGAGCATGCCGCGCTCGAGCATCGCCCGAACCAGCGCCTCGCCTTCGTCGGTCAGGCCCAGGACATTGCGGCACTCTTCGTCCACGTCGAAGCCGAGCGTGACCGTGGGCGAAGTGAGCGCGCAGTCGGTGTCGATGTGACAGTTCTCAGCGTACTGTGCGAGCTGGAAGATAGTGTTGTGCGGGGCGGCACCACCGAACCGGTTGTCGAGTTGGTGCACGGGCTGAAGGGTCCGCACGCCAAGATCGTAGACCTGGTCCAGCTGCGCTTCCCAGTCGCCGTCACCGAAGATGTGGGACGCCTCGATGCTGAGGATGATGGCGAGCTTGTCCTCCTCGACGATGCGCCGCGCGTCCGCAGGCGTCAGCGCAACCTCGGCCCAGTCGTTGTCATCGGCGAACGTGTTGGCCATCTCGAGCTGGACCAACACGTCGGCCATCTCGTCGCACTCAGGGCGGGTCACGTTCTCCGCGGGCAGTGCCTGGCACAGCCAGTCGAAGCTCACCGCGGACATCACCTCCACACGCAGCCCATCGTCGTAGGCCTCGCGAAGATGGCCTTGCCACACCTGCTGGTGGGCGATGGCATCCCAACGGGGCCAGCCGTCGTAGTCCGGGAATCCGCCGGTCCTGTCGAGGTGCTCTCCGGTCTCGCCGCGGCTGCCCGGGATGTTGGCGATGAACTCTCCGACCACCTCGCCGCCGCCGCCCACGATCGTGGCCACGAGAGGAACCATCTGCGAAAGCTCCTCGACGGTTGTGTCGGGGCACTCACCGAGCAGTGGCGCGAGGTCTTCTTTCAGGCGACCGTGGTCTCCGGGCTCGCCTCCGTCACAGGGGCCAAGCGCCGACTCTTCGTCGCCGTTCACCGTGCCGTGAAGCCAGCCTCCGCCGAACGCTTCGGCACCGAACATGTGCAAGTGCAGGTCGGCCACTCCGACCAAGCGCGGCTCGGGCTCGCCGGTCGTGCCACTGGAGTCCGCACCCGCCCCGGAGCTCGATGCTGCGTCGGTCGTGCCAGACGTCCCGCTGCTGCTCGCGACCGCCCCGCTGGACGAACTCGTCTCCGCGGGCGGCGAATCATCGCCACACGCGACGCTCGAAAGAGCCGCCAAGAATCCCACCCAAGAAGCCATTGTCGTATGCCGCATCACCAAGCCGCGATGGTAGGAGGCGGCGTGACGGAGGGTCAAGGCACTGTGTGCCATCAATCCGTGAATTCATGCGAGCCGGTGCCCCGACACGGCCACTGTCAAACACGATCCCGTGCATGTGAGCCCTGTTTGCCCCAGGGCCGAGGGGCCCGTGTCGATGCGAGCCACCATCGCTCGTGCGCAGGCGCCTCCTCGGCTCGCGCTCAGCCCCCAGACAGCCAGATGCCCAGGTGACCCCGGTACACGCCCTCGTTCGACTCGCCGATCATCACCACGAGGTCGGGCCGCTCGTCTCCATCGAAGTCTTCAGCCCGAAGGACCCGGCCCTGAACCGCAAGCTCGGTGAGCACGAGGTCGGCCTCGAGCGGAGCCGCGGCCGCGGGATCAGGTGCGAAGAGAAGCGCATCACCAACTCCGTCCTCGAGCGCCTCGACGAACACAACCTGATCGTCGGCCGAAACCAGAGCCACCAGCCGTCGCAGCAGCCCCCCACCGAACCCTTCCGCGTGTGGCCAGCGCACCGGCTGTGTCAGTGCTCCGGTTCCATCCCCTCGCAGCACATACAGGCCTTGCAACGTCGGCGTGACGATGTCGAGGTGGCCATCGGCGTCCACGTCGACCGCGACGAGGTCGCCGCCTTCGATGACGGGACCGTCACTGCCCAACAGCGCCTCGCCAGGAGCGAACCCATCCGGTCCATGAGCGTAGACCGCCATGCCGAACGTCTCGGGGACTTGGTTGCAGCTTCCCGAGGCCATCACCTCGTCGAGGCCGTCTCCGTCGAGGTCTGCGCCGACCGCATCGCTGACATAGCAACCGATCCCCGCAACCCCGGTCGCCTCTTCAAACCCGCCTTCGGGCAACCCGCGGACGATCAGCTCCCCTTCGCTGTGGCCTCCGGGAATAAAGAGGTCGAGCGCCGGATCGTCATCGTAGCGAAACGGAACGACCCCGAAGCCGTAGAACCCCTCGAACGGGATCGTCTCGGATTCGGCGAACCCTCCGGCACCATCGCCGAGCGCCAGCTCGAAAGAGTTACCGCTGTAGCCGTCGAACGCGGCGACATCGACGGCGCCATCACCGTTGAAGTCACCCGTTTTCAGCTCCCACTCCCACCCGGACAAGGACTGCTCGACCATCGGGACGAACGTGCCGTCGCCCTGTCCCGAGAACGTCCGCAGGTTCCACTCCCCTTGCTGTCGACGCTGGACCAGGATGTCGGTGGTTCCGTCGCCGTCGAAGTCGTCGAACGCAAATGTGCGGCCGTCGATTTCCGAGAGCTCGATGTAGCCGAAGCCCTGCGGACCCAGTCCGCCCTCGGGGACCTCGGTGCCCGTTGTGGTGGACCCGCCGGATGATTCGTTGGCCGTATCTCCAGTTTCGGAGCTTTCGGCGAGCCCCGTCGTGCTCGCTTCTGCGGACGACCCCGTGGAGCTTCCGATGTCGGTGGTCACGCCGACCTCCGACTCTCCGCCGGAGCCGGACGTACCGCCGCCGAGGTCAGCGGTGTTGGTACAGCCACCGGTCGCACAAGACGCGAGAAGCAACAAGGCAGAGCGAAGCGCAGTCGAGGTCATCACCATTGTCACTGTACGGACTTCGGCGATTCGGTCACGCACGCGCGATTAATTCTTCCGACCATCGGTGCGCCCGGGTTTGCCGTGACGAAAGCATGCGCTTCACCGCGAGCTTGTCGTGTCTTGCCCAAGCCGCACAGCGACTCGATCCGCAGGGCTTGGCGTAGATCGGTCATCGCGCTTCGAGGGAACTCCGTCGCGTGTTGTTTCGTTGCCTCGAGCGCGGCACCAAAGTTCTCCGCGGCAGCGGCTTCCGCCGCGCGCCGAAGCAGCATGTTCTCCCGGGCAAGCGAGTTCGTGCGGCTCGAATCCGGCGTCGCGCCCCTGGATGGCCGCGGCTCTCGACGGGCGGGTTGCACGAGTGAGCGGACGACGGGTGCCGCCGCGACAACACCCGCGGCACGGGCCCTCGGCACGCTCATGGGCATGGGGCCCGGCTCCGGCGCATTGATGGGCGTCGAAGGATGAGGCGAGTCCGTGACAGCCGGGGGAGGCAAGTCGGCACCAGCAACGTACGGAGGCCTCGTCGCAACCACGACGACCGCAAGCACACCCGCCGTGCCCAGCCCCAGCACGACCGATGCCAGGATCGCAGGACTTGCCGTGATGCCGGTCCATCCAACGCTGGCCGTGCGGAGCGCAGGCAGGAGCGCCACCCAACTCGCGGCAGAGGCCCGGGGCCGCCGAGGCTCGAGCGATCCATCACCAATCGCCTGCGCCTCGAACCGCGCGCGCAGTCGAGCGAGGCGCCTGTAGATCGTGCGTGGCTGGGTTTGCAAAGACGCGGCCAACTCGGGCCCCGTCATCCCCTCGACCTCCGAGAGCACGAACAGCTCCCGATCGGCCGTTGAGAGCCCGTCAAGAAAGCGATCGAGCGCCTGGACGGACTCGTGCGGGCTGGAGTCGCGAGCACCCTCCCCCATCATCACCGCCGACGAGAGCGCTTGGTGCTTGCGCGCCAGCCGTCGCGCGGAGCGGCGATAGTTGCTCGCGACCCCGCGCGCGATTCCGTAGAGCCATGGCCGAGCGGGCCCCGCCTCGAAGCTCTTGCGCTTGCGGTACGCCACGAGGAACGTGTCCTGGACCGCGTCTTCAGCCACAGGCCCCGGAACTCCCAGACGCCGCACCGCAGACCATACGAAGCCGTACTCGGCCTCATAGAGGACTCGAAAGTCGCGGAGCGTTGCTGGAATTGCACTCACCATCAGGCTTACTGTCCGGCTGCCGCCGTTTCTCCCAACCGAATCTCGATTCCCGCGAGAAATCGTACCGAGGCGGGAGCGGGACGGAAAATCTCCTCGTCCTCGAGCACCACGCGGGTTGATACGGCGCGGACGAGCCCTTCGGCGTCCATCCACAGTCCCACGTGACGCCAATGACGCACCACGCCGATGCGGGCCAGCGGCGTGACCAAGCTGCCTCCCGCGGTGCGACGCGGCGCGAGACCGCGGCTGTCGGCTCGGAGGAAACCCGCCTCCACGCCTCCGCAGAACGGCAACGACCACCGCTGCCACGCCATCACACCGCAGCCCACCAGACCCACCGTGCCTTGCTGAACGAGTCCGTCGGCCGTCCCCGCCAGCCCATCTGCGCGCTGAGGGACCAGGTGCGTGCCCTCGATCGCCACACGAAGATGTGTCCATGCTGCCCCGATCGCGAGCCGGCTCGAAAGCGTGGGCGCGGGTGCACCTCCGATGTCGAGTCCGAGTCCGACGCGGAGCAACGCCGCGGGTGTCGCGATGGCTCGGCGCGCTCGGACCGGTTCGCCCAGTGGTTCCGGACGCACGGGCAGGCTTGGCTGCGACGGTGGGGTCTCCGCAGGCTCAACCGTGACGGGCGGTTCAGGTTCGGGTTCGGGTTCGGGTTCGGGTTCAGGTTCAGGTTCGGGTTCGGCACCGATCGAGGGCACGAGCGTCACCGCCACCACCAGCGCGACGGCCTGGCCGAGGTCGGCACACTCCGTCGCCTCCAGCTCTCGCACCGTTTCGCGCTCACCCAGCGTCGTCGTCAGCTCGAGCCGATATGAGCCAGCGTCGCTGTGATGCACCACCCCTCGCACCACCATCGTCCCCTCCCCAGCGAGTTGGTCTTCGGTGAGCGCACCCACTTGTGCCTGGATCTCCTCGGCACTCGGGCACTCCGGCGGTGCCTGCCAGTCGAGGCTGTACTCCGCCGGCGGTCGGTCCTCTGACGTCGCATCGAGCGGCGCGGCCATGCCGACCCAAAGCGCGAGCAACCAATCCATAGGCGATCAGGCTACCAAGACCCGGCCGGTCGGTCTCGAAACTCATCCGATCGTCAGTCGACGATACCTCCGCACGCGTGCGTTCCGCCTATCGTCATTCTAAGTCGCGCGTGCCTGCGCTCGCGCGCTTGCTCCCACGTTTCCGGGGGCGGTTGCTCGTCTGTCTGCGGTACGGGGTCGGCGTCTGGCGCCCGCCGAGCCCGCAGGTCCTCAACGAGGGGCATCGGTGGGGATGCCGTGCCGAACGACATCACCACCGACATCCCGAGGGGGACAAGCAGGGACACAAGCGCGACTGCGAGAGAGCCTGGCGGACGTGCGAGCATGAGTTGGGTTAACGCGCGCGCGGGCCGAAAGTTCCCGAGCCGGGCGAGGGCCGAAGCCACACGTCCTGATCAGCTGCAGCGCGGACCTCGTCTACGATATGGATCAGCTTGGCGTGGCCGTGGGCGGCTCGCACCGGAGGAATCGACGTGTCGCGATTGGGTCAACTCTTCAAGTACGCCAAATCCTCCGCCTCACCCGCGTTGGAGAACTTCACAACCGAAGCACTCGCGAGTGCGATTCGGGCGAATGCCAAGCCCTGGTTGGCCGCGCTGCATCATCGCGGACTCATTCCGGCGAGCGTCGTCGGCGAGCGGTGCTCTTCCGTTTGCCGGCTGCTCCGTCTCAAAGAGTCCGGCGCATAGTAGTTGGGACGACTACGCCCGTCCCCCACGGACACCCTGCCCGTGCACCGCCTCAATCCGTGCACCAACCCCCGCGCCGGACTACCTTCGGCGCCCTCCGTGACCAACTCCCCCCACGACGCCCTCTTCAAGCGCGTCTTCAGCCAGCCCGAGCACGCCGCTGGAGAGCTTCAGGCCATCCTCCCACCCGAGCTTGTCGCCGCGATCGACTGGCCGTCACTCACCACCGAACCCGGCAGTTTCATCGACCCCGCACTCGCCGGTCAGCACAGCGACCTGCTCTTCTCCGCCACCACACAAACCACCGGTGACCCGCTGCTGGTCTACGTCCTCTTCGAGCACCAATCCACGCCCGAGCCCCGCATGGCCCTGCGCCTGCTCTCGTACATGGTCGGCATCTGGGGAAGTTCATCGAGGACAACGCCAAGAACAAAGACAAGAAGGACCAACCACTCCCCCTCATCATCCCCGCGCTGCTCGCCCAAATCCCCGGAGGCTGGACCGCCGCCACCCACTTCCGCGGACTCTTCGCACCCGGCACCGCCGACCTCGCCGGCCCCTACCTTCCCGACTTCTCCTACCTCGTCGACGACCTCCACCGCACCACCGACCTCCAGCTCCGGCGCCGCCAGCTCGCCGACTTCCCGCGCCTCGCCCTGTGGCTCATGCGCGACGCCCGAGACAGCATCACGCTCCTCGCGAAGCTCCGCGACTGGGCCGCGCTCTTCGAGTTGGTCGGCCAAAGCCCGGGCGGCCGCGACGCCCTCTTCGTCCTGCTCCGCTACGTCTCCATCGTCACGGACGGCCTGCAATTCGAAGAGTTCCGTGACATCCTCAAGAGCCAGTCGCCGACCGGAGACAGCCTCACGATGACCCTCGCCGAACAATTCCGCTCCGAAGCCCAGCTCGAACTCGCGCGTGAGACCCTGCTTGGAATCTTGGAAGTTCGGAACGTTCCTGTCTCCGAGACCGAGCGCCTGCGGATCCAATCCACCACCGATCTCGACACACTCCGAACGTGGACGAGGCGAGCTGCGACGTCCTCGTCCGTCGAAGCGGTCTTCCGAGACTAAAGGCTCGGCCACGATGACTCTCGCCGAACAGTTTCAGGCTGAAGGGTACGCAGAGGGCTAGATTGCGTCGCTGCTGGTGGTTCTTGAAGCGCGCAAGATCCACGTACCCGGAGGGTCCAGCCGCCGGCTCCACAGCACCACCGACGTCGATACGCTCCACCACTGCGCTACGTCTCCATCGTCACGGACGGCCTGCAATTCGAAGAGTCGTGACATCCTCAAGACCCAGTCGTCCACCGGAGACGTGATCGAATTGAATCCACTGCCGACCTGGAGACGCTCCTGCAGTGGACGCAACGTGCTGTAGCGGCCTCTTGCGTCGACGACCTCTTTCAGGACTGAACGGCAACAACGCCAGCGCCCAAGGTTCCTCGCACCGCTACCACTCGACGGCGCCGACTTTTTTCAAAGCGGCGAGCTGCTTGTGCAGCGAGAGGTCGTCGGTCTCCCGCGTATCCAGAACGTTCTTCCAGCCGCCAAGCTCGATGATGTCCTGAACGAGGTTCACCTGTTCGTCGGACAACGTGCTCCACTTGACCGGAGACTTCCGAGCCAGGGCAACACGATCGCGCGCCTTGGGCAGGTTGTACTTCTTGTCCAGCGCCGCCATCTCGTCCTGTTGGCGTGCGGCTTCCATCAACACGTGCTCGAGCGACATGTTGAGGCGGGTCTTGGGCTCTTCGGCTTCCTCGTCGATGTGCTCGAGCTCGAAGCTGCCCTTCTGCCACAGGAGCATCCGCATCAGCGCCTTCGCCGGGTGCAGGCGTGGGTTGCCCTCGATGCTTGCGTCGAACACGAGCCCCTCCTTGAGATACATGACGCCGGTTCGACCGCTGTCGACATCGCGCACCTTGAGCGCTCCAGTCTTGCGGCTGGTGGCGAGCCACTGGAGGACATCCATCAATGGGATCTCCTCGATGCTGCCTGCCATCGAATGCCCGGCGCTTGCATCGGCGCCACCGCGTCGCCGCGGTGCCTCGCCGGCGCGAGCCTCAGACACGTCGGTCAGCGCCTTGAACTCGACCCGGATCAAGTTGGACCCCACGAGCAGTCGGTCGCCCTCGCGGAGACAGTGCAGCTCGACAGGGTTGCCGTTGACGTGGGTGCCGTTGCGGGAACCTAGGTCACGGAGCCAGGTGCGCCCTCGCTTGGAGAAGAACCGAACGTGTTTTCGGCTGACAGCATCGTCGGCCAACACGAGATCCGCTTCCGAGCTTCGACCCGCAATTGCCCCCCCTCCCTCAAGGGGAAACTCGCGGCCCGAGTAGCTGCCGTGCAGAAAGTTCAAGACTGGAACCGCAGACTCCGCCATCGACCCGAACACCGTACGGCGGGGCGCGAGGTGAGGTCAAACACTCCCCGTGGGCCGGTCTTCGAATGCGGCGAGTAGTTGCAACGTCTCGTAGGTGGGGTCCACGGCGTGATTGCCATCTTGTCCCGCATCCCCGCGTTTGGGGCGCCGACCAGGGCGGCCCGGAGGTCCACTTGCTGATGCCCATGTTCCCCGACACACTTAGAATCGTGCGGTTTTTCAAGGTTGGTGGCTTGCGCGCGCCTATGGGCGTCGCGCTTCTGGGACTCGCGCTCTCGGCAACGGGTTGCGGCAAGAAACAGCAAGCCCCAGTCGTGAACGCACCCGGAACGATCTACGGCGGGGCACCAAGAACCGTCCTCGCCGAGCCGTCGCCGCGGCAAGACGTCTACATCGAACAGAGCATCCGCTACGACGCGCCCCCAGCCGAGTATCCCGAGGCCCTCGGGTACGAAGAGCTGAGCAACGGTGAGCAGGTGGTCGTCGTCGAGTACGTCCACACCTACCCCGAAGAGATCCAGACCTTTCCCGAGGTCGCTTGGGCGGGCCGCACCTACTACAACGTGCACGGCGACTTCGTGTACTGGGTCGATGACTGGGGCTGGTGTTACTACCTCGGCCCCCCCGCTCCGCTGGTCACCTACTGGAACGGCTACTACCCCTGGGCACCGTATGCATGGGGTGTTGGCTACTACGGTCCCGGCTACTACTGGGGCGGCGTCGGCGTGTACGGCTATCACGCCTACGGCCTGTCGGTGGTCCATGCGAGCCACCATCATCATCACTACCACGAGCACAACCGCCGGCCGGGTCGCGACCCCAAGCCCTCTCGCAATGCGGGAGCCACGATTCCTCCGACCGCAGGCAACTCCACCGGGCCCGTTCACAAGGGTGAGCCCATCGGCACCCCACGTCGCACCAACCCCGCGGGCACGGGCGAGCGCGGTAAGGCCACGCGCACCAACCCGCAGTCGCGCTTCGCCAGCGACGCCCCCTCGCGCCGCAATCCGACCCCTGCCGTCGCAGGCAAGGGCCGCGTGCGGGCCAACCCGTCCAACACACCCACGCGGACCAACGGCTACACGACCGCGGGTGGCCAGCGCATCACCGTCGTCGATCCTCGCGCCACCAGGACCAGCCCCGCGGTGAGGCGGACCAACCCCTCCACCGTCGGCACGATCTCGGCCGCCAACGCGCCCCGACGAGCTGTTCCCGCGCCTGCGTTCGCGCCTCGGACCAACCCAACGCCTGCGACTCGGACCAACACCAAGTCCACGACCTCGCCGCGTCGCACCACGCCGCAACCGACCCGCTCGGCGCCCAAGCGCTCGCAGCCCTCCCAGTCTTCGTGGGGCTCGTCGTACTCCAACACACCCAAGCGCAGCACTCCCTCTCGCTCCGCACCCAAGCGCTCACAGCCCACGCGCTCCGCCCCGAGCCGGTCCGCACCGCGCCGCAGCAGCCCCTCTCGCTCCGCGCCCAAGCGCAGCTCGCCCAAACGCAGCAGTCCCTCTCGCAGCGCGCCCAAACGCAGCGCGCCCAAGCGAAGCACTCCATCTCGCAGCTCGCCCAAACGCAGCTCGCCCAAACGCAGCTCGCCCAAGCGCAGCTCGCCCAAGCGCAAGCGCTAGCGAGTCCCACACAGCGGCTCCTGCGATGTGGAGCAGGAGAACGCTGCGTCCCGGAGGGATGCACTGCGGGAAAGATAGAAGGGGCTGCTAGAACCCCGCGTCGAAGTTTTGCTGAACTTCGTCGGGCGCGAGCGCGCGGCAGTACACCGCCACCAGGTGCAGCGTTCCGTCGAGGGGTCGCGGGTCGGTGAACTCGTTGCCGAGTGCCAGACGCATGACTCCCGTCGTGTCCCAGACGGCGAAGTCCCCGACGCGCGTCGTTTCCACTTCGACGGTCGTATCGACAAACATCCGCTCGTCTCCGTTGGCTTCGCGAACGTACACGACATGCGCGAGTTGTTCCTTGGCAGCGGGTTCGAGTTCCACCACGGTGGATGGGGTCCCGTTGGGGACAACAGAGTCCGTGCGCAAGCGTCCTCGAAACGCTGCGGGCTGCTCCCCGGTCACGTTGCTGCCGACCATGAGCGAGAAGTTCCGGCTCCCGGAGTCCTCGCTGTAGGTCACGATTCGCGGTGGCCCAGCCGTGCCGACAGACACGGGCGTGACCCAAGACTCCAGCGTGATCGCGTTGGTGTCCGCGCAGGCGGCGTTGAGCTTGGTGATCGACGTGGTCGACTCCGCGATGGTGTCGTCGTCCCCGCTGAAGCGAAGCCCGCCTGTGACCCACTCAAAGCCGGCGCCACTGAGGGTGAGGTCGATGGGAGGATCCTGGGGAGCCGTGTCGTGCACGGTCGCGCCATCGGACTCGTCGAGGCGGTAGAACACGACCAGCCCGTCCTCGATCCGCTGGATTGGGGGAGGTCCGGTGCCCGACGATTCCGCGATTCCCGTTGAGCTATCGTTGCCAGATTCGGAGCTGCTCGAGCTGCCCCCGGAGACCGGGACGACCCCCGTCGACGTGGTGTCGCCGCTGCTGCTCGAGCTCGTGCGCTCGAGGTCCGGAATCGAGGTGGTCTCGTCCACCTCGCCACTCGACGCATCGACTTCCAGGACGACGCAGCTGTCGCCAAGCGTGCCTCCCGCAAAGGCGCCATACCGACGGCCACTCGGACACGTCTCGTCGAGAAATGAGCAGAAGCCCGACACCTCGCAAAACCCGGCGGAACCGCATTGGGTGTCTTCGGCGCACTGGAAGACGGACGGCGAACATCCCGAGCCGAGGACCATGAGGCCTCCCGCCAAGAGTCCAAACCTTCGCGCACGTTCCCAACCCACCGAGAGTTGAGGGTATCACTCCCACATGAGCGCGGGATCCCGCGAGTTTCCGTGCGCGATCCCGAAAAGAACGTGCAGGGAGCACGATCAGGGTCGCGTGAACCGCTCGACGTGGAAGCGCGCCGCAGCCTTTGCCCCTGCGATGCTCACTCCGCGGGCTCGACCGACACGAGACGCTGCGTCATGTGGCAATCCGTCTCGGTGTCCTCGACGACGCCGAAGATGTGCACCTCGACCGTACCCTCCAGCGGCTCACCTGCTTGCACCATCCCGCGGATCCGAGCCGTGGACTCCAGCCTGCCGCCGTACTTCGTGCCGTAGCCGCCCACATCCCACGTCCCATCGGAATCGATGCCTCCATTGAGCCGCACGGGAACGTAGCCATCGAGGTTGATGCCAATGTGCCCGTCGTCGTCCAGGTCAATCCGCAGGGACCCGTCCTCTTGGAACAAGGTGATCCACTCCTTGGATTCGGCATAGGGCGAGCACACGACGGACGTCGTGCCGCCCGCCTCGATGGGTCCGCACTCGCCGACACAAGCCACAGCGGTCGCGAGCGTCTCGTAGGACCCGGAGAAATCATCTCCGACGGCATCACCCTCCGGAACGCTCTCCACCACGTCTCGATCGAGAGGCTCATCGTCGGTGGCGTCCGTATCCACGCTCTCGGGGACGCTCTCGGCTTCGCACCCAGGCATGAGCCCGAGGAGAACGGTCCATAGAATGCACAGCCGCATCGCGACGTCGTCTACCACTGCGTCGGACGACTGGAAAGGCTCGGGGCGCGAGCCTCGCGCTGGCTCGCGTCGCGCTGGCGACTTTTCTGCGCGCGGTTGTCGGCGAAATACCGTGATGTGCTGTACTCCGAGCGTCGTGAAGCTCTGGGCTTGGATACAGGCGGCGCGCCCCCTGGCGCATGCCAACCTCGCAATACCGTTGTTGGTCGGCGAGGTCCTCGGCTTCGCGATCCTCGGAGAATGGGACGTCCGGCTCGTCCTCCTCAGCCATGTCGCCGTGGTGTTGGACCAGCTGTTCATCGTCTTCGCCAACGACGTCGCCGACGAGGAATCGGACCGCGCGAACGAACATGCGACCGTGTTCTCGGGGGGGTCGCGCGTTCTCGTCGAGGGCAAAATCTCGGCCCAGGCACTGCAAAGGGCGTCGTGGATCGCCGCGGTCGCCTTGCTTGGGCTCGCCGCGACGATGGGCTTGGGCATGGGCCGCCCTCTGCTCTTCCCGCTTTGGGTCGCGGGCATCGCCCTGATGTGGGCGTACAGCTATGCCCCGCTTCGCCTGTCCTACCGAGGCCACGGCGAGGTCGCGCAGGGCTTTGGGCTCGGCGTCCTGCTTCCCGTGATCGGCTTCTACACGGTCACCGGTTCTCTGGACGCCATGCCATGGCCGGCCGTCGTGCCCCTGTTCATCTTGGGTTTCGCGGGCAACATCAACACTGCGCTCCCAGACATGCAGCCCGACGTGTCCACGGACAAGCGAACGTGGCCGGTCCGGTTTGGCACCGGACGCGCTCGCAAGCACGTCCTGCAGTTCCTCGCGGTCGCCACGTTCATGACGCCATTCGTCCTCACGGGGATGCCGCAGTCCACGTGGTTCTCCGTCGAGGTTGGCCCCGCCGCGATCCTGCTCATCGGTGCCCTCACCTGGCGCGATGCCGACACCGACGACCGCCGTGGATGCGTCCGGTTCGTGTTCCTGGCCGCGCTCGCGCTCAACGTCTTGATGTTGGGCTGGTGTGCCGCCCTTTGGACCGCCGCGGCGGTATGATCTCCGCGATGAGTCGCTCGCTCCACGCGCATACGGCCACCGAGCTCAAGGCCTTGCTCGACGGGGGCGACGTGACCTCGCGGGAGGTCGTCGAAGACCTGCACCGCCGAGCCGACGACGTCGAGCCAAGGGTCAACGGATTTGCGCACGAGTTCCGCGACCGCGCGCTCAAGGAAGCCGACCAGCGCGACGCCGACCGCAAGGAAGGCAAGCCGCTCGGTGCACTCCACGGCATCCCGATCTCGGTCAAGGAGTCGGTGGATACCGTGGGCGTCGCAACGACCTGCGGCATGAAAGCCAAGCGTGACAACCGACCGGTCCACAACGCCCTCGTTGTCCGGCTCGCGCTCGCCGAAGGCGCGATTCTCCTGGGCAAGACCAACGTGCCGCAGACGCTGCTCGCCCCGTTCGAGAGCACCAACGAGCTGTTCGGCACCACCAACAACCCATGGAATCTCGGACGGGCACCGGGCGGAAGCAGCGGAGGCGAGGGAGCTGTGCTCGCCTCGGGAACCAGCGTGCTTGGCATCGGCACCGATGTCGGCGGCTCGATCCGTTCCCCGGCCGCCCTGTGCGGGGTGTACGGACTCAAGCCAACCGTCGGTCGCTGGTCCAACCGTGGCTCCCAAGGATCGATCCCCGGGCAGGAGTTCATCCGCCCCCAGATCGGACCGATGGGCCGCTCGACCGATGACCTGACTCTCTTCATGAAGGCCCTCGATCGGCCCGAACACTACGCCAGCGATCGAGGCATCCCGCCGGTCCCCTTCCGCGACCCCAACACGATAGAGCCCACCACGCTCACGGTCGGGTACTACGACGACGACGGCTACCTCACCCCCGCCGCTTCCGTGCAGCGCGCGGTCGAAGAGGCGGCCACCCTGCTCGCAGACGCGGGTGTACGCATCAAGCGCGTGCGCCCGCCCAACGTGCACGAAAACCTCCAGCTGTTCTTCTCCGCGATGTCTGCGGACGGTCTGCACACGCTGCTCCAAGGCCTCGACGGCGAGCCGTTCGCCCAACCGCTGCGCACCGTGGCCATGGCCAACCGCTCCCCGCGTCACGTCCGTGCCGGGCTGTCCAAAGTCGCTCGCATGATGGGCGAGACCCGTACCGCCGACATGCTGGATGCACTGGGCGAGAAACGAACCCACGAGATGTGGGCGCTCGCCGACCGTCGTAACCAGATCCGACACGAGGAGATGGCCTTTTGGGACAGGGATGGCGTCGACGTCCTCATCACACCCGCACTGGCCACACCGGCCGTCCCGCACGGGATGAGTCACGACTTCACCGTTGGTTTCGCGAACCTGTCTCGCTACAACCTCCTGGACCAACCCGGTGGAATCGTGCCCATCACCCGGGTCCGCGTCGACGAAACCCGGCGCGCAAGCCCCCGGGATCGGGTCGAAAAGAGGGCGGCAGAGATCGAGTCGCAGAGCGTGGGACTTCCCGTGTCCATCCAGGTCGTCGGTCGCCCGTGGGAGGAGCCCGAAGTGCTCGCAATCATGCGCCTGCTCGAAGGCCTCGCACGCCGACGCGACGGCTACCCGCACGTCCCCGTCGCGCCGTAGTTCGGCGCTTCCCGGGCTCGGAGACGAGTCCACTCGCGAAGCCCGATTCTCGCTCTTAGGGACATGATCTGTCCCTTCAAGCCACCCGGACGACGATCCCTGGACCGGATGTGGCCTCAACTCTGATCTCCAAGACGCGAGGTTCGCGGAGAATGATCTCTGCGAAAGGCACAGTTTTTTCGTCGCGGCCGAGCCCTTGGGTGCACGCATCAACGAGCTCACGCACGCTCGACACACGGGTCAGGCGGCTCAAAACCGCCGTAGAACGGCGATCCCGAGGACTGGGAGCTCTGAGCACAGCATCGGACGGCTCTGCACCCAAGGTCGCGGAGCCGACGAAAATAGCGACTCTGATGCCTTGCGGGCCCGGTGGCCTCCGCAACATTGTGGTTCGCCTCCATCGCGACAAGTCGGTGGGATCAGGAATACCAAGATGGCAAAAGCAAAAAAGGCCGTGGCGAAGAGCTCCTTCGTCGAGAAGAACCTGCAAACTGCGCTTGAAAAACTCGCTGTGGCCACCGCCGCAGTGGACAAGGCCGTCACCGTTCGCGCCGCCGATGCCAAGCGAAACCTGACAGCCGTCAAGCGCCTGACCAAGCGGAAAGCGGCCCTGACCAAGCGGAAGAAGCTCGCCGCCGGCCGGGTCAAGAAAGCCTCCTCCGTCGAAACTCGCGGGGCCCTGCGCACCGTCACCAAAGACCTCGCAGCGACCACCAAGGAGCTGACCAAGCTCCGGGCTGCGAAGGCCGCCAACGCCGAAGAGCTCAAGGCTCTCAAGGCATCGCAGCGACGCATCAAGGGCTACAACAAGGGCATCGCGCAGACCGACCGCGCGCTGAACAAGTAGTCGCCCAGACGTTCGTACGTCTGGCAAGCGGCCGTCAGCGGAAGTGTCCTCTTGGACATTCTCCGCCGCGGCCGTTTTTCGTGGTTGGCCTCTCAGTCCCTCAGCTGGCGCCGCAAGATCTTGCCGCTGGCCGACTTCGGAATCGCGTCGATGAACTCGACAACCGCCAACTCTTTGTAGGAGACGAGGTTCTCGGCGGCGAAGGTGATCACGCTCTGGGCGTCGAGCGTTGCGCCGGGCGCGATGACGATGAATCCCTTGGGTCGCTCGCCGGCTTCGTCGTCGGGGATGCCGATGACAGCGGCATCAACGATGGACTCGTGTTGCAGCAGCCGGGCCTCGAGTTCGGCGGGGGCGACCTGGAAGCCGTTGACCTTGATCAGCTCCTTGAGCCGGTCGACGATGTAGAAGTGGCCTTCGTCGTCGGCGATGGCGACGTCACCGGTGTGCAGCCATCCGTCATCGTCGATGGTGGCCGCGGTCGCGCCGGCGTTACCGAAGTAGCCGCCGGTGACCTGAGGCCCCCGTGCCCACAGCTCGCCGCGCTCGCCGGACTCTGCATCCTCGCCGGTCTCGGGGTCAACGAGGCGGATTTGCGTGTTGGGAATCACCGTGCCCACCGATCCCCCGCGGTAGTTCTTGGTGTCCGTGGTCGTGAGCACGGGGGAGGTCTCGGTGAGGCCGTAGCCTTGGCCGATGCCGCAGCCCAGCCGCTTGGCGGCTGCGGAGGCGACCTCCTCGGGCAACGGCGCGGCACCCGAGTAGATCTGCTTCACGCTGCTCATGTCGTAGTTGTCGACGATGGGCTGCTTGGCCAACGCAAGCACAATCGGGGGGACGAGGAACAGCCGAGTGATGCGCTGCTCCTGCACGAGCTCGAGCATCTTGATGAGGTCGAAGCGTGGTGCGGTGACCACGGTCGCGCCGTGCCCGAGCGCCATGTTCATCAAGACCTGCATGCCGTAGATGTGGAAGAACGGTAGGACCGCGAAGCAGACATCGTCTTCGCCAAGCTCGAAGAATGGGCGCGCCTGACACAGGTTGGCGACCAGGTTCCGGTGCGTGAGCATCACGCCCTTGGGAAAACCGGTGGTGCCCGAAGAGTACGGAAGCGCGACGACATGGGCGGCATAGTCCACAGGGACCTGCTGCGCGAGAGGCTCGCCCTCGAGCGAGGACAGCAGCGGCGCATCGCCGTCGTCGAGCAGGTAGATGTGCTCAACGCCGCACGCCTTCGCAGCCTCTCGCGCGGTCGCGAGAAACGCTTGGGTCGTGATGATCGCAGTGGCCTTGGAGTCTCGAAGTTGATGGCCGATCTCGACGGCCCCGTAGGTGGGGTTGAGGGTCGTGACCGTGGCGCCGGCGTACGCCAACCCGTGAAACGCGACCGCGTACTCGGGGATGTTGGGGCCCATCAGCGCCCACGTGGTGCCGGGACCCGCCCCTTGCGCCTTCAACCCGCCGGCCAAGCGACGGATGCGATCGGACAGCTCGGCGTACGACATGCTGCGCCCGTTCGTGCTGTCGATGAACGCCGCCTTGTCCCCGAGCCGCTCCGCATCCCGAAGCGCAAAATCGGTGATCGAGCAGTCCTCGATGACGATGTCGGGTCGCGAGCTTTCGAAGATACGCACGGGGAAGAACCTACCGCAGCCCTGCGTGCTCATCGAGTGCCGCGCAAGGCGCGCTGCGTGCAACTCGGATACGTTTCCAGGGTCCGATGTCGATGCTTCGAATCCGAACCTCCGGCTTGTCCATGCTCCTCGCAACCGGCCTGCTTGCTTGCGGGAGTGATGGCGGAAGTGGCGGAGAGGATGGCTCCTCCAGCAGCGGGACACCGCAGGGGAGCTCCTCGGGCACCGCGGCCGGAGGTACCTCGTCCCAAGGCACCGACTCCAGCGGCGTCACGGGAACAACGACAACACCGGCCTCCACGTCGACCGGCCTGGACGACTCGAGCTCAACCCAGGCAGGGTCCGACACCGGTTCGTCCGGATCGACAACGGGCGGCTCGTCCCTGCCGATCGATTGCGAAGACGGTGAGCTCCCGGTCCGCGTCGACGGAGGCGGTGCGTACGAAACGGTGAGCGAAGGCGTGGCCGCCACTGCGCCCGGAGGCACGCTGTGGGTCTGCCCGGGCGACTACGAAGAAGACGCGGAGATCCAGATCGAGCGCGACATCAGCATCGTGGGCGCAGGACCAGCGTTGGTGAGCATCGTCGGTACCGCCGCGGTCAACCGCGTGTTCTTCGTGCGCGACGCCAGCGTCACATTCGAGGGGCTCTCGATCAGTGGCGGCTTCTTCGGGATCAACGTCGCGTACCTGCAGAACGAAGCCCGCACGACGACGATGCGCAACCTCCGAGTCGGCGAAAACCGGCAAGCCGGCATCTACCTCTCCACCGGCCCGGCGGTAGACGACGGAGCGGCGCAAGCGGTGTTCGAGGACGTCGTCGTCGAGAACGTCGCCGCCCAAGAAAAGCCGGTGGCCATCGCCGGAGTCGCGCTCCTCAATGTCGACGCGACCTTCCTCGACACGATCATTCGCGACAATCTCACCCGCTCAGGCGGGCTCGAGATCGACAACTCGGAGGTCACTTTCGAGGGTGGCCAAGTCATTCGCAACGAAGCGACATTCCCCAACGGCGGCGGCGCTCGGCTCACGTCCGACGCCCCATTCCCGCAGTTCACAATTGTCGACAGTGACTGGGGAGAAGGCGCGGCGCAGGAGAACATCCCCAACGACGTGGACTGCGGCGCCGGGGCCAACAACGACATCGGTTGGCTCGGCAGCCCTGCCAACGCGGTGTGTGCCACAAACACCGGCGATTGCTGCACACCGACTTGAGCTACGGGATCAGCAGGACAGTGCGGCCAACGACTCGACCGTCCAGCGGTTTGCTTTCAGATACGCTTCCACCAGCGTGTCGGCGGAGAACTGAGACTCCAGCAACGAGTTCCAGCGACCCGCCTCGTACTGCTCGGCGTGATTGATCAGCTGCCCCAGAGGACCGGCTCGCTCGACGAGGGCCGCCTTGAGAACGTCGTCGAGCGGGAGAGGCCCCACGAGCTCGGTCATCTCTCGGTCGAACAACGCATCGAGGATCGAGAACAAACCCACGGTGAACGCGGTCGGGCCATCGATGCCGATGTCGTCAGCCAGGAGTTCACACATTCGCGCTCGGACGACGCCGATACGGATGAGCTCGGCCGGCTTGTCGTCGACGCTCGACAGGGCAACGAGGGCGACCCATGCCCGTAGCTTGTTGTAGCCGAGCAGGCCGAGCGCTTGCCGCACGTCGGTCAGCGGTTGCCGCAGCGAAAAGTGGGCGGAGTTCAGGTACCGCAGCAGCCGATAGCTCAGAGCAACATCGGCGCAGACCAGCTCGACGAGCGTGCTGAAGTCGACGGTCGGATCGCTGAGCTTCGAGAGCAGGCGAAGCGTCGACATGCGGTTGGCCGGCAACTTCTCGCCGGTTACGACTTCGGGGCGGCACAGGAAGTAGCCCTGAAAGAGGTCGAACCCGAGGTCCATGCACAAGCGCATGTCGGCTTGGTCCTCGACCTTCTCAGCCAACAACGTGACGTCGTAGGGCGACAGCGCCTCGAGTGTGGAACGCATGGCGTCCTTGTCCCCGACCTCGATCTTGATGATGTCGGCGAGCGGGATGAGTGCGGCCCGGCTCTCCTCGTAGATGAAGTCATCGAGCGCGATCGTGTAGCCGCCGTCCTTCAAGCGCTGCACCGCAGCGAGCACTTCGGGGGTGGCTGGCACGTGTTCGAGGACCTCGACCACCACTTTGCACGGGGGAAGCGCTTCGACGTCCGGACTCAGCAAGAGGTCCTCGGGGAAGTTCACGTACGCGACCCCCTCGCCGACGAGGGCATCGATGCCAATCTCGGTGAACGCTGTCACGATCGTGGACCGCGACGCGGCCACGGCATCCTCGATCCGGGCCGAGTTCGCCGCCGAGTCGCGGTAGAGCAGTTCCGCGCCGATAACCTCGAGGTCACGGTCGAAGATCGGTTGGCGTCCTACAAAAGCTTGAATCATCTCCGACCGTCCCAGCGGCTCCCGAACACGGTGCGCCATGAAAGACATCGGCGGGGCTGGACCTGGCTTGAGGCCCCATCCGCCCGCCCACCCCAACCCCTACGGATCGTCCGTTTGGAGCAGAATTCCGGCCTCCAAGAGGTCCCCGAGCGCACTGGCGACGACGGCGGACGCCCCAAGCCGGGCCTCCTCTACGGAGGCTGGCTCGCCCGACTCGGTCGGCAGCGACAGACACCCCTGGCCAACCCGCTCCACCACGAGCGCTTCCAGTTCCGCGACGGTCCGGGTGCCGTCCAACGCCTCGACCAACATGGCGTGGAGAGGATGGAGGGCCCGGTGTCCGAGATCGGGTGTCGAAACGAAACCAAACGACCGAGCCTCGACCCGGCTGAGCGGGAGGACCCTGGGCCGCGCGGAAACGTGAGTCCTGACCGAGGCCGGTTCAGGGTCCACGCTCGAGTGTGCCATCGGTCGTGCGCTGGGGGTGAAGAGGCTGGCCCGGAACTGACGGTAGATCGCCGCGTCGAGCAACTGCTCGGCTGCCCGACGATTCGGGGCCACCTCGGAGATCGCTTGGACGGTGCCCGCGAGCGTGGCCGCAGGGATTCCGGTTTCGGCCACGTCGTCGACGAACCGAAGCCCCTGCGCTTGCGCCTCGTCCCAGACTTCGGTGACCGCCAAAGCTCGCTGATGCGGCGAGAGGAACTGTTGCTCGATGAACGATGCTGGTTGGCCCAGTGCAGCGGTGACCTCCGACTGCAGCCAGGCGCCCGGAAGCGTGCTCGGCTTCGCATCGGCATGGAGCGCTTGGAGCACATCCCGGACTTGCTCGACGTCATTCGTTGCCAGCCCGCGGAGTCCGAGCCCAAGCGTCTCGCGTAGCGCGGCCCCGGGCATCGCGTCGTAGCTGACATAGGCGATGCCCTCTGCGGACAGGGCCCGACGAAACAACCCGAACAACGCAGCACCGACAGACTCCGAGACCCAGGACAACACGCCATGCGCGATCGCGTAGTCGAACGTCCCGGGCGACACATCGAACGTCTGCACATCCCCAACCTCGAACCGCACATTCGAGAGCTCGGCTTCGGCTGCCCGTGACCGCGCGGTCTCGATGACCTCCGGGTCGATGTCCACGCCAAGAAAACTCGCCGCGGGAAGACGGGCCGCCATCGCCATCAGATTCACTCCATGGGCGCATCCAACCTCCAAGACCGAGGCCGTCTTGTGGTCGGAAGGGTGCAGCCCCCAGCTTCGAGACACCCGTTCGAGCGCCCGGACATGCGTCTGTGGGATCGGCGGGTCGTCGTAGCTCCGCGTGAACATGGGGGTTCACTTTGCACCATCCGGGAATAGACCGGGGCAAACCTACGTACGTTGCGTGAATACCCGTAACGACACGGCGTCACATGTGCGCCGTCACAGGTCGACCATGAAAAAGCTCTCCCTCCTTCTCCTCTCCTCCTTCGCCCTCTCACTCTCGGCCTGCGACAGCTCGGACGACGACAACGATACCCAAGCGGCCACCGCGACCGAGGGCATGGCGGACACCGATGGCACGACAGACCCCTCGGGAACGACGGACCCCTCCGGGACCGGCACGACGGATCCCTCTGGCACGACGGACCCCTCCGGCGAGACAGGCGACCCCTCCGGCGAGACGGGCGACCCGACCGGTTCTGGCGGGGGCGCGTGCGTGTACCAGTGCTCCGCGGACGAGGACTGCCTCAGCCAGGGTACGGACCTCGGCCTCACCTGCACCGACAACGGCATCTGCCTGAACGTCTGCGAGGCCGACGGTGACTGTGTCGCTCAGCTCTCCGGGTGGTCCTTCCAGCCGTGCGATAGCAACGACGCCTGCGCCGCGGGCCCCTGCATTGACTTGGGCGACGGTGCGGGTGGATGCGCGACGGAGCCGACCGAGTTCGTCGACTGCGCAACCCTGATGATGGCCGAAGTCGAAGTTCAAGACATCGACGGCAACACGGTCACGGTTTGTGGCAACGACACCGGAGTCTGCGCCGACATTGGCAACGGCGACATGACCTGCACGACGGACACCGAGGTCCCGACCTGCGAAGAGACGGGCTGCGGCGAAGGCTTCACGTGCGATGCCAGCGACGGCCTGTGTCACTGCGACGACGACAACGCCTGCGCGACACTGGGAGACAGCTACACCTGCGGGTCCGACGGGTTCTGCGAAGCCCCGGGCTGCACCGACTCCTCCGAGTGCGACGGCGACCTGCCGTTCGACGGCGGATCGATCGAGTGCATCTAAACCGACGCTAAAACGCTCCTCGAGAGCAACGCGGCCTGTTTCGGCGGGCCGCGTTTTTTGTGGGTTCGGCGTTGGTCATGCACCCAGCAGGTCGGCGGCCGGCATGGGCACGAAGCCGGGCAAGGCTTCGAGTCGGTCCAGCCATGCACGTAGGTGTGGGTAGGGCTCGAGGCTGATCCCACCTTCGGGAGCCACGCGGATGTAGCTGTAGCAGGCGACGTCGGCGATGCTCGGACCTGTCCCGACGAGCCAGTCTTGGCCCGCGAGGTGCGGCTCGAACAGCGAACCCAACACGGCCCCCGTAGTCGAGACCGCGCGCTCGTGGTCGATCTTCGCGCCGAACAGCTTCACCAACCGAGCTGAGCTTGGACCGGCCCACAGCTCGCGGGAGCTGATCGATAGCCAGGACTGCACTCCGGCGGCGAGTGCGGGATCCCGAGGAAGCCAGGTGCGTTCAGGATCGTGGCTCAATGCCAAGTAGACGAGAATCGCCGTCGAGTCTCGGACGACAGTCTCCCCATCGACGAGGACGGGGATCTGGCCCAGGGGGTTGAGGGCGAGGAATTCCGGCTTGCGGTGCTCGCCCTCGCGCAGGTCGACAACGACGGACTCGAACGGCACGCCGAGAAGATGAAGGAACGCGCGCGCCCGATGGGCGTGGCCGGAGATGGGGCTTTCAAAGAGTTTCATCGGATTGTCGTGGTGTGGTTTGGGGGAGAGTTCAGATGCGCCATCGCAACGGCACGACCCCGCGACGCCGAACGATCGACACCGGAGTCACGCGCCAGTGGCGGGCTGCATCCTCGGAGGCTTCGGCCAAGTGAAGGGTGACGCGTCCGGTCAGCTGCAGCAGGTCCCCACGCTCAAAGTCGACGAAGAGAAGGCCAGCGACCGGGTGGCGGACGAAGTTTCCGAGCGTGTTGAAGAAGTTGTTGCCCGCGTAGTCGGGGATGACCAGCGCGCCGCTCTCGTCGATCCGGACGAAACCCTCCGGCCCTCCGCGGTGTGAGACGTCGACGTCGGTCGAGCCGTCCTCGTGTCGAACATACGACGCGACAAAGAACGTGTCGGCCGACTCAATCAGCGCCCGTGCCTCGGCGTCGAGTTCGTCGAGGTGCGCAGCCTCGGAAGACGCCGCTACCACCGGTTCGAAGATCGCCTCACGCCGAGTGATGAAGCGCGGGCAGTTTCCAAACGACTGCGTCACGTGCACGAGCAACGTGTCGCCCGCGGCTTCCTGCACCACCCCGTTGGCGCGATTGCGGCGACGCGTGTGCGGCTGAATTCCCAGCATCCCGATCGGCGCACCGACCTTCAACTCGGCCGGGTCTTGGTCGTCCCCCGCCGCGTCGATCTCGAGGTGTGCGTCATCCGGCGAGTGAACGAACCCCGGTGCGCCAGCCCGCAGCGTGGCCCACGGACGACCAGCGTGGTCGACCGAGCCCAGCACGATGAACGGCAGCTCCTCGAAGAACTCCCGATGCTGCTCGGGCATGTACGGTCGAATGACCTTCGGGCCGACCGCCGCCATCTTCTCGTGCGACCCGACCGACCGCTGCAACTCCACCTCCCCGGCATGCCAGGGCGAGGTGAGCGTGTTCTGAAGGGATGAGGTTGGCATCGCGAGGTCTCCTGGCCTTCACTGTGACCGTTGACCGCACCGTCGTGAATTCCGAAATCGCGCAACCCACCCTTTCAGAATCTGCAACAATCTAGCCGTGGACCGACTCGGCGCGATGGAGGTGTTTGTTCGGGTGGTCGACGAGGGTTCCTTTGCCGGAGCCGCCCGTGCTCTACGACTCAGCGCCCCGTCCATCACGCGGGCCGTGGCCAGCTTGGAGGACCACCTCGACACCCAGCTGCTCACGCGGACTACCCGGCGGCTTGCGCTCACGGACTCCGGCCGCCGCTACGTCGAAGACTGTCGGCGCATCCTGTCCGAACTCGACACGGCCGAGGCAGCAGCGACAGGGGCGTTCGTTCGAGCCAAAGGGACGCTTCACCTCACGGCCCCCGTCATGTTTGGCCAGGCCCACGTCTTGCCCATCCTCGGCGAGTTCCTCGACCTGCACCCCGCCGTGGACGCCCGCACGCTCTTCCTCGACCGTATCGTGCACCTCATCGATGAGGGCATGGACGTGGCTGTCCGTATCGGACACCTTCCGGATTCCAGCCTTCGAGCGATTCGCGTGGGTACCGTGCGAAGCGTGGTCGTGGCCGCGCCGCACTACCTCGAGGAGCACGGACCGCCGCTGGAACCCGAAGACCTCCTGCACCACGACATTGTCGCGGTGAGCCGGTCGCCAGCGCCGAGCGTGAAGTGGGACTTCGGAACGCGGGAGACTCAGGGCGTCACGCTGGATCCTCGGCTCTCGGCCAACACCATTGCGACCGGCCTCCATGCCGCCGAGTCGGGCTGGGGCGTGACCCGGTTGTTGTCGTACCAGGTCCACGAGTCGATCGCCGCCGGCCGGCTCGTTCGGGTGCTCGCCAACGCAGAGCCCGGACCGATTCCTGTGCATCTGGTGCACCCCGACGCGCGCCACGTCTCCGCCAAGGTCCGAGCATTCCTGGACTTCGCCAGTGCCAAGCTCCGGGTTCGGCTATCAACGATCGCGGACGCGTTGCCGTAGTCGGCGACCGTACGAGGCGTGGTTGACCCACGCAGGCGCTGTAAGGACAAGGCGCCTCGTGAGCCGATACGCTCCGGGGATGCATCGCTCGAGGTCCTCCGAAGACGCATGGCCGATCGGGCTCCTGGTGCTGCTATGTGCCTGTGGAGCGTCGGCCGCGGAAGACACGGACGGCCGAGACGACACGTCCACCGGCGCTGCCGTCGACGCCGAAACAACAGGCGGAGCCGCCACCGTGGGCCCCGTCGATTCCACGGGGTCGTCTGGACCGGGCATGGTGACCAGCGACGGGTCGGGTGACAGCTCCAGCGGCGGGAGCGACGAAACGGGTGAGCCCCCAGCACCGGGCGACGCGTCCGGCGTTCGGGTCAAGCCGTTCGTCTCGCACCTGGCGACCGCCCCGGACGCCAAGAGTGTGCGCGTCTGGTTCGTTGCCGAGCGACCACGCGGCGACATCTCGGCCCACGGCGGATTCAATGCCCGCGTCGTCGCAAGCGACGGTTTCCGCGGCGCCAGCCGCTACCTACCCCTGGACGAGATCATCTACTTCGCCCCCGGCGAGCGCTACGCGTCCGTCGACCTCGAGCTCCAACCGAACAAGATCGACGGTCTCACCCAGATCGTCTTGACGATCTCCGCGCCCGACGGTGATGCGGTCGTTCACTCGCCCGAGCTGGCCTACAGCTACGTGGACATCGCCCCCTCCACCGTCCCCGCCGATGCTCGCCACGTCAGCCCGAACGCGTCGGACGGAGACGGCTCCGCCGGTTTCCCATGGAGCCTCCCGCAGGCGTTTGCACAAGCGGCGCCTGGCGACCTGGTCGTCCTCGCGGGGGGAACCTACGCGGGCGACAGCATCACCGGAGACCAGAACAACGAGTCTCCGGTCGATGGGTTTGAAGTGGAGGTCGACGGCACCAGCGAAGCGCAGCGCATCGTCTTCATGGGCGCGCCGGGCGAAGCGGCGATTGTGGATCAAGCGGGACTGCACAACGGGATCTACCTGGAGGGCCGTCGGTTCATCACGCTGCGCGACCTCGAGATCCGCAACATCGAGAACCCCGGCGGACCCTCGGGCGGGATCTACCTGTCAACCGGCGAGACCAGCGAGCACATCAACATCGAGCACGTCTACAGCCACGCGATCGTCGGGACGCTGGGGAGCAACACGGCCAGCTTCAAGTTGCAGAACGTCGACGGCGCCCGGATCTGGGCCAGCCGCGGTGAGGACGTGACGCTGCAAGGGGAAGCCAACGGCAACTGTGCCGTCGTTCACAGCTACGGCATGCGCGGTGTCTGGATCGATCGCTCCGAGCTTGGGCCGACCGGCGGAACGGGAAACGGGGGCGGCTCCGGCCTCTTCCACAAGCGAGACGACACGCCCGACTGGCCCGACGTCGTCGTCTCCCGCACGTTCATCCACGACAATCAGGCCCCGGTTCGCTTCGGCATCCAAGGCGGCGGAAATGACATCCACGACCTCGAGTGGCTGCACAACAACGTGGTGCTCGACGGAGGACTGGGCGGCATGACGCTCTCCGATCCCGATGGCGGCGGCGTCGGTACGGGCAACATCGGCCGAAACAACACCTACGTGGCCCTCGGCGCATCGGAGCTTGGCACGCTCAACACTGCCCACGACATGCAGTGGCAGGAGCAGAACTCGATCATCGCAAACACCAACCGCGCCTACTCGTCGAACCGCGGGTCCGTCAGTGAGGACTTCGCAGGGACGGACTTCAACATCTTGTTTGCGCTGAGCTCCGACGTGTCGACCTCCGAGCTCTACCTGCCGGAGGAGGTCAGCTACGCGACACTCCCAGAGCACCAAGCGGGCACAGGTCTGGACGCGAACTCGATCGACGTCGACCCAGAGTTGGATGCGAACTACGTCGCGCAGGCGGCCACGGCGACCAGCGGCGGAATCGACGGCCTCGGCATCGGAGCTCACGCCGGCCCCGACGGACCGGCCAGCGTGCAAGTCGGAGCGCCGTAACACGCCTCATCGTCGCGAAGCCCCCTGGTTGTCGAGCAAGGCGGGCCCGATACACGCTAGATTCGATGGTTGCGTGCCACGCCCCCCATCCTGCCCGACTCAGCCGAGCCTTGAATCGCACGGTCCGTCGGGTTCCGAGAAGAACCCCACACGCCGGGAACAATCGGCGTGCGGCGTCCTCCTTGTCTGCATGAAGAGGTGGCGTTCGCTCAGATTCGGCGTCCGAGCTCTGACCCGAGGGATGCTCGTGGCAGCTGGTCTTGGCACGGCATGCACCCCCGCAGAAGCTCCGCCCGAGGCGTCATCGACACATGCCTCGAAGCTCGACCCGGCCCGGCTGGAGCCGACACGCGTCGAGCCCCCACCTCGTCAGCCGCTCTCGTCGGAGCCATGGGTCTGGTACCACGCCGTCACGCCTGCGCTAGCCCGAGGGCTGATGGATGTCGGCGCATCCAACATCTCCTACCACCCCATCGTTGGGGCTCCGCGTCGCTATGTTGCCGAGGTGAAGCGAGGCGAACTCGAGCTTCGCCGCGAAGACCTCACCAACTCGGGCGAACTCGGCCGCGTGGCATGGTCGACCTCAATTTCGAGGGTGGAGGACGGCTCGAGCAGCACCTCCGATGCGGTGGTGCTCAGGGACCCAAGGAGCACCGACATCATCATCTGCTGGCGACGCGGCGGCGGCTACGGACTACGGCGCTACACACAGGAGGGCGGACTCCGCTGGGAGGCCGAGCCGACCGACCCTGAGGTGTTCGACCCCGGCGAGTCCGCGCCGCAGCTCGCGGCCGGAGGCGCCACCGTGGTCGTCTACAACCGCGCCTCGTCGGGTTCGTACCTCGACGAGATCGAACTCGAGTCCGGACAGCCCCTCGCGCGAACCGTGGTGAACCCGGCGGTGCTTTCGTCGGGTTTTGTATGGCCACCGCCCGATGCGGTCCAAGGTCAGAAGCTCGGGCATCGATGGCCGGCGCAGAAGGGTTCGTACGTGGTTCGCAAGCGGGAAAAAGCGCTCGTCGTCGATCACATCGGCCCTGGCGACAAGACGCTGTGGAGCGCCACCCTCGATGCACAGGGGTCCTGGTGGAACTCAGCCGCCCTGCTCGAGCACCAGAACACAGTCGTGGTCGTCGCCTATCACGGGTCCTCATCGGGCGCCGTTGCTCATGGCCTCGCCCGTCGAGACGGCACCAAGCTCTTCGACACCTCACCGGGGAGCATCGGGTCGATCGGGCATTCCAAGTACAGCAATGACCTGGCACTCACCGTGGACCAAGCCGGCCACCTGCGCACGCACGGCAACGAGTCCGGCGGACGCTATATCGGGGTGCTCGACCTGCAGGCGGGACGACTGCTCGGCTACGAAGTCTGGCGGCGGTAGGTCGGTTCTGCGAACGCGCTAGCTAGCGAGTACGTCAGTTCCGAAGTTCGTTCCGAGTTTCCGAGGGGTTCGGAGCAAGAGAGCGAAGCGTCCCGGAGGGATGCGTAGCGGGAAAGACGGAAAGTACCGAACGCAGGCCTGACCAACCGAGGGTTTCGGAGGCCCCCCACACCCAAAGGGGGGGGCCGCAGAAACCCGGCACGGACTTCAGGCGTGAGGTACTAGTCCTCCGAGACGATCGGCACCCGAGCGGCATGGGTGCGGAAGATCTTCTCGAAGCGGGCGTCGTCCAGCACCAGGCTGTAGTAGAGCCGCCGCGGGTTGAAGCCTGCGTGGTAGCGAGTCTTCCCCAACGCGCGCTGGGCCCGGTTGAGCATCTTGAGTGCGGGCCCCGGCACACGAACGGGAACGATGCCGCGCTCCTCGAGGAACTTGCTCAGCGGACCCACCGTGCGCCCGGCGACGTTGTAGACGCCCTTGCCGTGCAGGTTGAGCGCCAGCAGCAGGTCGCGCGACAGGTGTTCCTTGGTGGTGGGGTTGATCATCGGATCGAACCCCACGGGCAGCATCGGCGGGTTGCTCTCGAACAACAGGTTGATGCCGGAGACGACGCCGCCCCCAAACACACCGCTGGGGCGTAGGACCATGACCTCGGTCTCGAGGTCGTCCATCTTGGCGCGACAGATAAACTCGGCGTCGATCGTATCGCGCAAGATGGGATGCACGCTCGGGTCGAGGTTGAGCTCGGCATCCTCGCGGACCTTGTAGTCGCCGCGCGCTCCGATGCGGTAGACAGCGTCGCTCGACAAGAAGATGTACTTGCCCACCAGGTGCCGAAGCGACGCCTCGAGCATGTGCTTGGTCGAGTTGACGTTGAACTCGTGGTTTCGCTGGGTGTAGCCGGTGGGGTCGCCCTGGAATGCGAGGTGCACGACGGTGTCGAACGGGCCGTCGCGAAACCGGTCCAGCAGAAACAGGTTGTCCACTTGTCGCCGCTTGGACAGATCCGCCGAGACGAAGTGGAACCGCTCGGGATCGGCACCCAGCAGTGAGGGCGGGCAAGCGCCACGGGTCACTGCGAGTACGGCCTCCACGTTGGGGTCGGCGAGGAGCTGCTCGATCAAGTGGACCGCCACCAGCCGATGCGCACCCGCCACCAGCACACGCCGACGACCCTCTCGGAGTGCACCCGGTTCGGGCCCCTCATCAACCTTGGTCACCAGTGCGGCGCGCCGCATCGTGTCACGGCGTTTCCTTCGGCCGGGCTTGGCCTTGACCTTGTCCTCGTCGCTCATTCGTCCTTGCCCTCCGCGTATCGCTTGCGCGTCCGCTGCCCTTCATCGAGCAACTCGAGAACCGCATCCCGCACCCGAGCCACTTCGCGCTCCCGGGCTTCCATGCTGGTCAGTGCCGCCGGATCCACGTGAATCGGCTCGCCGTACGTGATGAAGTAGCGGACCGGCTTGGGCAGCAACCCCATGGGTCCCAGCCAGGGAAACGTGGGCGTGATCGGGAAGTAGGGGACCCGCAGCAACCGAGCAAGCGGCTCGAAGTTGGCGACCATGTTGATCTGCTCTTCGGCTCCCACGAGCCCAAACGGGATCACGGGGACGCCGTGCCGTGCCGCGAGTTCTACGTGCCCGGGACTGAAGGGGTAGAGGTCGTACGCCTTGTCCGCGGTCTTGCCCAGCGCTTCGGCCCCCTCGGGGAAGATGCCGATCAGGTGCCCCTCTTCGATCAGTCCGTCGAAGTTGGCGCGGGTGCCGGGCATCTGGCCCATGCTCCGGAAGAACACGCCCAAGAACGGAATCCGGTAGACGAAGTAGTCGACCATGTACCGCATCAGCCGCGGCGGATCGGTATGGCGGAAGACGTCGGTCGCGATCATCATCGCGTCGAACGGCAACACCCCGCTGTGGTTGCCGACGACCACCCCGCCCCCTTTCTTAGGGACGTGATCATGGCCGGTGGAGACCACCCGGAAAAAGTGGCGATGCAGCCAGTACCCGAGCGCGTAACCCATGCCGAGCATGTCGGCGTCGGTTCCGAAACGGTCGGTACCGAAGCCGGCGTCATCGACCATGTAGGACTCGACCCGCGCCCACTCGCGCGCGGGCAGCAGGGGCCTTGCGTATTTCTTGTTGCGCTTGCGACCGAGCACAGCGGATTCCTCAAACTTCGGACAGCGAATTAATAACGGACCGGTGGCGTGCCAGAGCTCGCTTTTGCGTTTCGGCGGGCCAATCTCAGCTCCCACTCCTCGGAGGGCACCGGGATGACGTAGACCGTGGGCCACACGAACCGCCGATCCGTGGCGCCCATGCGTCGCGCCCAGTACTCGACGTCGACCACCTGGTACGGCTCATCGTCGATCACGACGATCTCGTGCACCCGGGGCACAAACTGTGATCCCTCGGTGGTCTCGGTGCGAAAGAGGAGGCGCCCTTCGCATGCGTACTCGACGTACGGCATTCGCAGAACCGAGTCTACACCAGCTACAGAGGCCGTGGCACTCTTTGACATGTGGGGTTTGCGGGAAGATTGGGTGTCGTTGCGGTAGCGGCGATGTGGATGGGATGCGGCGGCGGAAGTGACCCCGCGGGTATGACGGGCAGCGCGACTTCGGGGCTGACCACCACGGGGCTTCCACCTGGAACCGAGTCCTCAGGGGGAGGTTCGGGCACTGGTAGCACCTCTGAGGTCGGCCCGAGCACCAGCGGCACCACATCGGCCGCCGAGACCGGGAGCACCACGGGATCGACCGGGCCCGGGACCTCGAGCAGCTCCACCGGCGGCGAATCGAGCAGCTCCACCGGTGAGCCCCTCGACCCACCCGATCCGCTGTGGGTGAACCCGAACCTCTGGTACTCGACCGAAAACCGGCTGAACTACATCGAGATCGACCCCGCAGACGGCACCGTCGTACAGTTGGTCACCAGCACGATCACCACCCCGATGATCGACGGCCAGACCGGCATCACCATGCTCGAAAGCGGCGGCCTCGTGCTGTCACGAGAGAGCGCCGGCGGCACGGAGATCTACTACATCGAGGAGCCGCCCACCGTCGCGGGCGACATCGAGGTCGAGGTGCTGGGCATGGTTCCCGACACCCTGCGCATCGAAGCGCTCTACACCGACTGCGAGGGCCTCGTGTATCTCATGGACACCGGGACCGACGTCGTCGACACCAACGGCAACCGCTTGATCCGGTTCACCGAGGACTACCTCGCCGGAGACCTGTCCTATGAGGTCATCACGGACCTCTCCATTGGCAACGCTCCCGACATCGACGACCTCGGCCCCGGCATCGACAAAGACGGCGAGGTCACCGACGGCCAAGGCTTCGCCATCGACAGCGGCACCGTCTACGACTTCAACTACACCGAAGGCAACGGCGTCTCGCTGGGCACCGCGGGTACCTACGGCGTGCACGTGCTCGGTGGACCGTTGTTCGACGACGACACCGCGCGCCTGTACATCTTCGACGTGACCGCGCAGCTGTTCGAAGCGGACCCGGCGACGCTGGCGTTGTCCGAGGTCCTGGTGACCGGGCCTGAGAGCACCGGCGGGACGGCGGCCGGGCTCAGTGGGATCACGGGGCCGCTGACGGAATGCGTGACCACGCTGCCACCTCCGGGGTGAGGCTGCTCCAGGGCTGCGAGGTGAATCCATCACTCTCCCGGTGGAGCCCGTTAGAAAACTCGGCGAAATCGCGAAGAGGTGTCCATGCCCTCTTTGACCTTCGCCCCTCTTCGTCGACCCGACCGGAACCACCTCCGCACCGCCCTCGCCGCCTTGATTCTGTGCAGCGCCTGCGCCGACGGAAGCTCGGCGCTCTCCGACACGTCGAGCGGTGGAAGTACGTCGGTCCAGCTCTCCACCACCTCGGGCTCGGAGAGCACATCCGTCGAAGAGTCTAGCAGCTCGGGCGTGAGCGGAAGCGTCGCGGGCACGAGCAGTAGCTCAACCGGGTCCAGCGAAGGCACCACCACGGGCCCGTTCGAAGACCCCACCGCGTTCGACACGGACGTCGCCATCGAATGCAACACGCTCCATCAAGACTGCCCCGAGGGCGAGCGCTGTACGCCCTACGCCAACGATGCCGGAGGCGAATGGAACGCCGTGCGCTGCGTGCCCCTGGAGTCCGTCGCATCAACGCTGGGCGACAGCTGCGAGATCGAAGGCGACCCTCGGTCCGGCTTCGACAACTGCGGCCCCGCCACGCTGTGCGTCGACGTCGATCTCGATCCGGAAGCGACGGTCCTCGAGTGTGTCGCGATGTGTGTGTCCCATCCTGACGACTTCGACACGCCGACCTGCGAGGACGCGGAACTCACGTGCGTCATCGAGGGAACGCTGGCGGTGTGCCTGACGCCCGGAACGCCACGCTGAGCCGTCCGCGGGGCAACCTCATCCGCGCTGGGGTTGCCCCGGCCCCCCGCAGCACAGCGCCCTGCCGCGAGCGTGAGGAGGAGCCAGAAGCGAGCGCTCATGGCGACAACCGCATCAGGAAGATGTCAGCACCCTCCGCTGCGACCATCGCTTCCGTCTCAAACGTGGCGGTCTCCCGGAAGTGCCCGCCGACGTAGACGGTGCCATCGAGAGCCAGCGCCAGAGCGTTGCCGTTGTCGTTGGACAAGCCGCCATAGCCTCGAGTCCACGCGGGGGTCCCGTCGGCCCGGCCGAGGTCCTTGCCCGTATCGCCGTCGGCCCAGTTCCAGGTCGGCTCCAGCGCCGCATCGAGACGGACCGCGAACATGTCTTCATCCCCCACCGAAACCCGGGGGATTCCCACTTCGAAGGTGCCGCTAAAACCACCGGTCACGAACACTCCAGTCGCGTCCGCGACGACTGAGTTCGCGCGGCTGTGCTCGGTCGCACCAGGCACCCGCGAGGCCGTGACGGCGCCCGTGGTCCGGTCGAACCTAGCGACGAAGCCACGAAGCCCACTGTCTGGCCAATCGCCGGGCAGACCGGGGTCGCCGGTGACGGCCCCCACCACGACGATCTCATTCGTCCCTGGCACCACCGCCACACCACCTCCGGTGTCGTGCCCCGTGCCGCCAAACTGAGTGTGCCAGCGGTAGCTCCCATCCGAGGCAAAGCTCGCCACGAACGGATCGTCGGCGCCCGCCGTACTGATGCCGCCACCGAAGTCGACCTGCTGGTTGTAGGTACCGACGAGGTAGATGTTGCCTTCGTCGTCGACCGCGATCGACGTGCCGCGATCGAAGTTGCTGTTGGGCGCTTCTTCCACGTCCACAGGAGCCCCCAGCCCCAACGCCCAACCGGCCGCGCATTCAGGCTGCGACTCGGGGGAGACCGGCGTGCACATACCGGCCGGTGCGCAGGATTCACAGGCGCCCTCGCATGCGGAGTCGCAGCAGATCCCCTCGACGCAGAATCCGCTGGCACAGGCGTCCGGCGCAACACAGGCAGCACCGGGCGGACAGGAGTCCCCACTCGCACACGGCGCTTCGCCTCCGGTAGGCAACGGCGGGTCTCCGGTCGCGGCTCCTTCACCGCTGGAGTCGGAGGTCAGGCCGTCGGTTGCGACCGCCTCCGTATCCGAGCCCGTACCTGACTGATCGGTGGCAGCACCGGGCCGGCCGGGCGCATCGTCCGAGCAACCGGCCGACAAGAGAAGGGGAACCCACAGCAGCTGGTGTCGTCGCTACATTGAACGTCTCCGGGGTCTCTTTGCGCCCAGCCCAGTGAATCTGACGCGGGTCGTTTCACTTTCTTTGTGGGAGTGCGAGACGGCCCCGCGGACGCCACCGTCCAAGAAATCGTGCTGTACGCTGGCGACCCGTCATGCCCTCCGCTTCGAGCACGCACCCAGAGTCGATGGGTACCAAACCCGGTCCTCGCTGGACCGCGGCTTCGGTGAGTGGAGCCTTCGTGGGTGCCCGGCCTCGCGCAGATGCACTCGCGCGAGCGTTGCTCGAGCTGCTGCCGCCGCTCGCCGCCCGAGAGCTAATCCCGTGGAGTGGACACTACCGCCGGAGCCCCGCATCGCTTTGCGAGGATGTCGTACAGGACGTGATGCTCAAGCTCTTCGCCGAGAGGGGCCGGGTCTTGCGGGCGTGGGATCCGGATCGCGGGCTGACCTTGCGAGGGTTCCTCCGACGGGTGGTTCGTTTCCACGTGCTTCAGCTTTTTCGCTCTTCGGTCAAGAACCCGTGGCGCGACCGACTGACCGACGACCATCTCGAAGTCGCCGGCGAGGACTCCGATGCGATCCTGCATCAGCTCTGGCTCTGGGAGGTCCGAGACCTCTTGCTTGCCGAAGAGAGCGAGCATGGTCGCGCCCTGTACATGGGGCTTTTTGTCGAACACCGGTCCGCCGAGGAAGTCGGGGAACAACACAACATGACCCGTGACGCTGTTTATCAATGGCGTAGTCGATTCAAACGTCGCGCGGGTCGCCTACTCGCGGATGAGCAGCAAGCTGTACCCCGGGGGACAACATGAGAGAAGACTCAGAACGCGACCCGGTCGAAGACGCGCTGCTCCAGATGGCGCAGTTCGATGAACGCGAGGCCGCGATCGAACGCGCCGAGTCCGAGGGGATTGTCGCCGAGGTCCCGGAGCTCTCGAGCGCGAAGATGGACGCCATCGTTGCCGCGTCACTGCGCGCGGCCGCACCCGAGTCCGAAGTGGCTGACACCGTCAGTCCGACCACCCAGTCGCGCCGCTGGATCCCGTGGGCCTGCGGCATCGCGGTTGCGGTCGCTGCGGCGCTGGTGCTGTGGCAAGCCCCACCAACCCAAGACGGGGCAACGGTCCGCGCCGGCCCACTCCCGCCCGCCCAGCTCACACTCGGCGGCACCGCCCGGACCCTGGGTGACACCCCACCCCTCCGCACCTACGGCCCGGGCGACACCTTCTTCGTCGAGCTCACGTTCGACACCCCGGTTCCATACCCCGTCGTTGCCGAGCTGTTCGCACGGGATGCTGCCGGCGTCCTGCAGTCGGTCCCACTTTCGTCGCAGACGCGCGAAGACTCGACGGTGTTCGAAGGAGAGATCGCCGAGCTTCTGTCACCGGGCATCTGGAGGTTGCACGTTCGATACGGCGGGCTCCACAACTGCTCGGACACCACGCCTGAGGGATGCGAGGATCTCGAGACCCGGATCGAAATCGTTGGCCGGTGAGTCCCAACGGGCGTGGACTGTCGCGCTCGCGATCATGGCTGCGGCGGGATGCGACGAGACCTCTGCCAGCGAGGCGGCACAGATGCGCGACGTCGCGACAGTGGAGCCTATCTGGTCGGGTTGTCGGCTCGTCGAGGGCGCACGAAGGTGTGAGATCTCGCGCTCGCACTTGGTCTTTTGGCTCCCGGGGGTCGAGCCAACCTGGCAGTGGACGCTTGATGGCGAGGCGACCCAAGCCAAGGTGGAGGACGCCGACGGTGGAGTGCGATTCTCCTTCGACGCACCGCAGTTCGACGACGAGCCCCGGACGTTGGCGCTGTGGGCTGCCGAGAACGAGACACTCCTGTTCAGCCTCGAACTCGTGTCCGACCCCATCGAACTGAGCGACTTCGATTTCGGGGATGATGTCGCGGTAGCGTTGGCGCGTTCTTCCGCCTCGCGGCGGCGTGAGGCGGCCAAGGTCCTGCTCGCGAGTCCTGCCTCGGGCATCGAGGAGCTCGCCCGCGTTCACTACGCCCGGCGGCTGAGCTACGATGAGAGCGATCCAGGAGACTCCGCCAAGCTTGTCTTGGACCTGCTCGAACGAGAGGAACAGCTCGCGGAGGAACGAGGGCTTTGGGGCGTACGCTGTCAGGCTGCCCTCGTCGGGTTGTATTGGGGCACGTACCGCGAAGACCCCTCCCTCCTCCAGCGTTGGGGACAACGCGAAGCACAGTGCCGCGATCGCTCCGCTGGCCTCGGGGCGCGCTTCGATCACTACCTCGGAAAGCAGGCCCTGCACGAAGGCGCCTATGCGGAAGCAGAGGCGCGCCTGTCGAGCGTGCAGGCCATCGCAGCGCGCGTCCTGCCGGAGCAGAGTCTCGAAGCCGGCAAAGAACTGCTGGATCTGTACGTTCGCACGGGTCGGTGGAGCGAGGCGCAGCGAGAGGTGGCATCGCTTCAGGCTCTCCTGCCGCCCGGAACCTGTGCGCGAGCCGAGGCAGAATCATGGATCGGGTACGCCCGCATTCGTGCACGGCAAAGTGATACGGCCGATCTTGGGGACCCCCGCCCGGGGCTCGAAACAGCTCTGCGAGCGCACGCACCGAAGGGCGAGTGCGAACACGTCGCCCTGCACACTCACGACCTGGCGAAGTTGGGCTACGCCGCCTCGCTTCGCGGCGACACTTCGGCGCTGCAGAGCTATGTCGAGCGTCTCTCCGCGGAGCGGCTCGATGGCAAGTACCGGCACCAGGCCGCGGAGCTCGAACTCGAACTCGCCGTCGCCCAGCAACGCCATTCCGAAGTTCCGGCGCTGGCTTCGACAATGGATGCCCTCGCGAAGGATGGCGAGCCCGAAGTTCGCTGGCGTCGCCACATGATCCTGGCCAAGGCCGCGGTCTCCCAAGCAGACAACCAGGCGGCCCAAGAGGCCTACGTTGCCGCCGAATCGGTGCTCGACGACCTCTGGGCAGGCGTCACCTCCTACGCTCTTCGAGCGCGATGGCTCTCCGCATATCGACGCAGCGCGTTGGGACTCATGCGTCTACGCCTCGACGTTGGAGACCTCGAAGGCGCGGCTTGTGCCGCACGCTCGGCCCGTCTTCGTGCACTGGACCTGCAAGGCGAGTTGGGTGTCGCGAACGAACCTTGTGCCCGCGCCTGGGCCCGGGGAGACGATGAAGCCGTGTTCTTGGTCGTCCCGGAGACCAACGACGACTGGTCCGTCTTCGTGATCGTGCAAGAACACGTGGTCGAGGTGGCGCGGGTGCGGGCGCCAGACCCCCGCGGCGACGACGACTGGTGGGACCGGTGGACAGACACGCTCAGCTCGGCCAGCCGAGTCCGAATCCTCGCGAGCGGAGCGGCGCTGCGGTCACCGCTGCACCAACTGGCCTGGAGAGGCGAGCCGCTCGTCCGGCAACTCCCGGTCACGTTCGGCCTCGACCTCGACCCCGAGCAGACCCAGAAGGCGCCCGAATCCCCGACCGCCTCCGTTGTGTTCGCGGACGCAGACCCATATCGCGGGTTGGAACGCTACTCCGACGACCTGCGCCAGGCACATGCCGCTCTCGAGCGCGGAGGATGGGCACCCCTGTGGATCGAGACCTCAGGGCGCCCGCTGAGGATGGCCGATGCGATCACTCCCGGAGGCCTCCTGCTCTACTACGGACACGGTGAGCGGGTGGAGGTCGGTCGCTCGGCCGCGGTAAGCAACATCGACGATGTGGGCAGCACCGCACTCCTCGTGGCGCGCGAGCAACATTGGGGCGTAGACGAGGTGTCTGCTCTCGACCAGGTTCCTCGATGGGCCGTGCTCCTGGGCTGCGATGTGGCTTTCCCAGACACGGAGAGCTGGAGTGGCGGGCTGAACCTGGCCCACGCACTCCTACTCGTCGGCACTCGCGAGGTCCTCGCGGCTACGGGGCCGCTCGATGCAGCCACCGCCGCCAAGCTCGCCGCTCCGTTGCTCGCTGCGGATGCATCCGGGGGGCTCGAGCTCTCGGATGCTCTCCACCTGATTTGGGCAGCCCCTCACGGCTCGGGGCCCCTGCCGCGGTTGGGCGCGCTACGGGTGTGGTCGCGATAGCCGTACCCGGCGGCAAACAGGAACCACAATGCACGCATTCTTCGACGACCGCGTCAGATCTCAGGTCGTGCCTGCAAAGAGTAAAGTTGACGGCGTGTACCCAACGACAGGGAGCGCCCGACGGCGACGGACGGGAGCAAGCCAACTGCCTCAATGAGCCCCTCGTGCCTTGTCGGAGCCGCTCCTTCATGCGAACTAGAGGCATGAGGATTCAAGTTCTTGGGTGGGGTTTGTTGTCTCCTTGGGTTGTTGCGTTCGGCATCGCCGCGCCCCTGTCAGGCTGCGACGACGCGCAGCAGGACGACGACGTTTCGTTTCGCGCCGACGAGTTTGACGACGACAGCGCAGGCGGCCTGCCCGAGCCCGCAGCCACCGCCGTCACCAAAGGCGCACCGGTCTCCGGTTGCCCGGACTGCGGCAGTCATTGGACGGTCGTCGGTGAGAACACCATCGTCCATCTCGCCAAAGAGGTCGGCGATGGGGTTCTGGATCTCAGCAAGATAGGCGACGTCTTCTACCTGGGAGGCTACGGCACCGTGGACCCCACCGAAGCCCAGGCCTTCGGGGATGGCTACTCGATCCTGGTGCGTTCGCGGGCGGAGCACGCAAGTGATGCTCTCGAGCCCGACTACATCTTTCCGCGTCGCGCGGTGGTGCGCTTCGAACATGAGGGAACGCCTGTGGACGTGCGGCTGCGTTTTTTCGACAGCGAGACCAAGCTGTCGGCCGACCCCCCCGGGTTTGAATAGGTCGTCGCGGAAGGCACAGAAGGTCCGGCGTCACCGCTTCCAGTCGATCCACCATCCGCCAAGCGCGTCGTCGACGACGAGCAAGGCGTTGCCGACGACAGCGATGTGATCCGGACGTACGGGGACGTGCAGCGCCCCGCACTGAGAGATGAGCCCCTGCTCGAGACAATCGACTGTGAGCAGACCCGTCGCTGGGAGTTCTGCATGTTGTCCAACCACGAGTTGCATGGAGCCCGTATCCCACAGCCTCCCCGCCGCAACCTCCGTCTCCTCGTTCTCGAGGGGGATGAAGCGGTGACTCCAAAACTGCGAGTCCTGATCGAGCCATGCCATCGCACGGATCGTGGGGACGTCGGGTCCCGTTTCAGCCACGACCGGGAACACGCCGAACAACTCCGTCGTTCCGTCGTGGTTGAAGTCCCCCGTCACCCAAGGACGACCGGGATCGGCGAGCCCAGCGTCGCCCTGAGAGTCAAAGCGTCGACCTCCCCGTCCCAGGAAGTGCCAAGCCTGCCAGTCACCGACCACGAGCAGGTCCAGTTGTCCGTCCCCGTCGAAGTCACCACTATCGACGCGTCGGGCGAATGGCCCCTCCGGCGAGAGCGCGGCATCGGGAGGCCTGGGAAAGATCTCAGTGACCGCTTCGACATCGCCCTGCTCGCCGCGCCAGTGCACCTCTAGTCGATCACCCAGCGCGACGACGAGGTCACCGTGCCCGTCGGCGTCGAGATCTGCGACATCGAAGTCCAGGATCGGGTCTGCGAAGCGCACGGAGGCTACCTGACGCAAGACGACGGATGTGTCTCCCAGGTACAGATGCAACTCGTCCCGACTCTCACTGAGGGCCACGAGATCGTCGCGTCCATCGCTGTCGAGGGTTCCCACGCGGAGTGCTGCGGCCGGAGCGGCAAGGACCGCGGGACGTGCGAGCGTTCGGGAAGACCCAACGACGGCGGCCCCCTGCGCTCCAACGACATCTAGATTGCCGTCTCCGTCAAAATCGCCTTGGGCCAGAACGCCCGCAAAGGGCCCCTCGACTCGCAGCACCTCCAAGGAAGCGCAAGCATCTGCACGCCATTCCCCGTGTTCGCAGAGGTCACCGGGAGCACAGGCCGCCGCGACAAGAGTGAGCAACGCAAGACGGCCCAAGGCATGAGTCGGTGGGGTCTCCACTATGGGTCCTTTCGGAGTGCGCGGCGCCGACGCCGTCCGAGGGTCAGGAGGATGACTCCGAGCCACATGAGCCACGCTCCGCGACGAAGTGGTGGCGCCTGTGAGCAACCGGCGCCGGCCGCATCCGAGCGCTCTGACACCTCGACCCCGGTGAGCGTCACTTCCATGGGGAAGAGCGAGAGCGAGTTGCCCAACGCGATCCACACGCTCCCATCCGCCTCCGAGACGTCGAGCACGATCTCCCGCTGGGTCTGCGAGAGCACGGCAGCTTGGACCCTCAGCTCCGCGGGTCCACCAATGGTGGGTCGTGTTTGCCCATCCACGCCCTCGGACAGCACGACCGGGCCATCAAGCGCGGCCCATGCCCAAACCACGGGGTCGAGCACCGGATAGGCGTCCTCGTCTCCAGAACCGGCGACTCTGACTTCGTACAGAACACGTATCGACTCGACCCCATCGGGGATCGAGACCTCCACTTGAACCGGACCAGGCTGTGCGTCCCCGTGTTCGGTTGGCCGGGCGGAGAGGTACAGGGTTTGACCAGCCTCGAATGGGGTCACCCTCGGACAGTCGAGCAGCCCCCGCTCAGCGAAGGTCTCTGCCAACGTTTGCGCGACCGAGCCATCAGGATCTGCCATCGCGGCCACCTCGATGAGGTGAGCCGCAAAATCCTCAAAGCGGGCATCCTCAGGCAGGCCAGCCAGTGAGTCGAGCACCAGGCCATCGAGGCGTGGTCCCAACTCCTGTCGAGCACTCCACAACGCACTGCTGACCAACTCGGAATCTTTGTGGATCTCGCCAACGAGCGCGTCAGGGCAGCGCTTCATCGTGTCCAGATTGCGAATGCCTCGGCGAGGCAGCCCGTGGCGCTGGGCGATGTACTCCCCGATGAAGGGGTCACCGGTGAGCATGACCGCCATGTAGTCGGCCAGGCCTTCGGCGAGTGCCCCGGCATCGTCAAAACACGCGACGTCGTCGCAGGAGGGCCGCCACAACCCCCATGGAGTTTCGGCATCGATCACGCCATGGCCCAGCTCGTGGTAGACGACGTCGCCATCGTAGGCGTAGTCAGCGAGCTCCCCTTGGCCGAAGATCGCCATCGGTCGGCCCTCGCAGGACCCGGTGTAGTAGGCATTGTCGACCGGGACTGTGTCCTCACCTTGCCGCGCCGTGTAGTTCCCGTGGAGCTTCACGTGCTCGCACGGCAGCCCGAAGTTGCCGAGGGCCGCGAGCGCATCCTGAAACCGCTCGGCGTGGTAGTAGAGCGACACCTCGGCATACAGGTCGCTGGGGAGAAACCCGTCCTCGAAGTCGATGCGGGGCAAGGGCACCCGAAAGTCCCCGGCCGCATCTGCGATGACTTGTTGCACCGGGTAGCACTCTCCTGGAAAGCGCCACGGGACGGCGTCCTCGAGCGGTGTCGGGCTGCAACCCCATACGCTCGTCCGCTCCCCCTCGAGGCGGTCGCCGTACACGGCGAGCTCGATGTCGATCGGCGGTGAAGACCCAGCGGGACTGACAGGGAAGACGCGTCCCCAGGCGGCACGCACATGCTCCCGGCGCAACAGTTCCCCTCCGCTTGCCACGCTGTACCAACGGGTCTGCCGAGTTGGGCGGCTCCCCTCGAAGCGAAGGGGCAGTTCGACTTCCCAGACCCGTTCGAAACGCCCGCTCCTAGGCAGGTAGACGAGTTGGGCAACGGAGTCGCCCAACGACACGTCCTCTTCCGCCTCGATCTCGGCCATGAGTTCTGCTGCGCTCACCTGCACCTCCGGGGCTGCCTTCAGCCATGCCAGCCGCGCTCGGAGAGCCGCAGAGGGCGGCGTCGCGGATGTCGACCAGCTCGTTACGCCGCGGCTCGGCGCATCCGAGGGCGAGGGAGGCACCAGCCCACTGAGGGCCGCAAGAAGCAGTGAGAAGCAGAGCATCGGGAGCGTTGCTGAACGTTGCGAATGCGCGTGAGCAGAGACTCAGGAGGACCGTAGCCGACGTGGATCGAGCATTCGGAGCCACGATGCAAAGTCGTAGGGCCTGTCGACAGGACGGTACATTAGGGTCAGACCTGCCCACATCGCCATGGCGAAAGCCGGCAGTCCGTGAGCCACGATGATCCCGAAGTGGAACAGGAGTCCAGTCCAAAGAAAGTACTTCCAATAGCGACGGTTGACCAACACCCCCCCCGCCAAGAGGGCCTCACCGACCAACACCCCCCACGTCATCATTGCTGCCAGTGCCGGCTGCGTGATGATGGGCCACAGGAGGTCACGGCGCAGTCCCGCGGCACCGAAAGTATCGTTGCCAAACCAGTAGTACAGCACGCTACCGTCCACCCACTCCTCCACTTTCAGCTTTCCTGCGCTCGCGTGAAAGTAAACCACGGCCATTTGGACACGAACCCCGACGAGCGCGACCAGGGCCATCAGGCGGCGTGCGAGTTCGCCGTCACTGAGAAGTGTGGGCACCTCGCGCCGCGACCAGTGCCACTTTCGGGAGTCCAACAGTGTCACGGGGACCAACAGCAGTGTCAGGACCATGGAGATTTGCTCTCCGCCGTCCACAAGCACCGCGTTCCAGAACAGACTGGCCTGAATCCACCAGTGCAGCACCCCCGTAATGCGCGGGCGCCAGCCCGACGCAACCAACGCGAGGCCCGCGATCGCAAGCCATCGTAGGACTTCGAGGTTCAGGGGCATACAGAACAGCCCGAAGCCGAGCGGGTCCTCGCCGCCACACTTCAGCCCGGTGGGGATTCCGACCGCCGGGTGAAACATCGTTGTCGTCGGGTTGAACAACAACGTCAGCAGAGCTGCCAAAGCGATGAACGTGCGTGCCAGGCCGTAGACGTTGGTCCACGGGTCGACCCGCTTTGCCCAGTCAATGGCAAAGCTTCCCACCCCGCTCAGCATTTTGCCTCCACTCGGATGAAGCGGTTCGGGACACGGAACCCCTCGAGCTCGCCGCGGTCCTTTCCCACGACCCACGCGAAGGGTACTGGCTTCTGCTTGACGACCGCGATCTCTCCACAGAGCGTCGCCACGGGTGAAGGGTTGGCGAATGTGACGGTGTGGTCGACCCGGTCCAGGCAAAGGGCGAGTTCCGTCGAGACACATGGACTCCATCCATCTCGAGGCAACGCTGCGAGCAGCAGTCCCTGTTCTACGTTCTGGCGCCGCGGTGCCCGGTTCAGGCCCAAAGCATTGCTCCAAGCCCCGAGCGGTGCTTCGATTGCGTTGGTCCAATTGCCATCACGGCGACGAACGTAGACTCGCACACCCTCCTCGCGAGGATCTCTCGTGAAGAATGCCCAGCCTTCCGGAAGCCAGACCGAGATACCGATCTCTCGTTCCAGTGGCAGGTCATTGAGATTGTATCCGGTTGATGCATCGAGAGTGTACAAGGCAACCGCCAAGCTCATCCCCCCGAGGCTCAGTAGCAACCCGGCGAATTTTTGGTTTCGAGGAAGCATCTTCTTCTCCAGTCCACACGTCGAATCCGTAGTCGGGAGGCGGCGTCCTTCTCGTTCGGCCCGAAGTGACGGAACCGGAAGTCGGCCTATCAGCCCCCCCGTTGGTGAAACCCGGCTCGACGCCGCCAGGAGCGACAAACGCGTCGGGTCGGGTCTCGCCACGCCACTAGCGTCGTGGCGGGTCAGCGCGCGAATGCGGTCGTAATCTCGTCGATGAGCACATCCGTACCCAGCGACTCCTCCGAGAACTCTAGGATCGTGGTGTTGATGGTCTCCGTAACGTTGATATTAACCGCCACGTTGACATTTACCGCAATGTTGATCGTTCCGACGATGGTGATGAAGTAGAAAAAGGTGACGCATAAGCCCCGGTCGGCGTCGGCGGGAGCGGAATCTTCGAGGCCCAGCGCCATCATCTGATCGAGCGTCTTGGCCCCAGCGTCTGACATGGCTTCGGCGACGAGGTAGTGGTCGCCGCTCTGGATCCGGTCCGCAAAGTCATCAAAGAACCCTGGGTCCTTCGCTTCGATCATCGAAGTCACCAACGCGACGACCTCAGCCCTTCCGACGTCGTCTACAGCCCCTTGCAGCAGCTCGAGCCGCTTTCCTTCTAGCTGGTCCAGATCACCAGCAAATCTCTCCATCCCGATTTCTTCGAGCAACGTCTTCGCTTCAACGAGGCTCGCGTCGAATTCCTCGTCGCTCATCTGCTGGATCCCCTCGCGCGCGGCGTCCTGAGACATCGCGGCGACCTTTCCAGAGGCGGGCCCGACATCGAAGATGAGCCCCACATACAGTTCTTCTCCCGAGTACCGGTGCGAGTCCGGTTGTGATGTGTCATCGCCAGGAGCGCAGGCGGGAATGACGAGACTGCCACAGACGAGGCTCGTCGCCGCAAGGATTGTTGCTGCAAAAGTATGCAGTCCGTTTTTGCTGTTTTCTTGTTTCATGATCCGTTGGGTCCTGCTTGTGGTCTGACTGTCGCTCGGTCTGCGGGTCACCCAACGTCGAGGCGGAGGGCCGCACCGACGCGCGCTCGTCGACGTCTTGAGCATTGCGGCTACCGAATGACGCCGAGTGGACGGTTGGCGAGCGCTTCATCGGGCTGCGACTGCGGCCCGATGCAGTGGGTAGCGAACACGACCGAACGCACTCGGGTCTCTTTGCTGGCAGACGGCGAAATCTGACGGCACGAAGCAGAACGAATGCGGATTCCCTCGAATATGCGCGCGACCCCGTCAGGTTTCAGGCGAGGCCTGCAAAGAACAGAGGCGCCGCTTCGCGCTGTACGAGGTGGGCCGTCCGAGCTGCGGAGGGAGAGACATAGAAATTCGCGCAGGCCACCCCTCTTGGCTTGCCGAGGCGTGTTCTTCATGCGAACAAAGACCCATGGCGTCTCCGGTTCTACGGTGGGAGTTCTTGTCGCGATGCGCATTTGCAGTCGGAGTCGTGATGTCGCTGCCTGGGTGCGATGCCGCGGAGCAAGGGCGTGACGACTCGTTTCGCGTGTACGACGGGGAAGGCGAGTGCGAGGGCGAGCCTCAGCCCGCGGTGATCGACGCTACCCGAGGCGGGCCGGTCATCAAGTGCCCGGAGTGCGGCAGTCACTGGACGATCGCCGGCGGCAGCAACGGTGGGATAGACGGGGGAGTCGTTGCCGTATACCTCGACCCCGAACTCGGCCGGAGCCTCCTGTCTCTGGCCGAGAAGGGCACACTCCGCTACCGCGACAAGCGTGGCGAGTTCACGTGGACCCATCGAGGTCCTGCCAAAGGCTACACGCTCGAGGTTCGTCCCTTCTCGTCCTCACATAAGGGCGATAGGCCGGCGACAGAAGGCTGCGACCAGAAAGACGCGGTACTTAGCATTGTGCATGACGCAAATCGCATAGAGGTCTGTCTGTCCTACGTGAACAACCACAACGGCGAGTTCGAAGATCCCCCCATCTTCTGATTGGCAACCCTCCGCAGTCGTTCCTCCGCTCTGAGCCATGGAGTGCGCAGGGCCGCCATCAGATTTCGTCGCCGAACCGCAAAGAGTCGGAGCGCTCATCATGCAACGCTCCGCAACGCCCCCGACTCTCCTGGTCCTTCAGGCCGCCACAACTCTCGCACTCGGGCTGACGCTCATCACCGGATGTGCCGACGGCCGCGAAACCGGTTCCGCGTTTCGTGGGTACACGACCAACGTCACGCTTGGCGACGATGACGGCGGTGGCCCCAACTGCGATGAGGACACCGCAAAAGTCGACGTCAATCCGCGCCGCTCGCTTTTCGAGACCAGCCAGGCCGCCCTCGCTCAGCTCTCGATGGAGGCCGTGCTCACGGTCATGGCCACCGATGCAGGGCTAACGCCGCAACCCGAGCTCACCCACGACCAGTTCGTCGACACGTACAACGAAGGGCCGAGCTTGGGCCTCGGTCAGCACTGCGATGACTCCACCGCCTTCGACGGCGAGCCTGGAATCAATGGCTATCCCTACCAAGCCTGCCCACGCGCGGAGGGGGACCAGATCGGCAACCTCGATGCGTGGGTGTCCGTCCGGGTGACAGCCATCGAAGTCGCGGGATCGAGGGCATGGGTCGGGTGACAATGGTCGGTCATGACGACCCGCAAGAAGTCCCCGGAGCGTTTCAAATCTCTCGGTTCTCGGCG
>Ga0316204_10001161_pt1 | contig 76826 bp, 66 predicted proteins | sample 6monrhotite_MG_2_FD_205661 | JGI IMG/M metagenome (GOLD analysis project Ga0316204, IMG submission 205661) | Microbial mat bacterial communities from mineral coupon in-situ incubated in ocean water Damariscotta River, Maine, United States -... | ecosystem: Environmental > Aquatic > Marine >...
CTGGTATGTTCTGCGTTATGGTAATAAAAAATATGTACACCTCTCCCTGGGTGTGCTGTTAAATGGTGTGGGTACCACTTTGCTGTTTTTGGCCAATGCCTGGGCAACTTTTATGATGGCGCCTTCGGGTGTCGATGAAACCGGTGCTGTGACCGGCAGTATCTGGGAGGTTATGCGAGGACCCTTGTGGAATCCGATGAATTTGCATCGCTTTGTTGCTAATATTGCTTTTGGCGGCGCTGTGGTTGGCGCTTATGCCGGATATAAAATACTTAATGCAAAAACCATGGCTCAACGTGCTCATTATGACTGGATGGGTTATACCTCGAATTTTATTGCCGTACTGGCTTTTTTACCACTGCCGTTTGCTGGTTACTGGCTGACAGCAGAAATATATGCCTATTCCCAACAGATGGGAATTACCACAATGGGCGGTATTCTGGCCTGGTTGTTTATTATCCAGGCAGTATTGATTGGTACTATTCTTCTGGCGGCTAATTATTATCTCTGGAACGGCATGTCCCGTTGTGATGGCTCAAAACGTTATACCTGGTTAATAAAATATATCGCTTTCACATTGATTGTGTGCTTTTTGATTTGGATAACGCCTCATAACCTGACACTGTCTGCCGGGGAGGTCGCTGCTATGGGTGGGACGCATCATCCGGTGTTAGGACCTCTGGGGATTATGCCGGCAAAAAATATTGCGGTCAATTTAATGCTCATTGCTACCTTTCTGTCTTTCCAGCTGTACCGGCGTTCAGATAAAGAAATTACAGTTGCCTGGGCTGGTTTTGGTAATGCCCTGATGGTAGCCATCTATCTGGTGGCTATTGCCAATATAATTTTCCTGGGTGTTTATTATGGTTATTTTACCAATACGGTGTATAAGGTAGGTTCTTCCGTTCCTCAGGTTATGTCCACTCTGCTGGTGATTGTTGCCGGCGTTACTATCGATACGCTGATGTTCAAAGATGCCAAAAAATTATCGGTTACCTGGGGTAAGATTTCCAATCGTGGGGTTTATGCTTTATTCGCACTGCCAATTGCATTTACCTGGCTAATGGCCTTGATGGGCTATGTACGTTCTTCCGTGCGCACTCATTGGCATGTTTATGCGGTGATGAAAGATAATTCGGTGGATAATTTTATTCCCAGTATTGCTGATGCGGGCAATATAATGACCGTGGCAACGGTCTCCTTTGTCATTCTGGTTTTATTCATTTTCTGGGTGGCTTCTCTGGGTGATACCAGGCAGGCTGAGCCGGTACAGTAAACGGAGTGAGTGGCTGAACCATGGACTATTTGCAACAAAATGATGCTGGTATTCCTGTAATTGTAAAAGTGTTATCTTTTATGATGCTAATGGTATTGTTTTTCACCGCAGTAACGTATTTGGGACCTCAGGTGGAAGGTGAGGCACCTAAGGATGTCAAAATGGATTTGGCTGCTTTGACTATGGCAGATTATATTACAATGGGAGAAACCCTGTTTATGGGCAAAGGAAACTGTGCCCTTTGTCATAATAAGCTTGATCGAGCGCCGGATCTCCTGGTCATGGATTTACAAAGCTCTGCTAACGAACGATTAAATGATCCACAATATCAAGGCAATGCAGAAGACTTGGAAAGCTATCTGCTGGAATCCATGATTAACCCAGACATCTATATTGTTTCAGGCTATGGTAAACGTGGCCAGCCTTCACCTATGCCGGCGATTGACAAATCGCCTATTGAACTGTCTGAAATTGAGATGGGAGCAATTATTGCATTTTTGCAGGCTAAAGATGGTGCTCAACCCAGCGTTAATTTACCCACCGAAAATACCAAAATTGACGAGGTTGTGAACGCCGATAAGCTTACTGCAATGAAAACTACTGGATCTGTCACAAGTGCCGAGCAGGCGCTCAGTAAATTTTCCTGTACAACCTGTCATGCAGTTTTAGACAGTTTATCGACTGTTGGTCCTGAGCTGAATACAATCGGTTCACGTTCCTCTAAAGAAGCCATTCGAGAAAGTATTATTAATCCCTTAGCAACTATTTCCGACGGCTATCCCGCAATTATGCCGAGTGATTACGCTGATAAAATGACGGTAACGGAACTGCAAATGATTGTTGATTACCTTCACTCTGAAACATCGGCAACGCAGTCATTAGAAGCAAATGCGCCGGTAGATTCTGGACAAGAGGATGGCAGAAATCCATGAAAGATTTTAAGTTTCCACCATTATTAATGGCAGTCCTGGTTCTGGTGGCAGCTTTTTTATTGTTTAAATATGCCTTTCCTCCGCTACTGCCAATGTCGCTATTCATTCCGTATATGACCATCTGCGCCGTTGGAGTACTATTGTTTTTCTCTTTTGATGACGATACCTGGCAACGTTTTAAGGCACCCATTGCTGCAGTGATTGAAAAAGAAAGTGCCTGGCCAGTTCGCTGGTTTTTGCTTTTGGTTATTCCCTTTTTAGTTGCTTATAGCTCTTATATCTTTATAACACCCAGTTGGGATGCGCCAATAGAGTCACGTCAGATTCATCCAGCTCCGCCATCGAAATTAAACGTTTTTAATAAGTCTTACGATCTGAGTAAACTGGAAAACCCTGTTAGAGAGGCTGTGATTGCCAGTATGAATGCAGCTGATAAAGAAAAGGCCTGGCAAATTTATAATACTGCTGTGACCGCCGGACGTGATGTTTATTATCAAAACTGTTTTTTTTGTCATGGTGATCTGATGTTCGGCGAAGGTGTTTTCGCCGATGGCTTTAACCCTAGGCCAATAAGTTTTCAGAGTGATACTATAAACCAGTTGCAGGAGTCATTTATATTTTGGCGAACTACTACTGGTGGTCCGGGACTGCCCATAGAGGGCGCGCCCTGGAACTCATCAATGCCGGCCTGGCATGAAATGTTAACTGAACAGGATATCTGGAATGTTATCACCTTCCTGTATGATTATACCGGAGAGGTGCCACGCATCTGGGATCCTGAAGCATCAAAAATAGTCACAGCTATGACGACTGAACTGGCAACGAAACGCGCTAAAATGACTGGAAAAGTGCTGTATGATTTACGTTGTTCGGTCTGTCATGGTGAAGAAGGTGATGGTAGGGGGGTGGCAGCTGAGTATCAATACCCCAGACCTCGTGACTTTACCCTGGGAATGTTCAAGTACAAAACGTCTCCTGGAACTCTGCCCGCTCGTGATGAGGACCTGTTCAATAGCATTAAATATGGCTTGAACGGAACAACGATGCCAGGCTGGAGCAAACTAATGAGTGATGAACAAATTCAGTCTCTGCTTCCGGTTATCAAGCGTTTTGATGTTTCGGCTACCTGGTCACCTGATAGTGCCGAGGATGATGATTTTGATGATGCAGGTCGCTATCTAAAAGATGATTTCTTAGTGGTGACAGAAGCAGAACCACTGGAAGGTCAAATTGCTTATAGTGCAGAATCAGTGGCCAGAGGCAAGGTGGCTTATGAATCCTGTCAGGAATGTCATGGACTTGATGGACGAGGTAATATCCGTTCTGGTAAACGACTTGCGGATGACTGGGGATATCGTTTGTGGCCTCGTGACTTGACCATACCCTGGTCATGGCGAATGATGATTACTGCTGACTCCTATGACTCTATGGCGAAGCGTGATCAGATCATCAAAAACATTTACTTAAGACTTTCAATCGGTATCCCCGGTACTTCCATGCCCGCACATCGGGCAGAAGAAGGTAATGAAGATCCGATCAGTCTGGACGATCGCTGGCATATTGCAAATTATGTTTATTCATTGTTGAATCAGAATGTCGCACCAGGGAGAAGGGTGATACATGCCAGGAAATTGACTGGAGAATTACCGACCTCAGTGACCGATAAAGCCTGGACTCAGGCTCCGCTAATGTCTATGCGATTGATGCCCAATATCATCAAGGAGCCACGTCTATTCACCCCCCTAAATGAATTGCTCAGCGTTAAGGTGCTTTATAATGAAGAGGAGATCGCCTTTTTAATGTCAATTAATGATCGTACCGAGAGTTTGCCTGGTCATGAATATTCTATGAGTATCCAGGATGAAACATTGACACTTTTTGCTGATGCAGTTGCTATGCAAATTCCCAGACAGGGCGCTTATAATGCGCAGCGGATGACTGAAAAGCCCTTTTTTCAGCATGGGGATGCTACTCATCATACTTCTATGTGGTATTGGAATGCCGGAAGTATCGAGCCGGAAAAGTCAGCCTTGACAACGGTTTTCAAGGGTACAGGTCTGGATAAACCCCCAGAGCCAATAGCTGATTATCAGGATGTTTCTGCACAGGGAAAATGGTATGAGGGACGTTGGCTGATTATGATGAAACGTAAACGTCAGGGCACAAGAGGTGAAATTTCCTTTAATGAAGGCGAATTTATCCCGATTGCTTTTGCTAACTGGGATGGTAGTAATGGTGAAACCGGTGCAAGGCATACTCTGACAGGCTGGTTTTGGTTGTTATTACCACCGAAAAAAGAGCCGCTCCAGGTGTATGGTTTGCCTGCCGGATTGGGGTTTCTGACATTCGTATCGGGATTGTTTTTGCTACGTAAATACAGAAAAAACAACTAACAAGTATTTATGACTGTTTTTTTTAAGTATAAATTATTTGCCATGTATGACAGCGCCAGTTCTGCTTTGACCTGCTAAGGTGGTGGTTAATTTTTTTACTATATTCCGATAAAACCATTACCCCTGTTCCTTTTACAGGTACAATTTTATTTTTATTGAGCTATCAGGCCAGACAGTGGAGGTCTTAGCAAATAGAGAAAATAAAGGAATTACTTGTATGAACAAATTGCTCAATAAGCTGTCGATTCAAACCAAAATTATCAGTAACTCTCTAATTTTATTGCTTTTGATTCTAGGCAGTTCGACTTTTGCTTTATTGGCAATGTCAGGTATTGGCACTGAACTGGAAGATATCGCTGAACAGGATATTCCGATGACCAAAATCCTGACTTCGATCACGGAGCATCAATTAGAGCAGGCCGTGCATTTTGAACGGGTACTTCGCTATGGTGTACTTCTAAAACAAGAGGACAATGCTGCGGCTCATTTCAAGAAAGAGATGGCTCTATTCAATAAACTCAATAAAAATATTGTCAATGAACTGCATGAGGGTGAGGCCCTGGCTAAAATATCAATAGCGAATGCCCATAGTGATGCAGCCAGAAAAGAATTTGCACATGTACTTCAGAGCCTGAAGCAGATTGAGCAAGAACATTCAGGTTTTGAACAGCATGCAAACCAGGTTTTTACGCTATTGACTGATGGTAAGCTTCATGAAGCTGAAGTGATTGCAGAAAAAGTCGAGCAGGAAGAAGAGCAACTTTACCATGAACTGGAAGCGCTACTGATTGAAATTGAAAAATTTACCGAAGCATCTGTACACAGTGCGCTAGAACATGAGCAAACGGCACTCAAAACACTAGCTGGCTTCCTGGTTCTGGCATTGCCGAACAGACTAATCTGTTGGCCTTAAATGCCGCCATTGAGGCGGCGCGAGCAGGTGAGCAGGGCCGGGGATTTGCGGTAGTGGCCGATGAAGTTCGGACTCTGGCGGGGCGTACCCAGGAATCCACTGCGGAGATTAATCAGATTATTGAGGGGCTGCAGTCTGGCTCCGCGAATGCGGTACAGGTCATGAATCAAAGCCGGGAGCAGGCGCAATCAGTGGTCAAACAGGCCTCACAGGCGGGTGATTCTTTACTGACCATCTCCGATTCTGTGCTGCAAATTGATGAAATGAGCACCCAGATTGCCATTGCTGCAGAGCAACAAAGCGCTGTATCCGAAGAAATGAATCGCAATATTGTCCATATTAATGATATGGCCACGCAAAATGCCGTGGGTGCCAAACAGACCTGCCAGGCAGGGCAAGATTTGGCCGTCATGGCCTCTGATCTAAAGGTTCTGGTGAGTCAATTCAAAGTGTAAGCCAGGTTTCAGCTCTTTAATGCCTTTGCATGGTAGGCGATATGCTCACCGATAAATGTCGCAATAAAGTGATAACTGTGATCATAACCATCTTGCATGCGCAGGGTGACAGCCTGACCAGCCTTGTCACATGATGCCAGGAAGTTCTCGGGTAGAAGCTGTTTTTCATCATAGAACTCATCAGCGGTACCCTGATCGATCAGAATATCTGGCACTTTGGCTCCGGCTTCAACCAGAGCCGTAGCATCATAGCTTTTCCAAACATTGATATCATCGCCTAAGTAGGCTGTAAAACAGCCTTTACCCCAGGGACTATTCATCGGATTACAAATCGGTGCAAATGCCGAAACCGATTTATAGCTATCCGGATTTTTTAATGCACAGATTAAAGCACCATGTCCACCCATTGAGTGACCAGAAACCGATTTAACATCCGGGATCAGAGGCAAGCTTGCTTCCAGCAACGCCGGCAGCTCCTTCGTCACATAATCATACAGGTGATAATGTTTGGCCCAGGGATTCTGTGTGGCATTGACATAGAACCCCGCACCTTGGCCCAGATCATAACGATCTTCTTCATCTGCAACATCATTCCCCCGTGGACTCGTATCAGGGAAAACTAATGCTATACCCTGTTCGGCAGCATAACGTTGCGCACCGGCTTTAACCCGTGCGTTATCATCGTTGCATGTAAGTCCTGATAACCAGTACAAGCCAGGAACATCACCTGTTTCTACCTGTGGCGGCAGATAAACCGAAAAGGTCATTTCACAGTGACAGGTAGTAGACTGATGACGATAACGATTCAGGTAGCCACCAAACTCTTTAATGCTTTCGATACATTGGATTGTCATTGCAGCCGACCTCTAAAAAATAATGACTGAACGAATACTTTCACCACGATGCATTAAATCAAATGCACGGTTAATATCTTCCAGTGGCATAGTATGTGTTACCAGACTGTCCAGCTCGATCTGACCGTCCATATAGCGTTCAACATATCCTGGTAATTCTGTCCGACCTTTTACACCGCCAAAGGCAGTGCCTTTCCAGGTGCGGCCAACAACCAGATTAAAGGGGCGGGTTTCAATCGTTTGTCCTGCTCCGGCGACACCAATGACGGTCGATACGCCCCAGCCCATATGAGTACATTCCAACGCATCGCGCATCACATGAACGTTGCCAATACATTCAAAGGAATAATCCGGTCCACCATTATAGGTATCTTGCATATACTCAACAAATGAGCCATCTATCTCATTCGGATTAACAAAATCCGTGGCCCCCAGCTGTTTGGCAAATTTAAACTTATCCGGGTTAATATCAATCCCGATAATGCGTTTAGCACCCGCCATTACAGCCCCCTGGATACAGGACAGGCCAATACCACCCAGACCAAATACAGCAACCGTTGAACCGGGTTCAACTTTAGCCGTATTCAATACAGCACCAATGCCAGTGGTTACTCCACAGCCCAGCAAACAAACTTTATCTAGTGGTGCTTGCTTATTAATTTTCGCTAACGCAATTTCAGGTACAACGGTATATTCTGAAAAAGTCGAACACCCCATATAGTGGTAAATATCTTGACCATTTTTTGAGAAACGTCGTGTACCATCCGGCATATAACCTGTCCAGACAGTTGAAGCGATTGACTGGCACAGGTTAGTTTTAGTTGAATGACAGTATTCACATTCGCCACACTCAGGAATGTATAGTGGGATTACATGGTCACCGACTTTCAGGTTTTTCACACCAGGACCAATCTCGACAACTTCACAGCCACCCTCGTGTCCTAAAATACAAGGGAAAGAACCCTCAGGGTCATCACCGGAAAGCGTAAAAGCATCGGTATGACAAACACCCGAAGCGACAACTTTTAAGAGTACCTCTCCCGTTTTGGGCCCCATGACTTCAACTTCTTCTATGACCAGAGGCTTTTTTGCTTCCCATGCGACTGCTGCTCTTGCTTTCATCTTATCTTCCTTCAAAATTAATATTTTCTATACGGGATTTATATTACTGACGATTTCTGCCATTTCGAAACGATTATCAGTCCTATGATATTAGCATTCTAGTGTAAAATAAAATGAATGTTCGCTTTTTGGGATTATTAAATAGTCGTTAATTTTAAGACAGTATCTGATAAGCACTGTGAGATTATGTGAAAATATTCTCCAATGAAGTGGTCGCAATTGCATAAAAACAGAGATAGACCACGATTTTGACTTTGCTTTTTTCCACTTAGAGTTTCATTGCAGTAATTTTACAACAGCGGGTAATATGGTGGTTATGACCCAGGCTAATGGAATGGTCACCCCTATCTAATACGGCATCTATGTGCCAAAGTTGAGGTGAATATGAACTCTCAATTTACGATAGAGGCAACCAATATGAATATTACAACAGTTGGCATTGATCTGGCAAAGAATGTTCTACAAATACATGGCGTTAATCAACATGGTAAGAAAGTATTTAATAAACAATTGCAACGTAAGCAGGTATTAACATACTTCACTCAATTAACTCCTTGCTTAATAGGTATGGAAGCTTGTGGCAGCGCTCATTTTTGGGCAAGGAAACTACAAGCACTTGGACATACAGTGAAACTCATGGCTCCGCAATTTGTAAAGCCCTATGTTAAGACAAATAAAAACGATGCCGCAGATGCAGAAGCAATTTGTGAATCAGTAACTCGACCCACAATGAGATTTGTGCCAATCAAAAATAATGAACAACAAGCGGTATTATCCCTTCATCGTGCACGTCAGGGATTTGTTAAAGCAAGAACAGCTCAGGCAAATCAGATACGTGGATTATTAATGGAATATGGTATCAACATTCCACAAGGTATTAGTCACATAACGAAAAGAATACCTGAATTATTAGAGGATGAAGACAATGAACTGCCTGGGGTATTTCGACAATTGTTACAACGACTGGGTGATCATTTAAAGGAGCTTGATCGTCAAGTCACAGAATTAGACACACAAATTCAAGCATGGCATAAAGAAAGTGAGGTCAGCAAAAAATTGGCCTGTATTCCAGGTATTGGCCCGCTCACAGCCAGTGCATTGATAGCATCTGTCGGTGATGCAAGAAGTTTTAAAAGTGGCCGACAGTTAGCCGCATGGCTAGGACTGGTTCCAAGACAACATTCCAGCGGTGGAAAGCAAATACTACAAGGGATCAGTAAGCGGGGTGATACTTATTTGAGAACCTTGTTAATCCATGGTGCTCGTTCAGTGATTCGAATAGCGGCAGGAAAAACAACTCCAACACACTGTTGGGCCGTCAATTTAGTAAAACGGCGTAACAAAAATATCGCTGCTGTAGCTTTAGCTAATAAGAATGCTCGAATTGTTTGGGCACTCTTGACACAACATCGCAACTATCAATCAAATTATTCGTTGGTAGTATAAATACTAATTTAAAAATAACATCGACGTTATTAAAGGAAATAATTTCAACCGATTGCACAGGCAATCATGACACGATGGCAAGACAGGTTAGACCGTGGCAGATTAAACCTAATTCACACAGGGAGCATAAAGCTCGACAGGCTGATCAGGTATCTGCCAGCATATTCCATCAGAGACAGAGGCTTAGTTATAGTCTCAATAAAAAGTCCGGATCTATGGCTGCAATCTTTACCTTCTTACTGTTGTTGATTGAAAACTTGGCAAACTGGGGGCGACCATCTATGTGTGAAAACTAAAATCACATCTGTTGTTCTATTAAATTTTGATAAAAAAAGTGCCTTAGCTTAAAAACTAAGATACTTTTGGTTTGAAGTAAGAGAAATAATTACGTGAGAGCGGATTTATTTTTTCACTGAAGAGTTTTCACACAGTCTGTACCTAAAGGAGCGAACAAGAATTTTCTCTCTGAATTCCAGATAGCGGTCATTACAAATCACTAATAATTGATGGGGAAAATTGTCCAAATTCAGCATTAAGCTGTCAATTGATACTTTTTTACGAAGTGACAGTTTACTGGTTTAGAGCTGTCATTCTGTGTGGCTGTGACCTAGTGCTGTTGTCCCAAACCCGCAGGTCAGGAAATTTTTCTGGCTAACGAAGTCTTTGAAAAAGCAGTCATTCAAAACCAGTAAATATTTTTTTTTAATGTTCATTAAAATGGCAAAATTGTACAATAAGTGGTCAAATTGCTTGCTCCAAAATCGTCTTTAAATTGACTCTTCACTACGCAATGCGGTCATTTTAGTTTTTATTTGAACGGCTGAAAAATACAGGTTATCTGATATAAATATGTGTAATTTTTCCTGGTTAGCTTGTTAAAATATCGGTTATATTTAAACAAAAAATGTCTTGATAAAGAGTCATGAATATAACGCTCACATCCCAGATTAATGGAAAGGTCCTTGACTGAAAAACTCAGAGCATGAAGCGTTAATTGACGGATATTTCCAAAAATATTATTCAGTGCTGAAAGTACTTTTTAAAATCAACAATATATTCAGTATTTTTATATTTTAAATATGGTCACTAAGTCCATGGGGAAACATTTCTTGTAAGGAAAATAAACTTTAATTGCTGAGGGATCCCCACGAATTTTTTAAGCAACATCATCAATTTTCTTTGTGAATAGTGATATTTGTTCAAAAACCATTCGGAGTTCCTTCTTTTTTATTGTGTAACGTTTGTCGTTAATAATTTGTATCGCAATGTAAATATTTGAAAGCACTGTTTTATGCCGTACTGTATTGGCTTGTAAATGAAGGTGATATTTTTTATCAACAGCAACTTTGCCGATGCACCATAATAAAAAGAGTGTGAGCGCAGCAACCAACAGTAGATTATTATATCGTTTTGCTGATTTGGATTTGGCTTGCGCCAGGCCAATTCCATATTGTTGATTCTTAGTATCTCTAAATCCTTCCTCAATTTGCATGCGATAACGATACAACCTGACTATTTTCTTTGCTGTATTTAATGACTCAGGTAAATACGAAACTAACAACCAGGGTTGCTTTGCTTTTTTAGAATAATAAAGACTCTTACCATCCTGGGAAACACCACCACACTTTTTCTTTCTGTGCTTACCCTTCTCAGTTCCATGATACAAGACACCCTGACAAGCAAATTGTGTCCTTTTGCTGTACAACACAGTACCTAATTTTCTTGGTTTTGTTGTTGCCAGTTTCATTATACAGGAACAACCTTTAAAGGTTGTTCCATCAAGAGATAATTGCACATTACCACGAACTCGAGCCACCCAATACCAGCCTTTTGCTTCAATACTTTTAAACCAGGGCGTTTTAAATATTGCATCGGATAAAATAATTGGCTGACATCCCTCTGGAAGTATATTTTCTAACTTATCTAGAAAATTATCATGCACTTGTGTGTTATTGAGTTTCTTTTCTTCAAAACATTCTTCATAAATCGTTAATGAGCGACCACCCATTGGGATGGTTATTCTCAGTAGTTGAAATACTTCACTTCCTGGTATTGGAGGCCAGTCGGCTATCAATATTGGATATTTTTGTTGCCCAATTAATTGTGTTGAGAAATACTGATAAATAGCCTGGCGCTCAGCATGCAAATATTGATTGCCAATTAGTCTATCCATTCGTTTTATGTCATGCTTGGTCGTAGTCTTTGAATCGGATTTCAAATTGCTTCCCAGGCCTGTCACTGTCACCTGATGTTCAGTTAACCTCGATGTGACTCCGGCTATTAATGATTTTAATCTTATCTTGTGCATTTCAGGGCATGCACAAGATAACTTTTTGTGCAATAATTTAGTGGCTTTCATGGTGTCATCTAATTTGCTTTTTTGTCGAAACAAATTTGATCATAATTCATCATGAAAGTCGATCAATTTCCAATTTTTCAGTGAGTTACCTATAAAATTCGTGGGGATAACTCAGCTGTAACTATCTTTAGGCAACTTACTCCCTCCGCCTCGATTACACGATAATTAAAGGAAATTCAATATGACTCAACTCAGTAAACGTACCTTTCTAAAATATGCTGCAGGCGGGCTAGTTGCAGCAACTCCTGGGTATGCTGCTCTCAGCATCACAAAATGAAAAAATGCCTGAGTCTAAAGAAACAACAGCAACGGGTGAATCAGTACAGTATTTGTTTGTCCAGACGGCAAGCAATATTACTGTTGATGATAATAAACTGACACTGCATGGCATTAATCCAGTCACTTTGTTTTTTTCGGATCGACCTGAACGGATCACCGGGCATGGTGCCACCAATGAATGGGTAGAATTGTGGTCAAAAGGAAAAGACAGCTTTGCCTCGAACCCACCCAACGCGGTCCTTTCCATTCTTGATGGAACTAATGTTGATGCAATAGATGATGTGGTGCTGGTATTAAGCGAACCAATACTGAGTGGTAATGAATTGAGTTATACCGTTAAGGTACTTGATGGGCAGTTGCCTGAGTCGGGTGGTGCTTCTTCATTGTTTATTGATGTCATTGGCCGACCTTTGACTCCTGTATCAGTTGCAGGTGCTGTTCGACGCACGTCAAGACGGACGACTCGCAGAGTGATAAGAAGAAATCGGTACTGATTTTGAATGCTCTGGTTAATTTATGCTGGCAATTGAAGACACCGCAAGGCGGTTTTCATTTCGCGGCTCGTTTCTATGGCCCGAAAATGGCGATCATCGACGGCTCATACAAGATGCCCAAGCCGGTGAAGGTTCAAAAAGTTTAATGCAATGTACTGGAAAAACGAAGGAGAATGCTATGAGCACGAAAACACTTTTTACGCTGGCAATGGCCGGGCTAATGGTCACCAGTCTGATATCCACAGCAGGAGCCAAACAAGCTCATGTCGACAAACCCATTATTTCAATAAGCTCTGCGAAAACTGTTCCTGTTACCTGGAAGAATTTTGTCCGTGCCGAGAGCGACAAAATGCTCAAGAGCTACGTCGACATGGGCGCTTTCGGCAAGTTCCTGCATATTCCAAAACCTACACCCATCGATCAGCAAAAGGTGGTGCGCATGAACCGGGATACCATCTATTCCCTTGGTGTCTTTGATCTGACCACGCCTGTCACCATCACCAAGCCCGATACCGGGAAACGTTTTCAATCCATGCAGGTGGTCAACGAGGATCAATATACTCCGATGGTTGTTTATAAACCGGGCAAGTACACTCTGACCCAGGACAAGATGGGCACCCGGTATGTATTTGTGGTTGTCCGAACTCTGGTTGACTCTGAAGATCCGGAGGACATCAAAAAGGTGAATGCTATTCAGCAACAGACCACGGTGGAGCAGAAGTCCGCTGGCAAGTTCGAGACCCCCAACTGGGACGCCGCGTCGCAAGACAAGATCCGCGCTGCCCTGAAAGTGCTCTCCGCGACCATGGACAACTACGATGGCGCGTTCGGCAGCAAGGACGAAGTCAACCCGGTGAAATTCCTGTTTGCCAGTGCCACCGGCTGGGGCGGCAATCCGCAAAAGGATGCAATGTATGCAGGCGTCACTCCTGAAAATAATGATGGTAAAACCGCTTACACGCTCAATGTGAAAGAGGTGCCGGTGGACGGATTCTGGTCGATCAGCCTTTATAACGGGGAAGGCTATTTTCAGAAGAACCAGTACAACGCCTATTCGGTGAACAATATCACCGGTAAGAAAAACAAGGATGGCAGCATGACCATCCATTTCGGCGGCGATCCGAAGCAGGACAACTTCCTGCCGATCATGGACGGCTGGAACTATCTGGTCCGGCTCTATCAGCCACGCAAGGAAATTATCGATGGCAGCTGGACGTTTCCAGAGGCGCAGCCAGTGAAATAGATCATTGGAAGCTCCCGGCACTATAGCCGGTAAAATAAATCAAAGGAGAACACAAATGAAAACGTACAGGTTCAACAAGGGCGTATTGGCCATCATGGCTGCAATACTGTTTTTTACTGCCTCCACAGCCTCAGCACAAGTCACCCCTGCCGAGGCGCAACAGATTGCTGAAAAAGCCTATACCTATGGTTTGCAGCAGGTCATCTACTTCGGACAGCGCTATACCTATACTCAGGATAGCAGTAAAGACAACCAGTCCTATGTAGGTGTTAACCGGTTTTACAACGTCAGGAAGAAGATCACGCCTGATTTTCCGGTGGTCACACCGAATGCCACAACCTTGTATGGCACCAGCTTCCTCGATATGCAGAAAGAGCCGGTGATCATTGAGATGCCGGTGATCACGGACCGCTATTTCAGTCTGCAGATCATGGACCAGTACGGCATCTTCTACCTGATGGCAGGCAATCAGTTCAATGGCACCGACGCACGTTCTTACATCATCGTTCCCGACGATTACCAAGGCAAAATCCCGGCCGAGTTCGCCACCACTGAAGTGATTCATGCGCCGAGCAAGACAAGTTATGCCCTGACGCGGATCGCGGTGCTGACGGGCTCGGACAAAGACATCCGCCAGATCAACGCCTATCAGGATAAGATCAGCATCACGCCCTTAAGCAAGTGGGTAGCTAACGGCAAAAAGGGCGTTCCACAGCCCAAGGCTGCCGTGGTTCCAGGTACCTTCAATAAATACTCGCGCATGCCCAAAATCGCCAAGGGACAGGTGGACAAGCAGACCGCGGAGGATTTTTTCTCCATCCTCAACATGATTCTGAACGACCCCAGCATGACCTTGATGAAGGACTCCAAAAAAGAGGCTGACATGCTGGCTCAACTCGCAACCCTCAATATCGGCCCCGGCAAGAATTTTAAATGGTCCGATCTGGATAAGGGCACACAGACGGCCATGGAGCAAGGCTTTAAAAACGGCTATGACAAGGTCAAAAAAACCTTCAAGTCCAGTTTGTTGAACATGAATGGCTGGATGGTGGTGCAGAATGTCGGAGGCTTTGAAACCGACTACCTGAGCCGGTCGGTCATGGCGGATGCCGGATGGGCGGGACCTGACAAAAACGTCTCTCATGGTGCGGCGTTTCTGTTTACCGACAACGACGACAAACCGCTCGATGGCAAGAACAACTACACCATGACCTTCGACATGAACGATCTGCCGCCGGTCACCCAGTTCTGGTCCATCCCGATCTACAACAAGGACGGCTACTTCGTCAAAAACGCGATCGATCGCTACACCATCAACAGCTTCATGATCGACCAGAAACAACTGTACGTAGCAGACGGCAAACTGGTGATCTATTTGCAGAAAGACAAGCCCAGTGACCCGAACCAGTTGAAAAACTGGCTGCCGGCGCCGGAAGGCAGTTTCCGGTTCGCGGCACGTTTCTACGGGCCCAGGATGTCACTCGTCGACGGCTCATACAAGATGCCAAGACCGGTGTTGGTGAAATAGAAATTGATTAACCGGGGGCGGGGGCGGAACGCTCCGCCGCCCCTGGCCCTGAAATTGATAAAGGAGAACGAATATGAAAACAAAAAAATTGATCACCCTGGCTCTAGCCGGATTGATGGGCATCAGTTTTCTTGTGACGCCGGTTACTGCGACGACCAGCAAACCTCACGGAACAGCAGAACCTACGGCACCTCCAGCGACCGACTGGCGCGAAGACTATGCCTATACCCTCGGGGTACAGGCTTATATCTTCAGTTATCCCTGGGTTTTCCTGCCGGATTCCAGAATCCAGAGTCCGTTTTCGTGAATTAGGTAATTCTGGATTGCTTTTTGAATTATTATGCTGGATTGATGAGCCGGTATTATCAGGACGTGCTTTGGATGAAATGAACAGAGCCGTTTATAATCGCTTTTTAAAGGAAGATATTGAAATCCCATATAGTAAACAGGATATTTATATTAAAGGCATGCCAGGATAAAGTTCCTGGTTTATTGGAAAAAGTAACCTCACAGAAAATATCAGATTACTGATTACCTCGTTTTTAACAAATTAACTAGAATTAATCACACTGTTTTTTTATCAGTTAGTTTGTATTTTTAAGCAGTTTTGATAAAAATTGATATGACTGCAAAGGGTGATAACGAGTCAAGCTATCCAAGACGTATTCTTCATTAAAGTTATCCAGAGAAGAAAGCAGCAATAAATCATCTCTTCAGACACTAAGCCTGTTTCTGTTCTTCATTGTTGTCCACAGGAAAAAACTAAGTAAACAGCATTAGAGCTCTTTTTTTTGTAATATTATTTACTGTATTCCTGGTACGCTTTTGAGCCACCCATAATTAACGCCCCAAGCCCTGCACCAATTAAAGTGGATTTTCGACTGTCACCAATAATCACCCCAGTAGCAGCACCGCCGACAGCTCCGATCGCAGCACTTTTAGTAATTTCAACACCTTTTTGATTGACTGGTGTGTTATAGGGATTTGTTGAGCACCCGGATATGACTAAAATAATAAACAACATCACTGTTAATATCTTCATGTTCATACTCCATTAATGATTTCTTCTTGTACCATAATTATATCTGGGGAAATATTAACGGTAAATGAACGTTAACCATTCTAATTGTCATCTGATTCAGCCATAAGATATGAAATATTTTTTCTTACACTGAAAATAACCATTTTTCAAATGGATAGTTGTTTTCGATGGAGTATTGAAAGCCTACTATATTAGACAGGATAATTATAATTTTGTAATTTGTTGCGACAGAACCCATTCATCATATTCAAATTACAACGTTTTGCAATTACCTCTATACGGATATGACTTTTTATCTAAAAGAATAAAAAAATCTGCTTTGTACAGGGAGCACCTGGAAATGGGAGAGATTAAAATCCTAAGAATGAGTACTTAGTATTCACAGAGATATTAAGCTCTAATATTTCACTGAATTCAAGTTTGAATAAATTTGCTCAAATGGCAGGTTAGGGACGCTACCTGTTATTTATATAATCAAACTCAATTTTGGATAAGTGCTCTAAGCGGGCATATAAAATAAATTACTGATAGGCAGCTTTGTTTTTTCCAGAGGATTGAGTAAATTGTCCCACAATGACTAATTAGGGTTGTATAACAGACTATTATAGATTAAACATAATGTTCAATGGTAAGTAGTGTTATTGAATGTTATCATTTTATATTCATCTATAGAGGCGCCTCACCTTGAGTCAAACTGATTTTTCATCCCTTAACTTGAATCCTGCCCTGCTTGAGAATCTTTCTTCCCTTGGTTATCACACTATGACACCGATTCAGGTACAGAGTCTGCCCCATATTCTGGATAACAAAGATGTGATTGCTCAGGCGCAAACAGGATCCGGTAAAACCGCTGCATTTGGTCTGGGGTTGCTGCAAAAGCTCGATGTAAAACGCTTTCGAATACAATCACTGGTGCTTTGCCCTACCCGGGAACTGGCCGATCAGGTAGCCAAGGAAATCCGAAAACTGGGTCGTTCAATCCATAATATTAAAGTATTAACGCTTTGTGGCGGTATGCCGTTTGGACCTCAGATTGGTTCACTGGAACATGGTGCCCACATTATTGTTGGAACCCCGGGGCGTATTGAAGATCATTTACGCAAAGGCACACTGACCTTGGCGCACCTCAATATGCTGGTGCTTGATGAAGCGGACCGTATGCTTGATATGGGCTTCCAGTCTTCCCTGGATGCCATCATTGAGCAAATGCCTGCGCACAAACAGACTTTATGTTTCAGCGCTACTTTTCCTGAGCAGATCCAGTCAATTGCCCGGCGTATTATGACCGACCCGGTGATGGTTCAGATCGCTTCGACGCATGATGATTCCAGCATACAGCAACATTTATTCAAGGTAAAAGATAATGCTCATCGCGTTACGGTGGTGCGTTTGCTGCTCCAGCATTATCGTCCTGAATCAGCCGTGGTGTTTTGTAATACCAAGCTGGAAACGCAGGAGCTTGCCGATGAATTATGTGGCCATGGTTTTATCGCCCTGGCATTGCATGGTGATCTGGAGCAGAGGGACCGGGATCAAACTCTGGTGCGTTTTTCCAATAAAAGTGTATCGGTGCTAATTGCTACCGATGTCGCCGCCCGGGGACTTGATATCAATGCGTTGGACTTGGTGATCAACTATCATATTGCCCGGGACATTGAAGTGCACGTGCATCGTATTGGTCGTACCGGACGAGCAGGCAACAAAGGCATTGCCTGTACTCTGTACAATGAAAAAGAAGCCTATAAACTGGCTCGATTAGAGGAATATCTTGGTCAATCGATTGCCACCGAACCGTTACCAGCAATGAGCTTATTGGAAAAGGCCGTTGTCAAACCAACAATGGTCAGCCTGCAAATTGATGGTGGCAAAAAACAGAAAGTCAGGCCTGGGGATATTTTAGGAGCACTTACCGGAGAACACGGTATTGCCGGCAAACAGGTTGGTAAAATTCAAATTTTTCCAACCTGTGCTTATGTGGCGGTTAGCAGGGAAGTGACCAAACAGGCGCTAAAAAAATTAGCCCAGGGAAAATTAAAGGGCCGCACATTTCGAGTCAGGCAAATATGACGTCAAGCTATCATCTCTGTTTCTAAGCAATGAATGTTGAATTGCTGATTTTATTTAAGTTTATATTTCTTTAATAACTTTCCCAATGCCCGTCTTTCTTTGCCCGCTTTTTTTGCGGCCTGGCTAACATTGCCAGAACTTTCATTGATTAGATGGGTTAAATAATTAATTTCAAATTCTTTAATTACCTGGTCTTTTGCATCTTTAAATGTTAGTCCCAGTGGATAGACCAGTGGATAAGGACTTTTTTGTTCCTTCCTGAAATCAACTAAAGACGGGTCATAAATGATGCGACTATCTGATAATAAAAATGCCCGATGTAACATATTTTCCAGCTCGCGAATATTACCCGGCCAGTCATAAGATTGCATCCAGGATAACATCGAGGGGTGTATTTCTTTTTTCTCCTGTTGATATTGTTCACAGAATTGTTTGATAAAATGATTCGCCAAGATGGTCAGATCATCAATTCGTTCTCTGAGTGTCGGGATTTGTAACGGCATAATGTTGAGTCGGTAATACAGATCTTCCCTGAACAATCCCTGTTCGACTAACTGCTTAAGCGATTGATTACTGGCAGCGATGACACGGATATTGGCTTTTTTTAATTGCGTGCTGCCAAGTGGTCTGTAACGAAAGTCTTGAAGAAAACGCAACAGACAGATCTGTGCCTTGGCAGACAAGGCTTCAATTTCATCAAGAAATAAGGTGCCCCCTTGAGCTTTTTGAATCAATCCCTGATGACTTGCTTTGGCATCAGTGTAGGCTCCTTTTTCATGCCCAAATAATTCATTATTAAATAATTGATCAGGGAATGAGCCACAATTCACCGGGATAAAACCGGCATTACATCGATTGCTCAAGTAATGAATCGCATGGGCAAAGAGTTCTTTACCGGTACCGGTTTTACCTTCTATCAATACGGGAGCATCACAAAGCGATAGTTTTTTGGTATTTTTTAACAAATTTAAGAAAACCTGAGATTGACCAATCAGATTCAGATGTAAGAACTCGTCTATAAGTTGTTGGTAATCAGAGTGACACGATGACAGAGGCGAAAGCTTGTTGATACGTATAGCCAGTTCCGATTCATTATATGGACAGGTGATAAATTCGTTGCAATGATTTAATAGCCGTTCATTGGATGTAATATCAGCGCTATTAAAAATAGCCATAGTAGTGGTTGCAAATGAAAATTTCGAGGGGCTTGTTAATTTGCTAATGATTAAATCTCGCCATTTAGACGGCTGATCAATCTGCAGCAATAACAATCCATGATTATCTGCATGTTGCTCAGATAACCAGCTATGATTATTAATGGTCGTAATATTATCAAAGCCTTTTCTGGCCAGGCATTCCAGTAATGAGCGTTTTGAGTTGCCGGATGAAAATGAAACCAGTGACAGATTATGTGTTGGGGTATTCATATAGCTATCCCCGCTGCACATATACACTGAAGTAAAATACCAATACAAGCAACCACAGAGATGGAAATTCGCATTGACTTAGTCCTTTGAGTGTATTGTTTTTAAAATCCTCTTTAAAAACTGTTATGGCGAAAGATTAACCTGGAGTTAATTTTCGGAACACATTACAAACAGTATTAAAAGCATAGCTGTTTGTGCAACATTTGTAAAACTATCTACGAAAAATTTGTGATCTTGGGTGGGTTATTTATGCGCAGGTGGGTAAAACATGACCCATCTTCCTGTTGACTGTTTTATAGTAATTCATCTGTCCTCGAACAATTGTGGTGGGTCGAAATTTACCCACTTTAGTTCCTGTCATTAATTAATTCATTTAAATACAGTCATTTATCACTTGTCATTTTACTGGCATGGCATTTGCTCTGAAACAGATAAACTTAATGTGATTAACTGTATGACCCAAAAAAAGCATATAGAAAAAATTGCCTCAGAAATCAAACAATATCTGGATGAGCATCCTTTTGCAGCAGATAACATTGATGGCATAACCAGTTGGTGGTTATTAAGACAACGCCTCAAGGAACATCGAAACAATGTCGAGGAGGCTTTGTTATTGCTGATCACAAACGGCAGTATCAGACAACAGATTAATAAAGATGGTTCGCAAATTTATATGAGTTGTGAACATCGCCATCATCATAAACAGCAATAGAAACTATGGAATGAATCAGGGAGAGACAATCAAGGATTTTCGTTTCGAAACAAAATGAACTTTTATTAATGACTTTTTGAAGTCAATGGAGGAAAAGGTATGGCAAGCTATCTACATCCCGGTGTTTATATAGAAGAAATTTCCAGTGGCGCCAAGCCTATTGAAGGCGTGTCAACTTCTGTAACCGCATTTGTCGGCCCTGCAAACCGTGGTCCTGTTGGTGCAGCAACATTGATTGGAAAATATGATGATTATGCCGATGAATTTGGCAATATCGTTGATGAAGATGATCAAATGGGACTGGCGGTACAGGCATTTTATTTAAATGGTGGTAGCGCTGCCTATATCTGCCGTTTAGCTGGTGAAGGTTCAACCTCATCATCTCTGGATATTACTGGTCAAGGGGTTGCTGGAGGAGGGCCAACGGCCAATCCGGTCATCTCAATTACCGCCAGCAGTGAAGGTGCCTGGGGTGATGATGTGTATATACAAATCTTGAAACCCGACCAGGACTCTTTAAGCTTTGATTTAAGTGTCGGGCATCAGGAGCAGGGTGAATTTGTCGAAGATGAAAGTTTTACCGGCCTGACCATGGTTGAAGATGATGATAATTATGTCATTACCCAGGTCAATGGTAATTCATCACTGGCTGAAATTAGTCTGGGTGATGCTGCTGAAATCGGCGGTGGTTCAGAACAATATCAGCAGGCAACATTAACCGGTGGCGAACTGGACTCATCGGATGCCACCTATTTTTCTGCTGCGATTACCGGAGCAATGAACCTGACCGTAAATATTAACAGTTTAGGTGCAGAACTTATCAGCATTGATCCAAGCGGTGACTTCACCGGTGCGCATGGCACTGATGGCAATGCAGTTGCCAGTGCAATCCAGACGACGGTACAAAATTTAGGAACACTGGGCGCTTATCAAAGTTTTACTTGCGAGTATTCGCCTGGCGGTGCAGCCAATCGCTTTGTTTTACGTACTGACGAGGACGATTCAGCAGCATCTATCGAAGTCTATGGCGGTGACCTGGCTGAAATTTTAAGGTTGGATTCTGAACAGACTTCGGTATTGACCGGCGCGGCAGTGGCCGGAACCGCTGATTTATTTAGTAGCGTTGCTTCCGGTGTGCCATTCCTGGCGAGTTCTGATGACAATGTTTTAACCCTGGATATTGATAATCATGGTGATTTTACCATTACATTAGATCCGGATACATTGGATCTGCAGGCCGACAATGCCGATGATGGTGCCACTATTGCCCGGGCGATTCAAAATGCTGTACGGGCAGAGAACACCGCCATTGCCTCTTATAAGGACTTCACCTGCAGCTACAGTCCGGCTCGTGAATTTGTTTTAAGTTCGGGAAGCAGCCGGATCAGACGTTCTGGTATTTCGATTACCGATGGCGCCCTGGCGAATTTACTCGGTCTGGATTCCAGTGATCTCCCGGTTGAAGTTCTGGGACGTGCTACAGAGCAGGGGACATCTCATGTAGTTCCTGTGGCAACATTGGGTAATCTTCAACAGGGGCAGCAATTAACCGGTGGTTCCACAACCGTGCCTACTGCGCTTGATTATGGTGATTTTTATAATAGTGTCTTACGTAAGGTGCGCGATGTCAGTATTATCGTCCTGCCAGGTGAGGAATGGGCTGCAGATGGTTTTGGCAACCCGATTATCAGTCAGACCCTGGCCCATTGTGAGACAACCAAAAGTCGCGTGTTGATTATTGATCCGCCCGAGGGTATAGAATTGGATCAGGCCGCCACCGTTTCACGAATGGCATTACCCACATCAACGTATTCGGTACTTTATTATCCCTGGGTGGATGTTGCCAATCCTTTTTATAATGAAGACTCCAATCCTAATGCAGCAAAAACGCTGACCATTGCACCTTCGGCACTGGCTGCAGGCATGTGGGCAAAAATTGATGCCCGTCGCGGTGTCTGGAAAGCACCTGCAGGAGTTGAAGCTCAGCTCAACGCTGTAGCTGGCTTGCAACACAATGTCGAAGATCTTGAGCAGGATCAGCTCAATCCTCTGGGGATAAACTGCTACCGAAAATTACCCAATTATGGTTCAGTGATCTGGGGTACCCGGACCCTGGCAACAAAGGCTGATCCCGAGTGGCGTTATGTACCTGTGCGACGCACCGCCATCATGATTGAGCAAAGTATTTATCATGGTATTCAATGGGCGGTATTTGAACCGAATGATAATCCGCTTTGGGCTTCCTTACGAAGCAATATCGGCAGCTTTATGAATGGCCTTTTCAGAGCCGGTGCTTTTCAGGGAGCGACATCTGATGAGGCGTATTTTGTACGCTGTGGTTTAGGTGACACCATGACCCAGGGTGATATTGATCGGGGACAGGTAATTGTAATTGTTGGTTTTGCACCCTTAAAACCTGCGGAGTTTGTCATTGTCAGAATCCAGCAGAAAGTTAATCAGCAATAGTTAATCGGCAATCATAGTCGGCTGAAATAAATCAACAAAATCAATTGAAAATAGTTAGGAGAAAGTGATATGGCAGCCCCATTATTTCCAGTAAATACCGACCGTCATGATCCATATCGTACCTTTATGTTTCAGGTATTAATCGATGGTCAAAAAGTTGCTGGCCTGAAAAAAATGAGTATGTTGAAAAAAACCACGGAAGCGGTCAAGTGGCGTTCAGCGGGTGACTCGGCCCATGAGCGGGTGATGCCCGGAGGCACCAGTTATGAGCCGGTGACCCTGGAGCAGGGATTAACCCATGATAAGGTTTTTGAAGACTGGGCAAACCTGGTTAACAACATCAAAGGCAATGCCGCGATGTCTTTAAAAAACTTTCGTAAAACTATCGACCTGCATGTGTTTAACTTGCAGGGCACTCCGGTCATGGGATTTAAGCTCATTGATGCCTGGGTTTCAGAATTTCAGGTGCTGCCGGAATTTGATGCCGGTACCATGAACGCGGTCGGGATCCAGTCAATTACCTTGCAGCACAATGGCTGGGAACGTGATGAAGCAATCTCTGAACCTTCTGAGAGCTAGGATGTGAGCGATGCGGCTACCAGGCGGAATCTTATCCGAAGGTTTAATTAATCAGGCTTTTAGTTTTAAGCCGGTTACCGGATTACTGGAATTGAGCTTGAGTGATAAATCCTTTCATGCAAATAGTCATTCAGCCCGTGTCAGTATGGTGTTGAGTGAAGCCATGGAAAGCCTGGGCGGTGAACCGGTCAACCTGGATAAAGTGAAATCATTGTGTGTCGGAGACCGGCAGTTCTTAATGCGCCAGTTAGCCGTCCATATAGACGATTCACTGCTCTGGCTGACAGTGCAGTGCTATGCCTGTTCTGAATTGTTTGATTTTAGTTTTCGTCATTCAGAATTGCCGGTAAAACCCGCAGGAAAAAACTTCCCGGAATTGGTGCTGCAAACCAAGCTGGGAAGATTGAAAGTGCGAGTACCTACAGGGCTGGATCAGGAAATAATTGCTCAAGCTGATGATGACCAACAGTCACTGCAACAACTCCTTGATTGTTTGGTAACACCGTTATCAGATTACCGTCAGGGCAATCAATATCCAGGAAAACATTATCCTGCAGAAATAGTGGTTCAGGTCGAGCAGGCGATTGAGGATATGTCACCTGAAATTGTCACTGAAGTGCAGGCACAATGTCCTTTTTGCCAGGCAGACAATAAAATTCCAGTGAGTCCCTATAACTGTCTGGAACGACCAGTGGGGGAGTTATTCAAGGAGATTCATGCCCTGGCATTGCACTATCACTGGAGTGAACAGGACATTTTAGCATTACCCCGCAGCCGACGTTTAACCTATCTTGGTTTGATTGATCAAAGTCGGGATCTTTACAGCAGCAGTAAAGTATTTGAGGTGAATTGAGGATGGGATTTTTTGCTAATGTGATTCGTGATAGTCGTCTGCCGGTTAATAAATCGGTAACAAAATTCGCAGCGGATAAAAACATGATGGCAAAACCATTTTACCAGGAATCCTTATATTATGCTGAAACTACAGCACCTGAATTCACTGCACCCGGTCAATCGGGTGAAACAGATGCCGGTCATACACGAAAGAATATAAAGACCAGCTCTGAGCAAAATAGCTCTGACAAAAATAACCCTGAAGATAAAAATATAGCGTTAACGATTTCAGAAAAGAAGCCATCGGAATATCCTTTTGCCACTGAAGCCTCAGAATCCAGGCAGCGACAGAATAATTCTGAGCAACAAAAATTTACAAAACCAGAAGCACAAGAATTTTCAATCAGTCAGACTGAAGTAAATGAAAACAGATATGTACAGCAACAATATACGCAATCAGATATAGGACACGAAACTCAAAAATATGATTCTATCATACCCGAAGAGTCAGAAATTAGTACTGTTCAAGCTATGAATGATGTGTCTGTTCCTGAAGTTGATACAGTCAAAAAATCAATAATGGACAGTCAGGAAACTGTAAGTGGTTATTTAAAGAAAAATTTGCTTGCTGAATCAGAAATAAAACAGCAGGGAAAGATTATCAATCATTATGAAAATGATGACACCAACGTGAGGCAGGAATCCCTGGAACAGCTCGATAATGCCGGAAAAATAATTGCCCAGAAAACGGCTCAGGAAGTAAGCAAAGTTAATCGGAATAATAGTCAGGCAAGACCTCTGACAGTTAATCAAGCCACTGCAAGTATAAAAAATCAACAGGATAAAACCCCGCAAGTACGTATAGGCCAGATTAATGTTGTTATTGAAAGCACAGTCAAACAGGCGGTAATGGAACAGACAGGCGAATCATCAGATGAGATATCCAGTCGATTATTTTTAAGAGGGTTATAGTTTGGCACTTCCAGAATCATCATTATCAATTATCTGTGCATCGGTCAGAGATTTTGTGCGATTAGGCATCGATGCGGTCGGTAATAATATCAATGTGCTGATCGGGGCACCCGCTGAAATTGTCGAGGAAGGTGAACATCGTGTCAGCATGTTTTTTTATCGATTCGAACCTGGTGGTTTTCAGGCCAATGCCCATCCGCAGGACCCCTGGAGTATTCGCCTGTTTTGTATGATTACGGCATTTGGCATTGAAGATGACGGTGTGCCGGCCGGTGAAAATGATTTACGGATTTTAGGTGAAATTGTCCGGGTTTTTCGTGAAGCACCTGTGCTCAGCGCTGTCGATGTCAATGGTGAATCAATCCGTCTGCAAGTGATTTTCAGCCCGGCGACCGATGAGCAGATCAATCAGGTGTGGTCGACACAAGGCGATGTCACCTATCGTCCGTCAGTGATTTATGAAATGGCTCTGGCGGTTATTATGCCCTCACAATTACAGGTGGAAGCTTCTTTGGTTGCCAGCATTGGCAGTCAGGCCAGAGGTTCGATGACTACACGTTATGAGGATTTTGACGGGGTTGCCAGAGGCCCGGTAGTGAGAGCAGTGAATATCAATACCGCTAACCCGTATTGGCAGCCGGTTATTAGCTGGATATATGACAATGAATGTGCACATACGCTGAGTTTTGATATCGATAGTGAGGCTTTTGATGATTTCACCGCACAAATCTGGGTAGCGGGCGATACCAATGAAGAAATACAATTGCAGTGGGAGAGCTGGCAAAGCGATACTGGCTGGCAGCAAACGGGTGATGCCATTAATGTAACGCCATTCACTCAGTCTCTGGAACCGGACAATATACCGGATGTGATTGCCGATACGTTTCCGTTTCAACCGGGACAACCCATTAGCATTGCCGATGGTGAAACTGCAGCGCAAGGTATGCTGTATGCCATTCGCAATGTGGTGGTCAATGAAGGACAACCGGCAATGCAAATTCGTAGTAATCCCTTGTTATTAAACTTATACCGGGTGGAAGACGCATGAGCAAGGTTGCCGAATCCATTTTTCCAGTCAGTATGGATGCCGAATGGCAAAGAATAGACATTCTTGCCCAATGTTTAATCGCGTCACGCTCAGGCAAACAACCGGAACAAATATTAATTAAAGATCTGAATCATAAGCAGCAGCAGGTCAATCATCTCAGAGCGGCAGCCAATAATCCATGGAAAAAAATTGCTCCCGATCTGTCAGCATTAGCAATGGATATTCTGGCCTGTGTTTATGTGGTTGAAATCTACCCTCGTATTGGCTGGTTATACCAGGAGTTACAACCCAATACCGGACAACCATTTGTCAGCATGGCATTAATTCAGATGTTACTGGCTTTAAATGACAATGAAGTGCTGCAGTTAAAACATCTGCTTGGACCTGAGGGTGAGCTGGTGCAAAAGCGACTGGTTGAAGTGAATGACGAAAGTGCATTCTCTGTCATTCGTCCGGTAAAAGCTGCTCTGGCCAGGCTATTGGATCTTCCTGAACCTGAAAATGCACCACCCGGATCTATAAAGGTAAAAATAAAAGCCAGTTGGGATGATCTGGTTTTACCCGCTGATCGTGAAGTAATGCTTCGAGAATTTATGATGTGGTTAAAACACCGGGATCAGGTCGTCAATGACTGGGGTGGTCACTCTCTGGGTGGACCGGTTGCGTTATTCAGCGGGCCATCGGGGACCGGAAAAACATTCGCTGCAGCAGTGATTGCCAATGAATTGGGCTGGCCTTTGTACCGGGTCGATCTGGCTCGTCTGGTGAGTAAGTATATTGGCGAAACGGAAAAAAATATTGGCCGCTTATTTGATGCAGCGCATGGGAAAAAAATCGTTTTACAATTTGATGAAGTGGATGCCTTAATGAGCAAACGCGGTGAGATAAAAGAAGCCCGTGATCGTTATGCGAATATGGAAGTCAGTTATTTATTATCACGTATTGAAGATCATCTGGGTCCCTGCATTCTGACCACTAACTTGCGCAATCAAATTGATAAAGCGTTTACTCGCCGTTTTCAGGTGGTCGTTGAATTTCCACGCCCGGATGTTACATCACGAATAAAATTATGGCAGCGCATGTTTCCTCCCCGTGCCCCTTTATCGGATGATATTAATATTGATTTATTAGGAAGATCGGCCAATTTAACGGGCGGTAATATTCGTAACGCGGCTTTGCATTCTGCCTATCTTGCAGCCGAAGCAGGCTCTGCCATCGAGCTGCCACATGTGGCCACTGCAATTTGGCGTGAGCTGTCAAAAGAAAGAATACAGATCCCGCGCTCCGATCTTGGACTGCTTGCAGAATATCTGCCGGATAGTGTTTTTGAAAAATAGTGCTTGTGTGAAACCAGGAATCAAAATGATCAATATTGACAGTTTAAATTTGCATCTGCCAGCTGAGTTTGAATCCCGGGCCAATAATATCGCCCAGGAGACCGCTCGTTATTTATCGCGTTACCCGATGAAACAGAGCATTACCATCGATAACCTCAAGGTGTCAGGTATCAGCGTTCAAGGCGGTGAAGCCAATGGTGTGATTGCCAGACGCATTGCCAGGGCAATCAATCTTAGCCTTCAGCAACAGATAAACAACCGGGCAGGAGTAGATTTCAATGGCGATTAGTTTAACTAAAGGTTTGTTAATTGAATATGGACTGACATTGCCGCCATTATTGCTGCAGTTTGAATTTAATCCGCAAACCATATCCCGGACGCGGACCATTAGCATCACCACCGGAGATGCACCGGGTACCCGCGGTGGCTATGATTTTGCTTTGCCCAGTGAAACGTCAAGAGTTGCCCAGGGTGTCAGCGTGGAACCGGAAAAATTTAATCTGGATATTCTTGTCGATGCAACGGATCGCATGGCTGATCCCAACCTGCCAGGCCATGTTATCGCCAGTGAATTTGGTATCGAGCCGGAGCTGGATACATTAAGAAGTATGGTTGAGCCAAAATCACAGGGACCCGGCGGTGTGCAATTACTGGCTGGATTGGGACTGGGTGGCAATAAGGCATTTCAACGGGATGAACATCCTTCGGTTTTATTACTTGTCTGGGGGACACATGTTTTACCGGTTTTTCTGAGCAGTGTTCAGGTTGAGGAGGTGGCGCATTTGCCGACATTAAAGCCTTATCGTGCCAATGTGACCCTCAGTTTTCAGGTCATCGAAGGTAATAATCCTTTTTACCAGGTGGAAAAAGTCAGGCAGTTAGTTGGCGCTGCGCTCAATCTTACCAATAGTCTGGCGACTTCAGTGTCGGCAGTATTTTAATGCATAGGGTTTGATGCCATGTTAGTTAAAAAATCCAGATATAAAGACAGTGTGATTTTTTTACCGCTCAGTGATGGTAGCGAAATCTTTTCTGGTTTGCGCGCACGTAACATAGCTGCTGCAAACGGTGTTATTGAGCATGAAGTACAGGTCGGTGACCGGCTGGATCATCTTGCCAGACATTATTATAACGATGACCGGTTCTGGTGGCGTATCGTTGATGCCAATCCACAGTTTACATTTGCAGCCAATATGCTGAATAAAGATATGGCCGGTCAGGTTATTTTGATTCCCAAGTTGAAGGAATGATTGATGGGTTTGCTCGATATGCTCACGGATATAAAACGCATCCCGGCGGAATGTGTTGTCAAGCTGGATGATGCGGAAATAGACGATATGTATCCAGCTTTGGTCGAAGTGGATGTCGATAACGATCGAACTAAATGGACTACAGCAACATTGATATTTGAAACACGTCGACTGGAGGATGGTCTCTGGTCGGTACAGGATGATGACCGCTTTAAACCCTGGGTAACGATAAAAATTGAAGCGGTATTCGGCACCGAAACCGAAGAAGTAATGCGTGGCTATATCCGTGAAGTAAAAGCGGAATATCCACCCGACAAAGGATCCGGAAAAGTAAAAATTATCTGTCAGGATAATTCAATACTGCTGGATCGCCAGCATGTCGAGCAACGCTGGGGGGAAGACGTAACCATAACCGATGGCCAGATTGCGACAGAAATTGCACAACGACATAATGTGCAGCTGATGGATACACCCAGTGATGGACAATCGGTACAGGACTTAAATCAGAATACCACCGATGCTCGATTCCTGCAAAAAAGAGCGGAAGCTAATAAGTTTGAAGTGATATTCAGAGAAGGGCAGATGTATTTTGGTGAAATGCGTCTGGATGCAGAAACACAGTCCACCATAAAAATATATGCAGGTACAGATACAAACTGTATTAATTTTAATATCGAAGATGATGGGCATATGCCTGATAAGGTAGCTTATCAGGTTTCGGCTGATGTCGGACCTGATTCGCCAGCAACAGAAATAACGCCAAATTTAGCATTGTTGGGCAATGAGGCGGTTGGCAGTGCCTCTAGTGGTCTTGACGATTTTGTCTGGAGACCCAGCAGGCAGGGTATTAATGATGATGAACAAATGGCAGCTATAGCCCAGCAGATGGCCAATGAGCAATCCATGAAGATCAAAGTCAGCGGTGAACTGGATGCCAGTCGGTATGGACATGTTTTGCGAACGGGTGAACCGGTTGGTGTTGATGGTGTGGGTGAGCGTTATAGTGGTGTTTATTATGTCGATACGGTACGGCATAAATTTGATAGCAATGGATTTAAATCGTCTTTTCGTTTATTGCGTAATGCCTACGGTGATAACTTATCAGAAGATGATAACCCATTGGCTGCGGTCATATAAAGAGGTGTTTAATGGAACCAGTGGTGCAACAAATCGCGCAACGATTAAAAAACCAGTTTTATGGTAAATATCGCGGTTTTGTTGTTGACAACCAGGACCCTGAAAAGCGTGGCCGGTTAAAACTTAGAATACCCACTGTACTTGGTGAACAGGATACGGGCTGGGCGCTACCCTGTTTGCCTTTCGGTGGCTTGGCTGATCAGGGATTGTTTATGGTTCCAGAGGTTGATGCGCAGGTCTGGGTTGAGTTTGAAGAAGGTAATCTGGATCATCCTATCTGGGTCGGGGTTTTTTGGCAGCAGGAAAGTGATACTCCGAGCGAAGCGGCACTGGATGAACCTACAACACGATTACTCAAAACGCCTTCAGGTCATGTGCTGCAATTTGATGACAAGGATGGTGAAGAACAGTTTCGTCTGGCGCATCCAGCGGGCAGTGAAATGATCATTGATGCCAATGGCAGTATCAGCCTGGAGGATGCCTCCAGTGCAAAAGTCACTTTGGATGCTGAGTCAAATAAGATTGTGGTGCAAGACAGTAATGGTAATGTGTTAACTATGGATTCCAGTGGCACTGTTATCGAAGACAGTAATGGCAACAAAATAGAAATGGCTGCTGCGGGGGTCACGGTTAAAGGCACTCAAATTGTGATTGATGGCTCGCAGGTGCATGTCGGTGGCACTGGTGGTGAACCGCTAATCAAAGGCACAACATTTTTGAGTATGTTTAATAGCCATACCCATAATTGTACAGCCCCGGGAGCACCATCAGGACCACCATTGCCACCGTTAACACCAGCCGTGTTAACCACCGCTACAAAAGCCAAATAAATGCAGGAGCAGCTAAACTATGGCAAGCCTTCTTAACAATGCGGATTTTATGAAATTTCCATTGCAACTATCAGGCAATGGTGCTGTGACCAGTTCTCGTCGTGAGCATGTCCGTGAACAAATCGAACAGGTGTTGTTTACTCATCCCGGTGAGCGCTGGTTTCGTCCGGAGTTTGGCATCGGTGTCAGAGCCTTAGTCTTTGAACCGAATAATAGCGCTTTATGGGAAGTCACAAAAAAACGCTTATTGTCGTCGTTAACCGAATCTTTGACCGGAGAGGTAAGCCCTGGCAGTCTGGAAGTGAACGTTACCGGTGATAATGAAAAACTATTAGTAACGATTGCATATACCCTGGCAACTATTAATCAATCTGAAAAACTGGAATTTGCAGTTGAAGGTAGTCCCTAATGGCTGACAATCCTGCTGTTGACTTGTTTTTTCATGATGTCTGCGGTGATTGCGGCATACGTGAGGTGGCCTTGCCTGAAGCATTAGCGGAAGTCGGTGATGACTTTGACTGGCTGGTCAGAGATTATGATGGCTTCAGGTTGTTTATGCTGGAAGAACTAGCGTCACGCTTTGCTGAACGCCGTCGCTGGACTCCTGCGGACATGGAAGTGGTCATTGTTGAAGCTATATCCGTGGTACTGGATCAATTATCCGATATGCTGGATCGGACACAGGCTGAAGCATTTCTGGAAACTGCCAGAAGGCCAGATTCGGTCAGACGCCTACTGTCGATGATAGGCTATGATGCAGTACTTATGGCCGATGACCTGGCGAGCATACCGGATGAAGTTTCATTTGCTAGTGAAAGCGTTGAAGAAAAAAGAACCCGTCTTTCAGGTTTTAACAAAGCATTTCAATTATTTTTTCCAGACTATGAAGACATTTATTTATCACTGAGCACCAGTGAGAAAACGAATTTAAATCTTTTTATTGAGTCTTCGGACGATGCTACAGAAGATGCACTGAATGCTGCACAAACGTTTATCGATGAATCACCGGAATTTGTAGAGCGTGCTCAAAATGATGCCCTGGAACGTTACTGGCGACTATATCCACGGGCAATGAATGCGGCAAAAGTCGCGGGACCAAGAAATATACATACACAAAAACGCATGGTCACCATCGATGACTATGCGCAACGGCTAGAGGATCATCCGCTGGTATTAGCGGCACATTCCTACAGCCGCTGGACTGGTTCATGGCAAACTATCTATAGCGCAACGATTTTGGCCAATAATATCTTACTGGATAGCGCTTTGAATGCTGAGACTGCAGGCGGCGATGAGGCTTTGATGATACTGCAGGATGATATTGACAAGTTTTATAAACGACGTGATATTGATATTCCCAGCTGGTCTGACAGTCCCACACCAAGAACAATTATCAGGCCTTATCTGGATGCCTATCGTATGAGTGGCCAGGAAGTGTTTTTACAGGATGCCGAATTTGTTGCTATCAATATTTCCCTGTCAATAAGAATTGCCAGTAATTACTTTCAGTCAGAAATACGACGGGCGGTTATGGAAGCTTTGAGTAATGGCATAAACGGATTTTTTGAACCGGGAAATCTTCAGTTTGGTGAGGATTTATACGCCAGTGACATTATTGAAACGGTTATGGCATTAGATGGTATAAAAGCCATTTGCCTGAACCGTTTTAAACGGGTGGGCAAACGTTATAACGATCAATCGGATTATGGCCGGATTCAACTGGAAGGTCTGGAGATTGCAATTTGTGATAATAATCTTCTCCAGCCGGGAAGAGGCATCATTCGCATCACAATCCATGGAGGGCAGCGTGGATGAGTGACCTACTGAATAAAAAGGATTTAACTCGCTGGAACCGTTCTGGACTCAGTCGCTTTCGTTATATTGATGGTAATGCCATTAGCTATCTTGAAACATTAAGACTAGCCATGCGTGAGATATTTGCCGATGAACAGGGCAATAATCTATGGCAGGCTCTGGATGATGCCATCCGGGTTCCCGAAACAGAAACAGAGAAACAAAAACAACAACGTTGGTTAAGCCAGTACCGAAGTGATCGGCGCGATCATGCCTGGGAGATCATGCGAACCTATGCCCGTAGTTTGCATGTATTAACGGAACACATGGATGCCTACGCCAACGAAACTTTTTTAAATACAGCAAGCCAATGGAATAATGTGCGTCGATTGGTGGAGATGCTGGATTATCATCCCGCACCACCGGCATCTGCACAAACCTGGCTGGCGTTATTGGCAAAAGAAAACAAATCCGGTTTGCTGGAGGCAGGATTTGCGGTAAAAAATAAACCGGATGATGGCAGTAAAGCCTCAGTATTTGAAACCTTTAATGAGCTGGAGGTGGATGCACAGCTCAATGCCTTACGTGCAAAAGACTGGAATAAATCTCAGCAGGAGTTTATTTATGAAACGGGTTTATGGTCTTTGAGTGAGCCTGTTGAAGGTGTTTCAGCCGGGACTTTGGGTGTGCTCATAATTGAGCGCCAGGATGCTGATGACATTGGCCTGGCAATAGAGGTGACTGATATCGATGAGGATGTAATTCATTTTATTGCAGAAGCTAAACCTGCGGCTTATCCTGACTCGGTATTGATCCATCAGCTGCGATTATTATTAAAACCAGACTTTAAACAATCGCCACAATTGACCGGTGACAATATCGTAGAGCTTCAGGAAGGACATGGCATAACTTCCGGAGTAGTGATTGCATGGCAAGATGGTTCAACGTGGAAGGCAGCCAGTGTCGATCAGGTCGACGGTAATCGGGTACGATTATCCTCGACTGCCCCCGATAAAGATATGGTCATTTATTTGACCGCCTATTCTGACCGGCAGACCTATAATATCAATGGTACGGATACCGATATGGTATTAGTACCATCCTATCATGATGGTTATAGAATGGGGTCGGCTTATTGGGATGAAGATGTTAATAAACTGACATCCATCAATTATAAAAGCGATTCAGGCGCTCATCTTTATGATTACCGAATCGATCTGGAGCGTATATATTATGTGCCCAGCGTGGAGCATGTGGCCGAGATTGCCAGTACTGTTGTCAGATCAAAACCACAGGGGATTATTCTGGATGGCTCCCCAGGTGATCTGGCAAGCAATAACTGGTTACTATTATCGAATAGTACGTCAACAAAATCCGCTTTGATCAGAACGCTGGAAGAAAATGAAAATAACTTTGCCATCGAAGTGTCTGCTACTTTAAGTGACATTGAAATATTGTATGCTAATTTTAAATTTGACATACGCCCCCAGCAATACAATGTTAATCAACAACCCATTTTTCTGACCGAACTGGAACAGCGTTCTGATAACCATAGCCTGATTCCGTTTGACACGGATGAGGTCTCTGAATTATTGGTCATTGGCCGGGAATTGATTATTGCCGGTGAAGATGATGCCACACAGGTAACCCTGATCGATGTGGATGAAATTAATAATACTATTAAAGTGACACCGGCATTAGCCGGTAGCAAACTATCTGATGACGGCACTACTGAATATTATTCCCGACATCAGACCACGATTTATGGCAATGTCACTGTTAGCGGCCATGGTGAAAGTCAAAATAACAAGATACTGGGCTCGGGCGATGCCACCCAGATTAATCAGCAATTTTATTTTAAAGTAGAGCAAGTTAGTTTTGTCAGTGATAAAGAGTTTAGCAGTGGCGTACGGGCCGCTATTGAGATTGTCGTTGATGACCGAACCTGGAAGCAGGTTCCCAGTTTAAATGATTCCGATCCGGAAGCACCTCATTATATGGTACAGATGAATGAGGACGGAACATTAATGATTCGTTTTGGCGGAGATGGGCATGGTCGCCGTCTGCCAACAGGCAATAACAATATTCGGATTTATTATCGTACTGGCACAGGATTAAGCGGTAATCTAGAGCCCTATTCTTTAACCAAGGCAGTAAAACCGCATTACTTAATTGATAGTATTGTCCAGCCGCTCGTTGCAAGTGGTGGCAATGATCTAGAAAGTGCCGAGTCGTTAAAAGAAAATGCCCCCGGCAGTGTTCTGGCTCTTGAGCGAGCAGTATCCTTATCGGATTTTACTCATCTGGCAGCAAGTAATAGCAGTGTCTGGCAGGCAAAAGCATTTCGTTCCATTCCAGGAAATAATCGCTCGGATAATATTGACGTTGCCGTCGTTCCCGCAAATGGTGGTGAACTTGGCTCACTTGCAAGCACGCTAACCGATTATCTCAACACACATACACTTCCCGGAGTCTGCATCACGGTGCTTCCTTATAAAAGTATTATTCTGGATCTGGATATCGATATCACCGTTAAAGAAGATGAATTCAGCCTGGATGTGGTGGCAGAACAGGTTCGACTGGAAATATTGAAATCATGTTCATTGAAGTACAGAAAACTTGGCGAGGCTTTATATCGAAGTCAGATTTATGAAATTGTAGAAGCAGTAACGGGGGTCGCTAATTGCCACTGCACTATGAATCCTTATGGCTTTATGGATGCCGATGGCATGACGATAGAGCCACCCTATGTTGCTTATGGCGGTGATGGTTCAATAAAACGAATATCAGCAAGAGGTGATCAGGTAATTTATCTGCATGAATCACTGTCTGTGCTGAAGATTAGTTCCATGGCATTTACTTTATAGGTTAAGACAATGATATTAAAAAGTGAACAGGGAGATGTCTTATATCAAATTGTACCGGCTCTATATCGCAATAGAGACACAGGTGATTTAAAAAAATATTTCACCGCCAGTGGAGTTTTGCTGGATCAGGTATTGGCCACCCTGAAACAACGCTATGCCGATAATTTTCCGGATAATCCACTGGATGCTTCGCAGGGCTGCCAGGATTGGATACTGCCTTATTTTTCCGATCTGCTGGATGTACGTCTGGTATCACCGCTGTTGGAAGGACGTCGTGATGAAGTTGCCAATGCGATTCGCTGGCGACAGGGTAAAGGTACCTTATGGGTTGTTGAAGAAGTTGCACAGGCCATCGGTCAACTGGAAGTTGTGTTACAGGAAGGCTGGAAAAGAGTGTCAATGACACCACGTCTGAATACACCCTATGTGCCTGCCAGTAGTTATGGTTATGATATTGAGGCTCCAACATCGCCGCCTTCAATGGCAGCCAAGCATCCCGGACTGCCTGCGGTGACGGTTGATTTTGCATGCCCCTCCGGTGCAGTTACAACTATTAGTGGTAATCCTGCAGCAAAGCAAAGCACTGTGAATGGCGATAGCCATATCTGGAGACAAAGCAGTTTTCATGGAGCTCCCTGTTATCCTGGCAGTTATGAAGATATTTCAAAACGAACGGTGGATTTTAGACGTTCAGATTGGCGTGTCGGTCATTATCATCCTGATAAGTTGCTGATTTATACCGTTCCACCGGCTGGTTTTTTCTCTGAGAAAGTGGCAACAGTTAATTGGATCGAGCCACCGAGTCAAGCCATGTTAGATTTAATTGATATCATTAAACAGGGCAATAAAACAGTTTATAGAAATAAGACCTTCGGTACGGAAAACTATATTCCGGTTGGCTTGAGAAAAGTCATTAAGCTGGGTCAGGTAGAAGATGGTGTGGGTGACGCAGATTTTCATACCTGGCGATTTGAAGGCATTATTTTAGAAAATACACTGGAGCTGGATTCGGGACGTGTCGAACTGTTCGATTGCGCAGCACGCAAAGTGGAAGTGCACAGCATTGATTACGAACAGCCAGTCATAACGGCAAAAAGCTGTCTTTTTAAATCATTGCAGGCAGCGCGTGGTGTGAGCAAACTGGAATACTGTACGGTATTAGAAGAAACCCTTAGCGAAATTGTTCGCGCCAGTGATTGCATTTTTCTGGGCGCCATTAAAAAAGATCATACCTCGGATGCAGAGCCTGAAAATAGCTGTCTCCGTTACAGTCGAATCAGAAAAGATCAGCTTGATGAAGATCTACATTTTTTTGCAGAGACTAAGGATGAAGTCTATATGTATTCCGTTGAGTTTGGAAAATATGGCTGTGGTGTTTTACATCCGGCAACACCTGAAACCATAACGCGGGGTTCAGAGGATGGTTCTGAAATGGGAGCCTACCATGATGATTATTTAAGTTTATTGGCTGATGCCGTAGTAGATAAATTAAACGATTATTTACCCGTTGGTCTGGAAGCGGTAGTAATACCTGATCAACGTTTATTACAAATGCCCGATTAGTGTAGAGCTAAATTAATAGCGAAATAAAAAATTTGAGAGAAAATCATGAAAACTCAATTATCACGGAAGACGTTTGATGCATTAAAACGTTATTCAGGCGTGTACCAGCAAATGGGGCGCATGCTTACGGATGCAGACTGGAATGAATTAAGTGATCTGAACAAGGAAAGGCTGGCAGATGTTGTCACCGATATTATCGGTAGCGGGACACCAAAAGAACGCGGCATTATGGAAATTACTGAGCAGCCTGATGGCAGTTATCGCTATCGCCTGCTTTGGGGTTATGCCTATGTCGATGGCATAATATGTCAACTGCGTCCGGATCCAGATGCCTCTTTAACCGATCCGCAGGGCAAGGCATTTGAATATTTACACCAGGCAGATTTTCCACAGGCAGAGCCTGGACCACCGGGTAATCACACCTTATATCTGGATGTCTGGGAGCGTACAGTTACCACCCTTGAAGATGCTGAATTAATTGATGCGGGATTACATGGTGCCGATACCTGTACCCGGACTCAAACTATGGCACAGCTAAAGTGGTGTGATACTGATATCGAACCGGAAAATGCCTTACAAAATCCCTCCAAAGGTAACTGCCTGCTGAGTTTAGATCTGCGTCAGGGAAGTACTGATGTCGATACCTGCGATCCCTGTGCTGATGAAATTTCTTTACATGATAATGTCGGCAATTATTTATTCAGGGTGGAAATCCATCAGGTAGACTATGATGCCATAACCGGAGCCGCGCAAGGTGTGGTGATAAAATGGTCCAGTGAAAATGGTGCCGAACAATATAAACTCTCTGATAAGCCGGCCGGGTTTGTGTCCTCGAAATGGGCGTATGAATTTTTCAGTGGTGAAAGTGAACAATTTTCCAGTGAAAAACATCTGGGTATGCATCATGCAACTGGTTTTACACCGGTAAGGGGGGAGCTGTCTGATAGCTATTCAGAACCCGCCGGTTATTCACTGGTTCGACGCTGGGATGGCTATTGTGAGCTGATTAATAATGCCGGAACCTGGACATTGGTCAGTGGTATCGATCGCGGTAGCGAATTATCGGATAGTAGCGCCATTGATGCACCGGGACATTTTGAAAATGGTAGTGCGATTTCTATAAATCTTGAGGCAATTTCTCTGCAACTGGAACTTTCCGATCATCAGCTGATCGCTGGTGATTTTTGGCAGGCGTCAGTACGCGAGGCTGTACACAGTACTGAACCAGAGTTACTTGTTGCACAGGTACCTCAGGGTATTGAACATCATTACATGACTCTGGGGACAGTAATTGATGGTGAATTCAGTGCCTTTGATGGTGAGCAGTGCAAGCGCTTTGAATTCCCGGCATTAACGGATATTGCGGCTAAAGATGTCTGTTACGATAGTGACTGTGATGATTTCAGTGATGCCAGAACGGTAGAAGATGCACTGGATAAACTGTGTAAACAAAATGATCTGAAATGGCATAACAAACATTTGCATGGCTGGGGAATTGTCTGCGGCCTGATTGCGCAGTGTAATAATAGCCACACCTGTCCAAGTGATCATGGGCATGATATTGAAGATGAAATTGATCGGGAGCTGGATTTGTCCGATGCACAACTGGCACAACGAGCCAGGGAAGTGCTGATAACTTCGGGTTATGCCCTTACCTGTGAAGGTGAAGACGTTAATCTGCATGCCAATAAAATCATCGATGTCATAAATCGCATTGAGAAGCTGCAGGAAAATGGCAAAGTCATATTGAATGAAAATGGTGATGGTACTGTTTGCTTACGTATTGAACCGGGTCCAGATGGCCTGCCCCGTATTATAGTGGAGCCTTACGATTCCAAGAGTCATAATAGTTCCCTACTGGATGGCACTCTGTTGATGGATTTCATTCAGGACTGTTTTGTCGATTTGTTTGAAGCGATTATTGGCGAGTTTAATTTTTTAGATGCCAGTGAACTGGACATCGTAGAAGGCGGCAGTAAAGGTCTGGTGTCTGCTCAGCGGCGTAAATTTGTCAGTTTCCTAAATCTGATATTTCAGTTTATCAACTCAAAAAATGGTCGCTACGTCTTTTTATCAAACAAAGAGCATTTAATATTACAGGATCTGTATTTAAGTCTGCAATGTTTATTACGCAGTAAAACATTCTGTGGCATGTTTGATGGTGATGATTTTCCTGAGTACCCATTTGCGGATACCGGAATGACCACTTATTTTGGTAAAAACAATCACAAGCGGGTGAAAATTCATCCTTCCGGCAAGTTGGTATATACCTATGGCGGTGCGGATAACACAATCAATGTCTATGATGTTGCCAGTGAAGAGTTGATCGAAGTAGTAGAAATGCCTTCAGTAGAAGGTGCTGAGGTGTCTGCGATTACCTTCTCGGATGATGGTGAATTGCTTTTTGCCACGGCCAGCGTCCGTGCCATTGATACGGTATTCGGAATTTGCCGGATTAAGGATAAGCATGCCTGGGAAGAGATGATCGTATTATGTAATATGGACATCATGGAAATGGAAGTGTCGGTAAAAGATCCCGGTTTAATCTATGCGGTTGCTTATGGTAAAGGACTGTATTATTTGCGACCTGAAATCCTGTTGGATGAAACCAAACCCCAACCCATAGCCAGCTATGAATTTAATGCTCTTGGGCACATGAAGATTGATGCTAAAGAAGGTCGTGCTTATTGTACCAGTACCGCATCGGAAACAGAAAATCCAGGCCAATATGATGAGATAGTGATTTGTGATCTCAATAATAATGGTGAACTGCTGGCACCCAACATCAGAATTGATCTGGCAACATCCGGAACCGATGGTATTGAATTGGGGCCTAAACGTTTGTATGTAGTGGTCAATGGTCCGGAAAATAATAAACAATTAAGAACTTACCAAAGACCTGTGGAAGGTGGGGGACAGGAGCCAATAGCAGCTCTTAATATAGAAAATACTCAGGTGGCTCTAGCCTATCACGCATCCAGGAAATGTCTGCTGCTTGCTATGGAGGATGGCTATAGAATACAGAAAGTCAGTCAGGATGGTCAGGCAACAGAAATTATGCGTATACCGGTACAATTACAGCCTGTGGATATGATTGTCGATAAAAAGTCCGGTAATGTTTACGCGCTCAATTTTATGAGTAATACCCTGAGCCTGATTCCGGAAAAAGCGTTAGATGTCAGTGAAGCGTTTTTATTGCAGTTAAGAACTTATCGAAATGAAATTTCACTGGCATTTTATAATTTATTCGCAGGATTATTGCAGTATTTAAAAGACTGTTTCTGTGACCACCTGCTGGTTAAATGTCCGGACTGTGACGATGAAAAATTATATCTGGCAAAAGTCGAAATTAAGTCACACGAAGTTTATAATATTTGTAATTTTGATAAACGCAAATATGTAAAAACTTTCCCAACCGTTAGTTATTGGTTATCGCTGGTTCCTATCATGCCTTTCGTTAAAAAAGCAGTGAGTTCTATATGCTGCAGTATCTTACCGGATTTATTCGGCAAGCAACGCGATAAATACATTATTCCGCCACAACAAAACGCCACGCATCATGTGGCGTATAATGACAGTAATTATCTCAAATCAGAAACTGCCCGTGGTGGCATGCAGACCTATCAACGAACCGATATCAAGTCCATGTGGCGCGATAACACTAAAGGCTTTAAATTCGCTGGGACTGTGCTTAAAGATAGTACAGTGAATAATTTTGATACCGGTCGGAGAAAGAATACCGGGGTCAGGAAAAATGCTTTAATGGATAGTTCGATCAATGATGCTCAGACGGTACTGGAAAAAAATCAGGTCGAAATTAAGGAAATTAAGCGCTATGACCCTAAAGACGCCAAAGACCATATGATTGATTATGTGACCACGCCCGAGCGCATTGAACCCGGTAGTAAAGTCACTCTCTATGAGAAAGAAGGTAAAGTGGTCTTTTATGCCATTGAAAAACAACCTTCTGCTAGAACCATGGTTGAAATAACACCAGAAACAAAGCGGGAGATTGAGCAGTTGGAAGATCGTAAAAATGAGTTATCGGATCTTTCCGATCTCAAGGCTGAACTGAGCGAAGTAGAATCAAGAAAAAATAATGTGGTGGAGCTGGATTCCGTAAAAACAGAGATAGCTGATCTGCAAACAGAAAAAGCTAATATGCAGGCTGAACTGGCAGGAATAAAATCTCAGATTGATTCTGTTAAAACTCAAAGACTGGAAGAAGAGCATAAATTGCAGGAAGTGGATGCATTGCGAACCTCCATGGCGGAGGATATCAATCAGCTTAATGATAATTTATTAACTCTGGATGCCAAAAGAAAGGAAATAAGCCTGGCAATAACCAAAACCCGGCCGCCAGCTGAAGTGGTGAAAATGACCCCAAAACAAGATGCCGCATTAAAAGAAATAGGCATTAGAACAACCGAGGAGCTGGCCATGGCCGATGCCAAAAAAGTTGCTGAGGCGCCAGGTATTACTTCTGCTAAAGCGGTTACTTTAATTAATGAAGCAAAAGCCAGGCTGTTGCTTTAAGAAATAAATGCCACTGCTTGCTTTTCAGGAGGGATTAAAATGTACGCTTTTTCATCGCCTATTTTTAAAAACAGCTATGGTTACCGACCCTGGCTTAAAAAAAGGAATCTTAACTCGGCCGCATTGGCGCAGCATGAGTCGGTGAAAAATATTTTGTCTGCAAGTGAGAGCAAAATGCCTGTGCAGACTAAAGTACAGGTTGGTTCGGCCAATGATGTCCTGGAGCAGGAAGCCGATCGGGTTGCCGATGCAATAGTATCAAAACATGATAATTACGCTGGGTTTGACAATAATCGCAATACTCCGGATGTGCAACGAATGTGTCAGGAGTGTGAGGAAGAGTTGCAACGCAAGGAAAACAACAACAGTGACCAGGGCTATGATAGTTTCGCCGCCGGTATGCCATCATTAGGTCCTGGTCAGCCCCTGTCAGACAATTTGCGTCAGTATTTTGAGCCGCGCTTTGGCATTGATTTTAGTCATGTGCGCCTGCATAGAGACAGTGACGCTGCGCAATACGCCAGTTCAATAAATGCCAGAGCATTTACTTATGGCAATCATATTGGTTTTGCCAGTAATGAATATGCTAGCAGTGAAGGTGGCAAAAAACTACTGGCGCATGAATTAACGCATGTCATTCAACAATCTCATCGTAACCAGATCGGTTACCTGCAACGAGACCTTGCCAGGCCGCCTGGCCCAGGTCTTGCAACGCCGGTTGTTGAGCTGACTCAGCAGGAGATACAGGATGCTATAGCGTTTAATGCCAGCCGCTTTGATGATCCTTATAGCTTTACCGTTATCCGGGATATTGTTGGTCTGTCGCCCAATCCCGCGCAATCAGATGAAGAATTAGTCAATGCCATTGTTGCCTGGCAGGCAGAGAGAGGTATGAGACAGGATGGCAAAATCGGTCATTTAACGACCCGTTCATTGTTTCTGGAAATCGTTGCTGAGCGAATCTACAGAGATGCCATTTTATTGTTGCTTGATTCATATAGCCTGCCTAATAGTATGCGTTTAAATGATGTGCTGGTATCGGCCGGTGCTGCAGCTTGCAATGTCAATGGCAGTCCCAGTGATGCCACCGTTTCAGGTGGTAAGTGTCCGCCAGCAGGAAGCCGTATAAATTTAACCGTTTGCCGAACCAGTATTCCAAGAAGTTCCGCCAGTTATACGCATTTTATTCGTATCGTTGGTCATGAAATGGTCCATGTTAGCTATTGTGCTTCAGGCGGCGTCTATAACGTTCATGAAACAGAATTTGATGCCTATGCCTGGGAAGCATGCGCAAGAAGTCGTGCTCCAAATCTCACTGATGCTGAACGTGTTGCTCATGCCAATACCGCTCTTGCCCAGTATAACTTAATGCCTGTGGCTTCCAGAACACCGGAAAGAGTGGCTATGCGTGCCCGCTTACAGGCATTGGTAACTGCCGGTGGGGCAGGTGCTTGCTAATCGCATGACTGACTGGATAAGTGTTCATGGAACCAGTAACTAAACTTTCAACAGCAACAAAAGAGAAGCACGCTAAAACGCTCAATCAGCGACCTGCTATTACTTTAGTGTCCCAACATCCATCAGTAAAGTTTGCGCTACAGGATAAGCTTAAAAATAGTAATTTGCATGTCGGTAGAGCCGATGATGCCTATGAAAAAGAAGCCGACAAGGTCGCAAATCTTATTGTCAGTAGGCCGGATAATTATTTTCAAAGCTCAGATGTTGCATCCGATAAATCAGGCGCGCATCATGCTGGCGCGGGGGAACAATCTGAAAATAGTAATATTTCCAATACTGAGTTGAATTTGCAACGATTTTGCCAGCAATGTGAAGAAGAGCTGCAATTGAAACGGGATGATGATTCTGATGTCGACTGGCAACAGCGGCAGGATTCATCTAAACGCCTGGCTGATAATATTCATCAAATAAGACAGGGTGGTAAAACGCTTGATAACCAGAACTATTTCAGTGACCGCTTTGGATATAATTTTGATAGGATACGTATTCATGATAATCCTGACGATCATCAACTTGTCCATTCATTAGGCGCACGAGCATTTACTTATGGACATCATATTGTATTCGCTGAGCGACAATATGCGCCCAATACCCGAACTGGGAAAAGACTTCTGGCACATGAACTGACCCATGTAATACAGCAAGGCGCAGTTAGCCAACTTCAATACAATAACCATAGTCCATTATTGCAGCGTCAGAGAAATACGCCACAGATACAGGCAGATGAAACGGCACCAGTACCCGGCAGTTCGGCTCCGGTTTCAGAAACGCCGACTGACGAGGTGGTAATACCGGATGTGGCCGGGAATAAAACCACCGGACTGATCGACCGAAGCAATCCTGCCGCTGCCACTATAACCTGGTCGCAAATTACCATACCGCGTTTTAAGAACCGTGATCATCGGCGCAGTCGTTATCAGGCTCTGTTGCCGCTAAAACGTGGTATAGGACAAACCGTCGATCGTACCGGTGAAAATAATCCGGCTCAACGGGACAAATGGCTACGGGAAGTCAATAAAAGCAATATTCGAAGTGGTCTGGAACAGCGTTTGCGCACCGCCAATGCCGGAGAATTACCGGAAGGCAATAGTCATGTATTCGAAGTTAGAAACAGCAATCAACAAAATCGGTATTACTATGGTTCGTTGGACAGTCTGGCAACGGAATTTCTGATCCCCACCTGGGGTGGTACAGGGCCTAGGACGAGTGCTAATTTTTATCACGTGGATCATATTGTTGAATTGCAGTTAGCCAACTGGCCCCATTCCACACAGGGTAATGACCTGGAAAATATGGAGCTGCTGGAAGGACGTCGCAACGAGGAATCTGGCCGTATTATTCGCGATGCCATTCTGGCGAAAATAAACGGATTTATTTCCGCCACTGATTCAGCCTATGGGAGTACCGCTCCGGAAATTAAAGAAAACTTTACCCTGGTGTTTGAAAGTGTTACCGGTTCCGGGGGGCCATCCGTCAGACGCGAGGATTACTGGCAACGAAGTGAAATTGAAAGTGCCGGTCATTTGAATTCGGTGGTTGCGGCGGATCCCACTAAAATTGGCGGCCCGGGAATGGTCAGGATTTTTTCCAGGCCTAATGGTGGCGTCAGCCGTGCCTTTAGCTGGAGTGGTAACACCAATGAAGAACAGGCAGTACCATCCAGTCTTGCCAGTGAACGATACTGGTTAAAACCTTTTGTTATTACCCATAAATATTTTAAAACTGATCCGGAAAACGAAACCGAAGGCAATGACTTTGGTTATTTACGCATGCATGTTTCTCAACGTGATCCGGTATTTCAAACTAAAGAGCCGTTTGATATCCAGTTGAATCGTTTTGTCGGTGCCCGCTATGGTGGTTCCCTGCCGGAAACGGTTCGCACTACGATTAGCACCTTAAATGCTAATTTCTTTAGTCCGATTACCTTTGACCAGGTCGACATATTTGGTGACCGGGGTATTGTTGCTAGCGGAAATATCAATGTCTCTTTGCCGTTTTTCAGTGACAGTACGCAAATTGGTATTCGTCTTGAAGATGGCGATCTTGAGGTATTTAAAGAGTTTGCTATTGAAGATATCAATGTTCCGGAACCTTTTGCTATTAATGAATGTACTTTAGTGATGTCCTATAGTTTGGGCGATGGCTGGAATTTGCAGGGCAATGTCAATTTCGCCATCGAAGGAGTCGGCAGTGGCCAGGTGACAGCAGCTATTGATCAGGAAACCGGTTTTTCTGCCAATGGACAGTTTGATTTTGATTCCACACTCTTTAATCCGGCCAGATTAACCGTGGGCTATGGCAATGATGCCTGGAGCTTCTCTGGTCTGGTTGGTTTTCAGGAAGGCTTGATTCCCGGCATCAATAGTGCAGAAATCAATATTGGTTGGGCTGATAATGTGCTTAGTGGTGCGGGACAGGTAGCCTTCGCGTATCCCTGGCTGGAAAGTGGTACCATGAACTTCAGACAGTCTACTGAGCAGGGCTTTTCTCTGGGGTCCACTGTCGGCCTGACCGGGGAAGTGCCGGGATTGCGCTCAGCCACAGTGGGCATGCAGGTCAGTAAAAATCCCGAAGGCATATGGAGCCTGGGAGGAACGATCAACGCCGATCTGGATACCGACAGGATACCGGGTTTTACCAATGCCGTGCTGACCGGGCAGATACAGGATGGTATTTTTGATGCCAATGTGGAAGCCGCTTTCCAACGTGATCTGGCAAGTGGTACAGTGACTGTCGGGGTGACCAATCAGGCCCTGGATGAAGCGGGACAACCGCGGCCAGGGGAACGTACGGAAGTACTGGTATTTTATGGCAGCGGTGATTTAACCTTGCAATTAACCCCCTGGCTGGCGGCCAGTGCTGGGGTAGCATTTGACCAGCAAGGCAGTATCAGTATCAGAGGCGGGGTTGAAGTAACCGAAGATATTGAAATTTTAAGTGATGAGCAAACGCCGGATTTTGAAATTCCACGTGCTCGCCGTCCGGGCTTTGATGTCAATATTCCACTTCTGACTGCAGGCGTTGCGGATGTGGCACTGGACCTGGGTGGTGAATTGAACGCCTATCTCAGAACCAGTCCTTTAATTCTGACGGATGTGCGTCTCAATGTTTATTATGAGTTTGATAATCCACAGGCGACGCGGGTAGAAGGCAATGCCCGTTTGCATATGGACGCCCAGGCTGGGCTTGCCGGCATACTTGAAGTGGGTCTGTCAGCCCGGGTTCTGGTGCTGCGCGGCGGCGGCAGAATTGCACTGACTGTGGGAGCAGAATTAGCCGGTAATCTCGATTTAACCGTGCAACCAGACTGGAATCTGAGCGATGGTTTTTCAGTGGATGCCGAACTGGAAGCAGTGGTGCAACCGGTTATTTTTGTGTCACTGGATGGCTACCTGTATGCGGAAATCGATGCCTTGATTGGCTCAATAGAAATCTGGGAATCTGAGCGCCTTAATCTGGCGGATAAACGTCTGCCACTGGATGTGCGATTAGGTGCGACGGCAGATGCTCACTACCAGGAAAAACCACAAAGTCGCTTAACCTACAGTGGCATCACCTGGGTGATACCGACTGCAGATGATATGAAAGATGCACTGGTCAAGCTGGTACAAGACGAGGTTTAATGGCTGTTTTTTGGCAGCAAGCCGTTAACTTTTTATTAATGTTTTATTAATTTACTATGCTCTGGCAAAGCCACATTCAGCTCCAGAATCGGGCAGTCGTCATCATTAGTATCCAGTTGAACCTTTATTTGATCCGGTTCGATTTCAACATATTTGCTGATTACTTTTAGAATTTCTTCTTTCAGTTTGGGCAGATAGTCTGCTTCAACGCCACCGCGGCCACTTCGTTGATGGGCCACAATGATCTGCAGGCGATCTTTGGCAGTTGAGGCGGTTTTTTTCTTTTCAGTACGAAAATAATCCAGAATACCCATGATTAACCTCCAAAGACACGTGAGAAAAAGCCTTTTTTCTCAATGGTAAGAAAGCGGTGTTCAACATCCTTACCAAGAAAACGCTCCACCATATCATCATAAGCCTGGCCGGCAGTGCTGACTTCATCAAGAATGACCGGGGCACCAGTATTGGATGCCTGCAAAACAGATTCTGATTCCGGAATGACGCCTAATAGAGGAATCGCCAGAATATCAATAATATCATCGACACTGAGCATTTCACCGTCCTCAACCCGTGTGGGTGAATAGCGGGTAATGATCAGGTGGGTTTTGACGGGGGACTGACCTTCAATAACGCGTTTGGTTTTGCTGTCAAGAATGCCCAGAATGCGATCAGAATCTCTCACAGAAGACACCTCCGGATTAGTCACAATCAGGGCTTCATCAGCGAAGTAGAGTGCCTTCAGAGCACCGGATTCAATGCCTGCGGGTGAATCACAGATAATATAGTCAAATCTTTCTGCCAGCTCATTCAGGACTTTTTCTACCCCTTCCTGAGTTAGCGCGTCTTTATCCCGAGTCTGGGAGGCGGGGAGAAGGTACAAATCATCCACTCGCTTGTCTTTAATTAATGCCTGATTCAGGTTGGACTCACCATTTATGACGTTAATAAAATCAAATACCACACGGCGCTCACAGCCCATGATCAGATCCAGATTTCTCAGACCAATATCAAAATCTATAATGACGGTTTTGTGTCCCTTTTGTGCCAGGCCAGTGCCAAATGCTGCACTTGTTGTGGTTTTACCCACTCCTCCTTTTCCGGAAGTCACTACAATAATTTTTGCCATTGTTTTGTCTGTTCCTAATGTGTTACTGATTAATTAATTGTATCTGTAATTTTTCATTCTCAAGAAAAACTTGTGCAGAAGCGCCAATTTTATCGGTTGGTATATCATCACTCAATAGGTAAATTCCTGCAATAGAAATTAACTCAGACTGTAGACTATGACAAAAAACAGAGGCGGATTGATCGCCGCGAACCCCGGCTAATGCTCTGCCTCGGAGGGTGCCATAAATATGAATATTGCCGTCGGCCAGGATTTCAGCCCCGGCACTCACCGAACCAATAATAACCAGGTCACCGCCTGGTGCATAAATTTGTCGACCCGAACGAATGGTCTGTTTCACGATTTTTGCAGGCGGACGACTGACTGGACTTTGGTTTTCAGATTGTGCCTGAGCTTGAGGTTTAGATTCAGATTCTGTTGATTTTGTGCCGGAATCAGGGGCTTTGTCCTGTTGTTCAGCAGTAGCGGGTGATTGCGTGGCCGAGGTTTTTTCTGATTCGGGCTGCGGCGCTTGCAGACGTTGTTCCGTTTTGGCCCGGGGCTTTTTGGCTTCAGCCAGAACTGCCATACCGGCGGCTTCAAGCTGGGTATGAACGGCTTTCACTGCACCTTTAATTCCGACCGGGATAATGGATAAAGACAGCAGCAGTTCTCTTAAAGCAAAAAAATCGATATTTTGCTTCTCTTCCGGCAGGTCATGAAGATCAATAACCAATGGCGTGTGGTTGAAAAAACCGGGTGCCATTTTGACACGTTCTTTTAGTTGAGCTTCTAACAGGGACAGATCATCTTCAAATAGTTGCAACACAGTCAGGGTAAACAGGCTTCCTTTAAGTTCAAAGCAGGATTTGTCCATAGAGCCTCATTGTCAGGATTGTCGATCGGGGTGGAAAAATTTGTCATATTATAGCAAAAAACTCCGGGTAACATAAAATTTGTCTCTCAACATGGTAGAATTTTAATCAGAAAAACATTGTAAAGATCTCATGGTAAAGATCTCATGAAAAAAATTTGTACATTACAAGACATACCTGACCGTCAGGCTCGAGCCTTTCCATATGATGATAACTATTCATTGTTGATCTATCGCCATGATGATCAGGTCTTTGGATATATTAATAGCTGTCCTCATGGCGGCGTTCCTCTGGAATGGAATGCCGATAAGTTTATGAGCCTGGATGGCTTTAGTCTGCAATGCGGCACTCATGGCGCGCAATTTGAACCATCAACAGGTCGGTGTTTTTATGGACCTTGCAAAGGTGCTAAACTGCATAAGCTTGAGATAATTCTGGATAATGGTATTGTGTACCTGAAATAAATGTTCCTAAACAATTAAAAATGTCTGATTTATTGATAACTTGATGTTTTTAATGATTAATTAAGAAAAACAGATTATACTTTCTTGCTTTGTGCCTGGAAGTTATTGGTTTATTGAGAAAATGCTGAAAAATTTAACACTTTTTGAAAAACTGGCTTTAATTTATGTGACGGTGTTCACCCTGCTCGGGTTTGTCTGGAGCTATATCGATCACGACTCATTTAAAGCTTACTATGTGGTGGAAGACGGCTTTACGGAGTGGTCAACCGTTGTGGTTCTGCTAATTGGCTTCGTGATGTGTTTTCGTCGAGTTTGGTTGCTAAAAAATCAACGACCATTACTATTTTTGTTTATGACATCGTTATTAGGACTGTTTTTCTTTTTTGGCGCGGGCGAAGAAATTTCCTGGGGACAACGTCTTTTCAATATGGAAAGTTCAGAATTTTTTATCGAAAACAATGCCCAGGGCGAAATGAATTTACATAACCTGGTGGTGAATGACACCAAAATAAACAAAGTGATTTTTGGTCGTGGCATCGGTATTTTACTGTTATTGTACCTCGCTGTTTTGATCCCTTTGTACAAACGTAAAGAGGGTGTAAAGCGCTTTGTGGATAAATTTGCAATCCCCATTGCTCAAAATTATCAGATAGTGGCTTATATTTTATTATTGCTTCTGGTTCAGGTATTAATGGTTTCTTCCAAAAAAGGTGAAATGCTGGAGTTTGCCGGTTCCATTATCTTTTTGCTCAATGTTGTTTTTCCTTATAACCAATCTCTCTTCGAAGCTAAAAAATCAGATGCTGAAGTGAAAGAATAAAAATCATTGGCAAGTATTGCCAAGCTAATAATTCTTTCCTTTCAACACTGTGGACGCTCTATTAATCAATTCAGGTAATCCCTTGTATGAAGCTTGTTAAGATCCTTTTTTATTATTATTTAGCCTTTATATCACTGTTTTTTGCCGGCCGTGTAGTGCTGTTCACTTTGTATTATGAGCGCTTTTCACAAACGGATGTTAATTACTGGCTGACTTTTTTATACGGCCTGAAAATGGATACCATTATTGCCAGCGGAGCATTACTTATTCCATTAATCCTGCTAAGCTTGTTTCCTAAGCGTCTAAAGGGCTTTGTTAATCGTTTTTTAACGGGCTACTTCCTGGTTGCCTTGCTGCTGTTTATCTACATTGAAAATGCTACCGTACCCTTTTTTGCCGAGTATGATGTCAGGCCTAATTTTCTGTTTGTCGAATACCTGATTTACCCTAAAGAGGTTTTCACCATGATTTTTTCGGCTTATAAGCTGGAGTTGCTTATAGCCATAATCATGATGATAGCTGCCGGATATGTTTTTATAAAAAATAAAGCCCTGCATGACTTTGAGCCGGTCTTTGAGGTGCATTACTTTAAGCGCTTTTTACTGTTTTTTCCTTTAATATTTGTATTGGCTATGGGTATTCGCTCTTCTTTCGGACATCGCCCGGCGAATATTTCCGATGCTATGTATTCCAGTGATCGAGTGGTCAATGAAATCACCAAGAACTCACTTCATAGTATCGCTTATGCCATTTATACGAATCAAAAATATGGTCATAAAAAACTGGAACAATACGGTGAAATGGATATAACAGAAGCCATGGCACGGGTGAGTGAGCAATTAAATATTAACTTATCCGACAATCAATCACCATTCAGACGGCAAGAAAAAACCCATTTTCCGACCGATAAACCCAAAAATCTGGTGATTTTTCTACAGGAAAGCCTGGGGGCTCAATTTGTTGAGGTCACCGGCGGTCAGCCGGGGCTTACTCCGAATTTCAATCGCCTGAGTCAGGAAGGTATTTTATTTACTAACCTGTTTTCCAATGGCACTCGCAGTATCCGGGGAATTGCCGGGAGTGTTTCCGGTAATTTCTCGGTTCCGGGTAAAGGCGTGATAAAGCGCAACAAGTCTCAGAGTGATTTTTTTACCATTGCCTCGCTGTTAAAACCCTATGGTTACCATTCCCAGTTTTTATATGGCGGGGAAAGCCGCTTTGATAATATGCGGGGCTGGTTCCTGGGCAATGGTTTCGATGAAATTATTGATCAACCCAAATTTGTAAACCCCGAGTTTGTTGGTACCTGGGGGGTAAGTGATGAAGATCTGGTCAATCGGGCACATCAGGAATTTAAACGCATGCATGAACAGCAAAAGCCATTTGCCGCGGTGATGTTCAGTACCACCTATCATTCACCCTTTGATTTTCCGTCAGGGAAGATCGAATTAATTGAGGGTATTCCTGAAAAAAGTGAACTCAATGCCATCAAGTTTGCTGATTATGCTATAGGCCGTTTTATGGAACAGGCTAAAACAGAAGAGTACTATAATGATACCGTGTTCGTAATCTTGGCTGATCACAATATCAGAGTCAGGGGCAGTGATATGCTGCCAGTCAAACTCTATCATATTCCGGGTATGATTCTGGGTGGCGGCATTGAACCTCTGGTCGTCGATCGTCTGACCACTCAGCCGGATGTACTGGCCACGGCTCTGGATTTGACTGGCCGGGATTTAAGTTATCCTATTTTGGGCCGTTCGATCTTTAGTGACAAGAAACGGGATATATCGCTCATGCAATTTAATGATACTTATGCCTATCGAGTGGGTGATAAAGTAGCAGTGTTGAGACCTGAAAAAGAAGCGCTGACATTTATGTATCAAGATGAACAGATGATCCCGATAGAGAATGACCCGGAATTAGAAAAAAATGCCCTGGCGTTTATTCTGACTATGAACCATCTGTATCAGGAACGCTTGTATAAATAAATCTTGTTGCTAACCTGGTTTTTGTGACCGGATATTCACCCTTTTGATTTACCAGTGAAAGCATTTGCATTTAGTGGTAAAATCACCTGATTAAATTAGTCATTTTTGATTAATTGCAGGGATGGGTAAGACCAAAGAAACGATGAATATAAGCAATTTTTTTAATAAAGAGAACGGGCGGATTAGTTTTAGCCGAGAGCAGGCCAGTTTGTTTGCCAAAGGTGTTGCGGGTGACTTTAATCCTATCCATGATGAAGACAATCGGCGTTTTTGTGTGCCCGGTGATTTGCTGTTTGCCGTTTTCCTGTCTCAGTATGGCATCCATCAGGAAATGAAGTTTGAATTTTCCGGTATGGTCAATGATTCGACGCAATTGATTTTTCCTAAGGATGTGCCAGTCGGTTTTAGCCTGAAAGATGCTGATGACAAGGTCTATATGGACATTGAAACCTCGGGTGAACTGAGCAGAGATGACTTATTTGTCTCCGCGCTTTCAGAAAAATATGTCCAGTTTTCCGGTCAAACCTTTCCTCATATTTTAGTTCCGCTGATGCAGCAGGAAGGAGTGATGATTAATCCCACCAGACCACTGGTTATCTATAAAAATATGGAAATTTATCTCGATAAACTCACGGGTGAAAATATTGAACTGAGATTAAATAAGTCAATATTAGAAAAAAATGGCAAAAAAGCTGAAGTCAGGTTGGAATTTAACATTTTGGCGAATGATGAAGAAATTGGTCATGGCTCAAAAAATCTACTATTAAGTGGTTTACGAGATTACCACCAGGAAGAACTGGATGAAGTGATTCAATCTTATGAACAATGGAAAACGGATTTTCTTGCCAGGCAATAGTTTTTCCAGGTAATGCCGATGCAATTGCATGCCACCAAGTATAATAGTGCCCAATCTCTAGAACAGAGCCCGCCAATCATTATTCTGCATGGCCTGTTTGGCAGTAGTCGTAACTGGCATCCTGTCGCTCAGGCACTCTCTGCCAAATACGCGGTTTATACACTGGATTTGCGTAATCATGGTAAATCACCCCATGATGACATCATGGATTATCCGCATATGGCGGAAGATGTGCTGGCCTTCCTTGAACATGAATTTGACAACACTCCAATAACTCCGGTTACTATGATTGCCCATAGCATGGGTGGAAAGGCCGCAATGTGGCTGGCCTTGAACCGACCAGAATGGGTACAGAAGCTGGTGGTGGTTGATATAGCTCCGGTGAACTATGAGCATGATTTTTCAGATGTGTTAGAAGCCCTGCAAGCCGTTCCCCTGGACTCAATCAAGTCAAGACAGGAGGCAGAACAATATCTTTCACAGCATATTAGCCAGAGCAGTTTAAGACAGTTTTTATTGCAAAACCTGCAATCCAGAGCTGGAAAATACCATTGGCGCCTGAATCTGGAAGCGATTAGCCAGGCCATTTCAAAAATCACCGGTTTTCCCGACACCAGCAACATTGAACCATTTTCCAAACGGGTACTTTTTGTGGGCGGTGGCCAGTCAGATTATTTGAGTAAAGAAAATCAGCAAGTCACCCGACAGCTCTTTCCCCTGGCATCATTTTCAATGATAAAAACGGCAGGGCACTGGTTGCATTCGGAACAACCTGAAATTTTTAAAGCTTTGATTATCCCCTATTTAGGATAACAATCGGACTTGCGAAGTTATTGAAATGACTGTAAATGCATTATAATAGTCTCCAGATTTCGGTGATATAAATCGTATTGCTAAAACCAGCAAGAAAATTTATCGAGTGATGTAGCGTAATGGCCTGGTAGCCGACAGTTTCAATAAGAGTAATTGACAAGGGAAAATGATATGAGTACAGAGACTATCCATCTTTCGATTTCTGGGATGACCTGTGGACATTGTGTGTCCAGCGCTGAAAAAGCGTTGCAGGCGGTGTCTGGTGTAGATAGTGTTGAGGTTAATCTGGAACCTGGAGAGGCCATCATTACCGGGACAGCCAATGTGGAAACTTTAATTGCCGCAGTCAGTAGTGCAGGGTATGAGGCCAGGCTATCTTGAAAGGTAGTGCTGTTATTTATAGAACGTGGCATTAACCCCGGCAAAATTAATGGCATCACCATCGGCCAGCTTTGAATGCAGGATTTTATTGCCATTGATAAAAGTGCCATTGGAGCTGCGCAAATCGGTGAGAAAATAATTGTCTTCATGGTTCAGGCGGGCATGTCTATTGGAGACAGAGGGATGATTGATGACGATATCGTTGTCTGAATGGCGTCCAATGGTGGTGGTGCCTTTTTCCAGCTTGTAATCTACATGCTCATTTGTATCTGATTGTTGTATCCTGAGTAATCCCACGAAATTTACCTTATTCACATTGTTGTTGTAAGTTGTAGTCAGGAAATCAAAACTGGGCAAAGTTCTGCTACCTGCACTGGGTATTCCAGTACATGGTGAATAGTAAACTTTTCCCTGACGCTTTCCAACTGTTTACGATAACGACTTTCAGTATAGATAATTAATTGGGTTCTTTGGCAAAAACGTTCTACCGTACCCAATATTCCATCCAGGCTACTGATCTGAGTCCCCAGCGATGGCGAATAAATAAATTCTGCCATAATATAGTCGGGTTCAGATTTTTTTACCTGGGCGATCAGTTTTCGATTGCTGGAAAAATTAACCTGTTGAATGTCAATGGACTGACAAAAATCTGCTATATCAAACTCAAAAGCTGATTCAAAAACAGTATAAATCGTTTTTTTTGGCATAAACTTGCATAAACCGGTATTTTGAAAGCTTGAAAGTCTAAGTTATTGTTTTATTATACTAAAATTTTTAAAAAATTTAAAACACCTGGATAGAAAATAGTCGTTATCTGCGATTAGTCAATCTGAAATATCGCCTTCCCTGAATTTTCTTGCTTTTCTTCAGGTTTTTCAATATCAAGATGACTGGTATCTGGAATCTCTACTGGTTCAGGTTTCGTTGCAATTCCTTCTAAAGAGCCTTGTTCGGCTTCTGACATAGTCAATGATGAGACGTCCGGAATGTCGACAGGCTCGGGTTTGGGGGCTTCAGATGATAGTGGTGTGTCGTTTTGTTCTGCTAAATCCAGATCACTAATGTCCGGTATTTCAACAGCTTCAGCTTTGACGGCAAACTCTTCCAGAGAGCCGGTATTGGCTTCACTCATGCTCAGGTCATCGGTATTGGGCAGTTCAACAGCCTCAATAGCAGGCGCAAATTCTTCCAGAGAACCGCTTTGGGCATCTGACATGCTCAAATGCTGAATATCCGGTAGCTCTACAGCTTCCTGGGGCGCTTTCTGGCTCAGAGTACCAGAATTGGCTGGAGCCAGTTTCAGGGTATCGTCTGAGTCAGGAAAGGTTTCCGAATTACTGCCTTGAGCGGCTACAGAAGAGCGTTCCGGTGTTTCTGTGTGGTTAACCTGGGGTGTCGGGCTATCCTGAGATTGGCTCGGGTTGTTGTAATTGATCAATGATGCCAGACCTGAACTTAGGCCAGTAGACGGGGGGCCACTAGACGGAGCTGGAGAATCGTTGCTGTCTTCGGCCTGCTTATTTTCAGCGGCTGAATCGGGAAGCTCAACAGGCATTTCATTGTCCATTTTGACGGCGTTAACAACCGCACCGGCTTTTTTAAATACGGAAAGGTATTTTTTAGTGGTTTCTTTATCGAGATTTTTTTTTATGACAATGGATTTGCCAGAGAAAAGGGTCGCGGTTTTAGCTGCGTCGGCTTTGAATAGCTTGGCAACGTTGTTTTTTACTTCCTCAAGAGAAGCGCCTTCAATAATTTTACCCTGAAAAATGAGATTGTAATGAGCCATAATTTATAACCAACTTAAAAATTGACGCACATTTTTAATCATTTGAAATGTCAAAAAGTGCACGCCAATTAAAGTTTTTTAATAGTTGTACCTGAAAAGATTGTCTTCAGTACAACTATAGCACATTACCAGAATGTTGAAGGAGGCTACTCCATCACATTATAGGTTGCTGGAAACAAAATCCCAGTTCACCAGGTTCCAGAATGCGCCAACATAGCTTGGACGGGCATTACGGTAATCTATGTAGTAAGCGTGTTCCCAGACATCACAGGTCATCAGCGGAGTTAATCCGTCAGTAAGAGGGCAACCAGCGTTAGATGTCTTAACAATTTCCAGGGCACCAGAACCGTTCTTGACTAACCAGGTCCAGCCGGAACCGAAGTTAGTGACACAGGCTGCGGTAAACTCTTCCTTGAACTTGTCAAAAGAACCAAAAGTTGCATTAATTGTATCGGCCAGTGCGCCTTCAGGCTCACCACCACCATTTGGACTCAGGCAATTCCAGTAAAATGTATGGTTCCATACTTGAGCGGCGTTGTTGAAGACACCACCGTCTGATTTCTGGATAATGGATTCCAGAGACATGTTTTCAAAATCTGTACCAGCAATAAGGTTGTTCAAATTAACAACATAAGTGTTGTGATGCTTACCATAATGGTATTCAAGGGTCTCTTCAGAGATATGTGGTGCCAGAGCACCTTTTTCATAAGGTAAAGCGGGTAATTCGAAAGCCATGTGTTTACTCCATGTGTCTTTGGTAAAAAATTAGATAAATAATGTTGAGGGTGCAAGTATAATACTTTTTTTAATAAAATAGTATACTAAAATACTTGGTTATTAAGATTTAAGTAGATTTTTAGTATTTCAGATAGCTAATAATGTAGAATACTGTATTTATAGTCAATAGTTTTTAGCCAATATATAGTTAATGGCTGTCAACATAATCTCTAAAAGATAATTTTAGCTAATGAACGCAATTGAGTTAAGTGTATTTGTCAGTCGAATTGAATCCATATGTGAAGAAATGGGGGCAGTATTAAGACGAAGTGCATTTTCGCCCAATATTAAAGATCGCCTTGATTACTCCTGTGCGGTATTTGATGGTTCGGGTGAACTCTGTGCCCAGGCGGCCCATATTCCGGTACATCTGGGAAGTATGGCCTATGCCATGGCTGATATCGTCAAAACGCAGGCCTGGAAACAAGGCGATATGCTGGTGTTGAATAATCCGTATCTCGGGGGGACTCATTTGCCGGATGTTACCATGATAGCGCCGGTTTTTGCTCCCGACGCAGGCGCAACTGATAAAGACCTGCAACCAATCGCCTTTGTGGTTAACCGTGCCCATCATGCTGATATTGGGGCCGATACTCCTGGTTCAATGCCCCTGTCAAACACTTTGCATGAAGAAGGCGTGATCATTTCTCCCACCAATATTATGCATAATAATCAGCTGGATGAGGAAGTCTTACAACAGATTATCGCCAATATGAGTCGGCCTGATGCCTCAAAAGGAGACTTTTTAGCGCAGATGAGTGCCAATCAGACGGGCGTTGCCCGTCTGGATGATTTAATTGCTCAATTGACAGCAATGCATTTTGTTTCTGCTCTGGTGCATCTCAATGAATATGGTGACCGGGTTGCCAGGGCCAGCCTGGTGAAAATTCCCAATGGGGTTTATTCATTTTCTGATTATCTGGATGATGATGGTGCCGGCCAGCGGGATATTAAAATTAAAGTGACCATCACAGTATGTGAGGAACATATTAAACTGGATTTCACTGGTACCGCAGAGCAGGTTAGGGGCAATGTCAATTGTCCTTTGTCGGTCGCAGCTGCTGCAGTGTATTATGTGTTTCGATGTCTCATGCCGACACACACGCCGGCCTGTGCCGGAACCTTTCGTCGCATAGAGCTGAAGGCGCCTGAGGGCTGTTTACTTAATGCCCGATACCCGGCAGCGGTTGCTGCGGGTAATGTGGAAACCTCGACACGTGTCGTTGATGTGGTACTGGGTGCATTGGCGCAGGCAACTGATACAATAGCGGATACGATTGCCGAAGAGATACCGGCTGCCAGTTATGGCTCCATGAATAATATTGCCATGGGCAGTCGTGCAACGAATGGTCATTGGGATTATTATGAGACCATTGGTGGTGGTCTTGGTGCCAGCAGAAATTTTCCTGGCTTAAGCGGTGTTCAGGCGCATATGACCAATACCCTGAATACACCCATTGAATCTCTGGAACATCATTATCCGTTGCGAATTACGCGTTATGGTTTTCGTGAGGCTTCAGGTGGTCAGGGTCTGAATGATGGTGGGCAGGGATTGATTCGGGAAGTGGAATTTCTGCAGGCAACGCAAATTACCTTGCTGACCGAAAGACGTTCCCATGCACCCTGGGGATTGGCTGGCGGTGAACATGGTCAAATGGGTGAAAATCTGCTTGACGGTGAGTTGTTGCCGGGGAAAACATTTTTTACTGCACGGGCTGGTCAGAAGCTCACCATAAAAACACCTGGCGGAGGCGGCTGGGGTAGGCAATAATTGGGACTATGAAAAATTTAAGATTATTTTTTTGAAAAATATAATGAGGTAGGAAATATGAAAAGTATGTTTACTGTGAAATCAGGAGTCAATGTTCTGGCTGTTGTTGCAGTACTCACTATGACCGCTTGCAGTACCGTAAGAGATGCTACGGACTGGGTTCCAGGTGTGGATAGTAACGAAGAAATTCAGGCTGAAAAAAATAAACAGACACAGGAAAAACTGGCTAAAGAACGTGAAGCTTATGAGGATAAAGCGGCATTTGCCCCGGTAAATTTTTCCGCCTCTGAGGCTGATGCCAGAATTAATGTAAATATCAGTAATAAATATGCTGCCGATAATGAAGTGAAGCGTGCCGATATCGGTATTGAGGTCAATGCCGGCATCGTCACACTCACCGGAACGGTTGATTCTGATGCTGCTGCAATTAGAGCCATTTCAATTGCTAAAAGTACTGAAGGCGTTTCAAGGGTCATTTCCAGATTGGTTGTTATTCAATTGCGTGATAATAAAGAGGGATAGGTTACATTATGTGTGGCATCTGTGGCGATTTTCACTTTGATGGTTCCAAGCCGAATCTCAATATTTTGAATAATATGTTGCAAAAACTGGAGCGCCGTGGTCCCGATAATGAAGGGGTGTTTCATGAAGGTCCTATAGCTTTGGGGCATCGAAGACTGTCTATTATTGATTTATCAGAACGCTCTAATCAGCCAATGGTTGACAATGAGCTGCAATTGGCCCTGGTTTTCAACGGCACAATTTATAATTATCCGGAACTGCGCTTAGAACTGAGCAAAAAAGGTTATCGTTTCTTTTCTGAAGGTGATTCTGAGGTCATTATTAAAGCCTATGCAGAATGGGGTGAACAATGTGTTGAAAAGCTGCATGGTATGTTTGCCTTTGCTATCGTTGATTTACGTGATTATAGTTTGTTTGTCGCCCGTGACCGACTGGGCATCAAGCCGCTTTACTATAGTCTGGATGATAATCGTTTTGTTTTTGCTTCCAACATGCAGGCATTGCTCACTGCAGGTCACATTAATACAGACATCAACCCGGTTGGCTTACATCATCAATTTACTTTGCATGCGGTGATCCCTGCACCCGATACCATTCTTCAAGGGGTAAAAAAACTGGCTCCTGGTACCACTATAAAGGTACAGCCCGATGGTGGTATGAAATACCATCGCTATTGGCATTTGAGAGCAAACCGCGATCCCGATAAAGCAAATTGGACGGAATCACAATGGACAGAAGCCATTCATGACAGCTTGATGGAGGCGGTTAAAAAGCGCTTAACCGTTGCTGATGTACCGGTAGGTGTTTTACTTTCTGGTGGTCTGGATTCCAGTTTACTGGTTGCTTTGCTGGCTGAGGCAGGTGTTGAGGATTTGCGCACATTCTCTATTGGGTTTGCTGATATTGGTGATGAGCAGGGAAGTGAGTTTGAATATAGCGATCAAGTGGTCAAACGTTATAAAACCCGCCATAAAAAATACATGATCCCTAACCATGAAGTGCTGGATCGCCTGCCAGAGGCGATTTCACAGATGGCAGAACCCATGGTGGGTCAGGATGCGGTTGCCTTTTATCTGCTTTCTGAACGAGTTGCTGAGGAAGTCAAGGTGGTTCAAAGTGGCCAGGGCGCCGATGAAGTCTTTGCCGGATATTTCTGGTATCCGCTCATGGATGAAACGGAAGGCAGCGAACTGAAACGCTTTGCTCCGTATTATTTTGATCGCCCTCATGATGAGTTTTTGCTATCTGTCAATAAGCGTTTCCATGGTAAGGATTATACCAGTGAACTGGTCAACGATCTGCTGACCGCACCCTATGCGGATGAATTCCTGGATAAAGTGCTGCGCATGGATGTGACGACGCTCATTGTCGATGATCCGGTCAAACGGGTTGATAATATGACCATGGCCTGGGGACTGGAAGCACGGGTACCTTTTCTGGATCATAAGCTGGTGGAATTGGCTGCGCAAATGCCGAATCACTACAAGATTGGCCGGCACGGTGGTAAACATGTGCTGAAAAACATCGCTCGAGGTAAAATACCGGACGCCGTAATTGATCGGCCTAAGGGGTATTTCCCAATGCCGGCCTTGAAATATGTTCGCGGTGAATTTCTGGATATGATGACGGATGTTTTGACGTCACAGCGATGCCAGGACCGAGGTGTGTTTGATGCAGCCTATGTCCAGCGGCTGCTGAAGAATCCTGAAGCAGAAGAAAATATGACCCGCCTGAAGGGCAGTAAGCTATGGCATATGGCCTTATTAGAAATGTGGTTACAGACCCATATTGACTAACTCTGGTTGAAAAATTCCTGTTTGTCCCCATATATTCTGTAACTTATTGTATAGTAAAAATTTATTCTTATTAGAGAGGCCAGTACTATGGATGTTATGCAGCGTATTGATGATGCAGTTAAAAGTAACGCAATTGTAATTTTTATGAAAGGCACCCCACAAATGCCTTCCTGTGGCTTTTCTGCTCGTGCCGCAGAAGCACTGATAAATACCGGTGTTGAATTTGCTTATGTGAATGTTCTGCAGGATCCGGAAATTTTTGAAAATCTGCCACGTTATGCTGACTGGCCGACATTCCCCCAAATCTACATCAATCATGAACTGACGGGTGGCGGTGATATTATTCTGGAAATGTATCAAAACGGGCAATTAAAAACAGTTTGTGAGCAAGCGGTTGCGGCGAATGCAGAAGCCAAATAGCAACTAGAATCAATATTTCCATACTCTGATTGTCTGAACCCTTCGGGCAATCAGGATTTGTATCGACACAACCTCTTTTTTCTTGATAGAATTCCTCTAGATATGCACTTCCTTTAACGTTGTGCAGATTAAATACAATGACAGAATTCATTGAAATTTTGTCATTTTTTCCTATACTTAATCAATAAATATTTTTCTTTCTTAAAAATGTTTCGCAATTTTTAGAGGTTATGCGGGCAAAAATTTGCAATATGATACTAATTATAATAGATATTGATCAATAAAATGCCAGGCCTCTTATATAAATCCAGCTACAAATCTAAGTACAGACTTAAGTGCAAATCATCAAAAAAAATTGCCCGGCAATTACTGACCTGCTGGTTTTTCATTGCTATGGTGGGCAATCCTGTCTCATTACAGGCTGAGAAAATTCTTGCTAAAGAATATTTTGTAAAAGCGGCTTTTCTTTATAATTTTGCCCGGCTCGTGGAATGGCCCGCCAAGACATTTAGCAGTGATTCTGACCCCATTCGACTTTGCTTTATTGGTAATAATCCCTTTGGTGAGGCGATAAAAACCCTGGAAAATAAAACGGTTAAGAATCGTACTTTACAGATTTATCGCGACATAGAACTCGATAGTGCGTCTCAATGTCAAATTCTTTTTATCAGCGAATCTGAAAAAAACCGAATGGCAATAATACCGGAGCAACTTAATCAATACCCTGTTTTGACTGTGAGTGAGTTGCCAGGTTTTGCGCAGAATCAGGGTCATATTCGCCTCTATCTGGATACCGATAAAACACTGAGCCTGGAAGTGAATCTGGATGCAATTATACGTGCTAATCTTAAGATAAGTTCTCGAATTTTAACTCTTGCGACCATTGTGAATTCTGAAGAGGTGATAGAGTAATGATCACACCTTCGTTTAAAAGGCTGTCAATAAAAAAGAAGTTGATCCTGACCATTATGGGTATCAGCAGCATGGTCCTGTTGACAACCTTGAGTATTTTTATTACCAATGAACTTGTGGGTCTAAAAAGAACCATGATCGAGGATTTATCGACCCTGACTGACCTGGTGGGTAAAACCAGTTCCGGCGCCATCATGTTCTACGATGAAAAAACCGCCGCGGAAAATCTGCGGGTGCTTATTGCCAAACCCCATATTGTCAGTACTCACCTGTTTAAAGTAAATGATCAGGTATTCGCTCACTATCACCGTGATTATCCTAATCAAGCCGATCAAGTTGATCATCAAAAACTCTTTCAACAATTACCTGTTGAAATTGCCACGCTGGTAAACGATCAAATGGAAGGTTATTTCTATATTGATGATCATATTCACCTGGTGAAACGAATTGTTTTTGAGGGCGATCAGACTTTAATTGGGGTGATATATATTGAATCCGATCGGGATGTCTACTGGCAGCGGGTGAAGGGATATATTTATACCACTATCGCTATGATAGGTATCGCTTTATTACTGGCCCTGATATTTGCCCTAAGGGCGCAAAAAAGTTTTACCGATCCTATTATGAAGTTATTGACTTCAATGCAACATGTCTCTAAAGAGTATAATTATTCAGAGAAGATCACTAATGATTACGATGATGAATTCGGCCAATTAGTCGATGGTTTTAATGATATGCTGGAACAATTAGGGCAGCATCATCAGCAAGAGAAAAATTACCAGGCTGATCTTGAGCAAAGAGTTGAAGAACGAACTTTGCAATTACAAAAAGCTCGTGATGAGGCGTTATCCGCCAGTGAAACTAAAAGCATTTTTCTGGCTAATATGTCACATGAAATCAGAACCCCAATGAATGCTATTCTGGGTTATTCTCAATTATTACAACAATCAGACCTGGACCAGGAACAAATCCGGAAATTAAGTATTATTAATAAAAGTGGCAACCATTTGCTGGCTCTTATCAATGATATTCTGGAGTTGTCTAAAATCGAAGCTGGTTCGGTTGATGTAAATAATAGTGATTTTGATTTACTCGAACTGGTGCTTGGCATTGAAAATATGTTCAAAATTCGTTGCGAGAAAAAACACATTGCCTGGCGGATGGAATGCTTCAGCCTGGAACCGGTTTTAGTCAATGGTGATCAAGGGAAGCTTCGACAGGTTCTGATTAACCTTATTGGCAATGCCTGCAAATTTACCGATCAAGGAGAAGTGCGGTTCAAAATTGAACGACTCGATGAAAATCGATATAAATTTACCGTTCAGGATACTGGCATCGGCATTGAAAAGAGTGCTCTAAATAATATTTTCGATGCTTTTCATCAGGAAAAACAGGGACAACAAAAAGGTGGTACCGGTTTAGGCCTGAGTATTTCGAAACGACATATTGAATTATTTTCGGGGGATTTACAGGTTGAATCCACTATTAATCAGGGAACTTCATTTTTCTTTGATATTGAATTGCCACCGGCCAGTAAATCATTCAAGATGACGGAATCGTTATCAGAGCCGATATATACTTTGAAATCCGATAAACATCTCACCGCGCTTGTGGTTGATGATGTTAAAGATAATACTGATCTATTAACTATCATATTAACGCAAATGGGGTTTCATGTTATGGTGGCTGAAAATGGTCAATTGGCTCTTGATGAAATTGAAAAGAAATGTCCTGACATTGTTTTTATGGATATACGTATGCCAGTGATGGATGGGCTTGAGGCGATTAAAAACATTCGCCAGAAATATTCATCCAGCCAACTCAAGTGTATTGCTGTCTCGGCATCGGGTTTTCAACACCAGGCTGAATACTTTATTGATATAGGCTATGATTTATTTATTTCCAAGCCGTTTCGTTTTGAGATGATTTATGATGCTATAAGATCCGTCCTGGGAGTAGAGCTGAAATCTTGTGAAACGGTTAAAAGCAAAGAATCAGCATTACCGCTTGCAGCAAATTCTGCGATAGCCGCTGAATTAAACCTGGATAAAGAATTTATTGCACAATTAAAACAGGCCGCTGAATATGGTCAATTGACAGAGCTTGGCAATCTTTTAACCGAATTAAAAGAATATGGTCAGGCGGGAAAAAATATTGCTAACCATCTCGAGCTTTTAATCACCAGTGCCGATCTGGAAGGTATTTTAGAATATGTAGAGGGTGTCATTAGTGAACAAAATGCATCCGGATAAAATTTTACTGGTTGATGATACACCTGCAAACCTTACTCTGTTGACGGAAATTCTGCAACGTGAAGGTTATCAGATACTGGCTGCTAAAGATGGTCAAGGGGCTATTAAAATTGCCAGTCATATGCTCCCAGATCTGATCTTACTGGATATTATGATGCCTGGAATCGATGGTTATGAAACCTGCAGGCAACTAAAAAATAAGGATGAGACAAAAGATATACCGGTGATATTTATATCGGCCAAAACCGATGTGGATGATTTGGTTAGAGGTTTTTCTGTTGGTGGCGTGGATTATATCAACAAACCTTTTCGTGAAGCCGAGGTTTGTGCAAGAATTGCTAGCCAGATAAAAATTCAGGCACTCAATCAAAAACTGACGGCATCTGAATCGGATATGAGGCAATTAGTGATTGAGCACCAGAATCAGTCAAATCGCTTACAAAATATAGTCGAACTTGTTGTTGATGGTATTTTAGAAACTAACGGTTCAGGTATTATTCAGCTGGTCAATCCTGCAGTAGAACAATTGTTTGGTTATAGCGTCGAAGAATTGCAGTCAATTAATTTTACGCAATTGCTGGCAGAACCGTATGCAACTCAGTATGAACTGTTATTGGCGGACAATACTTTCTCGGAACAAAAACATGTTGAAATTATGGGCAAGAATAATGATGGCCATGAATTTCCCATAGAGTTTTCTTTATTGAAGGTTCCTGCCAGGGAAGAAACTTTTCTGGTGGTGATCCATGATATTACCTTGCAAAAAGATAAGGAAGAAAAACTCCGTAACTTATCGTATGTTGATCCTTTGACCGATTTAGCCAATCGCAGGCACTTTGTTGAGTGCTTTACCAAAGAATGGCTGCAGGCTCAAAGAATGAATAAGCCAGTGGCGTTCATCATGATCGATATCGACTGGTTTAAACAGTATAACGATAACTATGGCCATCAGAGCGGTGATGACTGCCTGGTTAATATCGCCGCTAAAATTAAAAACTGTATTAAACGCCCCAGTGATATTGTTGCGCGTCTTGGCGGTGAAGAATTTGCCATCATTTTACCTGATACGCCAGAAGACGGTGTAATTCAGGTCGCTGAACAGCTTCGAGAGGATGTTCAGGCAATGAAGATCCCTCATAAAGCATCGAGTTATGGCGTGGTTACCATCAGTCTGGGAATTGCCATCGCCAAAGATGGTGAGAATTGTCATTCGCCTGATGAATTGTATCAGATGGCTGATAAGGCCTTGTATCAAGCCAAGCAATCAGGCAGAAACCAGTTTAAAATTTATACCTGACTTCGGCGTAAAAATTACGTTCTGGCAGAGGCAGGTCATCTAGAGTTGAGCGGCCAGTGGGTTCTCTGGCATCTTCATCAAACAGATTGTGAACTGAGGCGGCAAACTCCCATTGTCGCAGGCCGTTATAACGTATGGTGGTATCGGTAATAATATAATCATCAATCGATGAACGCGGATCGTTATCGGCCCGTTCGCGATCCGCAATCCAGTTGGCCTGTAAATTCCAGTTCCATCCCGGAGCTAGATGCCAATCGGATCTGAGATAGGCCTCCTGCTCCGGCGCGCCAACATTACGAAACTCATTGTCATCGGGATCGAGATAAGTGTAGTTGCCGGAGAGTCTTAAATTTTTGCTGGCCTGCCAACTGGCCTCGATCTCCACACCGACGGTTTTGTGTTTCCCGGTATTACGAAACTGGGGGATTGATTGTCCTGGCACAGAGACGGCGCGGATTAAATCGGTTATTTCAAAATTAAAAATATTCATGTTTAGATTAAGATTTTTACTGGCCGCGTAAGTAAATGCCAGTTCCAGGGTGTCAGATTCTTCAGGGTCCAGATTAGAGTTTGCCAGGGATCTTGAAGTGTCTGCATACAATTCCTGGAATGAAGGAGCCCGAAATGCCTCGCCATACATAAGCTTTGTGGTCAGTTTTTCGGTGCTTTTCCATATCAATGCCAGGCGCGGATTCACGGTATCGCCAAAGTCAGAGTAATTGTCATAACGTGCGCCGATGGTTAACTCCCAATCATCCGCGAGTTTCCAGACATCCTGCAGGAACAGGTAGCGTATTCTTCGGGTTTTTTCCGGTGCGAAAGCATAAGGTGTATCCGAAACATCCACCACCGGTCCTCCCGCAGGTAGCGTATTGCCATCGGGTCCGGAACCAAAATTCCTTTGTTGCTCGACATTATATAAATCCTGCCAGTTATATCCCGCACCCAGGCGAATGCTATGATTACTGATACCGGAATAGAGCCCACTGGTTTCAAAACGAAACTGCTGCTCAGATGAGCTCATGTGATTTATCAAGCCATCTGGATATGTGCCGTCAGAAAAAGTCGCTCCAGGAGGATTTTCCTGAAAACCATCCCCGGATGAATAGTCAAGATCCTGATAATGGATTTTTGCCTCAACACCCCAATTTTGACTAAAGTCATCATTTTTATAAATTAAATCAAGATCATAGCGTTTATCATCGGCACTGGTCACCGGATCGAGGTTTCCGGCGCCGGTCATCCCTGTCTTCAGGTCATCATGCTTCATATAGCTGGCAAGAAAACGCCAGTGTTCATTGGCAATGGAAAAGCGAATATCCTGATTATCCCAGCCATATTGAGCTTTTCCGGGCGCCAGGGAAGCATCACTGCCAAATCGGGTATCCAGTCTGCTTTGACCATCCACTTTAATTTTGGGGTCATGTCCGTCTGTGGTAGAAAACTCCGCAGTCATTCCCAGATCAAAACCATGCCACTGCCCTCCGGACTGCATCCAGGCTGTTTGCGTATCAAAACTGCCGGCGCGCAAGCCAACTTCAGTGTCCTCAATTTTAGCTGCGGTTTTAGTAATAACATTAATCACCCCGGCACTGGCATCTGCACCGTAGAGAGCAGAGCCGGGCCCGCGAATCACTTCAATACGTTCAATCGAACTGGCAGGCAAGCCTTTCCAGAAGATACCAAAAGCCCATACCAGATCTTTCATGGGCGTACCATTGACCATCAGTAGTGTTTGAAAGCTAGTGGCTCCACGCATTTGTATCAAAGGCCGAAAGCCAAAGTTATTTGATTTGATATGGATGCCCGGTATCGATTCCAGTATCTCAGTGAGATTGGTTGCTCCAGTCAGTTTGATGTCTTCAGCAGTCACGACGGTAACGACCGACGGTGCATCGGCAATGGTTTGTTCCGTCCCAGTGGCGATAATCACTTTGACTTTGGAGAGTTCTTCTAAACTTAAGTCGAGCAAAGAATTTGACTCATCAGCAGCATAGGAAAAAGACGTCAGCAATAAGCTGGAAATTCCTGTGAGTATTTTTACCTTATGAAAGCTGAAGATCGGTCGGTAAGCATTGGTGTTGTGTGAATTTATCATTACTTCTAGGGCGACATTGTTTTTTTGTTTTTATCACACACAGTCTAGCCCGATTTTTTTAAAAATCGACTTTATAAGGAAATAAAATGCTTAAATATTGAACAAATATTTTAAATTCTCACATTTCAGGATAAATCACTGTCAATCATCCCCAACTCGCTTGAATTCTGTTTTTTTGCAGGAAGGACAGGGTGGAATACGGCCTGCCTTGTGAAAATGCAGTTCTTTGCCACAGTTTTTACAGGCTAATGTGCCAATGCTGGTGACTTCTCCGGTATGCCATTCATTGGCCATTTCCTTGAGATGTCCAAGTTCCTGGCGGGTCTGATCCGCCATATTGGCGAACACAGCCAGAACTTTTTCTTCAATTTGCTGGAAGTCAAACTCCAGCCATTCCCGGAAGGTTTTGTTTTCCTTTTCCATTTTACTGGCAGCATCATGCAAATCACGTTTCACATAGCGAGAAATCAGATCGACTTCTTCCTGGCTCCATTGTTTTAACTCCGTGAGGAATTCCTCAGCTTCTTTTATGCCATTGATGAACATTGGACCGGCATTTTCATCGGCTTTTTCCGTCCACTCTGAAAGTTTGTCCATCATGGTGTTATAACCATGAACCAGCTTGTCAGTAGCTTGTTCAAAGTTTTTTTTGTGGTCGGTATTCATATGCTTTTCCTATATGACTTTTCTTTTGTCTCGTCTGGGTGTAATCAGAGATAATTATTACGATGTTCTACAATAAGTATAGCCGAAATTGGACTTACTTGACCAAGATTTAATGGTACAATCCTCTGTTTTAATCAAATCATCAGGATAATGACTTTTTAGTGAAATTAAAATTTCAAAAAGTCCTAATCACTAGGATAATGACTTTTAATGAAATTGAAATTTCAAAAAGTCCTAAATTTGACAGAGCCGGGAAATAGAATCAATGAGTCAGGCGTATAATCCAGAGCAGATCGAGCTTGAAGCGCAATGCTATTGGGAAGAAAACCGTAGTTTTAATGTGAGCGAAGATGAGAACAAGGAAAAATATTATTGCCTTTCCATGTTTCCTTATCCTAGTGGCCAATTGCATATGGGGCATGTACGTAATTACTCAATTGGTGATGTGCTTTCCCGTTTTATGCGCATGCAGGGTAAGAATGTCTTGCAACCCATGGGTTGGGATGCCTTTGGTTTGCCGGCAGAAAATGCGGCCATGAAAAATAAAGTGGCGCCCAGTAAATGGACTCGTGAAAATATAAGCTATATGCGTGGCCAGTTAAAACGCCTGGGTTTTGGTTATGACTGGGACCGGGAAGTAGCGACCTGTGATCCGGATTATTATCGTTGGGAACAATGGCTTTTTACCCGCCTGTTTGAAAAAGGCATTGTCTATAAAAAGAATGCGGTAGTGAACTGGGATCCTGTGGATCAGACGGTATTAGCGAACGAGCAGGTCATTGATGGCCGTGGCTGGCGTTCCGATGCCCTGGTAGAGCGTAAGGAAATTCCCCAGTGGTTTTTGAAAATCACCGATTATGCTGAAGAACTATTGCAGGATCTGGATAAACTGGACGGTTGGCCGGAACAGGTTCGTACCATGCAGAAAAACTGGATTGGTCGTTCAGAAGGTGCCGAAATTACTTTTGCTGTGCTTGATTCAGACCAGCTTATTAAGGTTTTTACTACTCGTCCTGATACCTTGATGGGGGTGACCTATGTTGCGGTTGCCGCAGAACACCCCCTGACTTTGCAGATGGCTGAAAATAATCCTCAGCTACAGCAATTTATTACCGAAGCCAAAGTCATGTCCACCGCGGAAGCAGATATGGAAACTATGGAAAAGAAAGGCATGGATATCGGTTTGAAGGCCATTCACCCTATCACCGGCGAACAGGTACCGGTTTATACCGCGAATTTTGTGCTGATGGGTTATGGTGAGGGGGCGGTGATGTCCGTTCCTGCACATGATCAACGTGATTATGAATTTGCTAAAAAATATGGCTTAGCGATAAAGCAGGTAATTACCTCTGCGGATGGCTCGGATGTTGATATGGACCAGCAGGCCTTTACCGAAAAAGGTTTGTTAATCAATTCTGCAGACTTTAATAACTTGACCTCTGTTGAGGCCATGTCAAAAATACCTGAAGCTTTAGAGAAACTGGGCAAAGGCAAGAAAAGAATACAGTACCGGCTGCGTGACTGGGGGGTTTCCCGTCAACGCTATTGGGGAACACCAATACCGATTATTAATTGTCCTGAATGTGGTTCGTTGCCCGTCCCTGAGCAGGATTTACCGGTTAAGCTGCCGGAAGATGTGGTGATTACCGGTGCTGGCTCGCCCATTAAGAGTATGCCGGAATTCTATCAGTGCCAATGCCCAAAATGCGGTGGCGATGCAGAACGTGAAACGGATACCTTTGACACTTTTATGGAATCATCCTGGTATTATGCCCGTTATTGTTCTCCGGGCTGTAATGATGCCATGCTGGATGAGCGGGCCAACTATTGGGAGCCAGTAGATCAATATGTCGGTGGTATTGAACATGCAATTTTACATTTGTTGTATTCGCGTTTTTATCACAAACTCATGCGCGATGAAGGATTGATTTCTGGTGATGAACCATTTAAAAACCTGTTAACCCAGGGAATGGTGCTGAAAGATGGTGCGAAAATGTCCAAATCCAAGGGTAACACCGTGGATCCTCAGGGAATTATTGAAAAGTATGGTGCCGATACCGCGCGTTTGTTTATGATGTATGCCGCGCCGCCAGAACAGTCTCTGGAATGGTCTGACAGCGGTGTGGAGGGACAATACAAATTTTTGAAACGTCTGTGGAAAATTGTTCATGAGCATATAGAAGCCGGGACTGTGGTGACACTGGAACCGGAACAACTGGACAAAGACGCCAGGAAGCTGCGCAGCAAACTGCATCAGACCATTGGCTCGGTGGGGGATGATATTGGTCGTCGTCATACCTTTAATACCGCTATTGCCAAAGTGCGTGAGTTATTGAATATGATGGAAAAAATGTCCGACACACTGGAACAGTCAGAACAGGGCCGAGCATTAAAACAAAATGTCCTGGAGAATGTTTTATTAATGTTGTCACCCATCATTCCTCATATTACTCACCAGCTATGGCAGGCTCTGGGTCATAGTCTTGAGCATCAGAAAGCCATTGTTGATGAACTCTGGCCACAGGTTGATGAGTCCGCTCTGATTGAAGATTCGATTGAATATGTGGTTCAGGTCAATGGTAAGCTGCGTGATAAACTGGAAGTGGCCGCTGATGCCGATAAAGAGACCATTGAAGCGCTGGCATTGCAAACCCCGGGTGCTATTCGCAATGTCGAAGGAAAAACCATCCGCAAAGTCATTGTGGTGCCGGGTAAACTGATTAATATTGTTGCCAATTAAGTTATAGTATAAAAAGTACTTATCCAGCTCATCTGGATAGTGATTCAGGGAAATATAATGACACAAACTAAAAATATCGGAATCCAGGGCCTGGTTCTATTGCTTGTCCTGATCATCAGTGGCTGTGGTTTTCAATTGCGCGGCGCAATAGAACTGCCACCTTTATATGAGCGGGTTCATCTGTTCGATAAGGGCTATTCAGATATTGGCAGACCATTAACTGAAGCACTTGAAAATGTGGGTTCAAAAATGGTTGCTTCGCCATCATCTTCAACTTCAGTTATTACGCTATTATCACGCGGCACTCAACGTAAGGCTCTGAATGTCGGCGGCAAGCAAATCAGGGAATATGAACTGCAACTGGATGTTACTTTTGTGGTACAGGATCATGAGGGTAAGCAACTGGCGGAGCAACAAACGGTGAGTATGATCCGCAATTTCCGTAATGATCCCAATGATGTGCTGGGCAAAGGTAATGAAGAACAGATCATCCGTCAGGAAATGAATCAGGCTGTGGTGATGCAAATTCTGCGTCGTCTGAAAGCAATTGCCCAATAATATGGATAGCTAATGGCTGATGTTAAATCATGCAAATAAAAGCTGATCAATTACGAAATGATCTTAAGGCTCGTCAGTTCCCTGTCTATATGGTGTGCGGAGATGAGCCACTGCAGCATAGAGAATCTGTCGATATGCTACGCAAGGCGGCAAAATATTATGGCTATGAAGAGCGGGAAGTTTATAGCGCAGATGCCGGCTTTGACTGGAACACGCTGCTATCTGCAGCGAATGAACTGTCGCTCTTTGCCAGTAAGCGATTAATTGAAATTCATCTGCCGTCCGGCAAACCCTCTGATAAGGGCGTCGCTTTAATGGAATACTGTGACAATTTACCACAGGATATTTTATTATTGCTCATTGCGGCTAAAATCGAAGCGCCAACTCGGAAAAGTAAATGGTATAAAACACTTGATCAGGTTGCTGCCATTGTTACCGTCTGGCCTATTGAAGGCCATGCACTGAATCAATGGTTACATAAACGATTACAGGGCAAGGGCTTAAGCTTACAACCGGAATCCCTGCAATTGATTAATGATCGGGTAGAAGGTAACCTGTTGGCAGCGGATCAGGAAATTGAAAAGTTAAGCTTATTATATTCTGCCGATGGACAGATGGTGCAGTTGGATAGAGAGCAGGTATCGGAAGCTGTGTTTGACAGTGCTCGTTATAATCTGTTTGAATTATTTGACTGTGCTTTATCGGGCGATCTAAAACGAGCGGCAAGAATGCTGGATGGTTTGCAAAGAGAAGGTCAGTCTATTATTCTGATTATGACCATGATTGCCAGAGAAGTCCGTATGTTGGCAACCATGTCGGCAGCTATGCTGCAAAATGGCCGGCAGGACATACAGGCGGCAATGAAAGGGCATTATATTTTTCCCAAGCGTAAGGAGCTGATCACTCAGGCCTTGCGTTCCAGCCAACCGGAACACTGGCAACGGTTACTTAAGCAACTTTTGCAGGCGGATAAAATGGCCAAGGGTGCTGAATTAGGTGATCCCTGGGATATGATGCAGTTGATTTTGGCGAATGTGGCTGGAAAGCCATATTTATCTTCTGTAACAGTGGTATAAATAGCTTTTGTGTCAGACCCCTCAATATTAAAACAAGTTGATAAGTGTGAATAAAATGGATATTAAACAATACATGACCCAAGTGGGCCAGCAAGCGCGCCAGGCTTCCAGAGCTCTGGCAAGAGCAAGCAGTAATCAGAAAAACAAAGCCTTGCTGGCGATTGCTGATTTGCTGGAATCGTCAATGGTTCGCTTAATCGCTGAAAATGACAAGGATCTGCAAGCCGGAAAAGCAAGAGGTCTGGACGATGCTCTGCTGGATCGTCTGGCGCTTAATGAAGAACGGGTTAAGGGTATGGCAGAAGGTCTGCGACAGATTGCCGCTTTGCCTGATCCCGTCGGTGAAATTAGTGATATGAATTACCAGCCATCCGGTCTTCAGATTGGTAAAATGCGAGTGCCTCTTGGGGTGATTGGTATTATTTATGAATCCCGGCCTAATGTGACTGCGGATGCTGCAGCATTGTGTATGAAATCCGGTAATGCCGCCATCCTGCGCGGTGGGTCAGAAGCCATTCATTCCAATCAGGCGATTGCCGTCTGTATTAAACAGGGACTTGAATATGCCGGACTGCCGGTCGATGTGGTGCAGGTTATAGAAACCACAGACAGGGAAGCGGTTGGAGAATTAATCACCATGCAGGAGTATGTGGATGTCATTGTGCCTCGTGGCGGCAAAGGCTTGATTGAACGGATTAGCGGTAATGCCAGGGTGCCTGTTATCAAGCATCTTAATGGCATCTGTCATGTTTATATTGATTGCAAGGCCGATCGTCAAAAGGCGATTGACGTTGCCTATAACGCCAAGACTCATCGTTATGGTGTCTGTAACGCGATGGAAACCTTATTGGTTGATAGCGGTATTGCGACTGATGTGTTACCTGAACTGGCGCAAAAATATGAACAGGAAGGGGTTGAATTACGTTGTTGTGAGCGTAGTGCTGAGCTCTTGGCCAATACGATCAAATCGGTGGTTGCGGCAACGGATGAAGACTGGGATACTGAATACCTGGCACCCATTCTATCGATTCGGGTTGTGGATGGTATCGATGAAGCCATTGAACATATTTTTCTGCACAGTTCCGGACATACAGAATCCATTATTACCGAAGACTATAGTCGAGCCAGACGTTTCCTGGCTGAAGTGGATTCCAGTTCCGTTATGGTCAATGCTTCCACCCGTTTTGCCGATGGTTTTGAATATGGCCTTGGTGCGGAAATCGGTATCAGTACCGACAAGATTCATGCCCGTGGTCCTGTCGGTCTGGAAGGGCTGACATCACAAAAATATATCGTTCTGGGAGATGGCCATATTCGCCAATAAAGGACAGGCAGCAAATATTGAAAGTCTATCTCATTTGAAAGCACCCATTGGTATTTATGGCGGGACCTTTGATCCCGTCCATTATGGGCATTTAAGACCCAATCTGGAATTGTGTGAGATCCTGGAAATGGATCATGTGCGTTTTATTCCTGCTTTTCTTCCTCCCCATCGTGATAAGCCACAAACACCTGCCGAGATACGCCTGAAAATGGTTGCTCTGGCGATTGAGCCTGAACAGTACTTTGTTCTGGATGAGCGGGAAATCAAACGCGGTGGCACCTCCTATATGGTGGATACCTTACAGAGTCTACGTCAGGACTATCCCGATCATCCTCTGTGCCTGCTGATGGGAATGGATGCTTTTGCTGGTATTGAACACTGGCACCACTGGCAGCAACTGCTGGATTATGCTCATATTATCGTCAGTCAGAGACCCGATACATCGTTCAATGACTATGAACAATGGCCTCAGTCGATACAGGATTATTATCAGCAACATCAGGCCGATCGGCACACTATTCGCGAGTCATTATGTGGCAAGATACGGCTTGAACCGGTGACTCAGCTATCCATATCGGCAACGGATATTCGTAAGCGATTAAAAAATAAGCAATCGATTCGCTTTTTAGTGCCAGATCCCGTCATTAATCTGATAAAATACTATAATTTATATGAATAATTTTAATTTATTCCGACAATCCAGAGAGCCATTTAAAATGGCGCCCGAAATAAGAAAGGTACACAATTTTAATGAATCTTGATGATTTGAAAGCGCTGGCTGTCAATGCAGTGGAAGATTTAAAAGCATTTGACGTCAACGTCGTTGATATAACAGGACGAAGCAGCGTTACTGACGTTCTACTTTTTGCCAGCGGTCGTTCCGATCGGCAAGTTAAGTCAATTGCTAATAATGTGATCAGTGAAGCCAAAAAAGCTGGTATTCAACCACTTGGTGTTGAAGGCCTGGATACGGGAGATTGGGTGCTGGTTGATCTTGGCGATCTGGTGGTGCATGTGATGTTGCCACAGGTCAGGGATTATTATGGCATTGAACGTATATGGGAAGTCGATGGCACTGAAAACAAGGACGGCTCTCATCCACTGGACCAGGAATAAATGAATATTTTCCTACTGGCTGTTGGCACGAAAATGCCTGACTGGGTCAATAAGGGATATAACGAATATGCAAAACGACTTAATGCCGATTGTCGACTGAAATTAATTGAAATTGCTCCGGATAAACGGGGCAAAAATGCTGATCTGGTGAAAATAAAAAACCAGGAAGGTGAGAAATTGCTGTCAGCTATTCCCAAAGCTTGTCTGGTAGTGGCTTTGGAAGTCCAGGGTAAATCCTGGAGTACTGAAACACTTTCACAACAACTGGATAACTGGTTGCACGGTGGCCAGGATGTGGCACTGTTGATAGGCGGTCCGGAGGGACTGAGTGATGCCTGCGTTGCCCGGGCGGATGTTAAGTGGTCTTTGTCACCTTTGACTCTACCACATCCATTGGTTAGAGTTCTGTTGAGCGAACAGCTTTATAGAGCGTACAGCATTCTTAAAAATCATCCCTATCACCGATAATTATAAAAAGAAGGTACTGGTGACTGAACATCCACAAATATACCTGGCATCCAGCTCACCTCGTCGTCAGGAACTTCTAAATCAGATAGGGGTCTCATTTATAGTAGTGCCTCAATTTATTGAAGAAAAACATAGACCTAACGAACCACCCGAGAAATTTGTTGCGCGACTGGCTGAGGAAAAAGCTGGTGATGGTCTGTCCAGGCTGGACCATGATGATATTCCGGTTCTGGGTGCGGATACTGTAGTAGTCCTGAACAAAGAAATTTTGGGTAAACCTGACAATAAAGATCAGGCCATTGACATGTTGTTAAGCCTTTCAGGACAAACGCATCAGGTAATGACCGCGGTGGCGCTAAAAAATCAGCAACTGTCTAATGTCATGGTTTCCATAAGTGAGGTTTCATTCTCGAAACTGAGCAGAGAAATGTGTGAAAATTATTGGCAAACCGGAGAACCTGCTGATAAAGCGGGAAGTTATGCCATTCAAGGCAAAGGCGCGGTATTTATCAACAATATCAGTGGTAGTTATTCCAATGTGATGGGACTGCCAATCTATGAAACCGCCAACTTGTTAAAGGAATTCGGCATACCGCTATTATAAGTTGATGGCGAGCAATAAACGAATGTAGAAAAGCAAATTATAATAAATAACAGGCAAAATTTAAAAAATGAGTGATGAATTACTAATCAATGTCACACCGCAGGAAACCCGGGTTGCAACCATTGAAAATGGTATGTTACAGGAAGTGATTATTGAACGAGCCAGTAAACGGGGACTGGTGGGGAATATATATAAGGGAAAGGTGTGTCGTGTTTTACCAGGCATGCAGGCCGCTTTTCTGGACATTGGCCTTGAACGTACGGCTTTTTTGCATCTTTCGGATATTGTTACGCCCGAAGATAAAAAAACTGAGGGAGTGGAATTAAGTATCGGCGAAGTTCTCAAAGATGGCCAGGATCTGTTGGTTCAAGTCGTAAAAGACCCCATGGGTACCAAGGGGGCACGTCTAACTACACACATCACAATACCCGCCCGTTAT
>Ga0316204_10001162_pt1 | contig 76823 bp, 66 predicted proteins | sample 6monrhotite_MG_2_FD_205661 | JGI IMG/M metagenome (GOLD analysis project Ga0316204, IMG submission 205661) | Microbial mat bacterial communities from mineral coupon in-situ incubated in ocean water Damariscotta River, Maine, United States -... | ecosystem: Environmental > Aquatic > Marine >...
CGCTGACGGATCAGGGGGGGTGCGCGCACAAGAAAGAGCTGACAGTTGGGACACCACTTCTGTTTCTATCCCTGACGGATCAGGGGGGGTGCGCGCACGTTCTTCTGCCCTCATAGGCCCGAGTTCTTCGTTTCTATCCCTGACGGATCAGGGGGGGTGCGCGCACGAAAATGTTAATAACGTTGCAACAAATAAAAGAAGTTTCTATCCCTGACGGATCAGGGGGGGTGCGCGCACTCGAAAGCTCCCCGATCAGCGACACCTACGCTGTTTCTATCCCTGACGGATCAGGGGGGGTGCGCGCACAATCTTGTAGATCGGATCAGTTGGGCAGGTAACGTTTCTATCCCTGACGGATCAGGGGGGGTGCGCGCACGCTTGAGCGCTTTGTGGATGGTGAAAACATTGAGTTTCTATCCCTGACGGATCAGGGGGGGTGCGCGCACCAATTGGAGGAAATAATGAAATATATTTCAAATAGTTTCTATCCCTGACGGATCAGGGGGGGTGCGCGCACTCAAAAGGATTTAAAATACTTCCTCCATATATCAGAATGAGTTTCTATCCCTGACGGATCAGGGGGGGTGCGCGCACCAGGACGGCTCTTTAATGGCGGAAGTTGAAGAGTTTCTATCCCTGACGGATCAGGGGGGGTGCGCGCACAATAGACTTTCATCCAAATACAATTTTAGAAATTAGTTTCTATCCCTGACGGATCAGGGGGGGTGCGCGCACTATACCAACCAAGTTGCTCGCTCGATTGGTGTTGTTTCTATCCCTGACGGATCAGGGGGGGTGCGCGCACTAAACAAGTAGGGGCTGTTATCAGGGGAGAAAGTTTCTATCCCTGACGGATCAGGGGGGGTGCGCGCACTAATTGGTCAAAAGGTAATTGTGCGTGCCTAGTTTCTATCCCTGACGGATCAGGGGGGGTGCGCGCACAAAATGTGCAAAATGATAAGTGAAATTAAAAAGTTTCTATCCCTGACGGATCAGGGGGGGTGCGCGCACTCACCCCTTCATAACACTTTGAAAATAATTGTAAATACAGCGCATTTTCCAGGGCATAGAAAAAATTCCGACCAGCTTTGAGAACAAACCATAAACGAAAAAATTAGAATCTTGATTTATACTAGTAATATCATATAGTTATTTTATTTCCAAGGCAAAAGAGAAAATTTATGCCGTATTTTGAAAAACGACCTGCCACCCATGGCCCTAGAAAAATCCGTCTGAATGATCTGGTTCTATTTGAGAAAATTACTTCTGTTGCGCAGTTGAATGCTGCATGGAGCAAGGTTTGGACAAATGCCGGGGCATCGGGGGGCGATAATGTAAGTGTGCACAGGTTTGCTCAAGATGTGGTGCGAAGATTGTCATCCCTTCGCCATTCACTTTTGGACGGTCTTTATCAACCGGGGCCGCTTCGCACGGTTGCAATACCCAAGAATACCGGCAAAGGGGTTCGCAATTTGTCTATTCCATGCGTCGTTGATCGGATAGTCCAGACTTCCGCAGCTATTTCGCTTACGCCATTGTTTGATGAAGAGTTTGAGCCTGTCAGTTTTGGATATCGGCCCGGTCGATCGGTCAATCAGGCAGTTGCTCGAATTTCCTTTGCGCGCTCCGAAGGGTTTGATTTTGTTGTCGACGCGGATATCGAGAATTTTTTTGAGCGGATACCCCATGATAGATTGATGGAACGTTGGTATCAGTCAGTGGATGAGGGGCCGTTGAGTGAGTTAATCTGGGCATGGCTTACCCATGCGCAGCCCGATGGACGCGGGGTGCCGCAGGGGTCGCCTATTTCTCCTTTGTTGGCCAATCTTTATCTTGACCGAATAGATGAGGAATTTCATTCCAGGGATATGCGGCTGGTAAGGTTTGCCGATGATTTTGTCATATTATGCCGCACACGAACCGGCGCACAAGAGGCAATGGATCGCGTTGTTTCAGTGCTGAAAGAATTTGGGCTGGTCTTAAATCGGCAAAAGAGCCAGATTGTAGATTTTGAGCAGGGTTTTAAGTTTTTAGGGCATTTGTTTGTGCGTTCCATGGCGATGAAAGTCTCGCCAAAAAAGTCAGATGAAATAGATTTCGAGCAGGCGCTGAAAAAAATTGCCAAGGCGGACGCAGCGGCTGCGGCCGATGCTGATTTGGTGTTGGCTGAAGAGGCGCGAAACGAGTTGGCGGGGTATTCCCCGGGGTTGCGCAACTTGCATATTCGCGCCAAAGATCGACGGCTGAACATCAGAAACCAGGCATTTTCAATTGAAGAAAAACGCACCGTTTTTGGGCAGGCAAAAGGGGCCAGTCCAACTGAAGGGGGCAGCCCAACTGAGAAATGGCATGAACTTATGGCAATTCCTCATCAAAGGGTAGACCGGATTGATCTTGGTCCCGGGGTCGTGGCAACCGACGCGGCGTTGCGACATGTTATCGGCACCGATACAAGCCTGGCTTTTGTAAACGGGCACGGGGAAACGCTGGGCTGGGTGAGCGATACTTTAAGTCCACGTGCTTCACGGCATCTGGATCAGGCGCGTATGTATATTGAGCCGGACAAACGCCTTGAACTAGCGCAAAAATTTGTTGAGGCGCGGTTGCGTAATCAACGGGCCGTGTTGCGTCGCTTGTTGAGCGGGCGCGAGGTTGCACCAGCTGGATTGCTAGAAATATTAAAACAGCTAAATATTATTATAGGGCGAGGAGAGAAAAGCCGTATTCGGCATGCAAAGACGGTAAATCAGTTAATGGGTTTTGAGGGTGCTGCTACTGCTCAATGGTGGAAGGGAATTAGCATGTTGGCCCATCCGGATTTCAAGTTTTCAAAACGCGATAGAGACCGATCCGCCGATCCTGCCAATATTTGTTTGAATTTTTTGAGCTGGCTATTAAATCGGGATATTTCTGTAGCGGTGATGCGTGCAGGTTTACACCCGGGGTTTGGGGTGTTGCATTCGGTTTCCAATCAAAGGGATGCTTGTGTTTATGATTTGATGGAGGAGTTTAGGGCTCATTTCATTGGCGGGCTTTTGGTTTATGCCAGCAATCGCCGACTGGTAAGGGGGGAGATGTTTTCGTCATCCAACGGCAAAACGCGTATGCGTTCACATGGCGGGAATGCGCTTGTTCGAGCTTATGAGTCCCGGGCAAATGGCAAGGTAAAAAGTCCCGGAACCGGAAAACGCATAACCTGGCGCCGGTTGATGGTTGAGCAGTCCCTGGCGTTGGCGGCCCATGTGGAAGGTTCAACCCCTTATTCGCCCTACATAATGGATTATTAGTTTTGGCCAAAACCTATATGATGGTTGTTCTGACTTATGACATTTCCCAAGCCAGGACGCGTCGCAAAGTCGCTAAAGCTTTGGAGGAAAGCATGGTGCGTGTGCAAAAAAGCGTATTTGAAGCACGGATAGAAATTCGGGCTGCAAATGCCCTATTTGACTTAACGCAGGATATTTTGGAGGAGGGGGACACAATACGAATGTATGTATTGACGCGCAAAGGATTGAAAAAAAGCCGTGCGTCTGGAGGGGCGCCGTTTCCTGAAGAAGCATCGTTTTGGTTGTTATGAGTTCAAATTATCTAAATGAACGTTTGCTCGAGCCAAATCACAAGACCGACCTATTGGGACTAGCCAGTGTATGGCGGCAATGCACGATAAATTTAGTGCTGGAGGGGATGGCGGGTTTTGCACATTCCCCCAGCTTGCTAAACAAGGTTCGGGGAAGTTTTGGGCGGGTATTGGTTGAGCGTGGATCTCAATTTGTAAGGGATCGCAAACCGTGCCAATGGAACCCGGTTTGCGGGGCAGAGGTGTTTTTTGCGCGTAAGCCGATTGTTAAAATCGGGCCGTATTCCAGCGAAATTACAAAGCCATATATTTTGAGAGTTAGTAGCGATCAAAAGAACCTGGTTATTTCTCTTGGCATGTTCGGAGTTGCAGGTGAGTGGAGGCGCGAAGTTGAGGCGTGTTTAATAGAGGCGTTGCAATCGCGCGTGCGATGGAAGAATTTGGCGAAGGACGTTACAGAAACAGTCCCTGACTTCGTTCGCGTATTATCATCTGTAAATACTTCGATTGATTCATTGGAAATTTCTTCACCTCCTTTAGAAACCAGAATTTCATTTCTAACCCCTGTTGATGCGGAAAGGGGGGTATTTATCGAGCAACCATATTTGATTTTCGAGAGACTGATGCGCCGAATATATATGATGGCTCGATGGCATTTTTTAGAATTGGACCAGTCCTGGGAAGAAATGAGCAAAATGTGGCGGGGTTGTGAATATTGTTTTGAAGCCTCTACTATGTCCAAATTCGTAATTGGTGGCCATAAATTCTCAAATAGAATAACTTCCGGGCATGCGTTGAAAATTTCAGGAAATCTGGATAAACTTTGGCCATTATTGGTTTTTGGTCAAGCTACGAATGTTGGGCGAGGGGCAAATGTCGGACTTGGGCACTTTTGTATTTCTTGAAACATTCACTGCTTAAAAACGAGTAATCCACTAAAATTCAGAATACATTATTGGATTTTAGAGTTGATTGCACCGGTGTTCTTAGTAAATAATTACGCAAAAATTTGGCTGTACAGGAATTTTTGATCCGGAAATATCGAAATAGGTGTATATAAATTAATTGTAGAAGACTCAGATTTAATCTGACACCGTTCCCTTTCCAGCGAACTGGATCGGGAACGGCATGGCTCTTGCCAGATCCTTTGGTTACCGGTTTTGATGGTGGTGCAACCCAACCTCAAAACAAGGAAACCACAATGTTGAATATTACAGACAAGATCATCAAACACAAAGTCGGCCTTTTAAACCTGGCCGAAGAGCTGGGCAATGTTTCCAAAGCCTTTCAGGTGACGGGTTATTCTCGGGATGCCATTTGAAGTTGCGTGCTACAAAAATGTTGCAACATTGGGTAGATGCCATTCGAAATTGTTCCTTAAAGGCGCACCATTTTCCAAAATTTTATAGTCTATCGACATCCGATATTTGAAGTTTTGACACGCAATTTCATGCGGTACCAGAATTTCATAGTTATCCACCATGAAAATCCACCATGAAAATTGAGATTGAACCAGCCATTCTTTGATTGGAAATTATGCTTTTGTCTGCAAGAGGTCGGGTTTTTGTCAGGCCAAATGTGCGACAGGTGGGTCACATGGTTTTACACAAGGATATGAGGGTGATTACCAGATAAGTCGCTGGTTTTATTGGTACGCCCGGAAAGATTCGAACTTTCGACCGTCCGATTAAAAGTCGGATGCTCTACCACTGAGCTACGGGCGCATAATGTATTGCGGTTTTAAGAAATGCCAGCAAATCCAACCTAATACAAATATTATCTCACCAACAGGTAAATATCAGGAAAACATGCAATCTGATTTTTCCTCAGTGAATGCGCCGGAACATAGAGATTGGTCCGGCTCTGTCAACAACAATATTAACCTAGGGAAAAATTGTTTTGAAGCTGTTAAATTATCGGGGGTTTTTCTTCTCCATATTGTACGGGCAGACAATCAATTCCGACGCGGGTAATCCGGAGGCACAACATTTCAGCTTCCGAATAATTGTTGATTGGTCCAAGAACTACGCGGAAATTATTATTTTGCAACGGATCGGAAATTGCCGGCTTTAGACCAATTAGCAAAGTGCCGATGTTTTTCGAAATTTCTGTCCACAGGGCATCTGCTTCCTCTATTGCTACGCTTTTGCCAATTGCAATGCCAAACAAGGTTTGGCTGATGCTGGCTTTAGCCCAGTCTGTATCGACAACTGGCAGGCTGGCTAAAGTTTGAGGCTCATCTCCAGCAATATTTTCTTCACTTGTTTTTTGCCCCCCTGTAGTTTCTTGCTCCCCTGTGGTTTCTTGGCCCCCTGTGGTTTCTTGGCCCCCTGTGGTTTCTTGCCCTGCTGTGGTTTTTTGCTCCAGGATTGTTGTTTGCGGATCCATATTGTTCTGCGGGGTTGTCTCGTTGGGGCTGGAAAGGGGCGGGGGCACCGGTTGCATTAATTCCCCAAGGGGAACAGAGGCTCCAAACATGGGGGTGCGAGAAACCTCGACACTTCCCCCTTCGGCATTGAACTCTTCACTTTTACCATCCCCAATGGATGCGGTTATGGCCAGCCGGTCAATTTCCATTCCCAACGGTACGCTCTCCAGCAACATTGGAATTGATGTCTCAAGGGCGTTTACCCGTTGATTGACGGCGTTTCTATCTCGTTGCGATAGCGAGAATTGGGAGCGCATTTCATTGGTGCGTCTTAACAGGGCGTTTTGTTCCAGCTTTAGTTGTTCGACCTGAGCGCGTAGTTGATTGAGCGTGCCCCCCTGAACGCGGCTGGCGTGCAGGCCACCAAAAACTCCGGCGGGAATGAAGGCCGAGATTGAGCCACTAATCACGGCAATGCCAACGGCAACCAGAGCGCTCATGCCCCAGAAGGTTAAATTTGCCTGGTCAAAATCCCTATCGGGATCGCTGGAGTTTTGTTCCACAATATTGTCCATGATAAACCACGAATCATTTTATCTGATCCACTTTAGCATTGTTTAAGTGTATTATTGCTTTGCCAACTTCTTGGTGACATAAAAACTTCACAAAAGGTATAAAGCTATTTGCTTTACGGTTTTGTTTGAGCCGTGTTTTATGTTTATGACCTGTCTGTGGGCCTGTCTGTGGGGAAGAGAGAAATTATGGAACTTACGACAATTATTTTAGCGGCCGGTGATGGTACCCGCATGCGTTCGTCTTTGCCCAAATTGCTGCATCCGGTTGCCGGATTGCCCATCGTTGGCCACGTGATAGGGGCGGCACGTGATGCAGGCTCAAATAATATCGGGGTGGTGACGGCTCCAAATCAAACTCAAATTGTGCAATTGGTTTCTTCGTTAGCGCCTAATGCAAAGGTTTTTGAGCAAACCGAGCGGCTTGGCACGGCCCATGCTGCCCAGATGGCGCGCCCGATATGGGAGAATGCCAATGGAAACATTGCCGTTGTTTACGGGGATCATCCGCTTTTAAGGGCCGCAAATTTTGTCAGCGTGCTTGAATTGCTCGAACAGGGGTTTGATGCTGCGGTGCTGGGTTTTGAGCCGGATAACCCTTCTGGTTATGGGCGTTTAATTGTTGAGGGCGAGAGGTTGCTTGATATTGTCGAGCATAAGGATGCCAGCGCAACCCAGCTTGAGATAGGTTTGTGCAATGCCTGTATTCTGGTTTTTAAGGCAGAAATATTTCGCCAGATTATCGATAAGGTTGGCAATGAAAATGCCCAGATGGAATATTATTTGCCGGATTTGGTGAAACTGGCCAACAAGGCAGGGTTTAAGGTCGGGTTTGCCCTTGGTGATGCCAATGATGTGGTTGGCGTAAATTCGCGCCCCCAACTTGCCCATGCTGAAGGGGTTTTTCAAAACCGGTTGCGCAATGCTTTCATGGAATCCGGAATAACTCTTCGTGACCCAAACAGTACTTATTTTTCTTTTGATACTAGGATTGCGCCGGATGTCACTATTGAGCCAAATGTGGTTTTTGGCCCCAAGGTAATTGTCGAATCGGGAGTGTTGATCAAGGCGTTTTCCCATATCGAGGGGGCAAAAATTGCCAAAAATGCCATAGTTGGCCCGTTTGCACGCTTGCGTCCGGGGGCTGAGCTTGCACCGGATTCCAAGGTCGGCAATTTTTGTGAGGTCAAAAACGCCAAAATAGGTAAGGGTGCCAAGGTGAATCACCTTTCTTATATTGGCGATGCTGATATTGGTAAGGAGGCAAATATCGGGGCGGGAACTATCACCTGCAATTATGACGGGTTTGGCAAATATCGCACCAATATCGGGGAAGGGGCCTCCATTGGCTCCAATACCTCTCTTGTTGCTCCTATAAATATCGGTAAAAACGCCATTGTTGGTGCTGGCAGCACTCTTGTGCATGATGTCGAGGACGAGGCGTTGGCCCTTGCCAGATCCAGCCAAACCAATAAAGAGGATTATGCGCCGCGTTTTCGCGCAAATGCTTTGGCTAAAAAGAAAAATACTATGGTAAAAAAATAGGTATTTTTATCTAGGAAAGCCAATTCAACTAAACAATCCAATTCAACTAAACAATCCATGGCAAACAAGCAAAATATTTTAGAAGACCAAGCCAGTTCAAAAGAATCATCAGGGAACAAATAAATGTGTGGAATTGTGGGCATTATCGGGACAGAACCGGTTTCTGACCGGCTTTTACAGGCTTTGAAACGTCTGGAATATCGCGGTTACGATAGCGCCGGAATCGCCACTTTGCATGATGGAATTCTTGACAGGCGACGGGCTGAAGGAAAACTGGCAAATCTGGAAAAACGCTTGCAACAACAGCCATTGCAGGGGTTGATTGGCATCGGGCATACCCGCTGGGCAACCCATGGTGCAGCGACAGAAAACAATGCCCATCCCCATTCAACACCAAAAGTTTCTGTTGTTCACAATGGAATAATTGAAAACTATCGCGATTTGCGTGAGCAATTGCTCAAAGATGGCTATAAGGCCCAAACCGATACCGATAGTGAAATTGTTGCCATGTTGGTAACTCGTGAGCTTGATAGGGGAAAAAACCCTGAAGTTGCGGTTGGTATAACTTTGAAAATGCTTAAAGGTGCTTTTGGGCTGGCGTTTTTATTCGCAGGTTTCGAAAATATGATTATCGCTGCCCGGCAAGGCTCACCATTGGCAATTGGCTACGGGCAGGGTGAGGTTTACCTGGGCTCGGACGCGTTTGCCCTTGCTCCCTTTACCAACAAAATCACCTATTTGCACGAGGGCGACTGGGCGGTTTTAACCCCTAAGGAAACAAAAATTTTTGATGCCAACGACAATAGGGTCGAGCGCGAAATTGAAACCTCTTCGGCCTCTGCTGCAATTGTCGACAAGGGAAACCATCGCCATTTCATGGCCAAAGAAATATTTGAACAGCCCGAAACTCTGGCTCGTGCCCTTGGCCATTATCTTGATTTGACCACGGGGACCGCTCCCGTGCCAGAAAATTTACCATTTGACTTTGCCAAGCTTACAAAAATTACCATAGCCTCGTGCGGCTCGTCGTTTCTTGCTGCGAGCATGGCAAAATACTGGTTCGAGCGCTATGCTCGTTTGCCGGTTGAAGTGGATATTGCTTCTGAATTTCGCTATCGCGAGCCGCCAATGCAAAAGGATGGATTATCCCTGTTTATTTCCCAGTCGGGAGAAACTGCGGATACGCTGGCGGCTTTGCGTTATTGCGCTACTCAGGGGCAGCATATTGCCTCAATCGTCAATGTGGCTGAATCAACCATAGCACGCGAATCAGACATCGCCTTTCCGCTACTTTGTGGCCCCGAGATAGGGGTTGCATCCACCAAGGCGTTAACCTCGCAATTAACGGTTTTGGCCTGTTTGGCGCTGGCAGCGGGTAGGGCGCGCAATGTTCTTGATGCGGATAATGAGCAGGAGCTGGTTACGGCAATGCTGCATTTGCCCAGTGCGGTTACGGAACTTTTGGCAACAGAAGAGGCGATTAAAACCGTTGCCAAAAAGCTCTCAAGAGCCAAAGACGTGCTTTATCTTGGGCGCGGGCCGATGTTTCCGGTTGCTTTGGAGGGAGCGCTAAAGCTCAAGGAATTGTCCTATATTCACGCTGAAGGCTATGCGGCAGGCGAACTAAAACACGGGCCCATTGCTTTGGTTGACGAGCAAATGCCGGTGGTGGTGGTTGCACCCTGTGACGAGTTGATGGAAAAAACCCTCTCCAATATGCACGAGGTGGCAGCCCGGGGCGCCAAAATAATTCTGATCACCGATGCAAAAGGCGTCCAAGAGGCAGGGGAAGGGATTGAGGACATAATAATAATGCCGCAAATCCATAGTTTTGTTGCCCCGATTCTGGCAATCATACCGGTGCAATTATTAGCCTATCACACGGCAATATTTATCGGTACCGATGTTGATCAACCGCGCAATCTGGCAAAATCGGTGACCGTTGAATAAAATGGCGGAAATTATCGGAGCTTGTGACGTTATTTCCATTTACCAAGCCATATTCAGGGAATTTAACAGGTCCTGACCCTAATGTGTAACCATCTTTCCAATATTTGTTGTTCCAGCGCTTGGCTGAGAGCTATGAGTAACCTATATCTTGCTAGAATCTCTTGTTGCCAATTGGCGCATGTTTATTTTATGGGAGCGAGTTGCGTTGAGCAAAAATACCGGCAAACAGCCTGATCGCCCCTCGCGATCCAAAAGGAAGCGGGGTGTCAGAAGGAAAAACGCCTTGCGCACCGTATATAATTGGTTTTTTACCGGTCTGGTTATTGCTGGCCCGATAGGCATAACGCTTTATCTGGCATGGAATGCTGTTGGATTGGTTGATTCGTTTGTCAAGCCCCTGATCCCTCCTCAATATAATCCGGATAATTACCTTCCGGTTATAATTCCCGGCTTTGGATTGTTGGTCGGAATGATAGCGGTGACAATTTTGGGAGCTTTAACTGCCAATCTGGTGGGGAAATCCCTGTTGCAATTTGGCGATAGAATACTGGCCCGCCTGCCGGTGGTTTCGACCCTGTATCGTGGTCTTAAACAAATTTTCGAGACCGCAGTTAACCAGAGTTCCCAGAGTTTCAAACAGGTTGGGCTGATTCAATATCCGCGCCCCGGAATTTGGGCAATTGTGCTTATTTCTACCCCTGCCAAGGGCGAGGTGAAGGAAAAAGTCGAAGGAGAGGATGTGCTGGGCTGCTTTTTGCCCACTACCCCCAATCCCACGTCGGGGTTCTTGCTGTTTATCCCTAGAAAAGAAATTAAAGTCCTCGATATGGGGACAGAAGATGCGGCAAAACTGATAATTTCTGCCGGTCTGGTATCGCCTGACTATGAGAAAGAAACTGCAAAACTTGCCGCTGAACATGATGCCAAAATGGCCCGGGAAATGTCTGCGACCGATAGCGCCGCCGAATAAAACTTTTTTAGGAATGAACTCTGCTAAGTGCTTTTAGCTGGTGGTAAATCTCTTGGGAGGCCAAGTTTTACCAAGCTTTGCAATTGATCTTTGGTTTAGCGTTTTATCTTCTTGACAAGGTGAGGCTAACCTCGCTAAACCGGCGCAACCTTATACAAGCCGCAAATTAATTTCGGCCCTGTTGGGGGTGTAGCTCAGTTGGTTAGAGCGCCGGCCTGTCACGCCGGAGGTCGCGGGTTCGAGTCCCGTCACTCCCGCCATTATTTCGCTCGCGGCAGTTTCGCTTTGCTCAACGCCTCCGCGGGGGCGGCCAAATTGTTGGCCGGCGGCACTTGTGCCGTTATGGCCGAGGTTCGAACTTGCTACAGCTAACACCAATATTCCGTGTGATTTACATATATCTCGCGTTGCCGCACTTTGTGCTTTGCTACGCCATTAATTTGTCTCGCGGCTCGTATCGCTTTGGCCAATGACGCACTAAACCCGTGCTATTGGCAAAGCTGAGCCTGCGAGGGCGCGCAGCACTGGCTGCGGCTCGCTCTTCGCCTCGCTTGGTGGACGGGGTTCTAATTGTCTGCCATTTTGTCGACCGTTTCTTCTATATCCAAAAATATATAGCTCGTCGCAACAAAATTATTGGATGCCAAATATTATTGGATGCAAAACGCGCTGGATTGTGGCCTTTAAAAAGGGGGGCAGGGCAGAGTTCTAGTTAGAACTGCTATCCTGCCCCCCCCCAAAAAACAAATAACCATTGTTGGCTAACGTGGATTTGGCTTTTATATTATCAATCGTATTCTTTACCAAGCGTATAATCGGCAAACCATTGGGTGGTTTCAGATCCGCCTGCCAACGTGGTATCAATGGTCAGGCGCATGGTATTGGCTGCCGAATCAATTTCCATCAGGATATCGTTGCTGGCATTGGCATCAACAAAAGTTGCCGTAAAACTATTGGGGCCAACATTGCTGGCTTCAGACCATCCAAAGTCAAAAGTTTTGCCCTGTGGGTCAGCACCGATAACATTTATTGAAATATCTTCACCGCAAAGACGGGCGGTTATCGAGGGCAGTGGGTGCCCGGGGGCGACATTGGTCCATTCGGTATAGGCGCAGGAGGCGAGGGCGCTTCCTGTTGATAACAGCAAGCCTGCGAGCATGCTGGTGACAAGGATTGATTTTGAAATAAAAGATTTAGGCATATTTAGCCCCTTCCAAAAGTTGAAAAAATCCAGTCGTGCCCGAAAAAACAGGCGCACTGATAATCTACCCATATATATACTAGTCTGAACAGGCCCTGAATGCACCTATAAGCTTTGCCTTGTTGTTTGGGCGTTGGGCAATTGGGATTTTGGGTCAGAATAGACAAGCCCCCGATGTCATGGGAGACAAGCGTTATGGGGGGTTTAGGTAGAGGGGCCGAGGTAAACGCTAATGCGTCCAGGGGGTTTTGCGCGCGTTTTTGAAATTATCCGTATAAACAGAGCGTTTTGGAGTTGCGTCATGCCCATCTTCAACCCGATAGGCCAATCCTTGACTGGTGGCGTAATTTTCTGCCTCTTGCAACGAATCAAATGTCAGGCGAATCTGGGAGTTCATATTGGAAGAAGAGGAATAACCCATTAAAGGGTCGATCTGGCGGGCGCCGGTTTTTTCGTGCACCAAAACCCAAGTGTTAGATTTACCCTTGCCCGATTGCATGGCATTTCTAGCCGGGCGGAATATCAAAGCAGTCATGAGCAATATTCCTTCTTGCCTGTTCTTGGTGTTCTTGGTGCAAATTCCTGTTCAAAGTTTCTTGTTCAAAGTTTTTGGCACCAAAAATTTTATATCGCGTTGGTCGGGGCAGCAGGATTCGAACATGCGACCCCTGGTTCCCAAAACCAGTGCTCTACCAGGCTGAGCTATGCCCCGACCAACGCGATATAAAGTGGCATTACACATTCTTTTCCCTTAGGGCAAGAGCTTTACTATGGGCAAGAGCTTTACTATTCAAATTCAAGAGTTTTACGCTTCCATATCAAGAGTTTTGCTTCTCGCTGTTTTATTGAGTGTTTTGTGGGCTTTTCGGGTTGACTGCACAAGGTAATTTAGGCCATTTCTCAAAGCTATGTTAAATTCAAAACAAAAATGGCCATTTGGCTTGGGGTCCGGGTATATCCCTAGATTTTTTGCCATTAGCTTGCTGATATTTTCAGTGCTGTACTTTATTGATGAGCCGGTTACCCGTTGGGTTGCTTCACTGCCAGCAATTTCTGGCGAAATTTTTGCATATATTACTCAAATTGGCTCGGCGACGTGGATTCTTTTGCCGTCCTTGTTGGCGGCAATTATTGCCGGTCTGATAAAAAAGTCGGGAAAATTTGCAGCGATTGCCCAGCGCCTTGATACTATTACCCTGGCTGGCTGGTTTATCTTTTTTGCAACCGCTGGCCCGGGACTGTTGTCAAACCTTCTAAAGCGCCTGATAGGGCGGGCCAGGCCGATACATCTTGATGAATTGGGTCTGTTGAGCTTTCAGCCGATTTTTAATGACTGGAGTTTTCAGTCCATTCCTTCAGGTCATACTACCGTGGTTTTTGCTTTCGCCACCACAATGATGTTTTTGTTTCCAAAATTGCGCTGGTATATGCTCTCGTTTGCCCTGCTTGGAGGAATTTCACGAATCATGGTCGGGGCGCATTTTCCCACTGATGTTTTTGCCGGAATTCTTACCGGTATTATTGCCGCTTACGGGGTGCGTAATTATTGGCTACACCGGGGGTGGATTTTTTACAAAAACCAGCAAGGTGAAATTGTTCATAATTTAAAATGGTAGGGTCGCATTTAAAATGGTAGGGTCGCGCGTCAGCTCGCTTGATATTTAAGCTAATGCCTTTTTATAGCGCTGCAAGCCTGCATCCAGATCCTCCATTAGATCCTCAACATCTTCAAAACCAATATGCAGACGAACAAGCTGTTTGTCTTTTGGCCATGGCTTAATGGTGCGGGCGCTATCAAGTATCGAGGGCAGAATCAGACTTTCAAAACCTCCCCATGAATAACCGATGCCAAACAGTTCTAAATCATCAATGAAAGCAGCTAGGGCTTTTTGGGAAACGGTTGGTAGGGTAAAGGCGAATAAGGAGCCTGAGCCAGAAAAATCGCGCAAAAACAATTTATGGTCCGAGTGCGAGGGTAGGGCGGGATGTAAAACACTTTCTACTATTTCGTGGTTTTCAAGCCATTTGGCGATTTTTAATGCCCTGTCCTGATGCTCTTTCATACGAATGGAGAGGGTGCGCAGTCCCCTTGTCGCCAGAAAACAATCATCAGGGCCGGCAAACAGACCCAGTAAGCCGTGGGTTTTCTCGACTGTTTCAAAATATTGTTGGTTGGCGGTAATAGTTCCAAACATGGCATCTGAATGGCCCACGAACATTTTTGTCCCCGCGTGTACCGATATATCGGCTCCGAGTTGCAAGGGGTGGTAATAAAGCGGAGTGGCCCATGTGTTGTCGACGATAATGGCAATGTCCTTGCCGTTGCAAGCTGCTCGAATGGCGGGAAGATCCTGAATCTCAAACGTGTGAGACCCCGGGCTTTCCAGCATTATAGCTGCCGTATTACCGGTGATTAAGTTGGCAATGTTTTTGCCGATTCCCGGATTAAAATATTTTGTTGTCACGCCCATGCGCGTTAGATAGTCATCGCAAAACTGGCGTGTTGGCTGGTACGCACTGTCGGTAACCAATATTTCGTCCCCCGCTTTAACAACGCTCATTATGGCGCAGGTAATGGCAGACAGGCCGGAGGGGGTGATTTTTGTGCCGGCTCCATGCTCGAGTTTTGTAACAATATCCTCGACAGATTTCGAAGATGGCGTGCCACGGCGACCATAGACAAAGGGCTGGTTGTGGGAAACAAGTGTTGCAAGATCCGGATGCAAAACTGTTGAAGCCCGATATACCGGAGTATTTACAATGCCAAATTGGTCGTCAGGCCAGCGCCCTGAATGGGTTAGAACGGTTTCGACCCGCAATTTGGTTTTTGTATTTTTTGTGTTTTTGTTTTGCATCTAATTGGTTCTTTTACATTTTATTATTGTTCTGCATGGGGGCATAGCAGAAGATGATTCTGGACGTTGGTAATATCTTTGCACCAAGCATGTTCGAAGGCAAAGCACTGAAGTGCATTCGCATGCAATTTTGTTAAACGGAGCGAGTTGTTTGTTGAAAACTCTTTGTTTTCGGTTTGGTAAACGAGCTGCAAGGTTTGGTCACAAAAAAGCAAAAAACCAGCGATACAGCCAGAAAACATGGTTAATTTAACCTAAAATTTTTTTTTTGCCAAGGAATGGTCGAGTCTGGCTCTTAAACGCTTGACCTTTGCGTCAAAAAAAGTATCCATATGTTAAGTACCAACTTCACCATCATAAGGTGAAGGGGTATTGCCTGGGGAGGGCGTTATATGCGAGTATGTTTGCAGGTTAGTTGTGAGTACTTTTGCGTCCAATCTGGGATTTTTCTCAAGGTTAGGAAACAAAAGGCAATCTAATGCAAAAAAAGCTTATTTTAGCTGCTCTGGCGACCGCGCTCGGTATGTCAGCAACAGCATCTATCGCTTCAAGCGATGGTGGAACCCTTCAAGCAGTAACTGACAAAGGTTTTGTTCAGTGTGGCGTAACCGGCGGCGTTCGCGGGTTTTCTGCTCCTGATGCAAACAATAACTGGTCTGGCCTCGAAGTTGATTTTTGCCGTGCTCTAGGCGCTGCAATTTTTGATGATGTGGACGCAGTTCGTTATACACCTTTGACTTCAACAGAGCGTTTCGCTGCTTTGTCTTCGGGCGAAATTGACGTTCTTTCACGTACAACAACATGGACAATGACTCGCGATACTTCGCTGGGCATCAACTTTGTTGGCGTAATGTTCTATGACGGGCAGGGCTTCATGGTTCGCAAGAGCGATGGCATTGCATCCGCATTTGACCTCGGCGGCGCGTCGGTATGTATCGAAGCTGGTACTACAACCGAGCTGAACGCAGCTGATTTCTTCTCCTCTAACAACATCGCAGTTAACACTGTTGTGTTTGAAAATCAGGACGAAGTTATTCAGGCATACGAAGATGGCCGTTGTGACGTTTACACCACTGACAGTTCCGCTCTGGCTTCCGAGCGTCTGAATCTTGAAGATCCAGGCGCGCACGTCATTCTTCCTGAAATCATTTCCAAAGAACCGCTTGGCCCATCTGTCCGTCAGGGCGATGATGCCTGGTTCAATCTTAACCGTTGGGTATATTTCTTGTTGCTCAATGCTGAAGAACTTGGTGTGACTCAGGCAAATGTTGATGAAATGCTTGCTTCTGACAACCCGGCTATCAAGCGTCTGCTTGGTGTTGAGGGAACCTATGGCGAAATGATCGGCGTTTCCAATGATTGGGGATACCGGATTATTAAAGCCCTTGGTAACTATGGCGAAATGTATGAGCGCCATGTTGGACCGCAAACTGAAATTGGCATTTCTCGCGGCGTGAATGCGCTGTGGACAGATGGCGGCATCCAGTACGCTCCACCAGTTCGTTAATTTTTCCAAATAATATAACTCCGGGAACAATGTAGTTCCCGGAGTTTCTTTATGCGAATGGCTAGAGAATTCCTCTGGCTGTTCGATATCTCGCAAGAGGGGCAACGGGAATGAGTTCCGAAGACACTTCAGGTGAAAATACTGCCATAAATACAAAGGACGCACCTGCTAAGGCGTCGCTTATTTATGATCCAAAAGTAAGATCCTGGTTTTACCAGTTTTTGCTTCTTGGTGGCGTGGTTTGGTTTTTTGGCTCCGTTTGGGGCAATCTGACTGCTAACATGGCAAGACAAAATATCCGGACAGGTTTCGGGTTTTTGGATAATACGTCCAGTTTTGAAATTGGTTTCAAGCTTATCGAGTATGATCGCTCGTCAACATTTGGCGATGCGCTGCTTGTAGGCTTCCTCAATACTATGCTGGTTTCAGTAATCGGAATTATTATAGCCACCATCTTTGGTTTTTCTATTGGAATAGCGCGTCTTTCTTCCAACTGGATAGTGGCCAGGCTAGCAACAGTTTATATCGAAGTTTTGCGCAATATTCCTTTGCTTTTGCAGATGGTATTCTGGTATTTTGGTGTGCTGGCAGTTATGCCAAGTGTAAAGCAAAGTATACAATTGCCACTTTACACTGTATTTAATAACAGGGGTATGGTTACTCCTGCACCCCAGTTCAGCGAAAATTTTGTGATGGTCTGGATAGCACTGGCTGTCGCTGTAATTATTGCGGTTTTTGTCAGCAAGTGGGCAAAGAAGCGTCAGGATGATACAGGTGTTCGTCCTCCGGCGACTTTGATAAATATTGGCGTAATTGTCGGTATTCCAGCGCTTGTATGGTTGGCAATAGGTGCGACCCTGACATTTAGCATTCCTGTATTAAGGGGCTTTAACTATCAGGGGGGGATTCATATTCCCCCAGAGTTTATTGCTCTTTTGTGGGCGTTGATACTCTATACAGCAGCCTTTATCGCCGAGATAGTGCGTGCTGGTATTCTTGCTGTTCCCACAGGGCAGGGCGAGGCAGCAAAATCTCTGGGTCTGAATGAAAAGACCCGTCTTAAAGAGGTAATAATTCCGCAGGCCATGCGAGTAATTGTGCCGCCTTTGACTTCCCAATATCTTAATCTAACCAAAAACTCTTCGCTGGCGGTGGCTATTGGCTATCCGGATCTGGTGAGTGTGTTTATGGGCACGACGTTGAACCAAACGGGGCAGGCAGTGGAGGTTGTGGCTATAACCATGACTATCTATCTGGCCTTGAGTTTGGGCACTTCTGCATTCATGAACTGGTTTAATGCGCGTATTGCGCTAACTGAACGCTAGGAGCAGATAATGACAAAAATAACATCAGGCTCCACAGACTCAATAGCCATTGTGCGCACAGAAATGGTGCCGGATATGCCGCCACCGGTTCGCGCTGACGGTATTGTATTTTGGTTGCGCAATAATTTGTTTGACTCGGTAGGTAACACAATTCTTACTTTTCTGAGTTTGTGGGTGGTATATTATGCATTGTCGGGGCTACTTGGTTATGTGTTCATCGACGCCATTTGGCAGGGGACAACCGGAGCGGATTGTCGAGTTGAAGGGTCAGGCGTTTGTTGGCCCTATATTTCGGACCGGCTGAATTTCTTTATCTACGGGTTTTATCCCAGCACCGAATATTGGCGCCCCAACATTATATTCGCCTTGGGTGCCATTCTGTTGTTCTTGCTCGCAACTCCAGGCGTTCCATTGAAAATGGTATGGGGCGTTTCTTTTGTAGTCGTATTTCCTGTTGTAACATTTTTCCTGATTAATGGCGGTGGGTTTACCGGATTGGTCGAAGTTCCAACTGAAAAATGGGGCGGGTTGATGCTAACCTTGGTGGTTGCGGTGACCGGTATTGTCGCCTCATTTCCGTTGGGTGTGTTGCTTGCGCTTGGGCGGCGATCGAAAATGCCGTTAATGCGCTCGGTTTGTGTGGTGTTTATTGAGCTGTGGCGTGGCGTTCCGCTTATTACCGTGTTGTTCATGGCCTCTGTTATGCTGCCGCTATTTTTGCCCGAGGGCACGAATTTTGATAAACTTGTGCGGGCTTTGGTTGGGGTAACATTATTTACTGCGGCCTATACGGCAGAAGTTGTTCGCGGTGGTTTGCAGGCCATAGACAAAGGCCAGTATGAAGCAGCCGATGCTTTGGGTTTGAACTATGTTCAATCCACCAGCCTGATAATCCTTCCCCAAGCTCTAAAGCTGGTGATTCCGGGAATTGTTAATAATTCTATTTCCCTGTTCAAAGATACTACGCTGGTTTCAATCGTTGGACTTGTTGATCTTTTGGGATCTGTACGAGCTGGCTCGGCAACCGAAGGGTGGTCTGCGCCCAGTATTCCAGTCACTGGTTACTTTTTTGCCGCAGCGGTATTTTGGGTATTTACATTCACCATGTCCCGTTACTCCCAATATATGGAGCGACATTTGGACACAGGGCATAAAAGTTAGGAGTTGGCTATGGCAAAGAATGCACAAGCTAAGAATAATTCAGATACTAGCGGAGCTACAAAGATGGAAGTTTCTGATACCGAAGTGGCCGTAGAGATTACCAATATGGCAAAATGGTTTGGTGAGTTTAATGTTCTAAAGGACATTAATTTCAAGGTGATGAAGGGTGAACGCATCGTTATTGCCGGTCCTTCCGGCTCCGGTAAGTCTACACTTATTCGCTGCATCAATCGTCTTGAGGAACATCAGCAGGGCCATATTGTTGTTAACGGCATTGAACTGACCAGTGATTTGAAAAAAATTGATGAGGTTCGTCGCGAAGTGGGAATGGTTTTTCAGCACTTTAACCTGTTTCCCCATTTGACTATTTTGCAAAATCTTACCCTTGCTCCAATCTGGGTTCGAAAAACTCCCAAGGCTGAAGCTGAAGAAATTGCTATGCACTATCTTGAAAGGGTAAAAATTCCCGAGCAAGCGTTGAAATATCCAGGACAACTATCTGGTGGCCAACAGCAAAGGGTGGCAATTGCCCGCTCCCTGTGCATGAATCCGGAAATCATGCTTTTTGATGAACCCACCTCCGCTCTTGATCCCGAGATGATCAAAGAGGTGCTGGATGTTATGGTAAATCTTGCAGAAGATGGAATGACTATGCTTTGTGTTACCCATGAAATGGGTTTCGCACGCAAAGTGGCAAACCGGGTGATGTTTATGGATGAGGGGCAAATAATTGAGCAAAATGAGCCTGAAGAGTTTTTCTCAAACCCCAAGCATGAACGCACTAAACTATTCTTGAGTCAGATTTTGCACTAGAAGTTTCATTTAGTGACATCTTTAGAAAATGGTTTTGTTCATTCAAGCAATTTGGCTTTTTAGTATTTATAATGGTCCGATAAAGTTATTTGCTATGTGCAAAATATAGGAATATCCTTAGAAACTGTCTGGTGCTTCTTGACCAGGCAGTTTTAGGGGAGCAAAACTGACGGTATTGGGGCGCGGCAGTTATGTCAGGGGTATAGCCTGATAATTATTGTTTGGAGCTGACTTGATATACGCCTTTGCTAAAATTGATGGTTTTAGAAAAACCTACAAGTTGCATGCTCTCTTTGGTGTGTTTGGCAGCTTTGCTAGCGGTCTTTTCCAATGGGAGAAATTCTCTAGGGGCCTTCGCGTAAAGTTACTTATTTTACTAATTTTTCCTTTTCTAATTACCCCAGCTCAATCGCAGGCCCAATCACAGCCGCTTGTGCAAACCCTTGAGACGGTTCGCGAACGTGGTTTTTTGATCTGTGCGGCCAGCAGCTCATTAGCTGGTTTTTCCCAGAAAAATGAAGAGGGAGTATGGACCGGGTTTGATGTGGATATTTGCCGAGCGATAGCTGCGGCAACCCTTGGCGACCCTAATTTGGTTGAATTTCGTATGTTGCCCGGTGAGGGGCGTTTTGCTCAATTGCAATCGGGTGAAATCGATGTTCTTTCCAGAAATGCTTCATGGACCATGGCGCGAGATACTCGCTTTGAAACCCGTTATTTGACAACCAGCTTTTTTGACGGGCAATCTTTTATGGTTGGACAGGATAAAGGGATAGTTTCTGCTTTTGAACTGACGGATATTTCTGTTTGTGTTGCAAATTCCAGTGATGATCTGGCAAATATGCGCAAGTTTTTCTTTACAAATCAGGCAGAGTATACCGAGCTAATTTATGAAGATTTTCAGGATCTAATAGTGGCCTATTCACGTGGATTATGTGATGCGATAACTGGGCCAGCTAGCTTTTTGCAATCGGTGCGACGTTCTTTGCCAGACCCCGGGAAGCACCGCATTTTGCCAGAATATATTTCAAAGGCACCTTTTGGTCCAACAGTTCGCTATGGTGATGAGCAATGGGCAAATATTGTGCGCTGGACAATTTTTACACTGATTAACGCTGAAGAGCTTGGAGTTAATTCTTTAAATCTGGAATCCATGCTTTCATCGCGTACTCCCGCCATAAGGCGTTTGTTGGGACTTGAAAATGATTTTGGCAGCAATTTGGGGCTTGAGCCAGACTGGATGCAACAGGTAATCAGGGCTGTTGGGAATTATAGGGAATTATTTGAGCGGCACTTTGGATCAAAAACCGGAGCTGCCATGTTGCGCGGTCCCAATGCCCTGTGGTCTCAAGGGGGATTGATATACGCCCCCCCCGTTCGCTAATTTGCTAGGGTCGGGACCCATTAAATTCATTTATTCTGCGCCACTGGATTTTGTTTTATGAATAGGCGCAAACATGAAGTATAGTATATACTATTCAAGGGTTTGCAACGCATTCACAAAGGTTTGGAACGTATTCAAAAGCAAAATCCATGAGCGCCCTTTCGAGTTTAAAACATAGATATTCATCTAAAGCAAATCGGTGCTCAAAAAGGTACTTACATTATCTCGTACCGTTTCGCCTTATCTAAACATCCTCTTTTAAACAGAATGAAGCGAATTTAATGGGTCCTGACCCTAGTCTGAACAGAAAAGGCATGTCTAATGTCAGCAAGTTTGACAAAAGAATTTGGGCTGAGTTTTTGGTGAACCCCGATAAAATTGTGCAAGCTGATTATTTACTTCCATGGAATGTTGAAAAAAAACAACAAGAAGAAGATGCCAATAACGCTGTTACCCAAGGTTATGATGTGGATGTGGTAGCGACACAAAGGCGTGGCCAGTCTTTCTTTAGAAAAATTATTTTAACATCCTACGAAGAACATTGTGCATTAACGGATATTGATGACCCTAGCTTGCTGGTTGCTAGCCATATTATCGGCTGGGCAGATAGAAAAGAAACCAGAGTTAATCCACAAAACGGCATATGTTTAAATGCTCTGCATGACAGGGCATTTGATAGGCATTTAATTACTTTTGATGAAAGATATAACCTTTTGGTTTCAGAAAACCTGTCGAATAAAACCAAAGATGAATTGTTGAAAGTAAAAAATAAAAGGCTGAGGATGCCCGAAAAATTCTTACCAGAACAGGTTTTTTTAGAGTATCATCGCACAAAATTCTTCGACCTAATGGCGAGCTAGAGCTTTTTTGTTAGGTATTTAGGGTACCCAGCCTTACCGGTGCGGGGCCTATAGGCTCCACTTTTTGAGCAAAAGGCTCTAATATTTGCGCAGCAAGCCGACCAGTTTACCTTGTACGGCAACGCGCTCAGGCCCAAAAATTCTGGTTTCATAGGCCGGATTGGCAGCTTCAAGGGCGATTGAATTACCCTTGCGGCGCAAGCGCTTCAGGGTTGCTTCTTCATCATCGACCAGTGCCACTACAATTTCCCCGGAGCTAGCGCTATTTTGTTTGTGAATAAGCACAGTATCCCCGTCAAATATTCCAGCATCAATCATGGAATCTCCTCGAATTTCAAGGGCAAAATGCTCGCCTGGCCCCAGCATCTGAGGGGGGATGGAAAGGGTGTGGGAATGGTTTTGAATAGCTTCAATTGGTGTTCCGGCCGCAATGCGACCCATAACAGGAATGCTGACTGTAGCGTTATCAGAAGAAGACTTGTTGATGGTGACAGGCTTTTTAACTCGTCCCAAATCTCCCTGAATAATGCTTGGCTCAAATTTGCTGCGTTTGCCACCAAGGGTCGGGTTCATGGAATCTGGTAGTTTTATAATTTCAATCGCTCTTGCCCGATTGGGTAGGCGTCGAATAAAGCCACGCTCCTCGAGTGCAGTGATAAGACGGTGAATGCCTGATTTTGACTTTAGATCCAAAGCATCCTTCATTTCATCAAAAGAGGGGGGGACGCCACTTTCTTTCATGCGTTCGTGAACGAACATCAACAATTCATGCTGTTTACGGGTTAACATTTGGCAATCCTCACTTTTTTCTTGGTCTTCAGGCTGTTATTCATCGCGCCAGCGTTCAGTACGTTGTCATTTTAGTGCAAAACCATGAACAATGAAGCATTTAGCTTTGCAGCATTTAGCTTTGCAGCATTTGGCATTGCAGCATTTGGCTTTGCAGCAACAGCTATTTATAACTATAGAATCAGAACAAATACTGAACAATGATAGATGTTCCAGTTATGTTCTGCAAGTGTTTGATGAAATTTTTTTGCCAGCGAGCAAAAACACCAGAAATACCAAAATTTATGGCAGCGGGATGGTTTGCACTATCGAGCCTTGTTTCAACTCGCCGCTATTTTCCAGCGCAACCAGCAGCACATCGGCTTTACTGAGAGAGGAAAGATGAGAGCTGTCGGTTTGTGAAATTGGCATTACGTGGGAGCGGCCATCAATTTCGACGATTTTGCCCCGCATAAAGTGCCGCCGGAAGCCATTTGCAGCCATTGGGGCACCAAGAGGCAGGGCTAGGGATTTTGGTCCTGGCTCTTCATGTCCGCAAATTGCCCTGATCGCAGGTATTACCACGCTAACGGCGCAAACATAGGCGGAAACCGGATTGCCGGGCAGGGCAAAGATTAGTTTATCATTACTTTTGGCAAAAATTATCGGCTTGCCCGGCCTGATGGCAATTTTCCAGAAGTCGATTTCTGCGCCAAGGGATTTTAGTACCGGCAATACCAGATCATGATCACCAACGCTGGCCCCGCCGGTCGAGATAATAATATCGGCTGTGCCGTTGAGGGCCTCGGAGAATTTTTCTTTTAATGCGGCCTCATTGTCGGGGGCGCTGCCAAGGTCGAGAATTTTTTGTGCCATGCCAGAAAATAATGCGCCAAGGGCAAAGCCGTTTGAGCTAACTATTTGCCCTGGTTTCATTATGCTTCCCGGTGAAACCAATTCGTCACCAGTGGCCAAAAATGCAATTTGTGGACGTTTGAAAACTTCTACCTCTGGCACATTGGCCGCTGCAACCAAGGCGATCGCCGCCGGATTAAGAGCGGTTCCCGGATCCAGCAACTTATCGCCCTGAATAAAATCCTGCCCCATAGGGCGTACATTCTGGCCAGTTTCGGGTGGTTTTTCAAAACTGATTTCATCGCCATTTACTGATGTTTGTTCTTGCATCACCACCGCATCGGCTCCCTTTGGCATGGGAGCACCGGTGAAAATTCTAACACATTGTCCACTGTATACTTGGCCGTCAAATCCTGCCCCTGCTTGGGATTCTCCAATTCTTTTCAGGGTGGCACCGTCAAAAACATCGCTGGCAATCACCGCATAGCCATCCATGGCGCTGCCATCGAAGGGAGGCTGGGTAATTTTAGCGCAAACCGGAGCGGATAAAACCCGCCCCAAACTATCCCTCAAAGATATGATTTCAGTGCCAAGAGTTCTGGTTGTGTCCAAAACCCTTTTCAAGGCTGTTTCATAGGCCAGCATTTTTTTAAGATCCCTGTATAAAATCGCCGGATTTTCCGCCGGATTTTTTCATCAGCTTTATTTCACCGATTTCCATTTCTCTATCCATGGATTTTGCCATGTCATAAATGGTAAGTGCGGCAATGGTTACAGCGCTGAGAGCTTCCATTTCCACCCCAGTTGCACCTATGGTTTCGGTCGTCGCGCTTAGCAAAATTTTGTCTTCGGCCAAGCGCTTGATATCAATTCCCACATGGCTGAGAGAAATAGGGTGGCACAAGGGGATAATATCCGGGGTTTTTTTTGCCCCCATAATGCCGGCAATTCTGGCTATGGCCAGCGCATCGCCTTTTTTTAATTCATCATCAAAAATAGCGTTTATGGTTGTTATGGCGCCGGTAATTGTCGCCTGAGCCAAAGCAATGCGCTTGGTCGGTAGCTTATTGGAAATGTCCACCATATGCGCTTCTCCGCGCTCGTTAAGATGGGTAAACGGGCTTTTTTTGCTCATTTATAAATCCTGAATTATAAGTTTTGAACTATAAGTCTTGAATCTGGGCTTCTTTGCTGCCCAGAAGTTTTTGTGTTGCCAAAAGCACGTCATCGTGGCGCATTAAACTCTCGCCAACCAGTACAGTGCTGATATTGGCGCGCTGTTTTAGCATTAGCAATTGCTCGTTGGTTGAAATACCGCTCTCGGAAATGAGCAGCTTGTCGTTTGGCAGGTTTTTAGCCAGATTAATGCTGGTTTCAAGGCTGGTTTCAAAGGTTCTAAGGTTGCGGTTATTGATACCTATCATTTCTACATCCAGCCGTAATGCGCGCTCCAGTTCTGATTTGTCATGCACTTCAATCAAAGCGTCCATGTTCCATTCTTTAGCCGCGTCAATTAGATAGCGGGCAGCATCATCGCCAATCGCTGCAAGAATAATCAAAATACAATCGGCTCCCCAGCTTCTTGCCTCTGCAACCTGATAGGTTTCTAGCATAAAATCCTTGCGCAAAACCGGCAATTTTGTAGCCTGCCGCGCCTCCATCAAAAACTCTGGTCTGCCCTGAAATGATGGCTCATCAGTCAATACCGAAAGACAGGTTGCGCCGCCCTGTTCATAGGATTTTGCTATTTCAAGAGGATTAAAAGCCTCTCTTATCAAGCCTTTGGAAGGGCTGGCTTTTTTTACTTCGGCTATTAGTCCGAATTGGCCGGATTTTTGTTTTTCTTTAAGTGCGGACAAAAAACCTCTGGGTTTTGGCGCGTCATGGGCTTTGGCTGCAATTTCCTCCCATGGAAATTGCGCCTTGGCTTTTTCGACCTCTTTTTTCTTATAATCAGTGATCCGGCTTAAAACATCATCCATAAATTCTATCCGTTTGAAATTTTTACAAGACGAGCCAAAGTTTCTTTAGCTGCGCCATTGTCAATTAATTTTGCTGCCAGATTTACGCCGTCAGCAAAACTTTTTTCCTTGCCAGCGATATAAAGTGCAGCACCTACATTCATAAGAACAATATCGCGATAGGCGTTTTTTTCGCCATCAAAAAGAGCAATTATGGCCTTTGCATTATGTTTTGGGTCACCGCCCACCAAATCTTTGGGTTTTGCCAGAGGCAAGCCGACATCTTTTGGGCAAACTTCAAATTCTCGCAAAGACCGGTTTTCAATTGCCACCACATTTGTTGGCCCGACGCTGGTTATTTCGTCCAGCCCGTCACTGCCATGCACTACCCATGCCGATTTTGCGCCATTGGCCAGCAGGGCTTTGGCCACCGGCATTACCCATTTTTTGTCATAGACCCCCAGCAGATAATGTTTGACCCCTGCGGGATTACTTTGAGGCCCCAGCAGGTTGAACATGGTCCTGATGCCCATTTGTGCCCTTGCAGGCCCCACATGGCGCATTGCAGGATGGTGGTTTGGCGCAAACATAAAGCCAATTCCAGCTTCATTGATGCAGCGCGATATGCCCTCAGAACTTAGATCAAGCTTTACCCCAAGGGCTTGTAGGGCCTCGGAAGAGCCGGATTTGGACGAAAGGGCTTTGTTGCCATGTTTGGCCACTGGCACGCCTGCTGCGGCGACCACAATAGCACTGGCAGTGGAAATGTTATAAGTTCCCGCGCCATCGCCACCGGTGCCAACAATATCAATTGCATTATCAGGGGCAAAAACCGGCACCATTCTTTGGCGCAACTGGGCAACTGCACTACCAATTTCTTCAGGCGTTTCACCCTTGGTGCAAAGCCCCATCAAAAAGGCCCCGATCTGGGCTTCTGAAGCTTCGCCATCCATTATGAGGCCAAGGGCCGCGCCCATTTGCTGCTCGGACAAATCTTTTTTTGCGCTCAACAGGGCCAGGGCGGTTTTAAGTGGCATTATGTCCTCTTTTGTTTAGCAAATTCAGTATGGTTAGCCGGTTTTTATCGCCTTGAAATCAGCGGCAATAGTCAGGAAGTTTTGCAAAATATCATGGCCATATTCAGAGGCAATACTTTCGGGGTGAAACTGCACACCGTGGGTGGGGTGGGTTTTGTGGGCCATGCCCATTATTACCCCGTCATTGGTGCGGGCGGTTATTTCCAGCACACCAGGGATTTTTGCCTCCCCAACGCACAAGGAATGATAGCGCGTGGCATTGAAAGGGCTAGCCAATCCAATAAAAATCCCTCGTTTGTTATGGGTAATGGCCGACACTTTGCCATGCATCAGGGTGGGGGAGGAAATTACCTCGCCACCAAAGGCGGCGGCAATTGTTTGTAACCCGAGACAAACCCCGAAGAGTGGAACTTTTCCGCTAAGTTCTGTCACCAGTTGCAGACAAATTCCAGCCTCATTAGGGGTGCAGGGGCCGGGGGACAATATAATGGCATCAGGCTTTAATGACTCGATTTTTTCAACGCTGATTTTGTCGTTGCGATAAACTTCTACATCGGCCCCCAACTCGCCGAGATAGTGTACAAGATTATAGGTAAAACTGTCATAATTATCGATAACAAGAATGTTTAGGGCGGCAGGGTTTTTTATCGGGGTGTTTTTTTTCATTGGCCAATCTCGGCTTCTGAAGCAAAGCGATATGCTTCTTTGGCGGCACTAAGAAGGGCAGCTGCTTTGTTTTTGCACTCAAGCTGTTCTAGTTTTGCTTGAGAATCAGCAACAATTCCAGCCCCGGATTGAACGTATAATTTGCCGTTTTTCAAAATAGCAGTACGCAAAATTATGCAGGTATCCATATAGCCATCGGCACCAAAATATCCGACACAGCCCGCATAAATTCCACGACGTTCCTTTTCCAGCTCGTCGATTATTTCCATGGCCCTGACTTTTGGCGCCCCTGAAACGGTGCCAGCGGGAAAGCCGGCGCAAAGGGCGTCCACATAATCATATTTTTCGCTGTCCAATTGCCCCGTAACATTGGAAACAATGTGCATGACATGGGAATAATATTCCAAAAAGAACTTGTCGGTAACGCTAACACTTCCCGGTTTGCAGACCCGGCCCACATCATTGCGTCCCAGATCAAGCAGCATTAAATGTTCGGCCAGTTCTTTTGGATCATTGAGTAATTCTTCGGCCAGTTCCTTATCGCGCTCCGGGGTTTTTCCGCGCTTTCTGGTGCCGGCGATAGGGCGAATGCTTACCTCGCCCTTATCTACCCTGACCAGAATTTCGGGGCTGGAGCCAACGACTGAAAAATCTTCAAAATCCAAAAGATACATATAGGGCGAGGGGTTGGTGCGTCGCAAGGCCCGATAAAGAGCGGTTGAGGAAAGGGAAAAATCCATCTCGAAACGCTGGCTTAAAACCACCTGAAATATATCGCCGGCAGTGATATATTCTTTGGCTTTTTTCACCATCGAAAAATATTCTTCTTCGCTGGTATTGCTTATGGCTGGCCCTGAATGTGCTTGCACTGAATGTGCTTGCACTGAATGTGCAAAAACCTGTTGTTGTTCAGCCTCGTTGCCGGTTGGCAAAGAGACAGTTTTTAGAATTGGTTTTGCCAATCTTTCCAACGCGTCATCAATGCGCCCAAGGGCAGCCTCAAACCCCTGTTTGGCGGAAATATCTTCGTTAAAATATACCGGAGCTGTTAGGTAAAGCTCGTATTTTAGCGTATCAAACACCGCCAAAATCGAAGGGCGCACAAGAATGGCATCTGGCGTGTTCAGACTGTCTGGATTATTATCCGGCAAGTCTTCCATATGGCGAACCATGTCATAGCCAAGATATCCGTATAGGCCCGCCGATTGTGCAGGAACGCCATCGGGTGCCTTTATCTGGCTTTGAGCAACCAGCATCCTGATTGCTTGCAGGGGATCGGTCTTTAAAGTTTCAAAACTATCCTTTTTTAACCTGGCATTGCGGTTTAGGGAAGGTTTGCCATTTTCGATTTTTAAAATCAGATCCGGATCAAGACCAATCATCGAAAAACGGCCATACGTGGCTCCGTTTTCAATTGATTCGAGCAAAAAACTATTTGCCCGCCCGGCGCTGAGTTTTAGATAGGTGCTGACCGGAGTTTCCAGATCAGCCACAACCCGGCGCCAGATAATTTGCCCGGAGCCGAGCTGGTAATTTTTTGCAAACTGGTCAAAGTCTGCAATGTTGGACAAATTATCCATTAGAACAGAAATTCCATCTAAAATCAGGGGCGGCGGTTGTTGGGGGCAATATTTTGCGGCAGGCCAAAGCCGATAGCCTGATTGAGAACCTGCTGGTTGAGGGTCATGCGTGAATCTCTGTTCAGGGCGCCGGTAAAATCGGCAAACAGGGTATTGCGATAGCCATCCTCAAGGAATTGCAAATTATCGGGGCTCAACTCATCGCTGGCACTGGTTACGGATGCAACTTTAAAGACCACATAATCACCGGTAGCGTTTTTGGCAGTTCCAACAAAGCCCTCGCCACCCTGATAGGCAGCTTCACCAATCTGGGCATCAACTATGGCCGAGCCATCACCAACACGGCTTACGGGGCCTGAAATTTGCGGAAAAAGTCCGTTTAACACGGCGATGTCATCCAGTGATTGCCCTTTGCGCAATTGCTCCACATATTCATTGGCCAGTTTTTCGAGCGCCAAGGTACGCTGTTCAGCCATCCAGGCGCTAGCAAGTTCCTCGCCGATATCGGCCATGGTCTGGTCACGAATTTCATCGATTTTTAGCAAATCGAACCATACGGTTTTATTGGCACCAAGGGGAATGGATGGTACCAAACGGCCAGGATCCAAAGCAAATACCACTGTTGCAACCCTTGCCGCTTCCGTTTCATCAAGTGTCATGGCTTCAACCAGTTCAGCGCCATTGGCGGTTATGGGGATTTCTTTCACCTCAAGGCCAAACTCTGCTGCTGTTTGTTCCAGATCGACAAAGGCCGCGCGTTGCTCCTCAATTTGGTCAAGAGTGTCGATATATTGCAATCTTGCTGCATCGAGTTTTAACTTTTGTTCAAGCTGTTTGCTGGCGTCTGCCAGTGAAATCTGGCCGCCCTCGACAATATTGGTAACAGTTAGTGCCCTTTGTCCCTCAACGCCGGGAATAATAGAAATTTCATTCAAATCCAGTTCGAAGGCACGTTGGGCCAGCAAGACTTCGGGGATTTGGTTTTCGGCCAGATTGCCCAGCACGGTCACCTCCAGGCCCAGTTCTTCTGCCAATGTAGTAAAATCCTTGCCCTCGGCAATTCCGGTTTCAAATTTTGCGACGGTTTCTTCATCCGGCAGCGGGGCAAATCTGATGGCACGGGTTTCTATATTGAACAGATTGGTTTTCAGGCGCTCGTATTCAGCCGCAATCTGGTCTTGGCTAATTTCGATATTTTGGGCAATGATTTGTGGTGAAAGCTGCACTATCTTGATGGTCCGTGTTTCTGGTGTGCGATAAAAATCCTGATTTTCTTGCAAATAGGCTTCAAGAACCGCCTCCTCGGCAGGGGCAATCGGCAACATGGAAGATTCGCTCAAAACTATATAATTGAGAACACGACGATCTTCGCCAAAACGCTGCATGATAGTATTGAGAGTTGTTGGCGGGCTAATGAGGGAGAAAAACGCCATTGCGATTTGCTGGCGGGCCGCCGCTTCACGCCTGTCTTCAAAAAAGCTGTTTTCGGTATAACCGGAATTGCGTAATGTGCGCTCGAAATTCAAGCGATCAAAAGTGCCCGTACTATCAAGGAATGCCGGATCAGTGCGTAAATCCTGCGATAGACGCTCATTGGAAACCCCGAGCCCGAATTCGGTGGTCAAAATATTCAGGGAAGCATCGGTTGCCAGGCGATTTAGCACTGTGCTTGGAATTCCAAACGATATGGCTTGCTCAGCCGTTGGAACACTGCCTATTTGATTGGAAACCGCGCTGATCTGGTTTTGATAGGCTCGCTGAAAATCGCGGGCGCTGATATCGCGGTCCCCAACTCTGGCCACAGTATTCGACCCTATTGAAAATATTACACCGGTAATGCCAAAGCCGGCTAGAGAAACCAGTAAAAAACCGCCAAAAACTTTTCCCCAAAAAGAGGTGGCAAAATTGCGTAAATTATCAAGCATAGGATTTTCCAGACGTATAGTTTAGTTTTGCAAACAATTTGGGGAGGAACTCACCAGAATTATGACAACCCGTTATTAAGCTGATAAGCTATTAATTCAACATAACAACAGGCATCGGTTACGACAATAACAATCAGTGTGCAATAGCACCTAAAAAGGTTTGATGTCCGGGATGCCATAACAAGCGCATTTGTTGCGCGAACAAGCAAAGGTAAAAAGAAATAAATGGCCAGCGAAATTAAACCCCTAATTGCCGGTAACTGGAAGATGAATGGTTTTCGGGAGGATTTGTCCCAGATCAGATCATTGGCTCTAGCCTTGCGCAATGAACCCGCCCATAGTTGCGAAGTTTTGATTTGTCCCCCTGTCACCCTGTTGGCAGAAACCACAAAAATCTGCCTTTCCGGAGCGGTGGTGTCGGGTGCGCAGAATTGTCATATTGAGCAAAAAGGTGCCCATACGGGCGATATCAGCGCTAATATGCTGGTGGATGCCGGGGCCAAATATATAATTCTTGGGCATTCTGAGCGCCGAGCCAACCATCACGAAACCGATGGGGTGGTTAATGCCAAAGCCCGAGCAGCCCTGCAATCCGGAGCTACGCCGATTATTTGTGTAGGTGAAACCCATGCGGAGCGTCTTAGCGCGCTGGCACTAACCGTTGTCGAAAAACAATTGAACGGGTCGGTGCCCGATATGGAAGCGTTTCAAAAACTCGTGATCGCAAAAAATCTGGTAATTGCTTATGAGCCGGTCTGGGCTATTGGCACGGGGTTGGTACCAGAGCAAAGTGATATTGCAACCGTTCATTTGGTCATTCGCGATTGGCTGGTTGAAAGGTTTGGCGAGGAGGGGGCTGATGTGCGCATTCTTTATGGCGGTTCCATGAAGCCGGATAATGCGGCAACCATATTGGCCGATCCCAATGTTAACGGGGGGCTTGTTGGCGGGGCCAGCCTTAAAGCGAGCGATTTTTTGGCGATTATTAGGGCTGCATAAGGGGTGTTTTTTCGTTTTTAATTGCATTAATTCAATTAAAGCAAAAAAATTGACAAAATGGCGCTGGTATTTACATTGAACAGGTTGTAGAACCGCGCATCTTTTCTGTTTCGTTTAAGAGAATTCATTGTTATGGCCAACGTATTGATTGTCGCATATTTGCTGATTGTTTTGGCAATGATTGCCGTGATTTTGTTGCAACGCTCCGAAGGCGGTGCCCTTGGTATGGGAGGGGGGACCGGAGGCGGTCTGGTTTCTGCCCGTGGCTCGGCTAACTTATTGTCACGCACCACGGCAATTCTTGCGGGTTTGTTCATGGCAACCGCAATCTCGCTTTCGATCGTGGCCTCCATTGATAATGATGCAAACTCTATTCTTGATAATGCAGAGGCAGTCACCGCAGAAGACGGTACTGTGCTCGATGCTCTGAATTCATTGCAACCTGCCGATAATTCACTTGCTATTCCAGAGGCAAATCCGGCACCCGAGACAGATATTAGCGCACCTCAGGGTAGCGAGCTTCCTGTACCGGAAGTCCCTGCTACCTCTCCAACTGGCGGAGCCAACAATTAAATCGCGCTGATTGAAAATTGAATATAGTGGCGAAAAGCCAAACAAGGGGATTGAAATATCCCCTTATTTTTTTGCCGTTACAAAATATTTTGTTTTATAGAAAAATTTCTCTATCCGAATCGCTTGTTTACTAAGTAAGGTCACGACCCATGGCTCGTTATGTTTTTATAACCGGAGGCGTGGTCTCCTCATTAGGTAAAGGTTTGGCTTCGGCCGCCCTTGGTGCAGTTTTGCAGGCTCGCGGATATAAGGTGCGCTTACGAAAGCTGGACCCATATCTAAATGTCGATCCCGGTACCATGTCACCAACCCAGCATGGGGAGGTTTTTGTTACAGATGACGGGGCAGAGACCGATTTGGACTTAGGGCATTACGAGCGCTTTACCGGACGCTCGGCAAACCAGCAGGACAATATTACCACCGGACGCATTTATTCCGATATTATTACAAAAGAGCGTCGGGGTGATTATCTGGGAGCCACTGTGCAGGTGATTCCCCACGTTACCGATGAAATCAAGAATTTTGTAGTGGCTGACAATGACGAGTTTGATTTTGTGCTGTGCGAAATAGGGGGCACGGTAGGCGATATTGAAGCATTGCCGTTTTTTGAAGCCATTCGCCAGTTGGGCAACGAGTTGCCACGGGGTGATGTGGTATATATCCATCTTACCCTGATGCCATATATCTCCAGCGCCGGGGAACTGAAAACCAAGCCAACCCAGCATTCGGTCAAGGAATTGCGCTCAATTGGTATTCAGCCAGATATTTTGTTGGTGCGCTGTGATCGCCATATACCAATGGCAGAAAGGCGCAAACTTTCGCGTTTTTGCAATGTTCGCGAAAGTGCGGTCATTCAGGGATTGGATGTGCCCTCGATTTATGATGTGCCAATCGCCTATCACAAGGAAGGGCTGGATCGCGAATTATTGGCGGCCTTTGGCATCACGGACGCTCCAGAGCCTGACTTGAGTGCATGGGAAGCTGTTTCAGATGGCACCCACAATGCCGAGGGCAAGGTGAATATCGCTATCGTTGGCAAATATACCGGCCTTAAAGATGCTTACAAGTCTCTTTCGGAGGCTTTGGCCCACGGGGGCATTGCCAATCGGGTCAAGGTGAATATCCAATGGATTGATTCCGAAATTTTTGAAAAAGATGATCCGGCTCCTTTCCTTGAAGGTGTGCATGGGATTTTGGTGCCCGGTGGTTTTGGCCAACGGGGAACCAAGGGTAAAATTGCTGCGGCCAAATTTGCCCGTTTGCGCGGGGTGCCATATTTTGGCATTTGTTTTGGTATGCAGATGGCCTGTATCGAGGCTGCGCGCAATACTGCCGGTATTAAAAAAGCCGGATCGACCGAGTTTGGCGAGACCAAAGAGCCGGTGGTTGGCCTGATGACTGACTGGGTTAAGGACAACCAAAAACAACAGCGCAGCAAAGACGGCGATATGGGAGGCACCATGCGGTTGGGAGCCTATCCCGCACAATTGGTACGTGGCTCAAGGGTTGCCGATATTTATGGCACAACCAAAATTTCTGAACGCCACCGCCATCGCTATGAAGTAAACATGAATTATCGCAAGGTATTAGAAGCCAACGGGTTGTTGTTTTCCGGCGCCTCGCCCGATGGTACATTGCCCGAAATCGTCGAGAGAACCGATCACCCGTGGTTTATTGGCGTGCAGTTTCACCCCGAACTTAAATCGCGTCCGTTTGAGCCCCACCCACTGTTCTCATCCTTTATCAAGGCATCCCTGAAACAGGGCAGGCTGGTTTAAAAAAATTTAGTCAGGTTTATTTATGGGCAAAATTCTTTCACTTTCCAAGGAACGAAAAACCAGAGCTAAAGCCGAAAAAGAGCAAAAGGCCAATAATAACCGGATAAAATTCGGGCGCACCAAAGGGGAAAAAGACCTTGCCAAGGCATCAAAAAAATTGGCAAAAAATAATTTGGATGCGAAAAAAATAAACGATAGCAAAAAAACATAGTTTTTTGTTTTTCATTGCCTTTGCTAGAGTTTTTGTTGGTTTTACTATTTTCAGAAAACCTATAGATTTGTTGTGCTTTCCTTGTAATATCCAAAAATACTAACTCCATTTGCCAGGAAATGACCTATGTATTTGCACCCGCGTCATAAGGAAATTGTTGAAACAGCCAGGCAGATGGGGCGGGTCGGGGTGGAAGATTTAGCGGCTCGGTTTGAAGTTACCCCGCAAACCATTCGCAAAGATCTCAACGAATTGTGCCGGGCCCGCATATTGTCGCGGGTACATGGGGGAGCAATGTTTCCCTCTGGCACCGAAAATATGGAATATGAGCAAAGGCGGCTTATTTCTGAAACAGAAAAAATGGACATTGGCCGCGCTGCTGCTGATCTTATTCCGGAAAACGCCTCCCTGTTCATTAATATCGGGACTACAACAGAAGCTGTAAGCCATGCCCTGTTGCAGCGCTCGGGGCTTATGGTGATTACCAATAATATCAATGTTGCCAACCGTATGCGGGTTTATGAGCAGTTTGAAGTTATTATTGCCGGCGGGGTTGTGCGTGCATCTGATGGGGGAATTGTCGGGGAAGCCGCAGTGGATTTTATCCGTCAGTTTTGTGTTGATTATGCGGTAATCGGAGTTTCGGCCATCGATTCATCTGGCGCATTGCTAGATTATGATTTTCGCGAGGTAAAGGTGGCGCAGGCAATAATAGAGAATGCCCGTCATGTGATTCTTGTTGCTGACAGCACGAAAACCGATCGCACGGCTCCGGTGCGGATTGCCCATTTGTCGCAGGTGGATACTTTTGTCACCGATGTTTGCAAAAGCGATAAAATCCGCCAGATTTGTGAGCTGCATGATGTTGAATTGCTGGAAGCTACAAAGTTATAGACTTTTAACAAAAATAGTGAGCGAGTAGTGTTGTTGGGCTGTTTTAGGCGTTCTTTTGGAAAATATCTGGAGAGAGAAGAATATCGCTCTAATTTTTCCTGTTTTCCAGATTTTCCCCATACAGCCAGAATAGAGTTTTAGACCACTTTCATTTTGATTTTAATAGGCGTATCAAATAGCCGTAAAACAACAAGGAAATTTTTAAATGTCAGCCATTATCGATGTTGCGGCCCGCCAGATTTATGACAGTCGTGGAAACCCGACCATAGAAGTAGATGTGGTGCTTGATGATGGAAGTTTTGGACGGGCTGCTGTTCCCTCCGGTGCTTCCACTGGCGCCCATGAGGCGGTCGAGCTGCGCGACGGGGGCGAGCAATATAAGGGCAAGGGCGTTAGCAAAGCGGTTGAAAATGTAAACATTGAAATCGCTGAAGAAATTCATGAAATGGATGCCCTCGATCAAATCGGTATTGATCAGGTATTGCGTGATCTGGATGGAACTCCAAACAAGAGCCGGCTTGGTGCCAATGCTATTCTTGGTGTCTCGCTGGCGGTGGCAAAGGCTGCGGCAGAAAGCTCGGAATTGCCATTGTTTCGCTATCTTGGTGGGCCACATGCCCACATTATGCCAGTGCCGATGATGAATATTATCAATGGCGGGGAGCATGCGGATAATCCCATTGATATTCAGGAATTCATGATTATGCCGGTGGGGGCAAAAAATATTGCCGATGCAGTGCGGATTGGCAGCGAGATTTTCCATACCCTCAAAAAAGCCCTTTCGGATGGTGGTTATAATACCAATGTTGGTGATGAGGGGGGATTTGCCCCTGATCTGGCTTCTGCCGACGAGGCGCTTGGGTTTATTATGAAATCCATTGAAGAAGCCGGTTATAGGCCAGGTGAGCAAGTGGCTCTGGCTCTGGATTGTGCCGCGAGCGAATATTATAAACAAGGCAAATATGAAATGGTCGGGGAGGGCAAAAGTCTTGATTCCGATCAGCACGTGGCCTATCTGGCTGACCTTGCGGCCCGCTACCCGATTATTTCCATTGAAGATGGCATGTCCGAGGATGATTGGGACGGCTGGAAAGCTCACACGCAAGAATCAGGTGATAAAATCCAGCTGGTGGGCGATGATTTGTTTGTCACCAATTCCAAGCGTTTGAAATCGGGCATTCAAATGGGAGTTGCCAATTCTATTTTGGTCAAAGTCAATCAAATCGGCACATTGAGCGAAACCCTTGAGGCTGTCGATATGGCCCATCGCGCAGCTTATACTTCTGTTATGTCCCACCGTTCGGGTGAAACCGAGGATTCCACCATTGCCGATCTTGCGGTGGCGCTGAATTGTGGGCAGATCAAAACCGGATCGCTTTCTCGTTCCGAGCGTTTGGCCAAATATAATCAGCTTATTCGTATTGAAGAGCAATTGGGTAGTAGCGCCGCATATGCGGGTATGGATGTGGTTAAAACATAAATAGCACTAAGTTTTGTTATGTTTGCCTAAGTTTGTTAGGCTGCCGATTTATTAGTTTGACTGGATCGGCAGCTTTTCTTTTTGCCTTAACTCAAGCGTGGTTGTTTTTTATGAACGCTCAAATTATTCCCCATAATATCAGCGATGCTTTTCTTAAAAAGCTTATCAAAACCGCCAGAAAAAAATTTGATATTCCAGCGATAGTTATTTCAACCATGGATTCCCAAGGAGTGCAGGCGGCGCATCTGGCCGGAAACCGGGTTCATGATGGCGAGCAAGAGGTTAGTCTTGATGAATATTTTCATATTGGCTCCTGTTCAAAAATGGTACTTTCTCTAATTGCCGGCAAGTTGGTTGATGAAGGAAAAATTCAATGGGAAACCCGGTTTTTTGATGTTTTTCCCGAGCTTGAAAAACAGTCGCGTGAGGAATATGGGCAGATAAATCTTGAGGATTTGCTGCTTTGTGAAGCCGGTATCAAGGCCTACACCGGGGCTGACGAGAGCTTTCCTGATCTGGATAAAAATTCAGATAACAAAGTCTATGATTTCATCAAATATTTGTTGCAACTCGAGACTAGCGCCCAGCGTAAAACCAGCGGAAAATTTGTCCATCATTATTCCAATGCCAGCTATACCATGGCATCCAGCATGCTGGAAAAAACCCTAGGGCAGGATTATGATGAAATGGTCAAAGGTGCTCTTGGTGAGATGGGCTTGGAAGTGATTACCGGCTGGCCCGTCGATTTTGATAAAAACCAGCCATGGGGACATATTGTTACGCCCCAAAAAACCATAAAATTTGCACCTGGTCATGAATATAAATTGCCGGAACTGATAAAACCTGCCGGGGATTTAAGTTTAAAACCCAAGGATTTTTCGCAGCTTGTTTTAATGAATTTGCAGGGCCTGAGAGGGCGCGATACATTTGTCAAAAGTCAAACCTGCCAAACCATCCACTTTGCCTACAAAGGATTTTCGTTAGGGGTTGGAAATGGAGAACTTGAGGGCAGAAAGTTTTCCGGCATAAATGGATCAGCCGGTACGTTTTTTACCCAGGCGATGATTTTCCCCGGCGAGGATTTTGCCCTGACCATAATGATGAATGCCGGGTCTGGATCAGGCCGGATGCCTGCGGTGGAGTGGATAACCACAAAAATTCTAAAACAACAATTCAACTGGTGGTATAGATTCTGGCTCTAAGCGATTTACAGGCTCTGGTTTGGCAGCGATTTTTTGTCGGGTAGTGGGGCAACCATTGCTAATGGGCAACCATTGCTAATGGGCAACCGTTGCTATGTTGTTTGCCTGTTGTAATTCACGGATATAGCGCGCAATAAGCAAAACTTCCGGCTGGGTAATTCCTTCAACCGGTGGCATATTGCCAAATCCCCAATGGTGGGAGCGAACTCCGGTGATAGCTGCCCGCACAAATGCCTGATCGGGGTGATGACCAGGATTGTAAATATCATCAATAAATGGAGGGCCGTTGTCGGTTCCGGCACCATTTGCACCATGGCAAGCTGAGCAGTTGACAACAAAAAGCTCTTTTCCCTGTTGGGCAAGCAGGGAAAGTTCGGGCACAATAATATCGGCTGGAGTTAGGTCTTGTGCCGGAATAGCAGCGCCATTATTCCCTCCGGAGAATATAATAAATACCCCGCCGAGCATTACTCCGCCAATTAATACCGGAACGAAGAGCTCTTTTATTTTTTTTATCATTATATTTTCCGGTTGCGAGATGAAAACAGATCTGTGTTTTCAAAGGGTAACTGTTTTAAATCTAATAAATTCGTATAACAATTCGCCAATTCTGTCACCAGTTTATTGGTAACAATCTGTCACTGTTTTGTGGCGTAGCGCTCTTGAGCTACTGCCATTAAAAGCAAATGATCCAATATATTGTTTTGGCAACCTTCCCTTAACTGCTTTTGTATAAAATATTTAATGGTTTGATCTAGCGTTCAAATAACTTTCTTAGCAGCAGCGGTGCACAAAATATAATGTCAACACGATTGAAGCGGCCAGCAATTTTAAGGCATTTTTTCATCGGCGCCTTGTTGATTTCCTTTCAGGTCTATTTGGGCTATGGGGCACTAAGCGGTCGCTTTGGTATTGAAAGTCAAAAGCAAATGATTGTGGATATTGCGCAGCTTGAAGAGAAAAGCGCTGAATTGCAGGATCAAATAAAATCATATAAGCAGCGTATTAGCTTGTTTTCTCCCGATCGGCTTGATCCGGATATTATTAGTGAAAAGGCCAGGGAGGTTTTATCCATGGCCAATCCCGATGATATCATTGTTGTGTTGCCGGCGGGTGTTTAACTGGTTTCCAGTTTAAATTGCTAATTATCCAAAAACCAGTTAACTGGTATAATTCGCTGCTAGCCAACAGCTTTTGATGGTAAAATGTGCTCGATTGAGGCTTTGTTCTTAAGAGATCAATTGTATAAACTGCGCGAAAAGCTAAATCTAATATCAGCTTCTTCTCTTGGATGAAAAATTATCTGCCACTGGCGATAATGTTTTACAAAAAGGTATGCAATATGGCGCCCAAAGTGACGGCAAGCTCTTCTAAAACACCAAACGCTGGCAAAAAGGGTGCAGGGGGCAAATCTGCCGCCATAAAACGTTCTGCAAAAACCTCCTTACGATCAAATGTTCCAGATTTTTCGGCACAGGATGAATTAACCGCCTATCGGGAAATGTTGCTAATCCGTCGTTTCGAAGAAAAAGCGGGGCAAATGTATGGTATGGGTCTGATTGGTGGTTTTTGCCATCTCTATATTGGTCAGGAAGCTGTTGTTACCGGTATTCATATGGCCTCAAACGAAGGTGATGCTTCGATCACCTCCTATCGCGATCATGGGCATATGCTGGCGGTGGGTATTGATCCAAACGGTGTGATGGCCGAATTGACAGGGCGGGCCAGCGGCCTTTCCAAAGGCAAGGGTGGCTCCATGCACATGTTCTCCACCGACAAGCGCTTTTATGGGGGCAATGGTATCGTGGGTGCTCAGGTTTCCCTTGGCACCGGTCTGGCCTTTGCCTTTAAATATCGGGGGGAAGATAATGTTTCCCTGACATATTTTGGCGATGGAGCATCCAATCAGGGGCAGGTATATGAAAGTTTCAACATGGCCAAGCTCTGGGATTTGCCGGTAGTTTATATTATTGAAAACAATAAATATGCCATGGGCACTTCCATCGAACGCTCATCTTCCACCACCGATCTTTCCCAGCGCGGAGCCAGCTTTGGCATCCCGGGCGAGCAGGTGGATGGCATGGATGTGCGTTTTGTTCGTGATGCAGCGGCTCGCGCTATCGAGCATGCCCGCTCCGGTCGCGGGCCTTATATTCTTGAAATGCTTACCTATCGCTATCGTGGTCACTCCATGTCTGATCCGGCCAAATACCGCTCGAAAGATGAAGTGCAATCCATGCGTTCCGAGCACGATCCCATCGAGCAGGTAAAAAGCCGAATTCTGGCCCAAAAACACAGCACAGAAGAAGATTTGAAGCAAATTGAAAAACAAGTGCGAGCTATCGTAATTGAAGCCGCAGATTTTGCCACCAATGCACCAGAGCCGGAAGCATCCGAACTCTGGACCGATATTACAGTTTAAAGGGGCTTATTAAAAATGCCGATAAAAATTCTTATGCCAGCCCTTTCACCCACCATGGAGATGGGAACGCTGGCCAAATGGCTGGTCAAAGAAGGCGATAATGTAGCGCCGGGCGATGTGATTTGCGAGATTGAAACCGATAAAGCAACCATGGAAGTAGAAGCTGTCGACGAGGGAACAATCGGCAAGATTATCATCGCCGATGGTAGTGAAGATGTGGCGGTCAATACCGTTATTGCCCTTTTGCTCGAAGAAGGCGAAGACGCAAGCGCTGCTGACACAAGTGCTGCTGACACAAACGCCGCTGACACAGGCGCTGCTGACACAGGCGCTGCTGACACAGGCGCTGCTGACACAGGCGCTGCTGACACAGGCGCTGTTAGCGTTTCAGCGCCCGCTGAAGTTGCAGGTTCAGATGCGCCAGCTTTTGTCCCTGAGGCTGATCCCGATTTGCCAGAAGGGGTCGAAATGGTTGAAATGAGTGTCAGGCAGGCTTTGAACGAAGCTATGGCCGAAGAAATGCGCAAGGATGAAGATGTATTCTTGATGGGCGAAGAAGTAGCGCAATATCAGGGGGCCTATAAAATCTCCCAGGGTTTGCTGGATGAATTTGGCGAAAAGCGGGTGATTGATACACCAATAACCGAGCATGGTTTTACCGGTATTGCCATTGGGGCGGCGTTTTCCGGCCTGCGCCCGATTGTCGAATTCATGACCTTCAACTTTGCCATGCAAGCAATTGACCAGATTATCAATTCCGCCGCCAAGCAACTTTATATGTCCGGTGGTCAGGTTGGTGCGCCGATTGTTTTTCGTGGTGCCAATGGCGCAGCCTCACGGGTCGGCGCTCAGCACTCTCAGGATTTCACCCCGTGGTATGCAAATGTGCCGGGCCTTACGGTTATCGCTCCCTATAGTGCGGCGGACGCCAAGGGCTTGCTTAAAGCGGCTATCCGTTCGAATAATCCGGTGGTGTTTTTAGAAAATGAATTGCTTTATGGTCAGGCCTTTGAAGTGCCGAAAATGGATGATTTTGTCCTTCCAATCGGCAAGGCAAGAACTGTTCGCCAGGGTGCTGATGTTACTATCATCTCCTATTCTATAGGCATGAAATACGCCACCGAAGCCACGGAAAAGCTGGTGGCTGACGGGATTGATGTGGAACTTATCGACCTTAGAACCATTAGGCCGCTTGATGTCGAGACCATCGTTAATTCGGTGAAAAAGACCGGCCGTTGCGTAATAGTTGAAGAGGGCTGGCCCCAATGTTCGGTCGGTGGCGATATTTCTGCCCGCCTGATGGAGTTGGCTTTTGATTATCTGGATGCACCGGTCACCAGAATTTCTGGCAAGGATGTGCCCATGCCTTATGCGGCTAATCTGGAAAAACTGGCTCTGCCAAATGTTGATGAAGTTATCGCGGCTGTTAAGGCCGTCACCTATCGCTCTTAGAGGATAAAGCAATGCCGATAAACATAACCATGCCAGCGCTTTCTCCCACCATGGAGGAAGGAATTTTATCTAAATGGCACGTCAAGGAAGGCGACAAAGTCGTTGCCGGTGATGTGATTTGCGAAATTGAAACCGACAAGGCAACCATGGAAGTCGAAGCTGTCGACGAGGGAACAATTGGCAAGATTATTGTTGCCGATGGAACTGAAAATGTAGCGGTGAATTCGGTAATTGCCATTTTGCTTGAAGAGGGCGAAAGTGTTGCCGATATTGGTGATGTGCCGGTTGTAATGCCAGTTCCTGCTGCAACGTCTGCGGTTCCTGCTGCTCCCGAACCGGTAGCACCGTCCGCATCGGTAGCACCGGTAGCACCAGCCACACCGGGCGCGCCGGCTCCTGTCGCCAAATCAGATTCGGCAAGAATTTTTTCTTCGCCATTGGCTCGCCGGATCGCCAAGGATGCAGGCATTGATATTTCTGCAATTGTCGGTTCTGGCCCCAAGGGGCGGGTGGTCAAATCCGATGTTGAAAAAGCCATTAGTGAAGGTGTCCCTGCCAAAGTAACCAGCGCCGCACCAAAAGGTGTGGCGATGGCTTTAGGCATGGGGGCCAAAGAAGTTGTGGCCCTTTATGAGGAGGGCACCTATGAGCTGCGGCCCAATGATGGCATGCGCAAAGTGGTTGCGGCCCGACTTAGTGAAGCAAAACAAACCATTCCCCATTTTTATCTGACTATTGAATGCCAGATCGACAATCTTTTGGCAGCCCGGGCAAAAATCAACGCCTCTGCGCCAAAAAACAAATATGGCAAGCCGGAATATAAGCTTTCGGTCAATGATTTCATCATGAAGGCGTGGGCCTTGGCTCTGCAACAGGTGCCGGATGCCAATGCAACATGGGCCGGTGATAGCATTCTTTATCATAAAAGCTCTGATGTGGCGGTGGCGGTTGCTGTTCCTGGCGGTTTGTTCACGCCGGTAGTGCGTTCGGCCGAAACAAAATCCCTGCGCCAGATATCTGATGAAGTGCGCGATTTCGCCATGCGAGCCAAATCCAAAAAGCTCGCTCCCCATGAATATCAGGGTGGCTCTAGCGCCGTATCCAATCTGGGCATGTTTGGCATCAAGCACTTTTCTGCTGTGATCAATCCTCCCCATGGCACGATTTTGGCCATCGGGGCTGGACAAGAGCAGGTTTATGCCAAGGAAGGTCAGGTAAAAACCGGCACCTTTATGAGTGTTACCCTTTCTTGCGATCACCGCTCGGTTGATGGTGCGCTGGGCGCACAATTGCTCGGGGTTTTCAAAAACATGATCGAACAACCTCTTATGATGCTGGCGTAATTGGAACCCAAGCGCGATGAAAAATATTTTATGCTTTGGTGACAGTTTGACCTGGGGATATATCCCCGATGGCGGGACCATTCCCGATGGCGGGACCATTCCCGATGGCGGGGCCATTCCCGATGGCGGGCGCCATGAATATGATGTTCGCTGGCCTTCTGTTTTGCAAACGCATCTGGGTAATAACAAGGTGCGGGTTATTGCTGATGGTTTGAATGGGCGAACGAGTGTTTATGATGATTTTTCATTTCCGGCCAATCTTAATGGTGCGCAAATCTTGCCTACTGTTTTGGCCACTCACCAGCCGCTGGATTGCGTAATAATCATGCTGGGGACCAATGATCTGAAGCCGGCAATTTGCGGTTGTCCAATGGCTGCTGCGCGCGGGATGCAAAGATTGGCCCGGATTGTGTTGGATTTTCCCTCTGTTGAGGGAGCTAAAGTGCCCAAAATCATGTTGGTTGCGCCTCCTTTATGTGTTGAAACCAAACATGATGTGTTGGGTGAGATATTTGCTGGTGCGCCGGAGAAAAGTCAAAAACTGGCGGCAAATTATCAAGCGGTGGCAAGGGATTTGGGCGTGGAATTTTTTAATGCTGCAAAATTTGCGACAGCTTCACAAATTGATGGTGTGCATCTGGATGCCAAAAACACTATTGTAATTGGCCAAAATATGGCCGTTGCAGTAAAAGACCTGTTGCAAATTTGAAACTAATTTTTTGAACTATAAATTTACTTCTAGTCATTCGAGGAAATCATGGCAGATATTTACGATATTATCGTTTTGGGATCAGGACCCGGTGGCTATATAGCCGCTATTCGAGCTGCCCAATTGGGGCTAAAAACTGCAATTGTCGAGCGCGAGCATATGGGGGGGATTTGCCTGAATTGGGGTTGTATCCCGACCAAGGCATTATTGCGATCGGCTGAAATATATACCCATATGTCCCACGCCAAGGATTATGGCCTAAAAGTCGAAAAGTTCAGCGCTGATATGGAAGCTGTGGTCAATCGCTCGCGGGGGATTACCAAGCAGATGAGTGGCGGCGTCGGGTTTTTGATGAAGAAAAACAAAATCGATGTGATTTGGGGCGAGGGCACCATAGTCAAGGCTGGCGAAATTCTGGTTAGCGAAAGTAAAAAACCGGCTGTGCAGCCGCAAAATCCCAAACCACGCGGAATTTTGCCTGTTGGCACCTATAAATGCAAAAATATCATCATTGCCACTGGCGCTCGCCCTAGAATTCTGCCCGGAATCGAGCCGGACGAGAGCAGAATCTGGACCTATTTTGAAGCAATGAAGCCCAAAACCTTGCCCAAATCCATTGTTGTCATGGGATCGGGGGCTATTGGTATCGAGTTTGCTTCTTTTTATCGGGCCATGGGAACCGAGGTAAGCGTGGTTGAGCTAATGCCCCAGATCATGCCGGTCGAGGATGCAGAAATTGCCGCTGTTGCGCGCAAGCGACTTGAAAAACGCGGTATTAGAATCCTTACGGATACCAAAGTGTCAAAGGTTGAAAAAACCAAATCCGGCATTGTTGCCCATGTACAACTTAGCAACGGAAAAAGTGAAAAAATTGCTGCTGAAGTGCTGATTTCCGCCGTGGGTATTCAGGGCAATGTCGAAAATATCGGTCTTGAAAAACTAGGGGTCAAGACCGAGCGCTCGATTATTATTATTGATGGCCATGGCCGCACCAATGTGCCGGGAATCTTTGCCATTGGTGATGTGGCTGGCGCGCCAATGCTGGCCCATAAGGCTGAGCATGAAGCGGTGATTTGCGTTGAAACAATTGCCGGCCAAAAGGTTCATGGTTTGGATAAATCCAAAATCCCCGGTTGCACCTATTGCGACCCGCAAGTCGCGAGCGTTGGTCTGACGGAGGCCAAAGCCAAAGAGATGGGACGCAAGGTTAAAATTGGTCGCTTTCCTTTTATTGCCAATGGCAAGGCGGTGGCTCTTGGTGAGCCTGACGGGTTAGTAAAAACCATCTTCGACGATAAAACCGGTGAATTGCTTGGCGCACATATGGTGGGGGTTGAAGTTACCGAGTTGATTCAAGGGTTTGTGGTAGCAATGAATTTGGAAACCACCGAAGAAGAGCTTATGCATACGATTTTCCCCCATCCCACTATTTCTGAAACAATGAAGGAAAGTGTACTTGACGCTTACGATCGCGCACTCAATATGTAGATGAGGTGATCTGGGATACAAAGGATAAATTTTTATGGGTTTTATCTTCACAATTATAATTGGCGGTATTGCCGGAAGTATCGCTGATAAATTGATGAGCGCCAATAATTCACTGCTGCTTAATGTAGTATTGGGCGTGGTTGGTGCTGCGCTCTTCAACTTTGTCTTAGGGATTGTTTTTGGTCTTTGGAGCGGTAATATTCTTTGGCAATTGATTGGGGGAGTTGTGGGGGCCAGTGCTTTGATCTGGGGTTTTCGCGAGTTTAAAAGTCGGCGTTAATATTGTAGCGTAAAATTAAATCGGGAGATGTTGTTTTGCTTGGAAAAATTTTCACAAGTCTTTCTTTACCCAGAAAAGTGTTCTGGGTGATTTTTGGACTCGGCCTACTTAGTGGACTACTAATCGGGTTACTAAATTTGGTTGCTCCCGGTGCCAGCGATGTAAGCTTGAATGGCGAAAATATTGAAGGTATGATGGCTTTACTTGCAGCCGTTTTAATCTCTGGAATTCCCGCTTTTATCTTTGGAATTATTGCTGCCGGGATAATTTCTTTGTTCACACGAAATAAAAAAAGTAACTAAATCCTATGGTCACCCTAATAGATAATTCTAAAAATATGCGCTTGCGCCATCCGGAAAAGGCCCACAAGCCCGATACGGAAATTTTGCGCAAGCCTTCGTGGATAAGAGTTAAGGCTCCCGGTGGTGGTGAATATCAGCAAACTATGGATATTATTAAAGAAAATAATATCGTTACGGTTTGTCAGGAGGCTGGATGTCCCAATATAGGGGAATGTTTTTCTAAAAAACACGCCACTATGATGATAATGGGCGAAATCTGCACCAGAGCTTGCGCTTTTTGCAATGTGGCCACTGGAATTCCCTTGGCGCTGGATGAAAACGAGCCGCAAAATGTCGCCAATGCTGTTTATAAGCTCGGGTTGAACCATGTGGTGATAACTTCGGTTGATCGTGATGATCTGGATGATGGCGGGGCCGGGCATTTTGCCAAGGTCATCATGGCTGTTCGTCAAACCTGCCCCAACACTACTATTGAAGTGCTGACACCGGATTTTTTGCGCAAGGAAGGCGCTTTGGAAATTGTCGTGGCCGCCAAACCCGATGTTTTTAATCATAATCTGGAAACTGTGGCCTCCAACTATCTAACGGTGCGCCCCGGTGCCCGTTATTTCCATTCGATGCGTCTTTTGCAAAGGGTCAAGGAACTGGATGCGGACATGTTCACCAAATCCGGCATTATGGTCGGGCTGGGTGAAGAGCGTAATGAAGTGGCGCAATTAATGGATGATTTGCGCTCGGCCAATGTGGATTTTTTGACCATTGGTCAATATTTGCAGCCCACCAGAAAACACCATCGGGTAGAAAAATTTGTGACCCCCGAAGAATTCAAATCCTATGAAACCATTGCCTATTCAAAGGGATTTTTGTTGGTTTCGGCTTCGCCACTCACGCGTTCGTCCCACCATGCGGGGGATGATTTTACCAAATTGCAAACCGCTCGCAGGCAGCAAGCCAAAAACTGAACACTCAAAAATAAAAATTAGAAGTTTATGCCCCAACTTGAATTTACCCGCAAAGTAGCTTTTTCTCCGGACCTGATGTTGAAATTGGTGGCTGATTTGAAATCTTACCCCGATTTTATTCCCAATTGCTCAGGCATGGGGGTTCGGAACGGGGAAGATAATTGCCAACTGGCACTGATGGAAATAAGTTTTGGGCCAATTCTTCAAAGTTATACCAGCCGGGTGGATATTGACGAGAAATTATTGACCATCAGCGCTGAGGCTATTGATGGCCCGTTTTCTCATCTAATTAGCAAATGGACATTTTTGCCGGACGGGGCGGGGACAAAAATATCTTTCGAGATTGATTTTCAAATAGCCAACCCGATGATTGCCGCCATTGCAGAGCCAGCTTTTGCCAAAAAACAAGAAGAAATCCTTGACGCTTTCATTGACGAGGCCCAAAGGCGCTATGGTTGAGAAGCCAAAGTTTTTAGCACCAGTTCCAGCGCGGTTTTAATGCTGGCCAATCTGATTTGCTCACGTCCAATATCACCAAAGCGCATTTCTTGATGAAAAGTTTTGCTTGTCTCACTTAAGGCACAGGCAAAATGTACCAATCCAATGGGTTTTTCCTTAGTGCCACCGCCAGGGCCTGCAATACCGGTTATGGCTATGGAAATGCTTTTGCTATCAGTAGTGGAGCTTGTTAGGCCGCTGCCTGCCAAGCTGCTGTGTGCCAAGTCGCCGTGTATCAAGTCGCCGTGTATCAAGTCGCCGTGTATCAAGCCGCTGTGTATCAAGCCCCCGCTTGCCATCAGGCGGGCAGTTTGCTCCGAGACGGCACCATGGGCCTGCAATATCTCGTCTGGCACGCCAACCATGGCTGTTTTTGCCGCATTGGCATAGGTGATAAATCCTCCATGCACTACTGCTGACGAGCCGGGGATAGCGGTTAGAATTCCGGCAACCAGCCCGCCGGTGCAACTTTCGATAGTGATGATGGAAATATTTTTTTCTTCTAGTTCTGTAATAGTTTTTTTAGCTAATTTTAAGAGGTTATCAGAAAACATTAATCCATTTCCTCAGTTTTTATATATGGTAGCTCAACTGTGGCGCTACCAAGGGTCATCAGCCCTTCGGATCGTCCGATAAAACCCATTTTTTCAGAAGTTGTAGCCTTGATTGAAACCCGGCCAATGGCAATGGAGCAGATGGCGGCAATATTTTTGCGCATGTTTTGCACATGGGGTGCAATTTTTGGCATTTCGCAAACAATAGTCAAATCCAGATGGACTATTCGGCCCCCTTTTTGGGAAATTTTGTTGGTAGCAAAGCGAAGAAAAGTATCGGATGGCTCACCTTGCCACTTTTTGTCGGAAGGGGGGAAGTGGGTGCCGATGTCACCAGCTGCGATAGCACCCAGCAGGGCATCGGTTAGCACATGCAGGGCCGCATCGGCATCGGAATGGCCTTTGAGGGAAAAATCATGGGCAATATCCACGCCCCCCAAGCGCAATTTGTCCCCCGGTTCAAACTGGTGAATATCAAGGCCGGAGCCTGTTCTTGTTTCAAACTTTGTTTCTTTAAACATGGTTTTTGCCCGTGAAAAATCGCTGTTGCGGGTGATTTTAAAATTGCTTTCCTCCCCTTCAACCAAAACAACTTTTAGGCCGCCCCATTCGGCCAGCGAAGTATCATCGGTGAATCTTTGGGGCAGGGTGCTGGCTCTTTTATGGATGTTAAGAAGCTTTTGGAAATGAAATCCTTGTGGCGTCTGGGCAGCCCAAAGCTCTGATCTATTCAGGGTGGCGGCAATGTTTTTCCCGTCTCGGGAGAGTTTTATGGTGTCGCTAAGGTTGATTGCAGGCAAAACGCCATCATTGTTTTGTAACGTCTGACAAATTCGCTCCACCAGATCTTTGCTTATGAACGGGCGAGCGCCGTCATGGATCAGCACCAGATCAGGTGTGGTTTTTGGCTGCGCTGTTTGCTCTTGCAGTGTCTCAATAGTCTCTAGTGCCTCAAGGCCTGCCAGCGAAGATGCTTGTCTGTCAGCGCCGCCAAAAACTCCCCCCAGAAGTTTTTCATGGGACAGCTCCAGTTCCAAAAAATAATCCTGATGTTCTTTGGCAATCACTGGCAAAACCCAATCGATTAAATCCATATCAAGTAAAGAATTTATCGAATGGGCCAAAACCGCAACGCCATTAAGCTTTCGATATTGTTTGGGCAGGTCCTTTTCAAAGCGGGCCGCTCGCACACCACTGCCCCCCGCAACTACAATTACCGCGATTTTATATCCGTCTGGCTTTTTCACACCGGCTCCAAAATATGCAAATTCTATTGATCTGATTTAATTAAACCAGATTAAGGCTTGCTCTTGTTAACTCAAGAACCAATGAAGCCCAAGGGGTAAGGTCTATCGCTAGAGTACAATCCCATGCTTTGAGCAGGTCTCTTTTGCCTAAATATTATACGTTTACTGGTGTGCCTGTTTAAGCGAAGCGGCAAATAATTTGAAAAAATCCAAAAACTGTATAAAGTAAGGGCACAAAGTAGCTAGTGCCTAAAAAGTCGGCATATTTTATGGAAATGATAATCTATTGAATAAGCAATTACAGAGTGAGCACTTGCAGAGTGAGCACTTGCAGAACGGGCATTTGCAGAACGGGCAAATACCGGATGGGCAAATACCGGATGGGCAACCTGATAGCAGGCAGGAAGATTTGAAAATCGGTAATATTACCATTGCCGGTCGGGCTTTTCTTGCGCCCATGGCCGGAATTACCGATGCGCCGTTTCGCGCAGTGGCAGAAAGATTTGGCGCCGGTTTGGTGGTTTCCGAAATGATCGCCAGCGCTACCCTTGCCACGGGTATGGAAGAAATGAAGCGCAAGCTAAAACCTTCAGGAAAATTACCCCATATTGTGCAACTGGCTGGCAATGAAGATCGCTGGATGATTCTGGGGGCTAAAATGGCCGCAGATTCCGGCGCGGATATCATTGATATAAACCTTGGCTGTCCGTCAAAAAAAGTTACCAATGGTTATGCGGGCTCAGCGCTGATGCGGGTGCCTGACAAGGCACTAAGACTAATCGAGGCGGTAATCGGGGCGGTTGATTTACCGGTGAGTGTAAAGATGCGTCTGGGCTGGAATGATCAGCAGATGAACGCTCCCCAAATTGCTAAGCTGGCGGAAAGTGCGGGGGTGCAAATGCTGGCAGTTCATGGGCGCACCCGTCAACAATTCTATAAGGGCAAAGCTCGTTGGCGCCCGGTTCTGGATGTGGTAAAAGCGGTTAAAATTCCGGTTGTGGTAAATGGTGATATTGTTGATCTGGATAGCGCTGCTATGGCTTTGGATCAATCAAAAGCTGCCGCAGTGATGATTGGCAGGGCAGCGCAGGGGCAGCCATGGATAGTTGGCCAGATCAATGCCGGTCTGATAAATAAAACCTGCAACAATAGTGCAATGGTTAAAACGCCGGTTGCTGAAGAGCTTGTTGCACTTGTTGTCGAGCATTATCAGGCTATGCTTGGTGCCTATGGGGTTGAACTGGGGGGGCGAGTGGCTCGCAAGCATTTGCGCTGGTATCTGCAAATGGCCGGTGTCGAGGATTTGCACATTCGCCAAAGCCGGCTTTTAACCCAGATTGATCCTGATGTGGTTATTGCGAGCATCAGGGGAATTCTTTTGCAAAATTCATCAATTACCCGTGCTGAACGCACCAATGCGGCACGCACCAGTGCTGAACGCACCAGTGCTGAACGCACCAGCGTGGCTTAGGGCAAAAATAATGGTTGAAAAAATCAAAATCCCCGTAAAAAAATCTAATCGCCTGCATTCCGAAGGCTTTGAAAAGTCAATTTTGCAATCTTTACAACAGCCGGTTCTGGTCTGTAACGGGGACAATCAGATTTTATGGGCCAATTATGCAGCCGAAACATTTTTTGGCGTTTCCAGACAATTATTAACCCGCCATCGGCTTGATGATATTTTTGCCTTTGGCTCGCCGGTTTTACAAATGATTGAAAATGTGAATGGACGTCAGGCGCCAATGACCGAATATAGGGTTATATCCAGCCCTTTGCGCTCGGATGCAGAAGTGGAAACCGATGTTTTTGCCAGTCCTTTGCCTGAAATAAAAGGTTGTGTGTCATTGCTGTTTCAAGAGCGTACCGTGGCTGATAAAATTGACAGGCAACTTGTTTCACGCGGGGCTGCGCGTTCTGCTACAGGGGTGGCGGCAATGCTGGCCCATGAGATAAAAAATCCGCTTTCCGGCATTCGCGGCGCGGCACAATTGCTGGAGCAAACCATAGATGATGATGATCAACCATTGACTCGCCTTATCAAGGACGAGACAGATCGCATTGTAAAACTTGTTGATAGGGTCGAGGTGTTTGGCGACGAAAGACCGGTTGCGCGAGGGGCCGAGAATATTCATGTTATTTTAGATCGGGTGAAATTGCTGGCAAAAAGCGGTGATGCAAAAAATATCACTATTTCCGAAAATTATGACCCGTCTCTACCTGCAGTTTTTGGTAGTGGGGATCAATTGATTCAGGTGTTTATAAATTTAATCAAAAATGCTGCTGAAGCACTTGAAAACACTAATGATCCACAGATTAAAATTTCCACAGCTTTTCGCCCCGGGATAAAAATTGGTGTTGTTGGTACTAGCGAAAAAATATCCCTGCCATTGGAAATTATAGTTGAAGATAACGGCCCTGGTGTTGCCGATGAATTGCTGCCGTTTCTTTTTGATCCCTTTGTAACCTCAAAAGCTGGAGGTAGTGGATTGGGGTTGGCATTGGTGGCCAAAATTATCTCCGACCACGGGGGAATTATCGAAGTTTATACTCGCCCCTCAAGAACCAGATTCAGGGTTTTGCTGCCCATGGTTCCTGTAAAAAAGCAGTCCTTTGAAAACAGGGCGGCTTTAGCAAATAACAAGGAACAATTGTTATGAGTGGACAAACTATTTTGCTGGCAGAAGATGACGCCTCAATTCGCATGGTACTAAACCAGACCCTGACGAGAGCCGGTTATGATGTGCGCCCCACAGGCAACCTTTCAACCATGTGGAACTGGGTTAATCGCGGTGAGGGGGATTTGCTGATTACCGATGTGGCGCTGCCCGATGGCAGTGCGTTTGATCTAATGTCAAAAATAAAAAGCAAACGGACTAATTTTCCAATCATTGTCATGAGTGCTCAAAATACATTTATGACAGCAATTCGTGCATCCGAGGCAGGGGCCTATGAATATCTGCCCAAGCCCTTTGATATCAATGAAATGCTGGATATTGTAGCGCGTGCACTCGCCGATGCTATAAAGCCCAAGGTCAAAATTCGCACTCCCCAAAATGAAGCCGAAGAGCGTATGCCATTGGTGGGGCGCTCGGCCGCCATGCAGGAAATTTATCGCTCTTTGGCCCGGCTGATGCAAACAGACCTGACTGTGATGGTAAGTGGTGAAAGCGGTACAGGCAAAGAGCTGGTTGCCAAGGCTCTGCATCAGTTTGGCAAACGGTCCGAGGGGCCGTTTATTGCTATAAATATGGCCGCAATTCCCAAAGACCTCATCGAGGCAGAACTTTTTGGACATGAAAAGGGTGCTTTTACCGGAGCCGGGGCGCGCCAGTCAGGACGTTTTGAGCAGGCAGACGGGGGAACTTTGTTTCTGGACGAGATTGGCGATATGCCCATGGATGCCCAAACAAGATTGCTACGGGTGTTGCAAGAGGGGGAGTTCACTATGGTTGGGGGCACCAGCCCGATAAAAACCAATGTTAGGATTGTTGCTGCTACCCATCAGGATCTCAACCAGTTGATTCGACTGGGGCAATTTCGTGAAGATTTGTTTTATCGTCTTAATGTGGTGCCGTTGCGCTTGCCGCCCTTGCGGGAGAGGCTGGAGGATATTGGTGATCTGGTCACCCATTTCCTGAAAAATGACAAGGCTGAAAATGAACCGGCAAAACAATTGTCGAGTAATGCAATAAAATGTCTGCAAAATCATTCGTGGCCGGGAAATATCCGCGAGCTGGAAAATCTTGTGCGCCGTTTATGTGCTCTTTATGCGGATGAAACTTTAACGACCCGAATTGTGGAGGCAGAACTTGCCATGATTAGGCAACCGGATTTTTCCAGATCAGGGGAAAATATTGATCTTGTGACAGCTATCGAGCGTCATCTGAATGATTTGTTTGTGCAGTATGAGCCGCAACTGCCTCCCGATGGGCTGTATCAGGACATTATCAGCCAAATTGAGGCCCCCCTTGTTTCCAAAGCGCTAAATGCCTGCAATGGTAATCAGATTAAAGCTTCCAGGCTTTTGGGGCTAAACCGCAATACTTTGCGCAAGAAAATAAACAATCATAATATTCAAATCATTCGCCAGTCCGGATCCTAGGCGAATATTGGCCTTAAAAATCATCCTGGGGCCAAAATCATAAATTGATCGCGTTCAACGGATAACAAATACTTGTGCCGTATTTTATGGGCTTGACCCTTGCAACAATCATCTTGAACCAAAGTACAAATTGGTTCAGTTTCCAGCATACGCAAAATTTAGGTAATGATATTTTATGGTCTCCAAAACACCGCAAAACTCCAAGGCAGGCCAGACACGGCAAGGCCATGATGAGGGGCGGGAGGCAAATTCTGGCGTGCAAGAAGAAACAATAAATATTGCGAATAGTGAAAAAATATTTGCCCAGCCCCCTAAAACCGTTACTTACCGCGCTATTCGGATTCTCGGGCTTGTTATAATTATCGCTGCGGTAATTGTTGCGATTGGCTCGTTCTGGATAATGACTGGCGCCAGCACCATCGAGCCAAACCCCAAGGTCTGGACAGCAATCTGGATCACTAACGGTGTTTTGGTTGTGCTGGTAATTGCCTTGGTTCTTACGGAAATCATTGTTATGATTCAAGCGCGTATGAGACAACATTCAGGTGCTAGATTACGCTCGAGGCTGGTTGGATTGTTTGCGATGGTTGCAACACTTCCCGCCTTGTTGATCGCGGTATTTGCTGCGCTGACCCTTAATCAGGGGCTTGATCAGTGGTTTTCTGAAAGAACCCGCGATATTGTCGAAAACTCCCGATTGGTTGCCCGCTCATATTTGCTTGAACATGCTCAGGTTTTGCGGGACGATATTATCTGGGTGGCCAGTGAATTGGAAACCGCAAGGGAAACCTTTGAAACCGATCGGGTACGTTTTCAAAGGGTTTTAACTGCCATGGCCACTACAAGATCATTGCCTTTTACCCAATTGATGTCGGGAGATGGGGATACTCTGCTTAGGGCGCAAATAAATGTTCAGGGGCCAGAGCCCAGCTTTCCCCTTGCGGTGATCAAAGAGGTGCAAGAGGGGGTGCCAACGCTGCTAACTCCGGGAAACACCAATATGGTTGGTGCTATCGTTAAATTGCGGGGGTATGAGGATACCTATTTGTTTGTTTCCCGACCTGTTGATCAGGCAGTTATTGAATATATGAAACTGACCGACGAGAATATTTCAGAATATCGCCTTTATGCATCAAACCGGCTGGTTTTTCAGATAACCTATGGAATTATGTATCTGGGACTGGCTTTGGTTTTGTTGCTGGCGGCCTTATGGATTGGAATGGCACTAGCCAATCGCTTTGTTGACCCGATTCGAAATCTGATGATTGCTTCCTCGATAGTTTCCAGAGGGCGGTTGGATACTCAGGTGCCAATTGTTGATAAAAGTGGGGATTTGCATGATTTGAGTGTGCGTTTTAACCTAATGATCAACCAATTGGCCAGTCAGCGACAGGAATTGCTTGATGCCAATGAAACCAATGAATTACGGAGACAGTTTACCGAGGCGGTAGTTGAGGGCGTTTCGGCGGGTGTTGTGGGGCTGGATGCGGACGGGGCAATAACTCTGGTCAACCGGCGTTCGGGCGAGATTTTTGGCGAAGAAGAGCTGGATTTGATGGGGCGGGAAATTTGCGAGGTGATACCCGAGCTTACAACTATTATCGATCGGGCAAAATCCTCTCGCCATGGTCAGATACGCGACCAGATAAATCTTGGCCCCGAAACCGATCAGCGTACTTATCAGGTGCAATTGACCCGCGAAGGAACAATGACTGAATCCAAGGGGTTTGTGGTAACTCTTGATGATATTACCGATCTGGTAAGCGCCCAAAGAACTAGCGCCTGGGCCGATGTGGCGCGCCGGATTGCCCACGAGATTAAAAATCCCCTTACCCCGATCCAGCTTTCTGCCGAACGCTTGCGCAAGCGCTATGCGAAAAAACTAGAGGGTGATTTCGAGGTTTTTGACAAATGCACCAGTACCATAATCCGCCAGGTTGGCGATATTGGGCGCATGGTTGACGAATTTTCTTCGTTTGCCCGCATGCCCAGTGCCGTGCTGGAGCGTGCTGACCTGTCCGATACCATTAGGCAGGCAGTCTTTTTGGAAAGTGTCAGGCTGCCCCAGATTGAAATTGAAACCGATTTGCCCATTGATACGATTTATGCGTATTTTGATATTCGTCTGATTTCACAGGCCCTGACTAATCTGATTAAAAACTCTGTCGAGGCTTTGGAAAGTACAGGATTGCAAAATATAAATTCGCCAAGAATTTTGGTAAAAGCTGAACAGGTGCAAAATTTTATCAGGGTTGAAATTTGCGATAATGGCAAAGGCTGGCCAGAGGAAAACCGCTCTCGTTTGCTAGAACCCTATATGACGACCAGAGAAAAAGGTACCGGGTTGGGACTGGCAATTGTGGCTAAAATTATCGAGCAACATGGTGGAAGTATAGAGCTTTTGGATTCCCCAGGTGATGAAAATGAACAGACTGGAGCATGTTTCAGGTTTACTCTGCCGCTTGATGCATCAAGGGGCGTTGATGATATTGAAGATGATCTTGCGGGTGATAAAAATACAATTACTGAACAATCTGCAAAATAAACCGGTGTAAATCCTTCTGATTTACCGGCAAAGACACAATCATAAATAATAGTGGCATAAATAATAGTGGCATAAATAATAGTGACGCCAAAAACAGTGACAGCAAAAAGAGTGGCAGCAAAAAAATGGCGAATGAATAATGGCGCATGAAATTCTGATCATTGACGATGAAGCCGATATCCGCGATTTGATCGCCGGGATTTTGGAGGATGAAGGTTTTGAAACCCGAACGGCCCATGATGCGGATTCAGCCCTTTCCCAGATTGCCATTCGCCGTCCGTCTCTGGTTTTTCTTGACATCTGGATGCAGGGTTCACGTCTTGATGGCTTGCAATTGCTTGACGAGTTTCAGTTCCATTATTCAGAAATGCCGGTAGTGATGATTTCCGGGCATGGCAATGTGGAAACGGCGGTTTCGGCAATTCGTCGCGGAGCTTTTGATTATATCGAAAAGCCCTTCAAAATGGATCGCTTGTTGTTGATAACCGAGCGGGCCATGGAGCGCACTCAATTGAAAAGTCAGGTGGCAGAACTGGAGGTTAAATCTTCGGTAAATGAAACCGAACTGGCGGGAACTTCCCTTAACATTGAAGACGCTCGCACGGTTATAGAAAAATCTGGCCCCACAAATTCCAGAATTCTTATTACCGGCGCCTCGGGCACTGGCAAAGGGCTTTGCGCCCGCCTTATCCATGCCCAAAGTGTTCGGGAGAAAATGCCGTTTGTTGAATTTAATGTTTCTTTTTATCCTCCTGAAGAAGTTTATGTGGCGCTTTTTGGCAGGGAATATATAGAGGCTGATGGTATTGTGCGTACAGAAGCCGGGGCATTGGAAAAAGCCCACGGGGGAACGCTTTATCTTTCGGAAATATCTTCCCTGCCAACGGAAGTGCAGGGCGCCTTGCTTAGAACTCTGGTGGAAAACAAGTTTGCCAGAGTTAATGGCAAAATTCCTGTGCCCGTTGATGTCAGGATTGTTTCTTCCTCGTCCAGAAATATTGAAAAATTGCTGGAAAACGGCACATTGCGTTCTGATCTTTATCACCGGTTGGCGGTGGTGCCATTGCGCATTGCTCCTTTGAGAGAGCGGCGCGAGGACATTCCCGATATTATCAATATGTTTGCCCGGCAGGCTTGTAGAATGCATGCTTTGCCGCTGCTAAAAATTGGTGAAGACGCAATTGCGGTATTGCAGGCTCAGGAATGGCCTGGAAATGCGCGCCAGTTGCGAAATGCCATCGAAAGGGTAATTATTTTATCCAAAGATTCTCCTCCAAAGGGTGCAACAATTACCGCCGAAATGCTTCCATCCGATATTGGCGAAGTATTGCCAACCGGCGGGGATGCCGAAGATACGGCTCAGCTGATGGGGTTGCCCTTGCGCGAAGCCCGGGAAGTATTCGAGCGCCGCTATATTTTGGCCCAGATCGAGCGATTTGGCGGCAATATTTCAAAAACTGCCCAGTTTGTTGGTATGGAGCGCAGCGCCTTGCACAGAAAAATCAAGTCGCTAGGTTTGTAAACCCGTGCTAATAGAGAGTTTTGCAACTGTACCTTTTGAATATAAACGGGAAATATCATGCGGGTAATAATCTCTGGCGCGGGGCAGGTGGGCTATGGCATTGCAGAAAAGCTTTCCCTTGAAGGCAATGAAGTTACGGTAATCGATAGCAATAGTGATCTGGTGCAACGGGTTCGCGATACGCTTGATGCTCGCGGGGTGCACGGGCATGGATCGCATCCTGATGTGCTGGCGCAAGCTGGAGCGCGCGATGCCGATATGCTCATTGCCGTTACGCAGGTTGATGAAGTCAATATGATCGCCTGTCAGGTTGCCCACTCGATTTTTGAAGTACCAACCCGTATTGCCCGTATTCGTTCGCAAACCTATCTTAATCCGGAATGGCAAAATCTTTTTGCCCGCGATCACCTGCCAATAGATGTTATTATTTCACCCGAGGTCGAGGTGGGTGAACTTATTCTTGAAAGAATGGCCTTTCCCGGTGCCGATGAAATTATCAGCTTTGAAGATGATGAAGTTGTGGTGCTGGTTATAGAAATTTCTGAAGACTGCGCGGTGGTTGATACGCCCCTAAAGTATCTGACGGATCTTTTCCCCAATTTGCAGGCTACGGTTCTCGGGGCGCAGCGGGATGGCGAGATTATTGTTGTTGGCTCATCTGATGCGCTGCATGTGGGAGATCATGCGGTTGTGGCGGTTGCCAGAGATCAGGTGGCAAGGGTTTTGGCTTTGTTTGGCCGCGAAGAGCCCTCTCCTTCAAGGGTGGTGATTGCCGGTGGTGGCAATGTGGGACGATATGTGGCCACAAGGCTGGAGCAGGGGGAAAGTCAGGGTAAGAAAAAGGTCAGCGTGCGTTTGATCGAGAACAACCGCAAAGTCGCCCAGATTGCTGCCGAAACCATCAAGGAATCGATTGTTGTGTTCGGTGATGCGCTAAATGAGGAAATTTTGCGCGAAGTCGATATTTCCGACGCCGATATGTTTTTGGGTCTGACCAATGATGATGAAACCAATATTTTGGCCTCGGTTTTATCCAGTGAACTTGGCTGCAAGGCAAATTTTGCTTTGGTAAATCAGGCCCATTATTCGCGCTTTGCCCATAGGTTGGGGGTGGATGCTTTTATCAATCCGCGCTCGATCACCGTTTCAAAAATATTGCGTCATGTGCGGCGGGGCCGTATTCGCGGAGTTTATTCGCTGTTTAATGGCGTGGCCGAGCTGTTGGAGGCAGAAGCTTTGGAAACATCAACTCTGGTTGGCAAGCCGCTTAGGGAAGTGGATTTTGCTGACGGGGTACGAATTGGCTCAATAATTCGTGGCGGCAAAGTGATAATGCCAACAGGCAATACCAGGGTTGAAGCGGGAGATCTGGTAATAGTTTTTGCTCTGGCTGCAAAGGTGAGGCAGGTGGAGCAAATGTTCAGGGTAAGTATTGATTATTTTTAATAATCTCTTTTTGATTTTACAAAATTTTATCAAACTCACATCAAGTCTATCAGGCTCACATCAAGTCAAGGAAATCAATAAATGCCAGCTATCGGAGTTTTGCTAGCATTGGTGCTGATGGGATTTAGTAGCGCAACATTGAGCAGTTTTGTTGTGGCTATGTTAAATTCGGACAATCAGGCTTCAGAAGTGTTTGGCATTTTAAGCCTGACCTATGGCACTTTTTCGGTTTTTCTTTATTTGGTGGCAACCACCAAACATAAGCAATTCCGGCGTGCTGGAGTGTTTGGCGGCGCGATTGCCATGTGGGTTGCCTTAATAATCATTGCCATGCCAGCATTTATATTGCTGGAGCAAGCCCACCCTATTGTGGCGCTGTTTGAAGCCTCTTCGGCGACAACTACACTTGGCACCACCCTGACGCCAGTTTCTCAAATGAGCGCAACGATGATTTTTTATCGTGCCATTACCGCATGGCTTGGCGGGTTTTTAACCCTTATGCTAGCGGTTTATATAATTGGCCGTTATGGGGTTGGCGGGACACCCAATCGGGATTTGCGCTTTGTTTTGCATGGTGCTTCAAGGGGGAATCCTCGTTTGGGAGCCACTTTTATTGAAGTGGCAGGGCCATATTTTAGTGTAACTGTGCTGGCGTTTGTCGCTTTGATGGTCACTGGAGTGCAACCGGAGCGGGCAATGTTGGCTGCCATGGGGGCTTTGTCTACCAATGGTTTTGTCGGTTGGGTCAGCAATGACAGTTATTTTGGTATCCGCAGCGCTGAAATAGTCCTGATGATTTTTATGGTAATTGGCGCTTCTTCAATAATATGGCAACGAACGATTACCTCGCGGCAGTTTTTTCAAACCCATGAGCAGGGGGAATCAAAAACCTTTGTTTTTTTGGTCATTGCGGCAATCATTGTCGGGATAATTCTCTCCATTCCAAGCTATCCATTGGGAGAAAGTGTTTCGGACACCATGTTTGACAGGGCTTTTGATATTGTTGCGACGATTACCACCACCGGCATTGTGCAAAATTCCGCAGTCGGGTTCTCGGTTCCCCTATTATTTCTGATTGGGTTGGCTTTGATTGGCGGGTGTTCCTATTCTACCGCCGGAGGATTAAAGGTTTTTCGGGTGCTTGCCATGACCCGCCATTCCAGCAACGAAATTTTACGTCTGGTCTATCCAAGCCAGCTGCTTCCCGGCTCGGTTGATACCGATGCTAGAATATTTCTTTCGACCAAGGCCAACTGGAGCGCTTTTTTTTCAGCGGTAATTTTTATTGTGTTGGCAATGTCGATTTTTGCGGCTATTGGCCATGAATTCACTGCCGCTCTGGCCATTGCCGTTGGTGCATTTACCTCGGTTGGTAGTCTGGTATCGCAAAATATTTTTTCGGTGGAGGGGGGAGGTGTGCCATTTCTTTCGCTGATATGGATATCAATTGTAGCAGTTTTTGGTAGAATCGAATTATTAGTTTTATTGGCAGCTTTTAGTAAAAGCCGTTGGTAAATTTTAATTGCTAGCATTATGATCGCCCCCCTGTTTGCAAGCGGGGGTGACTATGCCATAGTTGATTTTTTGTAAAATTTTTTGCATCGTATATTAAATTTGGGCAAGGTGAAAATACTTGCTTTCTAACCTGTTGAATTAACTGGCGGAAATTCTCGGGTTCCATATTATTAAAGAGGATATAACATGCCCGACAAGACCCAGAATTTACAAGATGCTTTTCTAAATCATGTGCGCAAACAAAAAATTCCTTTAACAATATTTCTTGTAAACGGTGTAAAACTGCAAGGGGTTGTTACCTGGTTTGATAATTTCAGCCTGTTGTTGCGTCGTGACGCCCAATCACAATTGGTATATAAAAGTGCTATCTCGACAATTATGCCCGGTGCGCCTCTAAATATGTTTGATGGTAGCGACGCTGACGAGACAGACTGACAGAAAGAAAAAAATTGACCGCCAAATACCCCACCCAAAAAAACCCGCAAGGGGTTGATTTCAACCGTGGCCAGAAGGATTTTTTTGATCGCCAAAAATCGCCGACTCGCACGCTGCTAATTAGCCCGGATATAAAAACCAACAGCTTGCCTCCGGCTGCCTTTGATGCCCGCTTTGAAGAGTTTTCTGCCTTGGCGCGCTCGATCAGGCTGGAAATTTTGGCCCACGAAAAAATTTCGGTTAGAACGCTAAAACCCGCAACTTTTTTTGGCAGTGGCCAAGTTGAGCAGCTAGCAGAGCAATTCGCCGAAAATAATATTGAATTGGTGGTAATAGATGCTTCGCTGACCCCGATTCAACAAAGAAACCTGGAAAATAAAACCGGGGTCAAAATTTTAGACCGTACCGCTTTGATTCTGGAGATTTTTGGCGAAAGGGCAGTGACCAGAGAAGGGGTGTTGCAGGTTGAACTTGCCCACCTGAATTATCAGCGCTCGCGACTGGTGAGGTCATGGACCCATCTGGAGCGCCAGCGTGGCGGCTTCGGCTTTTTGGGTGGACCGGGTGAAACCCAGATCGAAGCCGACAGGCGCCAGTTGCGAGATCGTATAGCTTCGCTTGAAAAGCGAATTGAAAAAATCCGCCGCACCCGTGCCATGCAAAGAAAGCCCCGCGATTCGGTGCCGTTTCCGTTGGTAGCGCTTGTCGGATATACCAATGCCGGTAAATCTACCCTGTTCAATTTGCTTACCGGCGCCAGTGTTTCGGCCAAAGATCAGCTTTTTGCCACCCTTGATACAACGGTAAGAAAAGTGGAATTGCCCCACAAGAAACGTATAATTCTTTCCGATACCGTGGGCTTTATTGCCGATTTGCCTACCGATTTGATTACCTCTTTTCGCGCTACGCTAGAAGAGGTTACGCTGGCCGATATAATTTTGCATGTGCGCGATGTCTCCAATGCAAACCATGAAGCGCAGGCCAAAGAAGTCATGGCAGTTTTGGCGGGTCTTGGTGTGAATGCCGATATTACTCCAATTATTGAAGTGTGGAACAAAATCGATCGGCTTGACATTGGGGAGGTTGAAAACTTTGCTCCCAAACCGGCCGGAGCAATTGTTGCCAGTGCCATGGTGTCGTCGGTAAACGGGCAGGGGATTCCAGAGCTGTTGACTATTATCGAAGAAACTTTGTCTAAAGGAAACCGGGTATTTCAGGTTAGTATTATCCATAACAAAGGTGAGGATGCCAGCTGGCTATATCGCCATTGTGAAGTGTTGGAGCAAGGGCAACCGGACGATGAAAAAACCGTTTATAAGGTGCGGGTTGGTTCCAGACACATTGATGGATTTTTAGAGCGCTTTAGCGAATATCTGGATTTGGGAACTGCTTCTAATTAGTGGCAGGATCCTAAAACATGTCGCATTCACTTAACATGCTTTATCTATTTGTTTTCGCTAGATCTTTAACCCCAAAACCGGTTCTAACTTTTGGTAGACACGCTTTAGAGTACAGCTTTTTATGCTTTTCAAAACCGTAAACGATCCAGATTTGATTTAAAATTCTATGCGCCCCGGTATTTTTCCGCCAATCATATGGGTGATTTCATCTGCGGCACTCCTTACCCGTGGTCCGATTTCATCCACAGCCATATCGGCAAACCTTATTGTTGGCCCCGAAACAGAAACTCCGGCCACTGCTTTGCCAGTAGAATCATAAATTGATGCTGCAACGCAGCGCATGCCCATATAGCGTTCTTCATCATCAAATGACCAACGCCGGATGGCGGTTTTTTTAAGGTCGGCAAACAGTGCCTCTGGCGAAACAAGAGTTTTTGGGGTGAATTCGGGCAAGCCTGTTTTTTGCAGGGTTTTTTCCAACTCCTGCTGGCTCATATCCGCCAAAAGTGCCTTGCCAATGCCGGAAGCGTGCATGTGACCACGGGTGCCGGGGCGAAAAAATGCTCTGATAGGATTATGGGTTTCCACTTGGGAAACAAATACCACTTGTCCATCACTACCAATGGCAAGATTTGCCGTTTCGCCGGTTTCCTCCATTAATTCGCGCATAACCTGTTGGGACATTTCCACCAGATTTGTCCGCTCCAGATAAGCATTGCCAACTCTGAAGGCTTCAATCCCTATGGCCCATTCCTGACGAGTTTCGTCAAATTCCACAAAGCCGTGTTTTTGCAAAGTCATCAATACCCGATGGGCCGAGGAGGGGGGCGTGCCAACTTTTAATGCCAGATCGCTCAAGGTTATACTGCCCTCACGGGTTAGGGCGATTAGCAAAATTAGCCCCTTATCCAGAGCCTGCACGATTGTGCCCGACATATTGGTAATTTGGGTTCTTGGTCTACCCCTAGAACGCTTTATTGGCTCGCCATCAATGTTATCCATAACTCCTCCAAAAATTCTGTTTTTTACTTTTTGTTAGCATAAGGAACTAAAATAATATTTCAATTTAGAAATCTGTATGGTTTTGGAAAAAGTATTTGCTTGTAAAATCAATGAAATAGTAATTAATAGTAAAAAACAGAAAGTGTTTTCAAAAAAATTGCAAAAATAGAAAAAAGCTCTATTCTTGTGTCTTGACCTGTTGAGCGGAGACTATTTTTTATGAATTCCCAGAATCCAATTTTTATTCCTGGACCAACCAATATCCCGGATCGGCTGCGCCGCGCTATGGATGTTCAGACATCCGATCATCGGGCGCCTGACTTTGTTGAGCTGTTTGCGCCGGTAATTGCCGGGGTGAAAAAAGTTTTTAAAACCACTGACGGTGAAGTGGTTATTTTTCCCTCCAGCGGTACTGGCGGCTGGGAAGCGGCGATCACCAACACGCTTTCCCCCGGCGACAAGGTATTGATTGCCCGCTATGGCATGTTTTCCCATCGCTGGATTGATCTTTGTCAGCGCCATGATCTGGAGGTTGAAATTATCGAGTGTGAATGGGGCACAGGTGCGCCAACCGATATTTTTGCCCGGCGTTTGAGCGAAGACAAAAACAACGAAATCAAAGCGGTGTTGGTTACCCATAATGAAACAGCAACCGGTGTTCGCTCGGATATTGGCGGCGTGAGAAAAGCCATGGATGAATCTGATCATCAGGCATTGCTGTTTGTTGATTGTGTAAGCTCACTTGCTTCTATGGATTTTCGCATGGACGAATGGGGAGTTGATCTGGCTGTTGCCGGTTCACAAAAAGGCTTTATGCTGACCACGGGCATGGCTATTGTCGGGTTTTCCCAGCGCGCTATTGCAGCAACAAAAACTGCTAAAAGCTGCCGCACATTTTTTGATTTCAGCGATATGTTCAACGCCAATGCCAATGGCGGTTTTCCCTATACCCCGCCTTTGCAGTTGATTCACGGGCTTAGTGCTTCTCTTGAAATGTTGTTTGAGGAGGGGCTGGAGCAGGTTTTTGCGCGCCATTATCGCCTTGCGCAAGGGGTTCGTCAGGCGGTTGCAGCGTGGAATATGAAGCTTTGTGCCAAAACTCCCGATCTTTATTCCGACAGTGTTTCGGCGATTTATGTGCCAGAAGGGTTTAATTCTGACGAATTGACCAATCACGCCTATGATGCTTACGGGGTTTCCTTTGGCGTTGGGCTTGGCGAAATGGCTGGTAAAGCGTTTCGTATCGGGCATCTTGGTTCCCTTAGTGATGTCATGGCTCTTAGCGGTATTGCCACCATCGAGATGGCTATGGTTGACCTTGGTTACCCTGTTGAATTGGGACAGGGCGTAAGTGCTGCGCAGGAATATTATCGCAAAACCACAGGCACAGCCCTGTCAAAAGCTTCTTGAGGGGAAAGTAATGAGCGAAGATTCCCAAATGTATATTCCAGACTTTGATGATGTCAGGGCCGCGCATGAGCGGATAAAACCCTATATTCATCTCACCCCGGTCTTAACCTCCTCCTTTTTCAACGACCTGACCGGGGCTGAATTATTCTTCAAATGTGAAAATCTGCAAAAGGCCGGAGTGTTCAAGGCTCGTGGAGCTTCCAATGCGGTTTTTTCTCTTACTGAAGAGCAGGCAAAAAAGGGTGTTGCTACCCATTCTTCTGGCAATCACGGCCTTTCCCTTAGCTATGCGGCGGGGCAAAGGGGCATTTCTGCTTCGGTAGTTATGCCCCGCACCGCGCCCGAGGCCAAAAAAGACGCTGTTCGCGGATATGGAGCTACGGTTGTCGAATGCGAGCCTAGCACATCGTCTCGCGAGGCGGTTTTTGCCGATGTTGTGGCCAAGTCGGGGGCTGATTTTGTCCATCCCTATAATGATCCACGGGTTATTGCCGGGCAGGGGACTTGTGCCCTTGAACTTGTTGAACAGGTTGGCAAACTTGATGCGCTGGTGGCCCCGATTGGTGGTGGCGGCATGGTTTCGGGCTCTTGTCTGACACTTTCCAACATTTCGCCGGAAACAAAAATATATGCGGCTGAGCCAGAGCAGGCTGACGATGCCTATCGTTCGTTCAAGGCCGGGTATATTATTGCCGATGATGCGCCGGTGACTATTGCCGATGGGTTGAAAGTTCCGCTTAAAGACCTGACATGGCATTTTGTTTCTACCTATGTCACCGATATATTATTGTGTTCGGAAAAAGAAATAATTGATGCCATGTATTTGATTTGGCAACGAATGAAGATAGTTGTTGAGCCAAGTTCGGCTGTTACTTTGGCTACAATTCTTAAAAACCGTGAATTGTTTGCTGGCAAACGGGTTGGGATCATACTTACCGGTGGTAATGTGGACCTGAAAAAACTTCCGTGGATGCAGGGTTGAGAATTTTTACCCGGTTTCCAGTTGTGTTAAAAAAAGATAAAATATTAGCAAACGACTTTTAAGAGTGAAAAATGATCATGAACAAAAATCTTTCAAACTATGAAGTAGGCTACAATATTCCAGCAAAACCCGGCATGGCAGAGGCTGATATCCAGACTCCGTGTCTGATGGTTGATCTGGATGTTTTAGAAGAAAATCTGGACAAAATGCAGGCCCATGCGGACAGGATGGGAATGCGCCTTCGTGTGCATGGAAAAATGCACAAATCTGCCGATATTGCAAAAATGCAGATTGAGCGCGGTGCTTGTGGCATATGTTGTCAGAAGGTTTCGGAAGCCGAGAGTTTTGTTCGGGCCGGTATCAAGGATGTTCTGGTTTCCAATCAGGTTCGCGATGCGGCAAAAATTGACCGTCTGGCACAATTGCCAAAACTTGGTGCCCGCACGCTTTGCTGTGTTGATGATCTGGCCAATGTTGCAGATCTTTCGGCAGCAGCTCAAAAGCACGGCACCCAGATTGAAGTGCTGGTAGAAATTGATTGTGGTGCTGGTCGTTGCGGTGTCACAACATCTAAAGCTGTTGTTGAAATTGCCAAGGCGGTTGATGCTGCCAAAGGTCTGAAATTTTCCGGTATCCAAGCCTATCAGGGCGCCATGCAGCACATGGACCTTTATTCAGATCGCAAGGCAAAGCTCGATATTGCCATCGAAATGGTTCGCGATGCAGTAGAAGCGCTTAAAGTCGAAGGCCTTGAATGCGATATCGTTGGCGGTGGCGGCACCGGTTCGTATTATTTTGAAGGTGCATCTGGAGTTTATAACGAGCTGCAATGTGGTTCTTACGCCTTTATGGATGCTGATTATGGTCGCATTCTTGACAAGGACGGCAAGCGCATTGACGAAACAGAATTTACTCCCTCCCTGTTTCTTTTGACATCCGTCATGAGCCATGCCAAAGCCGACAAGGCTATTGTTGATGCCGGTCTTAAAGCCCAGAGTGTTGATAGTGGTTTGCCGGTAATTTCGGGACGCCAAGGCGTTGAATATGTCAAATGTTCCGATGAGCATGGTGTTGTTGCTGATCCTGATGGTAAGCTGGAAATCAATGACAAGATCAAATTGATCCCCGGTCACTGTGATCCTACCTGCAATGTTCATGATTGGTATGTGGGTGTGCGCGGCGGCGTGGTGGAAAGCCTGATCCCTGTCACAGCCCGTGGTTTGGCGTATTAGTAGCGCTGTCAAAAAAATCAGCCTGTCGGCTGGGGCAAATATCCGGTCGGCCGAGGCAAATATCCGGTCGGCCGAAATAAAAGTAGGGCGGGTTTTCAGCCCGCCGGCGTGAGGCAAAAAAGCCAACAATTTATTTTTTGGTTCGACAGCGCGACGAATAACAAGAATTCAGGAGAAAATTTTATATGCTTATTGTTACCGAAGATATGTGCAAAGAGGTTATTGGCCGCAAGGATGCCTTTAATGCTGTCGAGGCGGTTTTTGGAGCCATGGCTCGTGATGATGCCCATAATTTCCCGGTTATTCGCGAGGCTATCGGTTATGCGGATGCGCTTTATGGTTTTAAATCGGGTTTTGACAAAGCCGGTCTGGTTTTGGGTGTGAAATCCGGTGGTTATTGGCCGGGCAATATGAAAAAAGGCCTGACTAACCACCAATCAACTATCTTTTTGTTTGATCCTGATACTGGACAATTGGACTCTTTGGTTGGCGGTAATTATCTGACAGCGGTCAGAACAGCGGCTGCAAGTTCGGTTTCCATAGCCCATTTGGCCAGAAAAGATGCAAAAGTCCTTGGAATGGTTGGAGCGGGGCATCAGTCGGCGTTTCAGTTGCGGGCGGCTCTTGAGCAGCGTGAATTTGAAAAAGTCGTCGCTTGGAATTTTCACCCCGATATGCTTCCGGCCCTTGGCAAAGTTGCCGCAGAATGCGGTGTGCCGTTTGAAGCGATGGAGCGTGAGCAATTGGGCGCGCAATCAGATGTGATTATTACTATAACTGCTGCCCACGAACCATTGATGATGAAAAACTGGGTAAAGCCTGGAACCCATATCGCTTGTATGGGTACTGATACCAAGGGCAAGCAGGAAGTTGACCCGGATCTGGTTGCCAGTGTTTCGGTTTTTACCGACGAAATTGCCCAATCCATCACTATTGGCGAAACCCAGCACGCAATTGCTGCCGGTTTAATCAAAGAAACCGATATTACTTCCATCGGCGCGGTTATAAATGGTGACCATAAGGGGCGGGTTTCGAACGATGAAATCACCCTTTTTGATGGCACCGGTGTTGGTCTTCAGGATTTGGCGGTTGCTTCGGTGGCTGCTAAGCTGGCCAAGAAAAAAGGTTTGGCTCAAGAGGTTCAACTTTAAAGAAATTCAGCTTTAAAGAGGCTAAAAATTTGCTTTTTTAAGGCGCAACAAAAAGAAAGGAGCAGTTCTATGCCGATGATTTCCATGCCGGTCCCCAATGTTGAGATTATGTCCCGCAGGGATGAAATTATTACCGCTCTTTTATCTGCTTTGCCTGCCGAAATTGTTATAAGTTCGGAATCCGAGACTCTGGCCTATGATTGTGATGCGCTTAGTGCATATCGTTGTTCGCCATTGGCGGTGATTTTGCCACGCACTACGGCCGAGGTATCGGCAGCGATGAAAATTTGCCATGAATTGGGTGTGCCAATTGTGCCCCGTGGTGCTGGCACTTCTTTGGCTGGCGGGGCTTTGCCGACCGCTGATTCTATAATTCTTGGCACTGCGCGTCTAAATGATACTTTGGAAATTGATTTGGAAAACCGCTTTATCTCGGTGCAAAGCGGAGTGACCAACCTTTCTGTTACCGGTTCTGTCGAGGGGGACGGGTTTTTCTATGCTCCCGACCCATCGAGCCAATTGGCCTGTGCTATAGCGGGCAATATCGCTATGAATTCTGGCGGCGCCCATTGTCTTAAATATGGTGTTACCACCAACAATTTGCTTGGGGTGACCGTGGTGATGGCAAACGGGGAAGTGGTAAAACTTGGCGGTGCCCATATGGATAGCTCGGGTTATGATCTGCTTGGTTTGATCTGCGGATCAGAGGGCCAGCTTGGCATTGTGACCGAGGCGACACTTCGTATTTTGCCAAAGCCGGAGGGAGCACGTCCGGTATTGATCGGGTTTAATAGTCCAAAAACTGCTGGCACCTGTGTGGCTGATATTATCAAGGCTGGAATTTTGCCAGTGGCCATAGAATATATGGATCGGCTTTGCATTCAGGAGACCGACAAATTTTCCGGCGCCGGGTATCCCGATGTCGAGGCTTTGTTGATTGTCGAGGTTGAGGGCTCTGAAGTTGAGATTGATCTGCAATTGGCAAGAATTACCTCCATTGCCCAAAAGCTTGATCCGGCGGAGTTGCGCCAGAGCGCTTCTGCTGAGGAATCTGCTTTGATCTGGAAGGGGCGCAAATCGGCCTTTGGTGCCATGGGACAGATCAATGATTATATCTGCCTTGATGGTACGGTTCCGGTTTCGCAACTAGCCCATGTGCTGGAGCGGATTGGCGAGCTTTCCAAACAGTATGGCCTTGATGTGGCTAATGTTTTCCATGCAGGGGATGGCAATATGCACCCGCTTATTCTCTATAATGCCAATAAGGAAGGTGATCTGGATATAGCGGAAAAATTCGGGGCGGATATTTTGCGCCTTTGTGTCGAGGTTGGCGGCTGTTTGACCGGTGAGCACGGGGTTGGCATTGAAAAACGCGACCTGATGGGGGAGCAGTTTTCAGCTAATGATATGGAAATGCAGATGCGGGTGAAGGATTGTTTTGATCCTAAATGGCTTCTTAATCCGGCCAAGGTCTATCCTTTGGAAGTTTCTAAAGAGCGTAGAGAGCGCTTGCAAAATCAAATGCCCAACAATGGGGAGAGCAGCAAATGAGTTCTGTTCTAATCCCTGACGACGAAGCTGAAATTGCTGAAATTGTTAGCGCAGCAAAGTCGAACAATACCCCGTTGCATATTGTTGGGGGCGGCACGCGGACCGGCCTTGGCCGGACGGTAAAAGCCCAAAAACTATTGTCGCTAAAAGAGCTAAGTGGCATTAGTCTTTATGAGCCGGGAGCTTTGACCATTGTTGCCAAGGCTGGCACTCCCTTGGCCGATATTGAGCAGGCTTTAGCCAAAGAAAACCAGCGTTTGGCCTTTGAGCCCATGGATCACCGGCCCCTGTTTGGCAGCAAAGGCGAGCCAACAATCGGTGGTGTGGTCGGTGGCAATATTTCCGGGCCACGCCGGATGATTTCCGGTGCCTGCCGTGACAGCCTTATCGGGGTGCGCTTTATTAATGGGCGCGGAAAAATCATCAAGAATGGCGGGCGGGTGATGAAGAATGTCACCGGCCTTGATCTGGTTAAATTAATGGCTGGATCCTATGGCACCCTTGGGGTTTTCAGCGAGCTTTCGTTCAAGGTTATGCCCACCAACGAGCGTCAGGCGACATTGGTTGTTTTTGGGCTGGATATTGCAACAGCGATAAAAACCCTATCTGTTGCCCTTGGTTCACCGTTTGAAGTTTCCGGGGCTACTTTTATCCCTCATCAAGATGAAAATGGGGATGCTTCCAAAACATTGCTGCGGGTTGAGGGTTTTGATAGCCAAGTCAGCTATCGCCTCGAGCGCTTAAAAGAGCTTGTGCAAAAAACTATCGCTTCCACCAGCAGCGAAATAGAGATTATCGAAGGTGATGATCATATCTCTCTTTGGCAGGGTATTCGGGATGTGAAAATTTTCTCGGGAACAAAACATCAGGTCTTTAAGCTCAATATCAAACCCCTTGATGCCATTGCCATCAGTGAAGCTATCAGCGCTGAAATGTCCACAAAGAATTTGGACACAAAAACACTCTATGATTGGGGTGGGGGACTGATCTGGCTGGGCATTGAAGATAATGAGCAGGGGCAAGATAAAGTCGGCCAGTCGGCTAACTCCCATGTTCAAACCATTCGCTCGATCGTCAATGAATATGGCGGCCATGTTACTTTGGTTCGGGCGCCAAAAGATGTTCGCGAGGCGGTTTCTCCCTTTCATCCAGAACATCAAATAGTGGCAAAACTGTCTTCTTGTTTGCGCAAGAAATTCGATCCGGCAGGCATACTCAATCCCGGTCGCCTGGGCGCTGATCCGCTTAGCGCAATTGCGGGGGGAAAATAAAACCATGCAAACCCATTTTTCTCCGGAGCAGCTAAAAGAAAGCGCTATTGAGCGCTCCAACGATATTTTGCGCGCCTGTGTGCATTGTGGTTTTTGCACTGCCACTTGTCCCACCTATCAGATATTGGGTGATGAGTTGGACAGTCCGCGCGGGCGTATTTATCTGATCAAGGATATGCTGGAAAACAACCGCATTCCCGATGATAAAACCGTCACCCATATTGATCGCTGCCTGAGCTGTCTGGCCTGCATGAGCACCTGTCCGTCGGGTGTGCATTATATGCATTTGATTGATCATGCGCGCGAATATGTGGAGGAAAAATATTCTCGCCGCTGGGACGACAAGGCTATTCGCTGGCTATTGGCCACTGTTTTGCCCTATCCGGAGCGCTTTCGCCTTTCAATCTATGGGGCATGGATGGCCAAACCGTTTGCCAGACTTTTGCCCAAGAAATTGCGGGCTATGGTTGAGTTTGCTCCCAAAAGCCTGCCTCCGGTTTCTAAAAATGATAAGCCCCAGACCTTTCAGGCCAAGACCTTTCAGGCCAAGACCTTTCAGGCCAAGACCTTTCAGGCCAAGACCTTTCAGGCCAAGACCCCTAAAGTCAAAAGCAAGACTAGCGAACGCCCCCTTAAAAGGGTTGCTTTGATGACCGGCTGCGCGCAACGGGCCTTAAATACCGAAATTAACGACGCGACCATTCGGATATTGACCCGCCATGGCTGTGATGTGGTGGTGGCCAAAGGATCTGGTTGTTGTGGTGCGTTGACCCATCATATGGGCAAGAGCGATCAGGCACGGGCAACGGCTGCCAAAAATATCAATGCCTGGATAAAGGAAATGGATGGAGACGGTCTTGATGCCATCGTCATCAATGCTTCGGGCTGTGGAACCACAGTCAAGGATTATGGGCATATGTTCAAAAACCATCCCCTTGAAGAGGACGCCAAGCGGATTGCTGCCATTAGCAAGGATATTTCTGAAGTAATGGGTGAGTTGGGCATTGAAGGGGCGAGCGAGCAGGGCCAAGAAGTTGCAAATATGCGGGTTGCTTATCATTCTGCCTGTTCATTGCAACACGGTCAGCAAATCAAAACCCTGCCCAAAACATTGTTGCAAAAGGTTGGTTTTGAGGTTGTGGAACCAAAAGAGCCGCATCTGTGTTGTGGCTCGGCGGGTACCTATAATCTTATGCAGCCCGAGCTTTCAAAACAGTTGCAGGAGCGTAAAACCAACCACCTAAAAGCTACTAATCCTGATGTCATCGCCACCGGAAATATTGGCTGCATGATGCAAATCGGTTCGGCAATAGATGTGCCAACCATTCATACTATTCAATTGCTCGACTGGGCAACAGGGGGACCAAAACCAAGGGAGTTAAACGATGTCATTCCAGAGGAAATTAACATCAAACCAAGGGATAAGACTAAAGAGCTCAGCTAATCCTTTAGGAAGTGAAGCATATAGAATTTTTGTTTGAGAGCAGGGTAAGCACTGAATTCAAATAAAATAGTGGCCACTAAGACGGGCCACAACTGGAGCGTAGCAAACGCACCAGTGGGCAATTTAGGCCCGAATGTCTGGTGAAATCTATTTCACCACTACTTAAAAAGCTGTCGGGAGTAGGCGGCTAAATTTTTGCAGTTATAAATACTTAAGTAGCTGCAAAACCTTTTATTGGAGGAAGAAAATATGACTAAATCTACAAACAGGCGCGATTTTTTGCGCAAATCCGCTATCGGCGGCGCGGCGGCGGCTACCACTCTTGCAGCCCCCTCTATTGCCACAGCCGCTGGCGATACGATCACCTGGAAACTGCAAACTTCCTGGCCCGGTGGCATCGGTCTTGAAATATTCAAAGACTGGTGTAATTCAATTGAAGAACGCTCCAACGGCCAGATGAAGTTCATTCCTTTTGGTGCCAGGGACGTGGTTGGCGATTTCCAGCTATTTGATGCGGTTAAGAACGGTGTGCTTGACGGTATGAACCCGTTTACCCTTTACTGGGCAGGCAGGATGCCGGCCTCTGTGTTCTTAAGCTCCTATCCAATGAGCCTGCGTACTCCTGGTGAATGGGATACGTTCTATTATGGATTGGGCGGACTTGAAATTGCCCGTGAAATGTTTGCCAAAGAGGGCATGTATTATGTGGGGCCCGTTCAGCACGGTGCCAACATCATTCACTCCAAGGTGCCAATTCGCTCGGTGGATGATTTCCGTGGCCGCAAAATGCGCCTTCCCGGTGGCATGGTTGCTGAAGTATTTCAGGAGCTGGGTGCAAAAACCACTTTGCTTCCCGGTTCTGAAATTTTCCCGGCTCTTGAAAAAGGTACAATTGACGTGGCCGACTATGTGGGCCCCGCGATTAACCTGGCTCTTGGGTTTGATCAGGTTACCGATTACATTTCCATGGGCCCTCCGGGTATGATGTCTGTTTATCAGCCGGTCGATCTCATGGACATTACCGTGGGTATGAAGTCCTGGAATGCGCTGCCTGATGCAATGAAAATTTTTGTTGAAGATGAAGTGCATTCCTACTCGGATCATCATCATGCCAAGATTCAGGCCGCCGATCAGGTTGCATGGAAATCCTTTGAAGAAGCTGGCACCGAAGTTACACGCCTGAGTGCTGATGATGTGGAAATCATCACCGAAATCGCTGTGAAACGCTGGTATGCCTGGGCTAACAAAAGTCCAGACGCGGCTCGCATCTTCAAGATACAACTCGACTATATGATGTCAGGATCGTTGGGCTATGTGACCCCGGAAATGATCGAAGGCATGGAACTCACAGTGTAACTTGCTGTTTAGTTCTTTCAGAAAAATGTTGCCCGGCTCATTGCCGGGCGGCACAAATTTCGTTTTTTCAAATTTTAGTTTTTCCAAGATTTAATTTCCAATGCCGGATATTCCGGTCACGAAGGGAGGGTGGCGATGCCAAGCATAGGTTTCGTTTTACCACACTGGCTATATTGGGGGGGACTTGTCGTCTTTCCTCTTATTGCCATGTATTTATCAAGGCAGAAACAGCCCGAACCCGGCTCCCGTTCCTTAGGGATTGCCTATTTCATCTGGGTTGTTGGTGGCTTTTTCGGCTTTCACCGCCTATATCTAAAAAACCGATGGGGACTGCTTTATTGGCCCCTTTTCGGGATAATTCTTTTCGCTTCTTCGATGGAGCGAGGGGCTCGGGTGGAGTTTTCCGATGCAAATGGCGCAATTGTTGCTATTGCTTCTAGTACCGAACGCACTAATCGTACGATAGAAAAGGCAAATCTGGAGCTGGAAGACGCGACAGCCAAGTTCAGTGAAATTGGTAGCGCACCAGAAGACCAGTCACAACGCGATCGGTTGCAAAGAACTATCGAGCGTCAAACAGAACGTGTAGATGGAGCTGAGACAAAACTGGCTGCTATGGAAGCTGAAAAGCTTACCCTTGTGCCAGCGGTTGAGCAGGCGACGCAAAATCAGAAATGGTGGTCAAATGTTGCCTTAATTTCTTTAATTGCCATCGTGGCGTTTATGCTGCTCGATCTGTTTATGATGCCTTCAATGCTTAAAAAGGCCAGAAAAAGACTCGAAACCAAGCCAGATGGCAAAGTTGAGCGTGAAATTTTGGCTGATGACAAAGAATTTGTCGGCAAGGGTTGGGCTGGAGCGATTGACAGAATATCACTGTTTACCGGTGAATTTGTTGCCCTTTGGTCTGTGATTGCGGTTTTCGTATATTATTACGAAGTGATCGTGCGTTACGTATTCAATTCCCCCACCAACTGGGCCCATGAGGGCATGTTTTTGATGTTTGGCATGCAATATCTGATTGCCGGATCTTATGCCATGCTTTCAGAAAGCCATGTCAGGGTGGATATATTTTATGCCAGCTTCTCTCCCCGTGGCAAAGCGATCACGGATTTGCTCACCTCGATCTTCTTCTTCATCTTTGCTGCAACTTTGATCTGGACTGGCTGGATATTTGCCATGGATTCAGTACGGCAGGGCGAGGTTAGCTTTACTGAATGGGGAATCCAGTATTGGCCGGTTAAACTGGTTATCGTGCTTGGCGGCGTTCTGCTGTTCTTGCAAGGGGTCTCCCAGGTTTCCAAAGACATAGCGCTGGTAATTGCGCCAAAACAGGAGACACGACATGGGTCTTGAAATTGAAATAGGCTGGTTGACCCTCCTTATGTTCGGCTCCCTTTTGGTGCTGCTCATGGCTGGTTTGCCGCTTGCCTTCGTAACGGGCGGGTTGGCAATTGTCTTCCTGTTTATCCTTGGCGATATGGACACGCTCAACATTGTTCCCTCACGTATTTTCCCGCTGATGACCGATTATCAGCTCTCGGCTATTCCGCTGTTTATTTTTATGGCGGCCATGCTGGAGCGAGCGGGAATAATCAACGATATGTTCTCGGTGATATATAAGTTGTTAGGTGGCCTTAAGGGCGGTCTTGCATCTGCAACCATCATTGCTTCAACCATTTTGGCCGCCATGGTCGGGGTGGTTGGTGCGGCTGTTGTTACCATGGGCATCATTGCCTTGCCTGCTATGCTGGCGCGCAAATATGATACCAAAATAGCCATGGGCTCGATTATGGCCGGCGGCACGCTGGGCATTCTCATTCCACCCTCGATTTTGGCGATTATTTATGCGGTGGTGGCCGACCAGTCGGTGGGCGAGCTTTTTGTCGGAGCCGTTATTCCCGGCTTGATGCTTTCGGGAATGTATATCCTATACGTAACGGTGCGTTCCTATATCAATCCAAAACTTGGTCCGCCAATTCCTATCGAAGAGCGTATTACGGTTCGTGAAAAGTTCCGTTTGATGGGTAAAATGACCGCACCGATTACTTTGATAATTGTGGTGTTTACCGCATTGTTTTCCGGGGCGGCAACGCCTGTGGAAGCGGCGGGTATTGGAACCTTTGGCTCCTTTATTGTGGCTGCGCTTCACGGTCAACTGGATTGGCGCACCGTGCGCGAGGCCTGCATTACCACCCTTAAAGCGTCTTCGATGGTGATCTGGATCATGTTCGGTGCCACCATCTTTGTCGGGCTTTATGTACTTGAGGGCGGGCAGCAATTTGTTACCGGCGCTCTAGCTGCAACCGGGCTTGATCGCTGGGGCATCCTGATTTTGATGATGATTATCCTGATTGTTTTGGGCATGTTCCTTGATTGGGTTGGCATATTGTTGCTGGCGGTTCCAATCTTTGTGCCGATCATCAAAGATCTTGGCTTTGATCCATTGTGGTTTGGCGTGCTTTATCTGGTGAATATGCAGATGAGCTTCCTTTCGCCGCCCTTTGGCTATGCCTTGTTCTATTTGAGAGGAGTGGCGCCCAAGTCGATCCCGATGTCGGACATTTTTAAGTCAGCATTGCCATTTCTGGCAATCCAGCTGACGGGCCTGATCTTGCTGATGGTATTTCCGCAACTGATATTGTGGCTGCCAAGAGTAGTTTACGGCTAACTATAATTACAAACCAAAATTTTACCCCGCCGGGAAACTGGCGGGGTATTTTTGCGAAATACGACTTGTCAAAAGCTGATTTGCTTGAAAGCTGATTTGTTTGGGTGTAATTACTGGAAGTGTTTTTGAGTAAAAAAATTCAAAAAAATCATAAACCCATTTGACAGTTTGCAACAATACGTTCAAAGCCCTCTATAGGATTTCTAATCGCATAGATTTGTTGTTTGCCTGTTTTTAACAGGCATGAATTGTAGCAGGTATGAATTATGCGGCTAAAACATATTCGGCCCCGTAGCTCAGCTGGATAGAGCAACGGACTTCTAATCCGTAGGTCGCACGTTCGAATCGTGCCGGGGTCACCAATTCCTGAAAAAATTCAAATTCCCAATAGCTGCATTCCCCAATAGCTGCAAAGTTCTGCGGCTTGTCGGGGGGCCGGGCCCCCCCCGCCGGGGGGGGGGGGGGGGGGGGGGGGGGGGGGGGGGGGGGGGGGGGGGTGGTTGGTAGGTTAGTG